>OGSN01000067.1_pt1 | contig 46152 bp, 45 predicted proteins | sample 1573891 | NCBI WGS metagenome assembly OGSN01 (sample SAMN03295857, study PRJEB24534) | human gut metagenome | isolation source: fecal sample 7 from infant 8 | host: Homo sapiens | place: USA: Pittsburgh, PA | collected 2014-07 | reverse complement strand
CCGCAGGTCACTGCCGCTCAGGTTCTCCACCGTCACACCCGGTGGGATTGTTGGGTTTCTCATCGTGAGTTACCGGTTCAATATTCCAGACAGACTCGTGGTTCATTTGAGCATCCCTGCTCACCCTGAACTCCGGGCACACCGTAGGTAAAATCGGCCACCCAAAGACTATCGGGCCGTTCAGCCACGAACTGCCGGTTCACCCGATCCTGCGGTGTTTCGGCTTTGTTGCTGCGGGTGGTTCTGACACTTTTGCCGCGTGTCACCCCACGTAGCTGCAGGGCTTTCATCAGGCGCTCAATGGTGCAGCGGGCAACGCCGACACCTTCACGTTTTAGCTGTCGCCAGACCTTACGCACACCGTAAACGCTGTAGTTTTCTTCGTATACGCGCTGTATCTCAGGTATCAGCACGGCATCGCGTTTATCCCGACTACTGCGTCGTTCAGGACACTTCCGGCGTTGCTGATGCCAGTAGTACGTTGACGGAGCAATATCCAGCTCATGACAGACTGGCCCGACCCCGTGTTCACCGCTCAGATTTTCCAGAAGCGGCATTATTTTTTCCAGTGGCGGTCGAGCTCCGCCTGGGCAAAATACGCTGAAGCCTGACGCAGAATATCATTGCTGCGGCGCAGCTCGCGGACTTCCCGCTCCAGTTCTTTCAGACGCTGGCGTTCGCTGGCAGTCAGCGCATTCTGCTCATCATCAACGGGCTCCTGCTGACGGATCCAGATACGCAATGTCTCGGGAGTGCAGCCGATCTTAGGGGCAATGGAGCAGATAGCGGCCCATTGTGAGTTGTAGGTATTCTGGTTTTCCAGAACCATACGAATAGCGCGTTGACGAACTTCAGGGGGAAATCGGTTATGTTTTGTCATCCTGGTTACCTCTCTCAAAGAGTGTAGTCTCCAGGATTACCGGGGCGGTTCATTCCTCTGAACATACCCGATTAGCGGCAGAAACTCACGATTCTGCCGCTTTTTTATTATTTTTCTGAGGAGTAATAATGAACAGTTCTGAAGATTTAAACTCGTTTCACCAATCGTTTTATGACCTACCTCAGTGGGTATCGGCTGATTGCGCAGCAGGGCTACTGGTACCTGTCGGTATCACCGGCATTAACATTGAAGACGACCAGGGCAGTCACGTCCGCATGATAGTTTGCGATGCCGAAGGTCGGATGGCTGGCAGGCATGGAACTTTTAACCGGAAGCCGGTGAAGGTCTTAACCGCTATATCTCCAAGCCAGATATCTTTACGGACTTATTCACCCATTACCAGCAACATTTAACCTTCCCGAACACACATTATTACTCCATACGCCAGCCATCGCCGCTGGCGTTTTTTATTGACGGAGACATACCCATGACAACAGCGGCACAAAACAATCTTGCATCTGCTAACGAGTCCGAATTTGAACTGACCGTAACGCAGGTACCTGACGAACAGCGTCTCGATTTCTGGCCGCAGCACTTTGGCGCTATCCCGCAGTGGATAACGCTGGAACCCCATATTTTCGCCTGGATGGACCGCTTCTGTGATGAGTACTGCGGGGGTATCTGGTCCTTTTACACGCTCAGCAATGGCGGCGCGTTTATGGCCCCAGATGCTGAGAGTGGCGATAAATGGCACCTGTGCAACAGCATGAACGGCAATGGTGCGCAAATGAGCGCGGAAGCCGCAGGTATCGCTGTCTGCCTGATTGAATACAGCCATCACGCCTGTCGCACCGAATGTGATGCCATGACTGAGCACTATTACCGCCTGCGGGATTACGCCCTGCAGCACCCTGAATCCAGCGCCATTCTGAGCATTATTGATTGAGGATACTCATGATGGAACAGTCACTTACCCCACTGGCTCCGGTACTCCCACTGAGCGCTCAACGCACTGTGCAACATGCCCTGGCCCTGCTTGACCGCCACCTGCGCGAAACAGGCGTGGCATTCACTTCCACTCAGGCTGCCCGTGACTGGCTGAAACTGAAAATGGCGGGACTGGAGCGCGAAGAGTTTATGGTGCTGTACCTGAACCAGCAGAACCGGTTGATTGCCCACGAAACCCTATTTGTCGGTTCCATTAGCAGTACCGAGGTACATCCCCGTGAGGTGGTCAAACGCGCCCTGTACTTCAATGCGGCAGCAGTGATATTGGCTCATAACCATCCCTCCGGCGACACCTCGCCCAGCAAGGCAGATAAGACCATCACGCAGCGTCTGGTGCAGGCGCTCCAGCTCGTTGATATCCGTGTGCCTGACCACCTTATCGTTGGTGGCACGCAGATATTGTCGTTCGCTGAACACGGTCTGCTTTGAGGTCTGCCATGAAAATTATCAGTAAACGCCGGGCGATGACGATTTACCGTCAGCATCCGGCTTCCCGCATTTTTCGCTACTGCACCGGCAGATACCAGTGGCACGGCAGTGTCTGTCATTACACCGGTCTTGTAGTTCCTGACATTCCCGGTGTGCTGGCGATATACGCCGAACGCCGCCAGGACCGCAACGGGCCCTATGCCTGTCTGATGAGTATCACCCTGAACTGACAATAAAGGAAAAGCTGATGAGGAGTAACGCTACATGGGGACTGCAACGTGATATCACACCGCGTCTGGGAGCCCGTCTGGTGCAGGAGGGCAACCGGCTGCACTATCTGGCTGACCGGGCAAGTATCACAGGTAAGTTTAGTGATGCCGAATGCCTGAAGTTGGATGCCGCATTTCCGCATTTTATCAGTCAGATGGAATCGATGCTGACCACTGGTGAAATGAACTCTCGCCATGCCCACTGCGCCATCCTGTATCACAACGGCTTTACCTGCGAAGCCGATACTCTTGGTAGTTGCGGCTACGTATACATCGCCATTTATTCCACTCAACGCTAACAAATTTCACGAGAGCAAACATGAAAACTCTACCTGCTACAATTTCGCGGGCGGCGAAGCCCTGTCTGACGCCCGTGGCTGCCTGGCAAATGTTACTGACACGTCTGCTAGAACAGCACTATGGCCTGACACTGAACGACACGCCGTTCAGTGATGAAACTGTTATTAAGGAACATATTGATGCAGGGATCACCCTGGCCGATGCAGTCAACTTTCTGGTGGATAAGTACGAACTAGTTCGTATCGACCGGAAGGGATTTTCGTGGCAAGAGCAGACCCCGTATCTTTCCGTAGTGGATATTCTGCGAGCAAGGCGCTCTACCGGATTGCTAAAAGCCAAGGTGAAATAAACGCTTAAATACAGAGCAGACTAAAGGAAAGCAACATGCTAATCTCACAGACGAAGAAGCTCCTGCTGTAACCTCCCCTCCCCTGCAAAAAAACCTGACATTTTCTTTTAGGACCAACAATAGGACCAAAATAAAATTTGAATTGAAAGTTAAAAATTATAAAACAACAAGTTACACAACCAATTCAGACTCCGCCAGCCCACCAATCATGATTGGACGGTGTAAGGACAACACCAACAAAAACAGGAAGTTAGAAGTCTCAGCAAAACACCGACCAGACGGTGAGGAGACATAAAAGGATACGCAAAGGAGCCGCGGCTCCTGGTAACATGAAAGCCCACAGATGTGGGCTTTTTCGTTGATGGTCAGAACGACCAGTTCACACCAGCTACCGCGTTCCACGGGGATTCCACACCGGCACTATGGCTATACCCCACCCCAAGATGCCCGCTTAACGTACTGCTGAATGAGGCTTTAATACCTGCCTGGTATATTCCACGTCTGCCCGACAAATAATTGACGAAATTACCGTCACTATTCACTTTCACCCGGTTATCATCGACAAATTCTTTGCGCACAGCCGCCTTCAGCCACGGCTCAACTTCCATACCGTTCCCCAGACGCATGTTGTAACTCAGCGTTGCGCCCAGTTCACGATATATACTGCGGGTATCGACTGATTTCGATTTCATGCCATTGGATAAATGATATTCGGGGTTATCAGCGGTGAACCCCGTTAACGATGCATACGGCGTCAGGTTCCAGTTACCATCGGTAAATCGCATCCCGGTTTCAATGTGACCGCCCAGCCCGTTGCTGTGGTAACTGCCATTGGCGGCTCCACCGCTGCTCATTTTACCTGCTACGTTACTTTTAAAACGGTTCAGCTTCACGACACCGTCCAGATAGAAACCACTTTCATGTTCCCAACTGGCATAGCCGCCCAGAGAATAACTGCCCACACTGCCATGTCCTCCGCGATCAAAACCGATATGTGAATGGGAATAGCCCATAAAAGCGCCTAGCGTGGTAATTCCTTCAGGAATATCATTACGGCTGTCGATCCCCACTGTCATTCCGGTCAGCGTCTGCTCAAACCCGGCACCCGCATCGGTGGTGACATTATTACGGGTGTTATACGTCGCCCCCCAGACATTATTGTTGTGTGGACTCGCTTTCATTATGTTCAACCGCTCGCGAATACTGTTTAGCTCAGCATCAAATACCAACGGTAATGTTGCTGCCATATTGAGTACGGCTGCCGTAGAAGGCGTAATGCGTTTCTCCGGAACGGGTGTCGGCGTTGGATCGGGAGTAGGGTCTGGTTTTGGATTTGGGTCTGGCTTTGGATCGGGTTTTGGGTCTGGCTTTGGATTTGGGATGGGGTCCGGGTTGGGTTTGACATCATTGGTCAGGTTCCAGTTGCTGTTGCCGTCACTTTTCAGGACATACTCATAGGTCCCAAGATCAACGAAACCGCCGGTATTGCCCAGCGTAAACGAAGCATCCCCTCCCCCTGTTTTCACCAGCGTCATCGCGTCGTCAGACTGTGGGCTGACGCCGGTATCCTGAACAAAGATTTTAAAATTACCAGTGGCGTTGTTGTTGACGACCAGTTGATCGCCCCGGGAGCCTGCAACGTTGGTATGCAGGTAGAAATTACCGCTACCGGAAAGTTCATTGGTTGTCAGCGTATTGTAGATACCGTTAGTTGTGGCAGGCGCTGCTGTTTGTGCTGACAAATAAACATCACCGTCGTTGAGTAGCAAACTGTTTACTCTATATTCGCAGTTGCTGGTACCTGCACAGGAATTATTGCTGTTAAGCCAGACACTGCCCCGGCTGGCAGCCGTCAGGTCGGCAAGCGTGGTATCGACGCCATTTCCCAGAGTCAATGTCGCGCTATCGGTAATCCGGACCGCCCCTTCGAGTTTAACTGGCGTAACATTATCCCGTGGCGTCATTAACGACAGGCTTCCTGTCGCGCCACTGACCGATGCATCCGCCAGCGTACCTGCGTAGACGATTGCCGTACCGCCAGCGACCTGGAGATCTTCTGCCCGGGCCAGAGCCTGAAACTCATCTTTTGACCGCCCAAGGGTATATTGCCCGCCAGAGTTAACCTTTGTGGCGGAGTCCTGACCCAGGTTTTGCATTGCCCCACCCTTGCCAACCGTGGAGTCGCGAGCTTCGGTACCTGCTAATACCAATAAATTACCGCCATTTTCCAGCAACATATTGGTCGCTAAATTGCCGGAAATGGAAAAAGTACCGTACTGGTGAGTACCGCTGATTTCAATACCGTTAGCCGTGCTCGTCTGGAGAGCGGCACCGCTGTTCTGGACGATATCTGTCGCTTTGCCATTATCGTTGACTGTCAGCGTACCGCCTTCATTGATCTTTGTTTTTATTGCCTCTCCGTTAGCTGAAACTGTTTGTATTCCGCCGTCGTTAATTGTTGTCTCATTCGCCACACCCTCGACAATTTGTTCACCGCCGGTGAGCGTCGTGCCTGTCGCAGTGGCTTTTGTTTTGACGATCTCCCGTCCGCCCATATTGACCTGTGTTTTGTCAGAAGAGGTGTCTGACTCCACGGTTAACACGCCGCCATTTGCCAGCAGGATATTGTTCGCCGCACCCTGCTCGATGCTGAACGCGACGCCATCCGCGCGTGTTCCTGTGACCCGCGTCGCCCTGGTGGTTGCAACCAAAGCGCCCTGGCTACTCTGCTGTATCCCCGTTGCGCTGCCTTTCTCCCGCACATCGAGTGTGCCGCCGTCATTAAGCACCGAGTTTTCAGCCAGACCGCCCTCATTAACTACCTGTGAACCCCCATTAATAATGGAACCTTCCGCTGTCCCGTTTGCCATAATTTGTTGTAGGCCAGAGACGATATCGGTATTGATTGCCTTACCATAATTCTGAACGGTTTGCGTGCCACCATTGATGTGTGTTTTCTCTGTTGACCCACCATCAACAATTTGTTCACCACTTTCGATATTTGCTTCAGTGGCTAAACCATATACCGTTTGCTTGCCACCTTTGATATTTGCTTTATCAGAAGTGGCACTGGCATATATTGTTTGGGTGCCAGCACTATTGAGTACAGTGCCAACATCTTTTCCATAAACATCCATTTTGCCGTTGGCATTAATAATCGTGTCAACTGCGCGGGAACCAGTGACGACTGTTAATGAGCCAGCGTTTTCCAGCACTACATTTTTAGCTTCTGAATTCCTGATGTAGAAAGCATCACCATAACTGTTGGTTCCTTCGATAAGTGTTCCGGAGGTCGTGGAAGCAATTAATGCGCCGCCGGATTGTTGCTCAACATGCTTAGCCTCACCACCGTCCTGAACCTCCAGAACGCCGCCATTATTAAGTCTGGTGCTATCTGTTTTAGCCTCCTTCTGGACAATCAGCTTACCGCCAGTATCAATGGTAGTATTTTTCGCCGAGGTTTTAGCCACTACCGTCAGTTCGCCGGTATTTTCCAGCACAACATAATTAGCCTCCCCTCCGGTAATAGTGAAGTGAGAGAGCTTGTTGTATCCTTCGATATCAGTCCCTGCACCCGTGTTGGCAACTAAAGCACTGCCCGTCTCCTGGTTAACCCCATGTGCAATACCGCCGGTATAGACAATCAGCGAGCCTCCGGCGCTAATATTGCTGCCAATTGCCGTACCATCTTTCTCAACAACCTGCCGGCTCCCGGAGGATATAATTGTTGTGTCAGCTTTCCCGCCGCTTTTGATATTTTGCGTTCCGCTGTTGATATTGGTGCCTGTGGCTATGCCATAATTATTAATATTCTGTGTGCCACCATTAATTATGGTATTTGTCGCGTTTCCTGCAACATCCATAACCCCGCCATTATCTATTCGGGTCGCATCAGCTTTAGCATTGGTTAAAACTGACATTGTTCCTTTATCTTTAATAATCGTCTTGTTTGCCGAACCATATGCGTTTATGTCTAAATGACCACCGTTTTCCAGCAACACATTGTCTGCCACGTGATTGTGGATGGAGAATGCACCTTCACTATTCGTACCGCTCACCGTCGTACCGTTAGTGTTAGTTTTTAAAATTGCACCATCGTGCTGGGTAACATTTGTTGCCGTACCACCACTAACATCAAGCACGCCACCAGAATAAACTTCAATAACATCCGAGGTGCTGGTGTTATCAACAATTTGCGTGCCACCAGAATAGATATGCGTATTTTTTGCCGTTGACTTACTATTCAGAGACTGAGTTCCGCCTTCAATCGTCGTGCCCAGCGCACGGCTCTCATATACTCTTTGCTCACCGCCATTTTTAATGGTTGTTGTTTCTACTGTGCTCTGTTCAACATACTGTCGACCACCATTTATGGTTGTGTTCGTTGCCAGACTTCCTTGTACTACGTCCTGAGAGCCAGACTTATTTATCGTTGTACCATCAGCATGCCCTTGAACTTTTACTATCTGGCTACCACCATCAATGAGTATTCCATTCGCACTCCCTCCCTCTACGCGTGAAGCACCGCCCTTAATTGTCGTTCCATTGCTGATACCCCCTTTATAAACGTCCTGATTGCCACTCTCGATTGTCGTACCTGTGGAAATACCCCCGTCATGAATTGACTGTCTGCCACCGTTAATGGTTGTATTATTAGCCTGCCCCACAAAATTGTTATGACTTCCTATATCTTGATATCCACCAGATTCAATAAGACTTCCATTAGATACCCCGCCATGAACATTCTGCTGGCCATGGTTGATAATATGAGTGTTATTTGTTGTACCTCGTTCATCCACTTTTTGGTTGCCATCTACAGTCTCATCGTTTACCACACCAATAACATTAGTAGTGAAGGCAGCCATCCCGGGCGGGGCATATATCAAGGCAGATATCAATAAGGAAAGTACTGAGCGGCGACAATAATAGGGACTGGTCCTGTTCATAAATTTCATCCTCTGAAAAGTGAATACTGAGTAGCGTTTAAGCGACCTTAGCTTTGCTGCAACATCAGCCCACAGGCACCAGACCAGGGGATTCATCCTGAAGAGACAGCGCAAGTGTATTGTGTTCACCGCTCATCAAAGACATCATGATGAAATGATGATATTCCGCATAAGAATGAGGCATTTTTTAAACGCAGTGCGCTGAAGTGTGGTTGGATAAAAAAGTCAATCCATTCAGGAAATACGGGCGTATTCTTTTCTTTCGACAATGAGGCCGTTGGCAAAATAAAATGATTTACATAATCGTTTCTGATGAATATGTTCTGCTCACATAAAAATCACACAATAACTTTGAGATCGCAGATTGTTTTACTTTTACAGCATTCGTCCCCCCATTGTTGGGCAAATATAGATTGGGCCAGAGCACGAAAGTTAATACCACGTTCGCACAGCTCCTCCAACAGCACGACAAGATGCCACATACTGCGCCCCAGTCGGTTCAGTTTACAGACTAGCAGTGCGTTCCCTGCCGATGATGTCCTGACCAGTTTTTTCAGTCCGGACCTCCTGCCACGGTTTTACGTTGAAGTGGTAACCCTGAGCACGCAGTTCTTCAGTCAGGCGTGGTGCACCGTAACGCTGTTATTGCTGGGTAAGATCAAAAAACTTTCAGGCAGCTAAGGAAAGTTGAACCAGACATTAGATGAAATATTTCAACCAATTACAGCACCAATTCAGTCACTGCCAGCCCACCAAATAAATCAAGGGGTTACATGAAAACGTAGCCCCTTTTTCTTTGGTAGTGACACTAAAATGGATGTAGTGTGAAGAATAATCCCGTTTACTCAATCAATAATACATATTGTTTCAATCTACGTTATTATCTCTTTGTAAAAATTGCCATTTATTAATCATTGAAAACTGCTTTTAGAACTTGATACAACGGGACTAGTCACAACAGGACTATTCTCAACGGGATCATCCTCAGAGGAACTATCATCAAAGTCATCATCCATAAATAAAATATCATCGAATGGTGCCACGCCCGTGATGAGTTTTATTTTATTATTACGATCAGTCAATACTCCACTTAAACCGTTTTCGCTCACAGGTTTTAATGATTTTTCATTACTCTTGTTGTAAGCAGGCGCATTAAAAATACACGGAGTATCAACATCAAACAATGACGTTCCCCAGTTCACATATTGAATATCATAGTTACTGAAGTTCTGTCCAGAAAAGAAGCACCCCTTAAAATCCAATCCACGTAAATTATATAAACCACCCTCTTCTTTTTGGAGAGTAATGTTAATTTTGGCTATCTCCCGGACATCATCGCCATTTTTGTATTTGAATACCGTTTCAAGATGTTCTCCAGACAGCTTGACTTCAGGAAATAATTTGAAATCAAAGCCTATATTATTATGTGTCAACGTAGATGAACAAAAAATGGAAAAAGCTTGCAGTGCTGAATTATAGCTATCGATTTTATCTTGAGGCTGAGCTCTTGGTAAAAACTTATAGCAACACTCATAAAAATTAAACAGAAGCTCTGAAGACCTTGTATTTTTATCAAATAATACCCCCTTGAACTCATTCACAAACGCATCTTTTTTTTCTTGAATATCTATGGGGTGTTCCTTTGACTCTGACAAAGATGAAATCTCATCTATTTTGTTTTCATATGAATTACGTGATTCCATACAGACATTTGGCGGCGTTTCTAAAATAACACTACGCGTACTACTTGGCTTAAGTAAACCAACATGAAAATCACTTTTTCTTATATTATCGAAAAGGTTCTATTCATTTCTTTTAGCGCATTCAAAAAACTGATCGGCATTATTTTTATTCGATAATTTTTTAGTTTCAGAAAACACATTTTCATTGTTTTCCAGCTTTAGTTTAATGAGAAGATTTTCCCAGACCTGCTTGCTTAAACATATTACGTCAGGCTCACCAGAACTAACTAACTCGTGATTATTATTAAAGTGTACGTTGAATACCTTTAAGTTATTTTCACCAACTTCATATTTAATACGTTTTAATTGTTCTCCAGCTCCCATAATGACAAAGGCGTTGCCTTCTTGATATATACATTCAGACATCATTTTTTGTAAAGTTTCAAGAGCACCGCGATACGTCTCTGATGCAGCTTCCTTACAAATTAATTTTAAAATACTATGAGCTAGTAGCTCCATGTGTTTAGAAGATTTATTTTCATTATAACTTCCACTACCCAAAACTGCGCTAGCGTTAAATCCGTTGCTTTTACTAACTAACATTGTCTATTCCTCAATTAATGTCTACATGGCTATTTTTAATGTTATTACTGTTTGTCACTATAAAAAAACGCTCATTTGAGACAATTACTGACATTAACTGCTTCACTTGCTACGCATGGAACTTTTAATTAAATTAGCACAGGAATGTTAAATTTAATAAACAAAAGGTTATTTCGCTGTATGATAAAAAAAACCGTTATAATTTATTAGTGAAAATCGTTTTTCAAGTGTTAGAAATTTATATCTCAATAGCGTTGGTTAATGAGCATAGCCACGCTCCTGTAACGCTCACAAAACTCATCTGCCTGCGGCGGGTGTTCTGGTCAGTAGTAGATGTTTAAGGCGTGGCAGAGACATTTCATCCTTACTCTACGGCATTGTTCTACATACATTGGTTGTGGTACTCACTTATCATCAGTGAGCGAACAGAGAATAGTTCAGTGATTTGAGTAATTAACCTGATTAAATGAAGGGGTATAATAAATGATAATACTCTGGCTTTATCGTTAATTACTTAATTCCACATGTAAGCAATTTGCCCGCTTGGCATAGCAGGCATTTTTTCCAGGTACTTTTGAATGAGTACTGATGGATAAATACATTGCAGTGGCGTGCCACGTACCAAAACACCAGCCCTCATTCGAAACCACCCACCGCACTTCTTCCTTGAAATGGCGTTAGTCATGAAATATAGACCGCCATCGAGTACCCCTTGTACCCTTAACTCTTCCTGATACGTAAATAATGATTTGGTGGCCCTTGCTGGACTTGAACCAGCGACCAAGCGATTATGAGTCATGAGGCAAGTCCATTCTATATTGTTTTGGTTTGTTCGTGATTGTTTTATTAATTGTTTATAATCAAGTAATTATGTAATTGCTTCTGTTTCCGCTTGGTTCCGTTTTTTCTCCATTGTACGATCGTTACCTGACCCATTACCTGACCCAAATTTACGAGTTATTTTGATTGTTACTGGTTTAGAAAAGAGGTTCTATGGCCGTCAATCTAACTGAAACAGCTATCCGAGCATTGAAAGCAAAAAAGACATCGTTCTATGTCTGGAGCAACAGTTCTCAACGTGGCACTGGACGACTTGGCGTCAAAGTTCAGTCTTCTGGCAGCAAAATTTTCTATTTCCGCTATTACGTGGAAAAAGGGAAAAAAGAAAGATTCATTCAATTGGGTATATGGCCTGAGATGAAACTGGCTACAGCGAATGAACTGGCAAAAAAGTATGGTGCCTGGCTCATTGAAGGAAAGGATCCCCAGACAGAACTGGAGCGACAACAGCTTGCAGAACAGCAGCGGATACAACTCCATCAATCACAGGGCTCATTTGAAGCATTGATTCATGGTTATGTTAACAAAATGAAAATTGATAATAAGAGAACATGGCAGGATGTTCTGAAACGCCTTGAAAATGAATGCTATACAGTGATCCCCCGTGAGACTAAAGCTAAAGATGTGACTTCCGGACAGATTAAACATATCCTGGCCGGGATCATTCAGCGCGGTGCAGTGGTTCACTCTAACCGGATCCGTTCTTACCTGATGGCTGCATTTAACTATGGTCTGAAAGCTGATAACGATCCGATGAACACAAGTGTAGGGATTACTTTTGGGCTGGAGGCTAATCCGGTATCAGTGATACCGAAACAGTCATCTGCTGAAAAAGTCGGTGACACCTGGCTGACACTCGAAGAGTTGCGTTTTCTAATGGAACATTTTGCTGAAGCAACCAACGTTGGATTATTGATGCAACATTTGATCCGATTCTGTATCTATACCGGGGGGCAACGTCCCTTCGAAATGATCGCCAGTCAGTGGTGTGATGTTGATTTTCAGCAAAAAACGCTGCTGGTGACTGCGGATGTCTCTAAAAATAAGCGAGAACATTTGATACCGTTGACTGAATCAGCATTACAGGAATTATCCTGTTTGCAGTTCTTAACAAAAGAAAAATCGAGCCCTTACATTTTCCCGCTTTCGACTAATGGTAAGCGTCCGGTTCGTACGGACAGTCTGGCTCGCGCTATCATGTATTTCCGGGCTTTTAATCCTGACTTTAAAATTTTTACAGCACGTGACTTACGTCGGACCTGTAAAACGTTAATGGGAGAAGCTGGGATCAGTAAGGAAATCCGCGATCGTATTCAAAATCATGCGTTGAACGATGTCAGTTCAAAACATTATGATCGATACGATTATTTGCCAGAAAAACGCAGAGCACTTGAGATCTGGGAGGACCGGGTTAATAACTATCAACAGCAAACAGGCAATAATGTTGTCAATCTGTTTGGCAGAAGGTGAGGGAGTTCCTGGTCGCTGTACGAATTGTGTACAATTGATGGGTATTGTTGATGCACTTGGTTCTTGTATTGTTTACTATAATTATTGAGGTAAATTTTCGTGCCGGTATTACTCAGAGGGGATTCAAAAATGGCTGTAATTCCAATGTCTTACTCCCCTGCTACTGTAGCTCGTCGTTTTTCGATACTGGATGGAGTAACTATTCAGGGCGTGCTTTACCAGATCATTTGGGATCCAAAGACTCCGTTTGCTGCGGTAATCGAAGCTGCACCTTCTGTTATTGATGGTGATGTTCGCCATAAGGTTGTTGCCACTCTGGAGCTTCAGCGTCGTCCCCGGCTTGAAGGCGTGTTTGTCCAGAAATTCTGGGAAGAACAGGATGTTGCTCAGATTGAAGGGATTGTTGTCGATGGAGCTGTACGCGATGTTGGTCTTGCAACGTTTGTTTATGAAACGATAGTCACAAAAGCGGGCGTTGTACTATTAAGTGATAACGAGCAATATGAAGGAGGAAAAGCTCTCTGGCAGCATATTGCGCGTCGTTCAACGAATCTGAAGGTGTTTATTTTAGATACTGATTCCGCACGGTATTACCCGTTTGATGGCGAACGGATCAGTTATGACGGGGAAAGCATCCCGGAATCAGAAATCTGGAGTGAACATCCTGAGCGAAACAAACACGCTGTCGTTCTTGTGGCCGAATCTGTTAATGGAAAAGCCGCATAATTTGCCGATTGCCTCGTGTTCCTAGAGCTCTGGCAACCTGAAGCAGAACAAACAGGGGATAACCGGGCTGTTATCCCCTCAGTGATCTACTGCCCAGTCAGGCATTTTCCCCATAAAGGTCGAATCACATCTCTATCTTCACTGTAGGGAAATCTTTTATTTTTTTTCTTCTGTTCCAACAGGAATGCGTCGATTTCGTTATTGATAATCTCCTTAACAGTGCGGCGATAACGGTTTAGCGACGTATCACTTATATTTGTCTTTGGCAGGCGTAAACTGGTATCGGCTTTGATGTCTTCATTTATGCCATCTTTAACTTTTCGTTTTGGACTATCCGGAATCCCTTCATGCAGATCATAGGCTTTCAGCCCTACAAGTCGTACGGCAACGTCAATCTTCTCTGTTCGTTTTTGTTTATGACTTTCTAACAAAACTTTATTTTTTTCATACCATTTTTGAAATGTTTCCAGCCGCCTCTCATTATCTTTACTGAGCTCCAGGAGAGAATAAAATTCAAAACTATCTGTTATATTAATTTCACTCTCTGATGCCGGAGGTTTTATTCCTGGAAACTCTATCTCATTTTGGGATGATTTCTTGTATTTCTTCTGCAGACAATGGCAAAGATAAATTACTGCATCCTGAAGGGTATTCGTGTGAATCAATCTCAGAAGTTCATCACGTTGTATAGTTATCTGGCAATAATCCTTTTCCCATGCAGTTGTATGCTTGGTTTCTGTCTCTTTATCTGGAGTAACTGTTGCGAATTTCCATGTATATCGGATAAAATCTGTTGGTTTAAAATATTCCATGGTTTTGTTGAACCAACCAATGATTTCATTGGCATAAAGACGGACATATTCATCGTATATTGACTTAATTTCATACCAGTTGGCGACCCGACACAAATTATTCACGAATTCTGAACGTCCTGTTTTCAACAGTTGTTCTTTCAGTCTGATTACATCCTCGGTCTTTTGCTCCAGACAATCTCTGAATATTTTACGTTCCTCTTTAAAGGGGGATAGCCATTCTGGGAGGTCTGTATTATTTTTCTTGTAGAATCCGTTAACCGTCATACCAATAACTCTGGCAAGTATTGCTGATTCATCAATTTCATGGTATTGATTCAGGTGTGCCAGTAACTCTGAGGTGCAGGAGTGTGCAACAGACAGATCCTGATGGCAATAGCCCTGTCGGGTTTCTGCTGGAATTGGTGAACTCCAGGCTTTACATTCAGTCAGAATATTAAATAAATCATCTCCTACAAACTTTGCCAGTTCAGGTGTTTTCCAGGTTCTCGGTCCCGGGCTGATAAAGGTTGATGTTGTCTGTACCTCTTGCATCGCCCCCCAGGTTTTCAGACTGATATTTCCTTCATCAAAACCATTGTATAAATGGCACATAATATTAAGCGCATCTGTAAGATTAGAATTAGTGAGTAGGGGTAATGTAGATTCTTTAATAATAAGCTCTGGTTCTTCCGCGTTTCTTTGTTCTCTAAATATTCTCAAGAGCTCTGTATTAGCACGTAATGCAGAGAGAACTCTGTGCTGTTCTTCAAACCAGGGGCGATATTCTGGATTCTGATATAGCTGACGAGCCTTAAAGATGAGCAAAAGGAGTTGTTCGGAAACCGCCTCGTATATGCCAGGGAATGGATGGGATTCGCCAGATAAAACACGATCATACTTTTGTTGCATTGTCCGAGTTACCATGATGTCAGAAGTTTTCTGCTTGCCACATATTGGCCCACTGTCAGACAGAATCGATGTCGTCCACTGAAATGAAACGTTAATCCTGAGCCAGCCGCAGATTACGTGGATAGCTTGTGTACATTTGTTTATATCCTGAGATTTTATACATTATTTACGATCATTTTCTCCTGATTGTGATTGTCTCCGTCAGTTACCCCTGCGTCTTCTGTATAAGCGTATTTACTTCATTTTCCGATCATTCGTAGCCTGCTTCTGTCTGTTCAGCAACAGATTGTCTTTTCCTCCGCTTGTTGTAGCTTATTTTTGTGATGATTATCACAAATTAGATGGAAATATTTCACCTTCCTGCGACTCCTCCATGCCTTGTTTGAATTTTACATGGATTTATTTATATATCCCAACCTGATTTTAGTCAATAGAAATCGTCATAATGGATTTTTAATGTTAATTTTTTGTTTTTATTTGTCGTAGTTTATTTTTATTTGGCTCTATATGTCTTTATTTTTTCTATTAAAAGCCATTTTAACATTGCAATTCAGTATTTTGACCTATAAAAATCATAGTATTACATTTATTTGCAAGGTGTTGGCTGGATGAATGACAGTGACTTTCACTCATTGTTTATCCGGGAAACTTAGTCATTTCATGCTCATGCCGGAAATAAAAAGTATTGATATATCAGGAGGGTAGTATGTGGCTTCCATTAACAGATGAACAGCGTCTGGTCATTTTGAAAGCTTATGGGATTGAATGCGACAGACTGGTACGTGAAAAGGAACGATATGAGATCACGTCAATTTCTCGTACACAAGCGTGGAAACTTGAACGGGAGGGAACATTTCCACCACGTAAGTCTATCGGAAAGAAATCTTGCGGATGGTTGTTAAGTGACCTTCTCTGCTGGATACAGACCAGATGAACTGTCTGTATTTTCAGTATATCCAGTCTGTATAGCAGCTATTGTTGCTATTGTAGCGGAAATAGCTGCTATAACCGAAAGTTATTACGAAAAAAGGAAATATTTATGTCTTACATCAAACCGGATACTCCGTATCCAGTATATGCGCAACCATCAATGACTGGAAATGCAATAATTGAAACTCAACACAATGAAAAAGCATCTCTGACTATGACTACCACATCATTATTAACAGCGATGTCAATTGCCTGTCAGAATCAGATTGACGTGTGCAACCTCGGAAATTTACGTGGGCCTGTTAATATTTACACTATGGTTCTGGCTGATTCCTGAGAAAGGAAAAAGACCGGGGGGAAGGTGTTAGTGAAATAATTTTAGGAGGTGTTAAGAATGAGAAACATGAATGATATTTCGTGGTAAATAACACAGTATGAACTGAATTAACCTTATCGGTTTATTAAACATCAGATCTACAGATATTCTGTATTTCTCAGAACATTAGGTCTGAACAGCAGCTATTTCGCTATTATAGCGGGAGTTGCTGCTACTTTACTAACCCATTAATGAAAAGAGAGGCTTTTATGTGCTTACTTGCACCAGAAAATCCTTATCCGATATATGCACTACCACCGCTGGTGAGAAATGCAATAATTGAAACTCAAAAAAATACACAGGCACCTTTGGCTATGGTGGCGACATCCGCATTAACAGCGTTCTCAAGTGCCTGTCAGAATCAGATTGACGTGTGCAGACCTGGAAATTTACGTGGGCCTGTTAATCTTTACTCTCTGATTCTGGCTGATTCCGGTGAAAGGAAAACGACCGTGGATAAAGTGTTTATGAAAGCATTTTATCTCAGGGATGAAGCCCTGGCGGAAGAATACGCGAAACTGGTTGAGAATTACAGTACAGAAAAGGAAATATGGGAGCAAAAGCAAAAAGCACTGGAGTCAAAATTGCATAAAGAAATTCGCGCCGGTAAAGATTGTAAGGCAACAGAGTCAGAGCTTAAAAGACATCTGAATAAATGTCCTGTTCCGCCGCAGATACGCCGGACAATTTTCAATGAGACAACGATAGAGGGAATGTTAAAATATTATTCCGACAGCAATCGCTCTTTTGCTCTTGTATCCAGTGAAGGAGGAATAATTTTTGACGGCCGGGCAATGAGTAAACTTGGAATACTTAACTCTTTGTGGGATGGTGGTTCTCTTTTCATCGACAGGAAATCATCTCCCGGAATTATTTTGAAGGATCCAAGACTGACGGTATCGGTGATGATTCAGCCTGATGTTTACCAGAAAGGTTTTTGTACGCGAAAAAAAGAACTTGTGAAAACGTCAGGACATCATGCAAGGTTTTTGATGTGTCAACCAACATCAACGCAGGGGACAAGGATAATAACCGGAGATAATTATTCATCACAGTATCAGGATTTGTTTGAACAGAGGATCAATGAGCTTATTGATGAAAATCTGGCGATGAGTGGTGAACGACGTTGCCTTCACTTTTCTCCTCAGGCTGCCAGAATCTGGACGGATTATTACAACGATGTGGAATCGAAGCTGGGGGGATTGGGGCCTTTAAGACATTGCCGGGAATATGCTGCTAAAAATGCAGAGTATATGGCAAGACTGGCAGGACTTATTCACCATTCGAGCGGTGAAGAGGGGGACATTTCCCCTTACACTGCAGAAATGGCGAGAGAATTAGCAATATGGTACGGTAATGAGTATGTGCGGTTGTCTAATCCGTTAACTTTTGACAACCCTGCCCTGACCGTACCTGTGCGACTCATTCCAGAGGAGCTTGAACTTTTCAACTGGATAAAAAGCTATTGCATTGAGAAGGGGATCCCCTGTATGAAAAAAAATGATATTTTACAGCGTGGTCCGAACCGTTTCCGGAAAAAGGATAAAATCAACTGGTTACTGGATTTACTGTATGAACAAAACAGAGTTGTACCGGTTATTGAGGGAAAAACGTTGTGTGTCGCACCTAACTTTGACCTCTGAACGACTTAATCGTTGAGTAACATATAGTCTCCTCTGCTACTTGCGGAGGAGACTAAAATGCCTTTACCATGTCAGCGTTGTTGTATTAGAAAACTCTGGTACAGGTCAGTCAGTAAATATAACTGGTGTAACCACTATTTACTATTGGATAGAGTGTTGCTCAGGATATTGTCGGCTTTAGTCTGAGGTGAGGTGGGACCTTCATTGTTTTCGTGTTCAATAAATAATTTAGGTTAATTAGTATTATTAATGGGAGTTATGTTATCTGTTATGTTGTCTCTTTTTATCGTAATGTCACTCCTCTTTATGTTATGCTGAGTATTCTGTATGTGCGTAATGCGTCTATCCCATACACTACAGTGTGGTGGTGTATGGGGTTAGTTATGTGTAAATTATGTTACTACAGTCATAGCGTAATATTGAGAAAGTTAATCCACTGAATGTATGTCTGGTTTGTATTTAACACTAGTTACGTACCAGAACACTATTAGAGTATATTGTCTTTAGTTCGTACGTTATAGCTCCATTACAGTTTATAAGTATGGGTAAATATAATATTTTCTGTATAAATAATCTTCTTATTGTGAGGTTAAATATCTGTAGGCTCTCTCTGCAGAGTCTCTGTTTTTACTTAATGGTACGGCAATATTAATAGCGATGTTGCCTGTGGCTATTCGATAGCTGACTTTTGTGAAGATCAGATTACTTCCTGTAAGTGATTGAATGGTGCTTTCTTAAATTCAATTATATTGAGGTGTGTTTTTACCATTGTAATTCTTACTGGTCCTCTGTTTAAGAGAGCCTCACTGAATTCTGAAGTATTACCGCGTTACAGCGATGCGGTAATACAAAACAGTTTTATCAGGTTGTCTGTACTGCTGGTTACCTCGTTTATTAATGCCGTGGTACGGCGTTTATGTTCTCTCAGTATTTACATAATTTCCTCTTCCTGTGAGTTTTATAAAGTAAGGACTATAAAATGTATAATGCCAATCCCAATTACGAAATGAATTTCGCGATTCTGAAAGATGTGAATGAACACATGGAAGGTCTGTTTCAACGTTTTTCTAAACTGTTACCTTTCAGAATTGATTTTGCCTACAGGAAAGACACGCCCAGTTTTGGTCATGGCTGTAAGCACAGTATGTGTATGGAAATATACCGCTTACTTAGCGAAACCCAAACGATGCTGGCGGGATATTACTGGGTAATGGAATATACACCAGACAAAGGGCTTCATATTCATTTTATCGGCTACCTGGATGGGCAACGTCACAAGAACTCTTATCAGATATCCAGGCAACTGGGAGATATCTGGAGGCGGATCACGGAAGGGGAGGGTTATTTTCATCTGTGCCGGGCTAAAGACAAATACCCTGTGTGTATCGATCACGTGATTCACTATAGTGATAAATCCGCGGTAGATGACTTACGTTACGCCCTCAGCTACCTGGCTAAACAGGATCAGAAAGAACATGGTATTATTCTGGGCCGTAGCAGGCTTCCCGAAAAAAGTAACCGTGGCCGACCACGACATAACTGAATTACAGCTGTATTAGGTATTAGAATTAAGTTTCTGTAAGTTGTTGGGAGGTGCTTGAGTTAATAGGCAGAAGAGGGCGGCTTTGTCATCAGTGTAGGGGACCCGAATTTCTGCCGTGGTGCCTCAGTGGTTCGGATACAGGTAACGAATATGGTTCATAAATCTGACAGCGATGAATTAGCTGCATTGAGGGCAGAAAATGCCCGTCTGGTCTCATTACTTGAAGCTCATGGGATTGAATGGAGACGTAAACCGCAGACTCCTGTGCAGCGCGTTTCTGTATTATCCACCGACGAGAAGGTTGCATTATTTCGTCGGTTGTTTCGTGGGCGTGATGATGTATGGGCACTTAGATGGGAAAGTAAAACCAGCGGCAAATCAGGGTACTCGCCGGCCTGCGCTAACGAATGGCAGTTGGGAATATGCGGTAAGCCCCGGATAAAATGTGGGGACTGCGCTCACCGTCAGTTGATTCCTGTATCTGATCTTGTCATCTACCAGCATCTGGCAGGCACGCATACTGCCGGGTTATATCCGTTGCTGGAAGATGATTCCTGTTATTTTCTGGCTGTTGATTTTGATGAAGCTGAATGGCAGAAGGATGCATCCGCGTTCATGCGAGCCTGTGATGAGCTGGGTGTACCCGCTGTGCTGGAAATATCCCGCTCACGTCAGGGAGCGCATGTCTGGATATTTTTTGCTTCACGAGTTTCGGCCCGCGAAGCTCGCCGTCTGGGGACTGCTGTTATTAGCTATACGTGCAGCCGGACCCGACAGCTGCAATTGAGTTCTTATGACCGATTATTTCCTAATCAGGATACTATGCCAAAAGGAGGATTTGGTAATCTTATCGCGTTACCTCTGCAAAAAAGACCGCGTGCATCGGGGGGTAGTGTTTTTGTTGATATTAATTTCCAGCCTTATTCTGATCAGTGGGCTTTTCTTGCATCGGTGATCCCGATGAATGTGCAGGATATTGAACCGACGATATTACGGGCTACAGGAAGTATCCATCCTCTGGATGTGAACTTTATCAACGAAGAAGACCTGGGTACGCCATGGGAAGGGAAAAAATCATCAGGAAACAGACTGAATATTTCTGTTGCAGAACCGCTGAAAATCACGCTGGTAAACCAGATCTATTTCGAAAAAGCGCAATTACCTCAGGTGCTGATTAACCGACTTATTCGGCTGGCAGCATTTCCGAACCCTGAGTTTTATAAGGCTCAGGCAATGCGTATGTCAGTCTGGAATAAGCCCCGTGTTATAGGTTGTGCGGAGAATTACCCGCAACACATTGCGTTGCCCCGGGGATGTCTGGACAGCGTATTATCTTTCCTTAGGGACAACAATATTGCTGCAGAATTAATCGATAAACGATTTGCCGGGACGGAATGTAATGCCGTTTTTATGGGAAACCTCAAAGCGGAGCAGGAAGAGGCCGTTTCGGCATTACTCCGTTATGACACTGGTGTGCTTTGTGCGCCAACGGCTTTTGGTAAGACAGTTACCGCAGCGGCAGTGATTGCCAGACGGAAAGTGAATACACTGATACTGGTACATCGGACTGAATTGCTGAAGCAGTGGCAGGAGCGTCTCGCGGTGTTTCTGCAGGTCGGTGACAGTATTGGTATTATCGGGGGAGGTAAACATAAACCCTGTGGCAATATTGATATTGCGGTGGTGCAGTCCATATCCAGACACGGAGAAGTTGAACCTCTGGTCAGGAATTATGGGCAAATCATTGTGGATGAGTGCCATCATATTGGCGCGGTTTCATTTTCTGCGATTCTGAAGGAAACGAATGCCAGATATCTGCTTGGCCTGACGGCAACACCAATCCGACGGGATGGTCTGCACCCCATTATTTTTATGTACTGTGGTGCCATTCGCCATACAGCGTCCCGCCCGAAGGAAAGCCCACATAATCTGGAGGTACTGATCCGTTCCCGTTTTACATCTGGTCATTTACCATCGAATGTGGGAATCCAGGATATTTTCAGAGAAATTGCTCTGGATCATGACAGAACTGTGGCGATAGCTGAAGAAGCCATGAAAGCTTTCGGGCAGGGGCGTAAAGTTCTGGTACTGACTGAACGTACAGATCATCTGGATGAGATAGCATCAGTGATGAATTTACTGAAATTGTCCCCCTTTATTCTCCATGGACGACTATCGAAAAAAAAGCGTGCGATGCTGATATCCGGGCTGAATGCTCTTCCTCCCGATTCTCCTCGTATTTTGTTGTCAACCGGTAAACTTATAGGCGAAGGATTTGACCACCCTCCGCTGGATACGCTGATTCTTGCCATGCCTGTGTCATGGAAAGGGACATTACAGCAGTATGCAGGGCGTCTTCACAGAGAGCATACAGGTAAAAGCGATGTCAGGATCATTGATTTTGTGGATACCGCGTATCCTGTGCTGCTCAGAATGTGGGATAAACGTCAGCGGGGTTATAAAGCGATGGGGTACAGGATTATAGCTGACGGCGATGAATCAGTGATTTCATTTTAAGGAGTACTTTACCCTTTTTAAATAATTTGAGCTCCCCGGGTTGTTCGGGCAACAAAGAGTCCCAGTATACAGGCTTCAGGAATATGTTGTAGTATCAGGCTTTTCATCGCTTTAAAATGGCTACCGGCAGTAAGAACGTCATCAAAAATAACAATCCAGGGCCTGCATCCCTCCAGTAATTGTTCATCCAGTTGGTAGTTTGCCATAATCGCTTCTGGTGAGGGCCGATTTGTTGCTGTATGAGAGGCAATTGTTGATACGTTTTGCACAACCAGTTCCCGGTAATCCAGCCAGGGTTCGTAGGTTTGCGCAATTCGCAGAATTTCTGTCATACGGTCATCGTAAGCGGCATCTGTACGGCATTTGGATGGTGGTACGGGAACAAATGTGTATTCCTCAAGATTACCGATATTTGATATGAGCATCTGAGCAACATACTCAATAGCAGCCTTTTTATAGTGGTAATCAGGGAATGCCCGACGTTCATACCCCTTTTTAAGATTGATGATTAACTGGTTAGTTTCGCTGTAAGCAGCGCCTTGTCGGGCTGTGTATTCGCCAAAGCAATAACACAGATCACCATCCTCCAGATAATGATGTTGTTTACGTATCAGTTCATCAATCAGAGTCAGACGAAGTGTCAACGGAGATGCCTCCTGATGTCTTCGTAATTCCTGACCCGAATGGCCCCTTGCGCTTCAAAACGGGCAGGCCATGTAATTGATGGGTTACGAAAGCAGGATTCCAGAATAAACAATTTTCGGCCCTGGGCAAGTGCCGCACGTGCCTGAGTCAGAGTACCTGATGTTTCTGATGCTTCAATAATAATCGTTGCTTCTGTCAGTGCAGACATCGTGACATTTCGCTCCGGAAAAAATATTCGGTTGCTCCGATAGTCCTGCTCCAGGTATCGATGAAACGGAACCTGACTGATAAGCAGGTGGTTGTCGCGAATGTTTTTCTGCAGATTACTGTTTTGTCTGGGATAATGATGTGAAAGTGGTGTCCCGATAACTGCAATCGTTTTACCACCCAGAGCCAGTGCCGTCTGATGCGCGTTGGTATCCACGCCTTCAGCCAGTCCTGAAACGATGGTAAAACCATCCTCAACCAGAAATTTGACGACTTTGCGGGTTCGTTTTGCTCCTTCTTCAGAGACTCTACGGGAACCAACAACAGCTACCGAGCGAGTGTTAATCAGGTCCCACCACCCCTGATAGTAAAGAAGTTCTATGGGGTTCCGCGCATCCCGCAGTTTTTCTGGATATTCTCCGGCCCCATGGACACGTATCCCCAGATCGTCAATATCGTAACGCGCGATAATTTCTTTCAGCCGGTTTTTAAAAGCAGCAATAATGCTGTCTGAGACAAAGTCAGAAGGAAGCGAGCCGGTTGGTGCTGCACGAAATTTATCCGCAATAGTTTTGAATGTCGCGCCTTTTTCTGACCATAACGCCTCATAAGCCGCCATTTCCTCAAAAGGAGAAATGGCTCGGGCAAAGGGATCCAGACTGGTAAAATCGAACTGCGACATAAGCATTCAGGGATAATAAACAGGATGAACAGGTAGTTTACCTGTTCAGGCTCCGGTGTAAACCCCGGAGGTGGATGCTGCTGATAATGCCACAATCGACAGAAACTGTGAAATTGTCGTAATTTTTATTCAGACTTAATTTTATTGCGATGCCAGGTCAGGGATGGTGGGTTACATCAAAGATGAGAAACGTGCAAAATGACACCTGAATCGATCACAGTTCGGCATACGCAAAACGCGTTATCAGTAGTGACTGGAATCATCGTTATTGCGCATTTTCCATTTATAAGAACACACTGAGGAGTTTCAGGTTCTCAGGAGAGTTATGACTGTTTTTTTACTCAAATCCACAACACCTGAACTGGAACTTGTGTTGCATTCCTGATTGTTACTCTGCAGGAAACATCTTTTTTACCATCAAAGGATGTCTTTTGATAGGCATACATCGCATTTCCTGTCCCGGAAAACTCGACAAACAGATAATCGTTGATTTGCATAATCATGGCGTTATCAAAGTTACGCCCACCTCGTAAGTAACTCAATCGTCCCTTATTCTCCTCGCGGAATTTCACAAAATCGCTACCACGATCTTGCCAGGCATCGGACCCCATGATGATACGAGTAAATCCCATCAGATTGGCGAAACGCAGCCAGTAGTGCAGTCGAGCCTGATCGACATCGCCATTACCGCGCAGAAGTTCAAAGAAATGTGTCAGGTCCTGTTTTGCCAACCAGCCCCGGACCATTGCGGCAACCGACTCGGAGACATACTGATGCCATTTATTCTGCTGGCTTTTCAACTGGGGGTTATCCCAGTATTCCAGCGCGGCCTGCTTCAACGCTGGATGTGACTGATCGCGATAGCCAGAATGGTAATAGCGAGTCAGGGTTGCAGTCATGATGTCATCACGGAAACGCACTGCGCAGCTAAGCCTAACAACCAGCTAATTTTGCTCAGAAACTGGGGATCGTCGAGCGTGTCCAGTTGAGCTAAAAGCACAGTGAAAATGCGCTTCCATAACCAACTGCTATCAGGGATTTGCGCGATTTTCTCTAATGATGAGAGTGAATTGTTCTCACCTGCAAGTAACTGCCTGGAGATCACTCCTCCCGCTTGCGGGGTAAAAATGTCGTGATAAAACTCAATGGTTTTCATCCATGATTTTTCTCGTCGTATAGCGGCTTTCACTACCAGGTAACCCTGAGCGATATGCCCCCGCAGTACGCACCAGTGAGGGTTTGTCTCGGGTGATTGGTGTTGGTAGGCAAAATAGCTTGAACAAAGTGCTGCCCAATCCCGGCGTTTCAACGTTTTGGTTTCAATACGTTTTTTGATTGCACTATTTACTCTGGGGAAAAATGTATCATCCTCCAGCAGGATCGACTGGTCAGGATATAATGGATCATTATCGGCGAGGCCATAAAACACCATCCGCCACTCTCGTTCCGTGAGTTCTTGTGCCAGGCGAAAGCGACGTAGAGCCTCCAGCCGCATTTCTTGTGGCGGTGAGGGGATTCTTTCTGCCCTATCAAACCGCTTTTCCATGTCAAGAGTAGCCGCGGTCAACGCGTGGAAATCATTATGCAGATAATGGTCATCCCTTTGGCTGGAAGAGAGCCTCGCTGCAATGCGTTGAGAAAGAGAATTCAGGGCGGGTGTCATAGTGGCATAACCAACTGGCAAACTTCTTTATTAACGACGGGGGGAAAATCCACCTCATCGGCCTTATCACGTTTATCTTTAAGCCCGAAGAACTGCATGCGCAACTCGACCCGGCGGCTGGCTTCCTTGCTTTCCTTAGCATTATTGAAGGAGACGCCACCCGCGAGGAAAAGTTTACGGATTTGGAGCTGCTGTTCTGCGGAGATATTTTTTTGCAGAGGGCTGCGGCTATCGAGCAGACTACACATTACCCATTCAGAGCGTTGCAGGGAGAGATGTAGGTTGTATAAGTACGAACCGTCGGTGTCGGTAAACCCTTCAATAACGATCTGCTTAAACCACTTCTTACCCTCTTCACTGTTGGACGCTTCCAGTACAAGAGGAACTACATCCTGCAACGCTTTTTGCCCCTCGGCGTTCAGGAAAAATTGGTTATGAGCGAAACGCCCGGCTTCGCCAAAGCTGATACGGTTATCGTGGCAATCCACTACGATGTTTTTGTTCACATTGCGGGCATGCAGTTCCAGGCGTTCACACAATCTGGAAATATCCTGCCCCCTTGCTTTTTCGCCTTGCTCCGCACGTTGAATACGCTGTGTAACGGAACTCAGTGACGCAACCATGACGACCAGAAATAACACCATCATTGCAGTCATCAGATCGGCATAGGAGATCCAGAATGGTTTTTCTGCTTCATCGCTGCGGCGTTTTTTAACGCCAAATGCGTTTCCAAACATCAGCCATCACCTCTTAGGTTCGTACGCGTGACAGAACATCATCAAGTTCGCTGACGCTTTCTCCGAGCTGTTCGACAGATCCCGCGAGCAGATTAGAGGCTTTCGCCATTTCGACGTCCAGTTTACCCAGCGTTTTATCCAGGCTGCGTGAAACACCTTCAGAGAAGTCTTCAAATCCTTTCCCGAGCACGTCACTTACATTTTCCATAAAGACCTGTGCTTCCCGGTTATAGCTCTGTAGACGCTCACCGTGTTGCTTAAGATCTGCGATGAATTGGTTGCGCGTGGTTTGTTCTGACTGCGTATTTGCGGCGAGCAACTCCAGCATGGCAATGGATTTGCTAACCGCTTCCCGATTGTTACGATAATCAGCCACAACGGAGGTGAGCTCGCTGGTGGCAAGGGAAAGTGATGAACCTGCCGATTGCGCTTTATTCAGCACATCAGCGGTAAGGTGGTTTGCTTCCGACACCCGCTCACCGGCATGTTCAAAGCGTTCAGCAGCCAGACGCATCTTGTCCGCGCCAGCTTGCATATCCTGAATCTGCCGGTTAGTTTGTTCTGCGAGCAAACGAAGAGTTTCTGTTGTTCCCTGATGCTGGCTGGCAACAGTTTCGACCAATTGTTTAATCTGATCGTCTACCTCACTCATTACCCGTTGAGTCTGTTCGTGCAGGGACTGCTGATTCGCTTGCTGAGTCGCTGAAATTTGTTGCTGACCCTTATCGATCTGTCCAAACAGGCTACCCAGTTGTTCACCAAGCGCCCCGACAGAGGCTGCCATTTTTTCCATTGTGGCGCTTTGTCCCTGTTGCACTGAATTCTGAATGGCTTCAACAAAGGCAGCCATATGTTCTGCCTGAGCTTTTTCTCGCGCCTCGCTATCAGCGAACATTTTTTCCAGTTGGCGAGCTATACGTTCACCGGCCCCTTCACCTTCTGCGCCAATTTTCGCCACTGAGACCTGAAGGCTGGTGAGCATATCATTCATGCCTGCCTGTAGAGCTTGCTGGCCAGATTTCATCTCTGATAACAGTTGCTCGATGAGCTGCGCGCTGCCCTGGCGGGAATCGTCGCTCACCTGACGCATGTCTTCTGAGAGTTTCGCAATACTGACGGTTGATAATGTATTCCTGATCGTAAACCTGTCGATGGAAGTCGGGGATTGGCATCCTGATACAGTATATCCAGAACGAACTTAGCTTTGCATGGTTCTGCATCAACAAAGCCTACACTTGCATAAAAGTTCTGTGCCAGGATAAACATGGCATATGGCTGTGTACCTACCGCCCGTACAAGGGACCTTCCGCTGGCCCTGTGATGATGATATTGCATGGGATCTCACTTCTGTTGAGTGTCGCTGCAGGTATGTGGCGTTGATCGGTTGCTGGAGAAAGGCCATGGCCTGACAAAATAAATATACAGGGAAGCATTTTCTCCTCCTTCTTCTGGTGTGTTTTATTACGCTCCTCCTTTCATGTCCTTCCCATATCCTGAAACTCACTTAAATGCTGTTGAATCGTCACGCATTGCAATTTTCAATGACTGAAATCAAAAATTGCTATTTTTTTAGCTAACCAACTGTATTAAAAGCATTCAGTGGAATAATTTTCTGCACTTTTTCATTAATTATGGTTATAAATTTTGCAATGTGCTGTTTTTGCGATATATGACAGAATAAAGAACTGTTCATTTGTGTTATATCGATCGATAAATCTGTCATATTGCTTTAGTTCAGATCATTATTCTATAATGATCAAAAATAAGTCAGCTAAAAATTGGCAGATTTATTGTTCAGCATTCTGGTACCGGTTGATGCGGGTAAATACCGGAAGGGCGGTAGCGTGCCATCGCAAAACATGGTGGGAGGTATCGTCAGGAGGCTGGTGATTGTTGGTATGACATGAATAAAAGGTTTTTCGTTTGACTGGAAAATTATGTTGCAGGAACGAGAGGGCTGAGGAACAAAGCTTATTCCGGCGCTGTCCGTCCTTGCTGTCACTGACACTGATGTCTGTTTTATTATCGCCTTTATCTCTTCAGGCCGCGGATATCCGGCGTAGTGGAGAGGATACATTTATCATTCAGCAGCAGCGTCAGGAAGCCCTTGAGCAACAACTGACGCCTTCAGCCCCTGATGTTCGCCTTTCTGCACCTGGCTCTTTTGCCCATAAGATTAATTTTCCTGTTGAAACGCCCTGTTTTCAGATTAAACAGACGGAACTGAAGGGGGGTGATGCGTTACCACACTGGCTGCCTTTACAAAAAATCGCCAACGGGGCGGTCGGGCATTGCCTGGGGGCGAAAGGAATTAATCTGCTGATGAGTACATTGCAGAACCGTCTGGTCGATCATGGTTATGTCACCACCCGTGTTCTGGCACCTTCGCAGGATTTAAAAAGCGGTATCCTCCGGCTGGTTATTATTTCCGGTGTTGTGCGACATGTGCGTCTGACACCGGACAGTGATGACTATATTCAGTTGTATTCCTCATTCCCGGCACACGAAGGTTCTCTGCTGGATTTACGGGACATTGAGCAGGGGCTGGAGAATATGCAACGACTGCCGGGTGTGCAGGCTGATATGGAAATTGTGCCCGGTGAGCAGCCAGGGGAAAGTGACATTCTTATTACCCGTAAACAGGATAAATACTGGCGACTGGGGTTTTCGCTTGATGATTCAGGTATCCGGATGATGTCGCTGTTGCTGACAGTGGTAATACGTTGACGGGGCAATATGCAGTTCGCTGCATACCGGTCCGACCCCGTACTGCTCACGCAGCTTATCCAGCAGTGGCATCATTTTTTCCAGAGGCGGTCGAACTCCGCCTTCGCAAAATAAGCGGAAGCCTGGCGAAGGATATCGTTACTGCGGCGCAGTTCACGATTTTCACGTTCCAGCTCTTTCAGACGCTGACGTTCAGCGCTGGTGAGCCCACCATCACCGCCCCCGGTATCCCGCTCATGCTGGCGAACCCAGACACGCAGAGTCTCCGGCGTACAGCCAATCTTTGGGGCAATGGAACAAATTGCCGCCCACTGTGAGTCATATTCATCCTGACTTTCCAGAACCATACGAATCGCCCGCTGACGGACTTCGGGGGAAAAACGAGTATTTTTAGTCATCCTGTTTACCTCTTTCTCAGGAAGTTTAGTCTCCAGGATTCCCGGGGCGGTTCAGGTCACCGATGCCGTGATGGAGCAGGTTGTAGAATGGCAAAACAGACCACTGGATACTGTTTACCCCATTGTTTATCTTGACTGTATCGTCCTGAAAGTTCGGCAGGACAGTCGCGTCATCAACAAATCGGTGTTCCTGGCACTGGGCATCAATATCGAAGGTCAGAAGGAACTGCTGGGTATGTGGCTGGCCGAAAATGAAGGGGCGAAGTTCTGGCTCAATGTGCTGACTGAACTGAAAAACCGCGGTCTGAACGATATCCTCATCGCCTGTGTGGATGGCCTGAAAGGCTTCCCGGATGCCATCAACACAGTATATCCGAAGGCCCGCATCCAGTTATGCATCGTGCATATGGTGCGCAACAGCCTGCGCTTCGTGTCATGGAAGGACTACAAGGCCGTCACTCGCGACCTGAAAGCGATTTATCAAGCTCCCACGGAAGAGGCAGGTCAGCAGGCACTGGAAGCGTTCGCTGCGGCCTGGGACAGTCGCTATCCTCAGATAAGCCGAAGCTGGCAGGCTAACTGGCCGAATCTTGCCACGTTCTTCGCTTATCCAACGGACATCCGCAAAGTGATCTATACGACGAATGCCATCGAGTCGCTAAACAGCGTGATCCGCCATGCGATCAAAAAGCGTAAAGTGTTCCCGACAGACGACTCGGTGAAAAAAGTGGTGTGGCTGGCAATCCAGTCTGCGTCCCAGAAATGGGCGATGCCGTTGAAGGACTGGCGTATGGCAATGAGCCGCTTTATTATCGAGTTCGGTGACCGCCTGGACGGTCACTTCTGAGAAAAGGCATTTACACAGAATCCTAAACAGGCTCCCGTCACGATACCCGGTATCAATCAATGAAGTCCATTTAATTGATGACGTCGAAGTTATGGCATGTGTGACGATGCTGAGAAAGCGCCCTTTTTCAGGTGTTTTTTTAATCTTTTTGGGGTTTAAATTCCTATTGATGAACAACGCTTTCATTTACGGGACAATGACCGGCAACGCTCCCGGTACACCGGGAGCGTTAGTGTTCAGAACCAGGTTTCCATCTGAACGCCAAAATTCCATTCCCCGCCTGCATTAAACCCGCTACCGCCGAAAGCATCATCACTGGCGTAGTTATCCAGTCTGCTGCTCCAGTCCATCCAGGTGGCGAACAGACGCAGTTCCGGACGGCTGAAGAAGTCCCCCAGACCTCCTGCCTTGAGGGTGGGCGCAAACGTCAGCTTGTAAAAACTGCCGTTAACAGCATTGCGGTCCTTATACCCTTCAGGTTTCAGATCCATGTACTGGTAAGTGCCCTCAAACGCCAGCGCAAAATTCTGCGTCACCTCCTTAATCAAGCGGGTGTTCAGGGTCACCCATTCATAACTGTCTCCACGGGCATAGCGATCCTTACTGCCCTGCGCCATGACTGACGGGGCGATATGCCAGCCGTTTCCGAGCGGGGTGGTACCATATGCAGCAAGACGCCAAGTATCCGCATCACTGCGTAGTGCACCGTCAGAGCCAATCCCCTTCACTTCCGCCCCCAGACCATGCCCGTACAGAAGTGCTATTTTCGCCGTTCCCTCACGTAATCCCCAGAAACTGTCATTATGAAGTCCGGCCAACACATGCACACCGTGGCTGGCGGCACTGGCATGGATAAGGTCGCCATTATTGTCCCTGCGGTCATCATTATCCTTTGCCCGCATACCGCTGACCATAAGCTGGAACGGCCCGGCAAAGTGGTTCGTGGTAAGGATATAGTTCTGGACGTTGTTATCGATATCCTCCATCTCCCCGAAATTGCGTCCATACAGGGAGAAGTTACTGCGCAGAGTGTCGTTCCATTTCACGTCATAGATACCGCCCCCGGTTCCGCCGAGGAAAACCACGTCCGAGTCCAGCCAGTGGATATCAAAGTTGTCACGATCGAAACGTTTACCCGCCCATACCGTACTGTGCTTCAGCGGCCCGGTGAAGTCCGGCAGATTTCCCAGTTCAGCCACCACCTGGCGGACGTTAAGGTCACTGGAGTTCGCCGACCAGTCGTTATAGGTTTTCTGACCATCCGCCAGCATCACCTTAAACCGGGTGGTGGCCCCGCTTTCGAGCGTCTTTTTGTGCTCAAACACGGTTTCCACATAAGTGTCTCCCTCATTCCCGAGGCGCCCGACCGAGCCACCGGTCTCTCCGGCAGGCGTCAGATACGGACCACTTTTGCTGCCGGATGCGGCATCGTTCATCAGCAGACCCGAGCGGGCATAGCCGTGAAACTCAAAACCACTATTGTCCGCTTTCTTTTCCGGTGGTACGGATACGGTCTGTGGCACAACAGGTTGTGTCGCCGGGGTGGCGGCCAGTTGCTGCACCTGCTGTTCTGTAGCGGTTGCCCGTGATTCAGCCTTCTGAGCACGGGTTTCAGCATCCTGAAGCCGTTTTTCCAGGGCCGCCAGCCGGGCTTCAATACTGTCGGTATTCCCCGCCGCAAAGACCGGGGAACAGGCCAGCAGAATGGCACACGAGAGAAGGTGTTTTTTCATTTTTATATCCTTGTAAAAATAGAGGTATTGTTGACAGCTAAATCGATTTAGTCACCCGCAACAAAAATGACGTGCACAACGGTTACGGGCAGGAAACGGTCAGGGGTGTTTCAGTAAATCCTGGCGACGGGGTAACGCTGTCATGGCACCTTTTGCTGTCGTGGCAAGCGCACCACAGCGCTGGGCCTGTTCGATGACGGATGCGAGTGCCTGCTCACCGGAGGGCATCCCCTCTGCCGCCAGCGCTGCCAGCAGACCTGCCACGAAGGCGTCACCGGCACCGGTCGTGTCCACACTCACCACCGGTGTTGCCGGGAAGTACAGGTTTTTTCCCTGCCAGCGAGCCATCACGCCATCCTTTCCTTGGGTTACCAGCAGCAGTGCCAGGGGATAATGTGATGCCAGAACATCGGTTCCCTTCCGGACATCCTGTTCACCGCTGATAAAGAACAGTTCCTCTTCCGATACCTTTGCCACATCCGCCAGCATGAGCGCCCGGTGCAGACACTCACGCAGTTGCGATGTGCTCTGCCACAGGTCAGTCCGGATGTTGGGGTCAAAGCTGACCCTGCCGCCAGCCTGCCGGATGTTCTCCATGGCCTGAAACGTGGCGCTGCGGCAGGGCTCTGCACTCAGGGCATTGGAGCAGGTATGCAGCCATTCACCGGCACGAAAGGGCGGTAAATCATCAGGGGTAAGGAAAAGGTCTGCCGAAGGGCGCACCATAAATGTGAAGGTTCGTTCACCACCCGGCACCAGCGACACCACCACTGTGGAAGTCCGGTACAGAGGGTCGGTATGCATATACGCCGTGTTCACACCCTCATCAGCCAGGGTTTTGCGCATAAAACGCCCGAAAGGGTCATCCCCCACACACCCGACAAACCCGCTCAGGCCCCCCAGTCGGGCCACGCCCACGGCAACATTGGCAGGCGCACCACCAGGGCACTGCAACAGCGTGCCCGGCTTCTCCGGTAATAAATCCACCACGGCATCACCGAGACCCCATACTTTTACTGTACTCATTCATACTCCATGATTTTCATCAGTCATATTCAGCGGATGACAGACAGCTCAAACATCGCCATATCCGTGGTTCCGGCTGGAATTGGATACCAACCCGCATTCCGGAGCAGGGCAGCGAGGGCAGACACATCGCCGGTCAGGGGATGCAGCAACCTCCCCTGATAATCAAATGCCGCCTCAAGACGTGAGCGGGAAAGATAAAAGCTGCCGGCATCCCCGTTCGGAACCACGACATTACGCCCCTCCCATTTCCGGTCGCTCAGTATCCGCCAGCACCAGCCCTGCTCCCTGATGGTTTCCAGGGCGAATGTCAGGCGGAACAGGTCAGTCTGTACCGACACATCACCAGAGCAGGCCTGCCACAGATACTCCAGCCTGCTGCGGATATCTTTCGCCCCGCTTTCACTCTGCAGGGCTCTGATATGTGCGGGGAAAACGGTGCTGTTTCAGTGCTGTGCTCCGCCAGCGGTTTAGAAACAGGTTTTCCTGGATTTTTGACGCAATCCGGCCATCCCGGCGGGCCAGATGCAGGGCTACCAGCCCGCACCAGGCCAGATGTGCGGCTTTCCCTGATACCAGCTGCCCGCTGGCGATATTGTCACTCATGGCGCTTACTGGCTGCTGATATCAAAAACCGGTGTTTCTCCGGCGATGACCGGGCCGGAGAACAGGGTTATCTCCTGGACACGGTCAGAGTCCGCCACAATCACCGGTGTCAGCGTGGACTGTGCTTTCTGCTGAAGTAACGCAAGGTCAAACCCGATGACGGGGTCACCGGTGCTGATCAGCTGGCCTTCCTGGGCAATACGCCGGAAACCCTCTCCCCTGAGGTCAACTGTGTTAGTACCGAAGTGCACAAACAGTTCAGTGCCACTGTCGGTGCGGATGGAAAACGCGTGGTTTGTCTCCAGTATTTTACCGATAGTGCCGCTGACAGGAGCCATCAAGGTATCGCCGCCGGAAGGACGGATAGCAATACCATCCCCCACTATTTTCCCGGCAAACACAGCATCCGGAACCGTGTCCAGAGGGACAATTTCACCGGACAGCGGTGCCATCACGCGGGTGACTTCCGCCGGTTTCTCATTTTCACTTATCAGTTGTTTAATCCTGCCCAGTAATCCCATTGTGCTTTCCTTCATTACGGGTGAACCGAAAGTACTGCCGTCACCGACGGCAGTGGAATTATTTCAGGCCAGCGTCCACAGTGAGCCGTCCGTCAGCACAGCCTCGCCGTGAGCTGCATATAGCGACAACCGGCGGGTTCCGGGCTGCGGGTAAATACGGCTGGACAGGGTGGCATCGCCATCGTTAACGAACACTTCCACCGATGAACGGTCCAGGAAAACCCGTAGCGTCAGATATTCTGCGCCAGGCAGCGCGATACTGCGGTAACCGTCCAGCCCCTCATCCGGGTAGTGACGCCAAAGCACCAGCCGTCCTGCCTGGTTATCCACATACAGCCGGAGCCCGTCTCCCAGGTGGATGCCGTAATGCTCTGCCTGACTGTCGAGGGTATGCCACGTCAGCACCAGTTCCACGGCCTGTGCGTCCTCAGCCAGCAACTGCGTGCCACTGAGCCTTACAGGGTGTAACGGCTGGCACGTCCCGCGAAGGGATTCGGCTTCGCGAACCGGACGCTGACACAGACGACCATGGCGTTCAAAAAGTTCCCTCGGCAGGGTCAGACATCCGGCCCAGGCCTCACGCTTTGTAGGCATCGGGGAGTCCCACATATTCATCCAGGCCATGATGATGCGCCGTCCGTCCTCCGCGACCAGGGACTGCGGGGCATAAAAATCATGACCGTGATCCAGTTCTTCAAATGCCCCGCTCAGGGCAAAGGCGGCCCCCGGCTGCCAGTGACCCGGTAAAACTCCGCTCTGAAAGCGGTTGCGGAACCGGTATCCGCCGGGCGTCATCCCCTGCGGGGAGAACATCAGCCAGTGATGGTCGCCACAGCGGAAAAAGTCCGGACATTCCCACATATAGCTTTCTCCGGCTGCCGACTGCGCTAGAACCCGTTCCTGGCGCCAGTCCCGCAGGGATGTGCCGCGATACAGCAGCACCTGACCGGTGTCAGAGGTATCCCGCGCGCCGATAACCATCCACCAGTATCCCCCTTCCCGCCAGACCTTCGGGTCACGGAAATGCATGATGCCTTCCGGTGGCGTCAGCACGCAGCCCTGTTTCTCAAAGTGAATGCCGTCACGGCTGGTTGCCAGACACTGGACTTCGCGGATGATGCTGTCATCCCCCCGATCCTCCAGACAGAGATGACCGGTGTAGATAAGCGACAGCACGCCGTTGTCGTCCACTGCGCTGCCGGAAAAACAGCCATCCCGGTCATATTCATCACCGGGTGCCAGCGCAACCGGCTCATGCTGCCAGTGCAGCATGTCCGGACTGGTGGCATGTCCCCAGTGCATCGGCCCCTGATGTTCACTTGCCGGATGGTGCTGAAAGAATGCGTGATAGCGACCGCTGAAATAAATAAGCCCGTTCGGATCATTCATCCATCCGGCAGGTGGAGCCAGATGAAAAACCGGGTACCAGGTATCACCACGACGGGCGCGGAGTGTATCAAGTGCAACCTGTGCAGAGGCAAGACGCTGTTTCATAAGCGAACCTCCGTCTGTGCTGTAGCGGTTTCTGCTGACGGGGCAGCCGTTTTACGGGTACTGCTCAGGGTGAAAGCCGATAACACGGTGACCGCAAGGACAATACCGCCCAGAACCAGATAGGTGTTCTGGAACCCCATGCGGTCATACAGGTGACCTGCAAAGGTTGAGAGGAATATCGCCGCCAGTTGTTTGGAGAACTGAAAGCCAATCAGATAAATGGTGGCCGACAGCCGGGTATCAAACACGCCGGTGATATACTTGAACGCACCAACCAGCAGGAATGGGACTTCAAGGGCATGCAGCATTTTCAGGATCACCACTTCAGTAGCCGTGGTGGCAAAGGCCGACCCTGTGATGCGGATGGTCATAATCAGACCCGCGACAAGCAGTGTGTTTTTGGCACCAATGCGGTTGATTATCCAGGGGGAGCAGAACATGATGATGGCATTGCAAATCTCGCCAGCCGTGGTGGCAAAACCAAATGCCCGGATCCCCGCCTGCGGCGTGTCAAAAAATGCACGGAAGAACGTGGCAAACTGCTGGTCAAACACGTCATAGACGCAGGCCACCCCAATCATGTAAAGCACGAACATCCACATCTGACGCATACGAAACAGACTGAACACCATTCCGGCGGAAATCACGGGCGAGTTGGCACCCAGCGCATTCATGACCATCGCTGTCTGACTGGTTCCGGGACGCGCCAGCGCCACCAGAAGGACCAGCAGCAATGCGCAGCCGGACCCCATCCAGAATACCAGGGACGGATCCACGTTGAAAAGCAGCCCTGCCGTGGTGGCACACAGCGCCCAGCCCAGACAGCCGAACATCCGGGCCTTACCGTATTCAAATCCGCTGCTGCGGCTGACACGTTCAATATAGGCTTCGATGGCACCGGCTCCTGCAGAAAAAACGAAGCCGATAAAAATCCCGCCGCTCAGTGCTCCGGCCCAGATGTTGAACCGCAGCAGCGGCGCAAAAACGTACAGAAAGAACGGTGCAAACAGGACCAGCAGCAGGCTGATGATCCACATCAGGTGTTTTTTCAGGCCAAGACGGTCTGAGATGACCCCCAGCAGCGGCTGGAAGCTGATGGCAAACAGGGAGAGGCATGAAAAAACAATCCCGGTATCCGTTTTACTCAGCCCCACAATGTCTGACAGCCAGACGGGCAGAAACGGGAAACAGGTTGCCATGATGAAAAAGTAGAGAAAAAAGAACAGACCAAATATCCAGAAATCGGGGTTTTTATGAGTACTGACAGTATTCATTATTGTTATCCTCACGGGACTGAGTGCAGGGAGCCGTGACCGGCTCCGGTCCTTTTATGCCAAACGTTCAAGGGCAATCAGCATGGCGCTTTCCGGATCCAGTACGGGAAGCTGAATACCGGCCTGCGCCAGCCATTCCCCACTGATGTCGGAGGTCTGGTTCATCCAGCCGGGCAGCCTGCGCATGGTATGCCCGCCTTCACCGACCAGCTGAATATCCGGATGGTCAACAACACGAAGCCGGTAACGGGCCTGTGGTGCCAGCCCCGGAAAACGTAGAGCACCCGGCAGGGTGTGATCCGGCATGGCAAGCTGGCTCACCAGGAAGAGCGCCTGCGACTGATCCGGGCTGACCACCCCCTGCACCTGTGTCGCCGCATCCGGCATATCCACCCGCCATAGGGTGCCCGTGTGGATAAGCTGCCGCCATTCTTTGTAGAGCGAGGCATAGCGGCGGTAACCGGCGGATTCCTCTTCTCCGGCCGTTACCGGATCCAGCTCCAGTCCCATATGACCGAACAGGGCCGTCAGACCGCGAAAGGCAATGCTGTGCTGCCGGAAGGTGGCATGGCAGCGATGATGACCGATGTGTGCCCCCATAACCTCCGGCGGGAAAAAGTAACTCATGCCACGCTGTATGGTGCAGCGCTCCAGGGCGTCATTGTTGTCAGAAGCCCAGAAGCGGTGCGTGCGGGTCAGAACCTCAAAGTCGATACGTCCACCGCCGGAAGCGCAGGACTCAAACTCAACACGGGGAAAACGTTCGCGCAGGAGATCCAGCAGCCGGTAAAACTGACGGGTCTGCGCGTCCGCCGCCGCCCGACCTTCATGCCCGGCCTGGACCAGCTCGCGGTTCATGTCCCATTTCACATAGTCAACTGGGTGTTCGCCCAGCAGCCATAAACAGCGTTCATAAATGTAAGCAAAGGCCTCAGGAATGTTCAGGTTGAGAACATACTGATGTCTCCCGGTTGGTTGTGTGTACCCCGGCATTGACAGTACCCAGTCAGGATGGCGGCGAAAGAGGTCAGAGTCCGGGTTAATCATTTCCGGTTCCACCCAGATACCGAACTCCATGCCGAGTGATTTCACATGGTTAATCACCGGCATCAGTCCGTCCGGATACTTCTGTTCATCCAGATACCAGTCGCCCAGAGCCGCATGGTCATCATTGCGCCCCTTAAACCAGCCGTCGTCGATAATGAAACGTTCAACGCCAAGCGCTGCCGCACGTCCGGCCATCTGCATGATGTAGTTCGGGTCGTGGTCAAAATAAATACCTTCCCAGGTATTGAGGTGCACCGGACGGGGTTTCTGCTCAGGAAAACGGATGATTTCATCGCGCAGAAAACGGTGGTACTGCTGACTCATACCATTGAGCCCCTCCGGGGAATAGCTGGCGTACAGCCACGGCGTGTACACGGTCTCATCCTTCTTCAGGGCTTTTTCTCCGGGCATCCACAGTGCTTCCGCCTGGAGGTAACGCCGTCCGTCAGTTTTGACCTCACATTTCATGCGATGGTTGCCACTCCAGCCCAGATGTACGGCCCACACCTCGCCCTGCTGTTCTGAGAAACCGGGGGCACCGGCAATCAGTGCCGGAAAATGCTCATGGGACGTGCGGCCCCGGCGGTTCTCCAGCACAAAACCGTCATGTGTGAGACGGACCCTGTGCGGCTGAAACTCACGAGTCCAGCGTCCGTGGAAGGCCATGACTTCCTCTGCCCTTTCAGCCACAGGGAGCGTGATGGCGAAGCGGTTCACCTGCCAGTCCCCTTCACGGAGGTTCGTCAGGGCATGACGCATCTTCAGCACACCGGACGATGTCAGCACCAGTTCACTGACCATGCGCAGACCCGCCACTGCATCCTCACTGGTCAGGGTGAGTGATTCTCCGGCCTGTACCACGCTGATGGTACGGAACACAGGGGACGCATCCAGCCCGTTGCGGTGTCCCTCCAGCCCCGGCGAGCCAAAAAGTCCCGCGCCGTTTTCGGCCATCAGCGTCAGTGGGGTGTCGGTATCCAGACGACCATTCGCAACCGGCCTTTCCAGGCTGATACAGTCATCCGGTGAAAAGTGTTTCAGGGTGGATCCCCACCAGACAATCTCTGCATACGGGTGGGTTTTAATAATCAGGTCTGAGTGGGGACTGGTCAGCCTGCGGTACATCGGTTCCATAAGACATCTCCGTTTTCGGGTATGCCTTACTGTTGATCCGAATCGTTTCGGATAGCAACCGAAACGATTCGGATTTGTGAGCGGGATTAAAAATCAGGCGGAGGGAGCAAGCGTTGTCTTGCCAGGATGAAATTCCGGCTGCCAGAGTACTTGTAGCATTTCAGGTGAAACATTCGTGACCAGCTGGCGTATCATGTCGGCAATCTGACGACCGACGCGATGTCGTGTTGACTGAAGAACTGCAGCCACATCCTGTTCAATAATACTGTCCTGCGGCAGACCATCATAAACCACAAGAGAGACGGCATCCTCTCCGGACAGATGACCGGATAACTGCAGCGACATGGCCGCGCCATCACCGATCAGGTCACTGTCGGTAATAATGGCCGTCGGGGGAAGCGGAAGTGACATTAACTCAGTCACTGCCTGGAAACCTGAGCGTCGGGTGGGAGAGACCCGGCGTAGCCAAGTCTCAGGCAGACCATGTTCACTCAGGGCATCGCGCCATCCCTGACGTCGTGCAGTGACATAGGCACGGGAGTTGTCCTCACTCAGCAGGGCAATTCGCTGATGGCCCAGGGCAATCAGGTGCTGTGTGGCCTGCCAGGTTCCTGCATGGTTATCAAAGTCAAACCAGGCACAGGGAAGACCGGACGGCACCTGACCGAGTGCCAGAAACGGAATACCGGCCTCCTGCAGGTGTGTAAGACGCGGGTCATTATCCATCGTGTGCGCCACGATAAGGGCATCAACCCGGCGGCTTTCGACCAGACGCATATAGCTGTGGCTGTCAGCCCGTTCATCATCGGCTATCAGCAGTAAGTCAATATCATGGCGGGCCAGTTCCCGGCTGATACAACTGACCATATCCACAAACACACTACTGCTGAACAGTACAGCATGTTCAGGGAAGACCAGGCCGACCGCATCGGTTTTACCGGTTTTGAGACGTCTTGCCAGGGTATTCGGGCGATAACCACGACGCCGAGCTTCCGCTTCTACACGTGCACGGGTCGAAGCGGAAACGTCCGAAAATCCGCCAAGCGCCCGGCTGACTGTGGTGACAGAGATCCCGAGTTCGGCGGCGATAGCCTTGAGTGACATATTTTCTCCTGCGGATAACTGAACAGCCCTGTCCCTGATGCGGGTGATCCGGGCAACAAACCTGACAGAGACGCCTGCATAAGTGGTCGCGCTGTACCAGTATGAGCCTCCATCATCCTGATTTGTGTATTAACTTTCAATACCGGAGGACGATTTGATTACCGGTTGTTAGCAGGAGTGCGAATATTAGACCGACGGTGGAGATCTAAGACTCAGTGAGCATAGCGATACACTATATTACTGTAATTAAGCCAGTAAACTTCCTGTTCACTGGCTTAAACGCTAATGATGTATGCAGTTGAACAAGCTTTTAAACTAATGATTAATTGATATAACTGTTTATCGTTGAACACCACATTTTTCTGGCTGATGTCCCATTCTTCACGCAGCGCGGCAATCAGTTGCGGTGTCCGGGTAAGCAGCAAGCGAAAAGGCAGTTCAAAACTGGTGACGTAATCCACATTCAGCAGAGCAATACGCAACCGTTCTTCTGGCCCGGCCTCTGCCTGCCGACACTCCTCCAGAACATCCTGCCACTGCCGGCGAAGACGGGGGGATTCATTCAGTTCTGTAAAACTGTATTTATCCGCCAGATAGTCAATTCGTGTACGCATACTGAAAAGAATTCCGTATAAAAAATCAGCTGGCGAAACTTTATCAATCGCTGATGAACAGGGAAAGCATAAATCGCCTGTTCAGATACTCCTGTCTGCTTCTGCACTGCCATATATCTTCGTTAATCGCTCATCTGTTCTCATAAAATACCTCTGATGACGCACACCAGAAAATACGCTGCATGAAGCCTCCGGCGACTTATAGTAAATGCTTTTGAACAGAATAATGTTTCTCCACTCCAATTAATTTTAGATAATTCACATAAAACAAAAAACACAACACTAGCCTTACTTAAATTTACAATTGATTTATTGAAAATGAATAATGAATTTGCATATTATCATATTGTGGATACTCTGGAAAAACTTTTCAGGGCAGTAATACACAATGCATTTATTCGGAGCGCGGGTGTACGTATGTGCGCGAGAAACATTGGATGACTTTATTTGTCGCTTTCTCATTCTGTAATGAAAGATAAATTACAGTTTACGCGCTATTTTTTATCACACTACAGCAATAACGAATACATGCAAAAGAACTGCGGGATTTCATTTTTAGAAGCATGGTGATGCATCATCACTGCCGTGCTATGCTGACAAAGCATTACGTAAAACGCAAACACATTCCATAGAAAAACGTTCCACGCCCCGGTATCCCGAATCTCTGTGGCATTACGAACAAATGCAAAAGAACAGTTCAGGTGCCCTCCACGTGGAAATATCATTGCCGGGCAATAATATGCTATTCATGAATTTTACCGACAGAGATGAAAACATATTGTCTGGTGTGAAATATCGGATTAGTGTGATATCTCAAAGGTCTGGTCGCGTAAACAAAGACAGATTATCCATAGCAAAACGATACTGCTTTGTTCTTTTACCTAATAAACCGGGGAACAATTTATCAGCGGACAATGCGCTTTTAACAAAATAGATGAATATGGCTAATACCAGAACCGCACAGATGCAGAAATGATAAATCTGCAAATGCAAACTCACCTAACTGACAAGTAATATTCAGCTTTGACTAATCGTTCAGATTTATTGTGTAATCAGCATTAATCAATGGGTATATAAAAATGTCTTATATAAAGCTATCAGGGATATGTTTCGCTGCTGCCTGCCTTTCTGTTAAGGGGAGTTTTGCCGCAGAAACTGGCGTGATTGATAAAGGATACGGGAACTTAATTATACAGGATGGTTATATAATAAAAGCTGATACTACATCTTCTGTGGCAGGTATCAGTGCAGGAAAACATGATAACTATTCTGTATCCGGAAATGGCAGTATTACTGTGGACATTAAAACTTCACAGGGGGATCTGACGGGGATTTCAGCAGTGAGTGGCGGCGGCATTAACCTCGGAACCGGGAGTCATATTTTACTGAACCACACAGGTAAGAATTATGGTTATGGTATAACAACAAACTCTCAGGGACAGGTCAGGGCTGAAAATCTTAATTTGTCTGTTATTGCTGATGGCTCTGCCGTCGGGATGAACCTTGGCAGTAATGGCACTATCATATTGACTGGTGATAATAATAGCATTAAAGCCACCAGTAATAACATGGCAAAAGGAATATATGCCATGGGGCAGCAGAGCGATATGCTGGCGAAACTGGAAGCAGAAAACCTGTCTGTGGAAACCTCCGGTACAGGAATTGATGCTCAGCATTACAGTGTCCTGAATCTGACGGGGTCAACAGTCATAAAATCAGTCGCGGGAGGTATTGAAGCTAACGGAGCGAGTTACGTACCCGATGGTTCGGGGGGTATTGTTAATGCTGAAAGAGTCAGCGTATCCACAACCGGTTCCGGAAGCGCCGGACTTTATACAGTGTTGGGGGGGAAGATTTCAGCAGGTGCAGGCAGTGTGGTGGAGACTGAAAATATGCATGGCCTGTATGCAACCAGCGATCCGGGTTTTCCCACAACACAACAACTGACGACGATTGATTTTATTGGAAGTGAAACCAACAGGAATACTATCCAGGTAAATAGTCGTTCAGGAGTGACGTCTATGGGAGAGAACGCATTTGTCACTCTTGAAAATACAGATATTAAATCCAGTTCGAAAAATGCAGATACTGTTGGTCTTCGTGCTTTGTCCGGTGGCGTCATTAATGCCCGCAATATATCAGTGACCTCAGAAGATACTGACACTGGTTATCAGAATATTGCGGCTGTTCTTTCCAGAAACAGTAATGCCAGAATAAATATTTCAGGTGACAGTTATATTGATGCTTCCCGGACTGATAATCGGGTGGCGCTGTTGGCTGATGGTACGGGGTCTGAAATAGCTGTTACTGAACGGACAACAATCAATGGGAATGTCGTATCAAGAGGTAATAATGCGTCGGTTGATATGAAACTGAGTAATGGGGCTGTTTTCTCAGGGAACACGGATGTTGTAAAAGAATACAATGGGCATACTTACTCCGGAAACAGCATTCGTCTGAGTTTATCTGACAGCACCTGGAATATGCAGAGTGATTCTAATCTGACGTCATTCACGCTGAACAGTGGTGGGGTGCTAAATCTTAATCCTCTTTCCGGCAGGCAGGTGTCTGCAGGAAATGTGCTGACAATTGAGAATGATTATGCCGGAACAGGTGGACAGATAAATTTTAATACGGTACTTGCAGGTGATGATTCTGTCACCGACAAACTGATTGTACGGGGAAATACGGACGGTACGACGTTTGTTAGTGTGAATAATGCAGGAGGAAGTGGGGCGCAAACACTTAATGGTATTGAGTTAATCCATGTGGATGGTCTGTCAAACGGGGATTTTATCCAGAATGGTCGTATTGCCGCCGGTGCTTATGACTACACGTTGGGGCGTGGTCAGGGAGTCAACAGCGGTAACTGGTATCTGACCAGCGGTAAAAAAACGCCAGTCCCGAATCCGGAACCCACACCAGCCCCTGAGCCGACACCAGAACCGAATCCGGAACCAACACCGGAGCCGAATCCAGGACCTGAGCCGAGTGTTTATGATAATAACCTTCGCCCTGAAACAGGTTCCTACACGGCCAATATGGCTGCAGCAAACACCCTGTTTGTGCTCCGTCTTCATGAGCGTCTGGGACCGGTGCAGTACACCGATATCATGAACGGTGAGACGAAAAATACCAGTATGTGGATGCGCCACGAAGGGGGACATAACCGCTGGCGTGATGGTACTGGTCAGCTGAAAACTCAGGGTAACCGTTATGTTGTTCAGCTGGGGGGAGACATTGCACGTTGGAGCTGGGGAGATACTGACAGCTGGCACCTTGGTGTTATGGCCGGTTACGGTAACGACCATAACAATACGGACTCTGTGCGCACCGGATACCGCTCAAAAGGCAGTGTGAACGGATACAGCACAGGTCTGTATGCCACCTGGTATGCCAGTGATGAAACCCATAACGGGGCTTACCTGGATACCTGGATGCAGTACAGCTGGTTCGATAACCATGTGAAAGGCGATGGTCTGCCGGACGAATCCTGGAAATCAAAAGGCCTGACAGCTTCACTGGAGGCCGGTTATACCTGGAAAGCGGGTGAGTTCAGCGGCAGTCATGGCAGTCTGAATGAATGGTATGTTCAGCCTCAGGCACAGATTGTCTGGATGGGGGTAAAAGCGGATGAACACCGCGAAAGCAACGGAACCCGTGTTGAGAGCACAGGTGACGGTAACGTCCGTACCCGTCTGGGTGTGAAAACCTGGATTAAGGGACACAGCAGAATGGACGACGGTAAATCCCGTGAGTTCCGTCCGTTCGTGGAGGTGAACTGGCTGCACAACACCCGTGATTTTGGTACCCGCATGAACAGCGTGACGGTACATCAGGACGGTGCCCGCAATATCGGGGAAGTGAAAGCCGGTGTTGAAGGGCAGATAAATGGCCGTCTGAATCTGTGGAGTAATGTGGGTGTTCAGGCTGGTGACCAGGGGTTCAACGATCTGTCAGCGATTCTGGGACTGAAATATACTTTTTAAACGACAATAAAAACCCATTGTGAGTAAGCGTCTCAATTGCGTATTCCGATCCAAATCGATCCATTACCAGCCCGCAGTTCAAAGAGACACCCCACTGGATTGACAATCCGTATAAAAAGAATGCTCTGATTGATTATGATACTCTACCTTACGGCGATCAAATAAGTAATCAGTAACTATCGCATCGGCCACTCCTAAAGAGTGGCCTTTTTGTTATAAGTATGGTATCGCTCCGGCGGACTCATATTGACGCATTTTTCAGGCGAGTCACTGGCAGCGCATACGAATGATCGCCGGTAAGCGTTAACGGAGTGCCGTATTGATACTTATTTATTGGTGATTTTTGATAAAAAATTGATGGATTAATGTTAATAAGAAATGGTTTTTACTGTCCGATGGAAACCACCGGAAATGTGCCGGAGAAATTACGGCAACAGAAAGGTGAGTGACAACCGCGCAATTATTGAACAAAACTGAGAAAGGATCTGATAACGCCATTTTTGGCCCAAAATGCCTACTGTCAGATCCTTTCTTTTTTTTGATTATTTTACGATTAAACAATGAGTTACACAGAAGAAGAACGGATCTGACTTTTCCCGAAAAATTTTCATAAACAGTTAAGAATTGCGCGTACCCGTACCCCCGGCGCTTAAGGTTATGGAAAGGACCCGTGACACCTGACCAACAAAAAGCCCCCGAAGGGGCTTAGGCTACGCTTTTTCCATTAGCTAATTTTTTAATCCTCATGAAAATAGGATTACCAGCGTAGATTAGCTACAGGTAAAAACGTCACGTCTTTGACATTATTATCCAGATCATAATCAATACGCATAACTGTTGATGTAGGGAGTTCCTTCACCTCGTAAACTTCAATCCATCCAAATGTTCGCCTCATGACAACTCGAGGCTCGACTACTTTGATTGGATTACCAAATAACGTCCGCACCAAAGATTTAGGCATTTCACTTTGAAGACCAAATGGTAATTCATTTGGAAAATGCCAGTTTTTTATATCAGGGCGAAGGATATGTAGAGTTATTTCTTGGAGAATGCGACCATCTCGAAGGAATGATAAATATACACCTTCTTTCGCCATATCCAGACTAAGATCTGGATCTCCTGAAAACCCCGTTGGTGGAGTTTTGTAAGGAATAAGTTCAGCATCCAATAAATCATTATATGATTTACCCAAGCTATGTATTAACGCCTCTATGTTCACGGCCATTTGTAAAGTCCCATCTCACTGTTTAGTTTATGTATTTTTGTTCTTGCCGCCTCTATCTGGCTTTCAGTTGCTCCATACTCTTTTAATGCTGGCTTAATGGTGTCCAGATTACGATCAACAGCAGCCCGTAGATTACGTGAGTCAAGTTCGATTTGTGCTGGTGTATTACGCCCCCCATAAGTCTCGCTGATCTTCTGATGTACTTCTTTGTGAATCGCCACGGGTTTAACAGACACCTCAGAGTCATTTAAGATGGCTTAAAGAG
>OGSN01000056.1_pt1 | contig 54230 bp, 69 predicted proteins | sample 1573891 | NCBI WGS metagenome assembly OGSN01 (sample SAMN03295857, study PRJEB24534) | human gut metagenome | isolation source: fecal sample 7 from infant 8 | host: Homo sapiens | place: USA: Pittsburgh, PA | collected 2014-07 | reverse complement strand
GGTTAGGGGGGCAATTTATCTTGCTAGGGGGGGGTAATATATCTCGGTTTAGGGGGGGGGATTTATCTTGGATAACTTGCTGAATGAACAGGGTTATCCACAAAAGAAAAAGGCCCGGAATGGGCCTTTTCTTCACGATTTGTACGGTATAGGGGGAGGAGAACTGTACAGCAGCAGGCCACCTTTGACCTGATCAACCTTTGCCGCCGGATACACTGAAAGCACCTGTTTCAGCGCTGGCATGAATGCCCGTTTAAAATCCTTGTCGGCATTCTTCCCGCTGTACTCCTGGGCGAACTGCTCCCGCAGCTTCATCCAGTACAGCATGACCGGGCGGCCCTCGATGCGGTGGAGACGGTGAGCAAGCCATGCGTATATATCGAGTGCCAGAGCGGAGCCTTTCAGCACATGCAACGCCCTGTTGTCGAGCGGAACGGCGCTCTCAATCAGGCCGTTATAATAGCCCTCTGACAGAGTGAGTGTCCCCGGCCATAACGTGAGCTGCTTTGTGTCTCCATCTTTGAGCCAGGCATCAAACTGTTCAACGGGCTGGCCGTTATAGGTACGGCCTTTGAAGCCCAGCTGTAAGCGACATGCTGCCAGCGCCTGCATCTGTATACGCAAGGTTCTGTGCCTTGCCCCCTGAAGTTCCATTCCCATAAGGCGAAGAAATTCGCTGGCACTGTGGCCGATGGCGATTTCCCGCGTTTTGTTGCGCAGTGCATACGATGAAATCCAGGCGAACGTGAGTCGCGGCATAGCCCCATAGGGTAGAGGCTGCTCTACCGGACCATTACCTTCATCAAGCCATCCGGCCTGCACCACAAGCCAGGCATCACCAGAGCGGCGCATAAACTCGCGGCCTTCCACTTTAGAGCGAGGCAAACCGACCTGGCACAGAATAGAGTGGGTGAACGCCATATCATCACCCTGCGGCGGTTCCTGCCGGATTAGTGCCGCTGTATCAATGGCTTTTTGTTGCCGTTTGGTTAGCTGTTTTCTGTCCTCTGCCATTGTCATTTTCCGTAGTAATGTAACGCTGAGAAAACACTAGCACGGTGATTTAGTAATTACCAGTAAAAAAAAAGGTGACTATTATTTACTTTGTGCATTATTGACTGTACGGTAGTGTTAATTTCAACAGGAGGAAGCTATGACAGAACGCCAGCAGAATAGAAATATTTGTGTTGTGGGGAAGGTCAAAGACGGAATGACCATCGATACCTCAAAAATCAAAATCGAGGACGTGTCAGAAAGAGTTATCAGTATTGATGATAGCTTTAATACTGAGGATGCTACTTTGTCTCTGCGTACAGTAATGAGAAATGTTGCAACACGGATTTATCTACCATCAGTTTTAAAAGGCGCATGTCCAGCATTTGAAGCATGGGCAGATAAACGCTCGGTTGGTGAAAAGCTACCGCGTGGAAAGTATTTCAAATCGCGTGAATTTATCCGTCAGTTCAAGATCCAAAACTATGTCTAATTTTATATCGTGACTGTCACGCATAGCTGGTAGATAGCAACTATCAGCTATGTCTTATGAGTATACCCTTCTGTCACCCTCTGAATCCTTCCCCTCGCGCCTTAATGGCATAACTCTAATGACATAGGTTATAGTGACATAACCCTAATGACATAAGAGGCGGTCATGTACATATTTGGATACCTCCGGGCTTCTGCACACGATCAGGATGCGTCACGCGCCCAGCAGCGGCTTAAAGCCTTTGCACTTGAGCATAACCACCGGGTAGCCGGATGGTACGTTGAGAATGCGTCTGGCGCGTCCCTGCAACGCCCTGAGCTTATGCGCCTGCTAAATGATGCTGAGAAGGGCGATCTTATCCTGATTGAGCAGGTAGACCGCCTTTCACGCCTGGATGATGAAGGCTGGCAGCAGCTGAAGCGAATGATGCAGGAAAAGAATCTGGCGATTATCAGTCTGGACCTGCCAACCAGCTACGCGGCGTTAATGCCCCACGGTAGCGATGAATTTACACGGAGTATGCTGACGGCCATCAATAGCATGATGCTTGATATGCTCGCGGCCATCGCCCGAAAAGACTATACAGATCGCCGCCGTCGCCAGCAGGAAGGCGTAAGGAAAGCCAAAGAGAAGGGGGTTTATCGTGGCCGGATGCCCGACCAGAATAAGCATGACCTGATCCGTTCTTTGCGGCATCAGGGGAAATCTATCAGCGAGACGGCCAGACTCGCTGGCGTATCGGAAAGGACGGTTACGCGGGTGAGCAAAAGTTAATTCTGGCTATCGACCTGTTTACCAGGAACGCCGTGTTTGACCAGCAAATCCTCTATAGCTTCATCGAGCAGGCGGCTTTTAGGTATCCGCGTTTTGGCCGCTAAAGCGTCAAACAATGGAACAAGCTGATTATCAAGGGACGAGGTGAAGCGTCGGCGATTTTTTAAATAGGGTTCGGCCATTACATCCGTTTCCACACAGTTACAGGTGCAAGCAGTGTATGTGGCTGTCAGATAGATTAAAGTGGTTGCAGATAGTGCCTATATAGTGCAAAAATTCACCCTGAATACAGCACCAGGGCACTTACAAAAATAAAATATGCACGATTCCAGCTCGTTTAAGTCGCCTTCATGGCGACTTTTTTATGCTCTTTAACAATATGATTGTTGTGATAAACATGGATTGTGCAGCTCAATATCCATGTCTGGAGGAAGCGCTTCCGGGGCAAGCCCGGAAGCCTTGCTTATTAGCGGTGGGAGTAAAGACGCCAGGCGGCACTGCCGGAACTACCATCACAGATACGGCCAGCGAACACCGATCCCTGAGAGTACTTAACACCGTTCAGGTAGCAGTAGCTGCTGTTCTGCGTTTGTTCTGAGCGAAAAGCTGACTCCTGCTGACTCAAGCGATGCTCGGCAGACTGGAGACGAACGGAAAGCGCGTTGATTTGCTTCTGCTGATCGCTGATTCGGTTTGAGAGCGCTACTGCGTCGTTCTGAGTGGCGCACCCGGAGAGTAGGGCGGCGGCAATAATAGCTGGGATTAGTTTCTTCATGTGTTACTCCTGAAATGAACGTCCGTATCGCTGAATAATCAGCTCCAGTGTGTTTTTGTTTTCTGAAATAGTGGTCATAGGGCAGCTGCTTAGAAATACTTTACGAGCCGCAGCTGTCGCGCCGGGGTTGTAGTAGGGGGTGTAAATTCGTATCTCAAAAAAGCTCTGGCGGCCCATTACACAGTCAGGCCCGGATGTTGCCTCGTTACCTTGTAACTTTCCGGCCATACAGGTGAACGCGAGACACGGATCACCCTTAGTATTTCCCTCCGCAAAGGCGCTGGCGCTACTGAAGATGCAGTACATCAATAATATTTTTGCAACGGTTCTTAGCTTACTCATACGTTCCCTCTTATCCATTTGATACAGCTTGTTGAAATCACATTGATAACCAACAGCAATCCCATTAGGAACAACAGGTTATAAAACTCTGGCGCTCCCAAACGGCCCATAAACCACTCGACAAGAAACAGCACGATTGATAGTGTTGCGATCAACTTCAATAGCTTTCTTGACGCAGCGCTTACAAAAAACAAACAAATACAGCAACATGACTTAGAGTAGGTAAAGAGGTTGTTTTTGAGGGACAGGGCAGTCTTTTTGAACCACAGCAGTATCCCCCTTTTAGGCATTTTGTCTTTTTGGTTTCTTTCGCCTTTCGGCCTCTTAAACTCAATCACATTGCCCATCGTTCACTCCCTTTCTCGAATCTTCAGATCGTCCAAATCCACACCATTTTCCAGCAACTCAACTAACCACTTAGGACGACGGCCAACGCCAGTCCACGTATTATCCGGGTTAGCCGGGTCACGGTATCGAGGGGATTTGGTATCCCGATCCACCACTGCACCAGGCAGCTTCATTTCATCCAGAAGATACCCATCACTCAATCGTTCCTGTAACCAGACAGGGCGCTTTCCGTACCCGCTCCAGGTGTTAAATGGATTCTCCGGGTCACGGTATACAGGCGTCCCTTTTGGTCGCTTCTCCGACTGCAAAGGAACAAGCATAGGTTTCTTCCCTTTAACGTCTTTTTCTCTTGACACGATTCTATTGGCCCTTATGATAAATAAAAGTCGTCAAAATTACAATTACACGGACATACAAAAATGAAAAAAACATGGTGCTTGATAGCGGTATGTATCTCCGGCCTTTCTTTTCAGGGGGTCGCTCACGCGGCTTCTGCCTCGGATACGATCGCCAGCCTTGCGGCCCGATGCGCACCAGACGTTTCACCGCTAACAATGGCCTATATCGTCGGCCATGAATCCGGGAACAACCCGTATTTTATTAACGTTAACCGTGGCGCAAGCCTGAAACGTCAACCGCAAACCGAAGCTGAAGCGGTAGAAGTTGCCAACCGGCTAATCAAAAACCTCAAGAAAGATGAAAGCATCGATATGGGGCTTGCGATGATTAATTCTAACAATTTGAGTTCGTTAGGTATCACGGTTGAGCAGGTATTTAAACCCTGCATCAATCTCCGCGCCAGTCAGACCATTTTAAAAGACTGTTATAGTACGGCCCTGAAATCCAACCCGCCCGGCCAGATAGCATTAAGACACGCGCTGTCCTGCTACAACACCGGGTCACAAGTGCGGGGGATTTCAAACGGGTATGTCACGAAAGTTATTAACGTGGCTAAACAGTCTGATTTAAAGATCCCTACGTTGCTACCTGATGGGCAGAACGAGGAAGCGGAGAGCCAGCCTGTGAGTGCGAAGGGCGCAACCTTTGAGGGTGAGCACGATGCGTTTACGGGTGAAAGTGATAGTGGTGGTGATGTGTTTTCGCAGGATAACACTGACGCGTTTCTGACCAAAGCAGAGCAAAAAGGGAGTGAGGTTATGAATGACAAAAATCTATCTCCTGTTGCAGTCTCAAATAATTGATTTATGCGAAGCCGGAAAAATACAGGAGGTTGTAATTGAAAGGATTTCACTAAAGCAGTGGTACCCCATATTTGACGTAAAGGACGAAAATTTGGGTGAGGTTCGTTGCTCCATTCGGTTGAATAAAGATCACGAACTTCGCACATGGGCAGACCTGAGACTCCTAACGGAGTTTCTTCTGGATAAGTGCAATGTCGGCGAGTGCCGATTGATATTGAAATCAACAAAGGAAAGGTAGAGGTATATATGGTTACTTTTTTCAAAAATAACGGGTTTGCGCTGCTGGTTGCGCTGTTATGTATCGCAGCGCCAGAACTGGCCCTCGCAGCTGGCGGGGCAGACACCGGGGCCAGTACAGGTAACAACATCAAGTCATGGCTGGATACCTGGATTCCTATCGCCTGTACCATCGGCGTGATCGTGTCGTTCCTCGTTTGGCTGTTCCATCTTATTTCCGCTGGTTTTATGTTCCGTCTCGCAATCGCAATGGTTGGCATTGGCTCCGCATCATATCTGGTATCCCTGACTGGTATCGGCAGCTGATTAATGGGGGGGAGTACATCCCCCATTAAGTGAGGTTTTATGTTTGAAAATGGACAACGGCCATTATTTAAAGGTGCAACACGCGTCCCCCGGCTTGCTGGCGTTCCGCGTACAGTGGCGCTGGTTATCTTCATGATCTCGGCCACGCTGTTTATGACGTTACATTTATGGTCACTCCTTGTATTTGCGGTTCTGTGGTCAATTGCAGCAGCGCTAACTAAATACGACGACCGTATGTTTCGCATCCTTTCATTATGGCTACAGACTAAGTTTCGTAATGCACACGACACGCCATTTAAACAATGGAGTGGTTCAAGTTATTCCCCTGTGGATTACAAGAAAAAGGAGCTGAAATAAATGGTGGCATTGCTTAAACCTAAAACGTTCAGAGACGAGCCGAGCGTTAATGAAAAGTATTTGCAGCATAGCCAGCACCTTGATGATTATATTATCTCGATGCGTAATGGCGATTTGCTCGCATTCTTTAAAGTCGATGGCCGGACACATGATTGTGCCTCTGACCGTGAGCTGATTACATGGAACGATGATCTTAATACGTTGATTAAGTCCTTCGGGACTGACCACGTAGAGGTCTGGTCACACGAGTATCATCACCAGTCTAAAGAGTATCCTGACTCTGAGTTTACCCAATTCTTCCCGCGCTATCTGGATGAATACAACCGCCGCCTGCAAACGGGGTCTAACCAGATGGTTAATGACCTGTACCTGACGGTGCTTTATCGCCAGATAGGCGATAAGACGCAGAAGTTCCTGGCTAAGTTTGAGCGACCGTCAGCTGACGAGCTGGCTCAAATGCAGGCTGAAGCCTTCACCGGAATGGAAGAAGTCTGTGAGCAGATCATGGAGGGGATGAAGGGCTATGGCATCAAGCGCCTGGGTATTTATTACCGGGATAAAAACGGTGAGGAAATAGCGCTAACTGACGCTGAAGAAAAACAGTCGCTGCTTGAAGTAGACGAAGCAGATATTTTCGACGAACCGGTAATGCTCAACGTCGCTGATACCGTCCCGCCGACTGCTCACGCTTATTCTAAAGCGCTGGAGTTTCTTTATTTCCTGGTCAATCTGGAATGGTCCATTGTTCCTGTTTGCCGTGACCGTATCGGTTCTTACATCATGGAAAACCGTGTTGTCAGTTCTGTATGGGGGGATATTGTTCAGGTCAGAACACTGGACAGCAATTTTTATACTACGGCTATCGAAATCCGTGATTACGAAAAAAACACGGAACCGGGTCAGTTTAATTTGCTGAAAGAAGCTGATTTTGAATATCTGCTGACTCAAACATTTTCTTGCATATCCGAGGCTTCAGCTAAAACGCTTCTGGAGCGCCAGGAGAAGTCCATGATGGAAACTGGCGACAGAAGCCAGTCCCAGCTTGAACAGTTGAATACAGCGCTGGATATGCTGCTTTCTAAAGAAATTGTGATGGGCTATCACCATGCCACTATTCACGTTTTCGATACCGATCAGCGAGCAGTGCAGCGCAAGGCCCGTAAAGCTAAAGTCATGCTAAGTCAGTGTGGCTTCGTGGGGGGCGGCGTAGGGCTGGCCTCTGAAGCGGCTTACTTTGCGAAGATTCCGGGTAATCAGAAATGGGCGCCACGCCCAACGCCGATCAACTCATGGAATTTCTTCCATTTCTCCCCGTACCATAATTTTATGCGCGGCAAACCGGACAATAATCCGTGGGGTCCGGCTGTGACGATGTTCCGTACCGCGAACGGTACACCGCTGTATTTTAACTTCCACGTCACCCCACTGGAAGAACGCTCAATCGGGAAGCGACCGCTGGGGCATATGTTGCTTACAGGTACATCTGGTGAAGGTAAAACTACGCTGCTGGATTTCCTGTTATGCCAGTGCATGAAGTTTAATCCGCGTATGTTCTGCTATGACCGTGACCGGGGAATGGAGCCGTTTATCCGCAGTGTCGGCGGCTACTATAAAGTTTTACAGCAGGGCGTAAAAACTAACTTCTCACCGCTCAAACAGAAAGGCACACCGCGTAATATTGCAACCACTAAAAATATTATGCGTGTCTGTGCTGAAATTACAAATAACGGCCCGTTAGATAAAGATATGGGGATGGAACTCAATAAGGCAGTAGATGCTGTGATGGGTGAGCATTCATTGGTTCCTCCTGAAGCTCGCGATATTACTCGTCTTAACGGATACATCAATCACCCATACCTTAAAGACCTTATCAAAGACTGGACCAATGAAGGCCAGTATGGCTGGCTTTTTGATAATGATGAAGATGCGTTAGATCTCGATGCTCATGATGTATTCGGCTTCGACCTGACCGAGTTCATTGCTGCTGAAGGTGAGATTCCCAGCCCAGCCAGAACGCCATTGTTAATGTATCTGCTTTACCGAATCCGTAATTCAATTGACGGAAAGCGCCGTGTCATTCAGTGCTTCGATGAATTTCATGCTTATCTTGACGATCCTGTTTTAAAGCTGGAAATAAAGCGCGGCATTAAAACAGACCGTAAGAAAGATGCGATTTATTTGTTTTCCACGCAAGAGCCAAATGACGCACTCGCAAGCAGCATTGGTAAAACGGTGATGTCGCAAACGCCATCAAAAATCTGCCTGCGCGATCCTGATGCCAGCCGTAAGGACTACTCCTTCCTGACCGATGCGGAGTTTGATGTGTTGCTCAAAATTCCTGAGCATTCGCGCCAGTTCCTCGTTAAGCAGGGGTCACAGTCAGCTCTTGCTACGTTCAATCTCAAGATTCATAACAGCGATACGCCAGAACGCGATGAAATGGAAATGGACAACATTATCAGCATCCTTTCCGGTGAGCCGCAAAATGCCGAGTTGGCCGAGGAATTGATAGGTAAATATGGTCCAGAACCCGAAAACTGGATCGAAGAATATTGGCGTCTTTGTCGTCATTAATTAGAGGATGATGTTATGAAAGCGAAGTTAATTGCTATTGCACTGGCTGGGCTGTTAGGCGCGGGAACCATTGGTACGGCTTCTGCTATAGGGGGTACTGGTGTTGTGGTCTACGATCCGACTGGCGTGGCTAAAATGCTTGACCAAATAGAACAGTTAAAGCAACAACTGGCAACCCAAAAGGCGACTTATGAAAGTCTGGCAAAAACTACTGATATTGGGAATTTGTTGGGTTCGTCTACAAGTGCCCTCGCTAAAAATCTTCCTGACGACTGGAAGAAAGTTTATAGCGATGCGATGAATTCAACATCATCCGTCACTGGTGATGTTCAAAGCATGGTTGGTGATTTCAATTCTGAAATTGATGATATGAACCCTTCTGATGCAATTAAAGCGCTAAATAAAAAGTTGGCCGAGAAAGGAGCATATGACCGAGTTATAGCTGAAAAAGCCTATAACAATCAAATGCAGGAATTAAGCGACATGCAGGAACTGACAGAGCAGATTTCCACAACTAAAGATGTAAAGGAAGTGGCTGATCTTCAGGCCCGCATTCAAACCGCGCAAGGCGCAATTCAGGGCGAGCAAGCGAAACTGAAGCTTATGAGTATGCTTCAGGAATCACAAGATAAGTTGTATGAAGCTCAAAGAGAACGCGCCGTAGGTAATTTTATTTATGGTACTGATGGTGGTCATAACCCCGCTCCGTTGAAATAAGGTGATTATATGAAAACGACTTTAAAAGTAGCTTTAGTTTTTATCGGTGTTTCCGCTCTCGCTGGTTGTAAGCCTGAGCATGACAAAGATTGGTATAAGTCGCATGAGACAGAACGAAAACAAATGCTTGTTGAATGCAAAAAGAATGCAGAATCCTTGCAGGATGCTGATTGTAAAAATGCAAGAGACGCAGAGACTGAACTTTTTGTTCATGGGAAAGATAACTCTCATAGTGTGCCGAAGTTAAACTAAATTTCAGGATGTAGTTATGGCATTTGATACTGTTCAACAGATATTTGACATAATTGATGATCTGATAAATATTATGGTTGATACCAACGTAACAACCATTATTGCAACCGTCACACCAACGGTTGCAATATTTTTGACCATCAAGTTTATGGCTCAAGGTGCATATTCCGCTCTTAGCCCCGGAGGGGGCGGGGAGGCGCTTGGGGATTTAATTACACAATATATGAAAGCTGCCGTTGTTTTGAGTTTTGCAACGGCTGGCGGTTTATATCAAACCGACCTTGTACATTTGGCTTTAAACCTACCTGATAACTTTGCTTCAATATTGGTTACTCAAAATAAAACCTCAAGTACAGGGATGGCAGCCATTATTGATACTGGGGTAGACCAGTCTATAACGGCAATACAAACGGCGTTCGAAGGGGCTGGCATTAGCGCTAATGGCATAATGAGCGCAGTAATCGGACTCATTCTAATAGCAGCGACCGTAGTTCTTTGTGGGTTGGGTTCTGCCTTTGTAATTATGGCTAAAGTGCTACTGGCTATAAGCCTGTGTTTAGGGCCAATAGCTATATTCTGTCTCCTGTGGAATCCAACAAAAGGCATATTTGCTAAGTGGATGGGGACCGTTATTAATTACAGCCTAGTCATAGTTCTTTTGGCTCTCGTATTTGGGTTGTTAATGAGCCTCTTTACAAAAATGATTTCCGGTCTTAACGGCAGCGAAGGCTTTGATGCCTTATCAACAGCAATTGGACTGGTCATTCTCACCATTGTTTCCGTCTATGTGTTGTTCCAGGTTCCAGCGGTAGCGTCGAATTTCGGTAGCGGTGTTTCTGCTGATATAGCTTCTGCGGCCCGCCATGCGGGCCACTCGATGAATACGATGGGTAATGTTGCCTCTAATGGGATTTTTGGTGGAGCGAAGCCTTCAGCAAGACCTTCAGCAGCTGGCGGCGGCGGTGGACAAAGTGCCAGCACTAGCGGCAATGCAGGGGCTGGCGGTTCAGGTTTGACAGGAAAGGCGCGTGGTAGCCGGGGAAAAGCTGCATAAATAAACAAAAGTCGTTGAAATTGCAATTTCACGGATATAAGATAATAGAACGCAATGGACAAATGAGGTCGAAACTATGCGCGCAATCGTACTTTTAGGGGTGTTGTTGTTAGGGGCATGTTCCAGCAGTTTCAAGCCACCACCGGAGCCGGACTGGAGCCACACCGTGCCAGTCAATAAAACGCTTCCAGTAGATACACAGGGATAAGGTGGTTGTTATGAGAGAGAAAAAGAAAGGGCTGACCAAAGAGGCCATCAAAGAGTTCAACGAAAGCCGTAAAGGGCTGGAAGTGGACGTTATGAACGAAGTGTTATCTTCACGCCGCACGGCGTGGATAGTCGCTGCGGTCGCATCCGTTGTGGCTGTCGTCGCAATCGGTAATGCTACCTTTGTGAATTACCGCTATAGCCAGCCAATACCGCCGTTCCTGTTGACGCTGAACCCCAGCAATCATGAGGTATCACAGGTTAAGCTGACGCGTGACGATGCCACCTATGGCGACGAAATTGATAAGTATTTCCTTACTCAATACGTTATCCACCGTGAATCCTACGATTTTTATTCCCTGCAAGTGGACTATGACGCAGTAGGTTTAATGTCCACGCCGAACGTGGCGGAAGCCTACCTTTCCCGGTTCAAGGGCAAGCAAGGGATTGATAAGGTCCTGGGTGACAGCGAGACGACGCGAGTAAGTATCAACTCAACCATTCTCGATAGAGAGCATGGCGTGGCGACCATTCGCTTTACGACCGTTCGCCGCTCTCGTAGCAATAACTTTGACGATCCACCGAAGCGCTGGATTGCCATCCTGGGCTACGAGTACAAATCGCTGGCTATGAACGCCTCGCAGCGCTACATCAACCCGCTCGGCTTCCGCGTCACCAGTTACCGCGTTAACCCTGAGTCGAACTGAGGACTGTACTATGAAAAAAGTAGTCTTATCCGCAGTGATCGCAATGGCGCTGGCCGGGGCCACATTCAACGCGGCGGCGCTTCAAGCGCCGAAAAGTTCACCGTATGACTACCGTATCAAAACGGTAGTTTATAACCCGGTTGATGTGGTGCGAATTGATGCGGTAGTGGGCCTGTTTACACATATCGTTGTTGCCCCGGATGAAACATACATCACTCACGCGTTTGGTGATTCTGATGGCTGGACGTTCTCCCATAAGCTCAACCATATGTTTGTAAAACCTAAGCGCGAAATGAGTGATACCAACCTGACCATCGTTACTGATAAGCGATCTTATAACATCGTGCTGCACTATATCGGCGACACGACAACAAAGAACGCTGACGGTACAGAGACAAAATCGTTTATCAAAACGCCGTGGTCAATGAAACAGGCCACGCTTCAGCTGACCTATGAGTACCCGTTTGACGAGCAGAAAAAAGCCTCCAGCGCGGCTGAGAAAAAGCGCCTGACGGAGAAGCTACGGGAGTCTGCTTTCGCTGGCCCTAAAAACTACCAGTACGAAATGAGCGACGAGCCGGAAATGGCAGATATTCAGCCGATCCATGTTTGGGATAACTACCGTTTCACGCGCTTTGAATTCCCGGAAAACGCTGACTTACCGCAGGTTTATTACATATCGTCCAGCGGCAAAGAGACGCTCCCTAACTGTCGCCCGGTTGGTGAACATAACAACATTCTGGAATGCCAGAACGTAGCGAAAGAATGGCGTGTAAGGCTTGGCTGGACAAAGGTTGTTGGTATTAGAAATATCAACTACGTGCCATCAGCTGGCGCAATTTCCACTGGCACAGCCTCCCCGGATGTAAGAAGGGTGCAAAAAGGAGGGGATAACTAATGGCCCGTAAAGTCGATATTGATAGCGAGCTGGATAACAACAACAGCTTCGATGATGAACGCGGGGGAATGCCCGCACAGAAACGCCGCACCGCACCAGGGCTAAAAGCCTTTATCGCTATCCTGGCTATCATCGCCATGTGCTTCGTTGGTGTCACTATTTACACGCACACACGCAAAGCGCCGGACACGGCCAAAGCTGACAGCGGTAATAAAAACGATGGGGTTAGCAGTCTGCCTAACTACCAGTTCAACACTAACCCGAACGTTGGCGGGGCCGCGGCTCCTGACGCTAATCAAAAGGCGATGCAGGATAAAGCCAGAGCGGAATATGAAGCCAGTCATAGCAATGCGGGCCGGGCCAGCAACGGGAAGAAGCAACTGACACCGGAAGAAGTCGCCATGCAACGCCGTCTTGGTGGCGATCTTTCCGGCGAGCAGGGCGGTAGCCAGACTCCGGCCAAAAAAGAGCAGCAAAGCGACGAAGGCAGCGAAGGTAGCAGCGCGTTAGCAAAAGAGCTTACACCTGCCCGACTGAAAGGCAGCAGAGCGGGCGTAATGCAGAATATGAGCATGACCATTGCCAAAGGGACGATGATACCGTGTGGCACGTCTACGGAGCTGGATACGACCGTTCCCGGCATGGTGTCCTGTCGTGTGACGCGTGATGTGTATTCCCTCGATGGGTTGGTGAAGCTGATCGACAAAGGCGCATTTGTTACGGGCCAGATGAACGGTGGCCTCAAAAATGGTCAGGCCCGCGTCTTTGTACTGTGGGAACGAGTGGTAAACCCGGATGGCACATTCGTTAATCTGGATAGCGCCGGGACCAACTCTCTCGGTAGTTCCGGTGTTCCCGGACAGGTTGACTCCCACTTTTGGGATCGCTTCGAAGGTGCGGTGTTCATTTCCGTTCTGTCTGACGCGCTTCAGGCTGGCGTGGCCGCAGCCCAAAATGGCAATAACATCCAGTTTAGTAATACACAGAATAACTCGCAGGAACTGGCCTCTGAAGCACTGAGAGCCACGATTAACATCCCGCCAACACTCTATGACCAGCAGGGCGACGCAATCAGTATCTACGTCGTTCGTGACCTCGATTTCAGTGATATTTACTCACTGGCAGACAACTAATCAACGTGGGCCGGAAGGCCCACTGTTCTTTGTAGCAGGAGATAACTTACATGAATCAATCATCGGCTTATTACCAGCTGGGGCCGCTGCGGGAGTATTTCGAAGATCCGGGCGTATTTGAAATCCGTATCAACCGTTATAACGAGGTGGTTTGTGACACATTCGAAGGCCGTAAAATTATCCAGAACGACAGCATTACCGGCGCGTTTATCGACAACCTGACCGCAGCATTAACCAGCGCCAATGACGTTAAGCGCCAGATGATTAATGACGTGGTATTGCCGGACGGCTCCAGGGGAATTATTTGTTTACCGCCTGCGGTGATCGATAACACCGCCGCTATCGCTTTTCGCAAAAATATCGCGCTGGATAAAGACCTGGCGACGTTAAGCAAGGAAGGTATCTTTGAGTTCTGCCGGGAAATTGACAGCCATAAGCGCGAGCTGGACGACGACGATCTCCTGCTGAAAGAGTTATACCGGGCTAAACGCCGGGAAGAATTTTTGCTTACTGCGGTACGGAAAAAACGAACCGTTGTCGTTGTGGGGGAAACCGGATCAGGAAAAACGGTACTCACCCGCGCCCTGCTCAAAGCCATTAGCCCACAGGAACGCGTGATAATCATGGAGGATGCTCACGAGGTTGAAGCTACCCACCTGGAAGAAGCCGTTTATATGAAATATGGCGGTAAAGATAAACCAGGGCTGGCTACGCCGACGCAGTGCCTTAAAGCCTGTATGCGCCTGACACCAGATCGTATCTTCATGACAGAGCTGAGAGATGATGCTGCATGGGATTACCTTCAGGCATTGAATACCGGACACCCTGGCGGCTTAACCTCCACACATGCTAACTCGGCGATGGATGCCTTCACCCGTATAGGGTTGATGGTTAAAGCTACCGAAGTGGGCCGTATGCTGGATATTTCTGACATTATGCGCCTACTGCACTCCACTATTGATGTGGTCGTTTTCATGGCGAAAAGGAAGATTCGCGAAATCTACTATTCGCCAGAATATAAATATGAGTGCATGAATGGAGGGATAAAGTGAGAAAAGGAGCAGTCATATTCCTGACGGGCCTTCTGGCCCTTTCCTCCCTGCCCTCGATGGCTGGCGATTCGCCATCGGTACAGGTTGGGTTTTCTCCTGAAGGTAGCGCTCAAACGCTGGTAATTGGCGCTATCGACTCCGCGCAATCCTCGATCAGAATGATGGCTTATAGCTTCACCGCGATGGATATAATGCAGGCGCTGGTCAAAGCTAAAAATCGCGGTGTTGATGTGAAAATTGTTATCGACGAACGCGGCAATCGTAATGACGTAAGCCATCGAGCGATGAAATTCATTGTGAAAAACGAGATCCCGCTGCGGGTGGATAGCGACTTTCCTATCCAGCATGACAAGGTGATGATTATTGATGAACGGTCAGTTCAGACGGGCAGCTTCAACTACACCAAAGCAGCAGAATCTAAAAACTCGGAAAACGCGGTGGTGATCTGGAACATGCCCCAGCTGGCGAAACCTTATCTTGAGCACTGGAAGGACCGTTGGGATCGTGGGGAGGACTATAAATGAGAGAAAAATTTGAACGCTATATTTTCAAACATGCTGTACAGCCACTGAAATTGCTTGCTGTGGTAGCAATAGTTGCGGAGCTATCGCGCAGAGGATTAATGTTCATAGGTGTACCTGCTTTTACCTCTTTCATTACGAATATGCTCGGTATTTTGATCATCATGTTAATGCAAAAGCCGATAATGATAAGAGGTGTTTACGAGACGAAAGATCGCTCAAGTTCTTATAGATGGATGCATTTTGCCATAACAGGACTTCAATCTATGTCCGTTGTTGTCCTGCTACTAATACCGATCTATGAACGATAACAGCATGAGAGGCGGCGTAAGTCGCCTTTTTCCAAAGGCTCCGCCCCTCCTGACGAGCTTCAAAAAAAAGCTACAAGTCAGAAGTAGGCGAAACCCGACACAGCTTAGAGATCAGCCGCCTTTCGTTGGCATCGCTCCCCCTGGTTACGTCCTGTGTTCCTGTCATATCGTTTACCGAAACCTGACCGCCTTTAGCCCATACGGGCAACGTGGCGCTTTCTCATAGCTCACGCTGTAGGGTTCTCGGCTCGACTTAGACAGTTCGCTCCAACGCTGCGGGTTTTAACCAGACTCCCCGTCTCCCGCTGCCGTTACGCCTGACTATGACAAACACACGATTTCCAGTTTGTCAGGCGCGACAAATCGCCGCCATAGGTAACAGCCTATGCGGTAACGTGGCTCTAAAGGGGAAATGGGTCTTGAATTGCAGCCATAACGACTGCTACACTACATTTGAATTTTCGGTACTGTGTTCCCCTTTAGAACCAGCTACCAGGTGATAAGAGCGTTAGCTCTACGTCACCCGAAGAAACCACCTTGCCGGGTGGTTTTTTCGTTTCTGAGCAAGAGAGTACAGGATCTTCAGAGGATCGATCAACGATCTTTGATCCTCCGCTATTCCTCATCACCTTCAATATCATCGTAGTAAAGGCTTTCTGGATACAGTTCCATTAGCTGGGATAGCGTGTCCTGTACTTCATCCAGCCGATTTACCAGATGGGATATTTGTTCGTCCAGGTCGCTCGCCAGCTCGAATAATGCCGAAACCCGGCTACGTGAACCTTCGTTAATTACCGCCATTGCTATCTCATGGAGCCTGAGTAAATCAGTTCTGATTTGCGGCGGTGCTGAATACTCGCCATCACTAAAATCCCCGCGTAAATCATCGATAGCATCAACAGCCCGCAACAAAGAGGCTGTTTCAAAATTATCCGGTGAGATTTTTTCCCACTCCGCGTTAGTAATTTGCTCACCCATTTTTTGCTCCTTCAGTAAGTAAACGGCCAATTTCGAAAACAGCCGCTGACCGCCCCGACTTCACCGCTTCAGCTTTCTGGCCGTCAACAAACCAGTGATTACCGTCCGTTCGGACCAGCTCAAACAGCCAGGACATATCGTAAACGTGCTCCGGTATCACGGTCCCTTCCCCGGCCAGAATACCCGCCGTTATGGAATGGTTGCCGCCGCGCACAAAGCCAATGCGCCAGGGCAACCACAGGTCAACATAGTGGTTGATTTTATCCTGCTTCCACGGCCTGCCCTTACGGGTTCCAATGTGCGAAACGTTATCGATATAGCGTGTCAGGCTCCACGGCCACGGCAACACCATGTCACTTGCCAGCGACAACGGATAATCTGCGCCGTCCAGCTCGCCCTCTTTCATCTTCTCGTAAGATTGCACCTGGATAAGCCCCTCAAAGAAGAACTCCTGCGGGGTCATATCCGGGCGGGCATCAGTCCCTTCCTCGGCTACCGCCAGCAGGAAATCACTCTGCACTGGCCGCACGATAGCGCGAATGAGATCAGGCAGCGCCTCAACGGGTAATTTTTCGGCCACCGAAAGCAGGTGATCGAAGCGATTTTTTTCATTGCCGGCAGCGGCTTTTTCTTTCTTATTTCGGTTCCAGAACATCACAGGCCGTAGCCCTCCTTGTCGTAGTCATGTTGATGATTTTCGTGCTCATGCTGCGGTAATTCCACGTCACGCGCACGTTCATATTCTTCATATGTGCTGTAGTCCTGCATGTCGCCATAGTCCGGGCCTTCGTCAGCATACCGCTCATAGTCATGGTAGGGGTTCGCCTCCATTTCCGGTGTGGCTTCTTGCCTCTGCTCGTACCGGATAGCGGCGTTGACTTCCTCCTGCTCACGCTGGCGCAAATCCTGAGACGTGTTTTCAGTACCTGAAGTATCGGGGCCATCATGGGCGGCTTCTGTCGCATTTTTCATGGTGTTTTCCTTCTCTCCGGTTTGTTGGCCAGCTTCATGGCCATAGCTTTTTGCCTGTTGGCCATCGTCATGGCCATAGCTCCGGTTTACGTCTTTGTAACGTTCCTCCATCCCTAAAAAGCGGTCTATTTCGCTGGCCGTGGTCTTAGGACTGTTGCGGCTGGCGCTGCTCAACAAGCGGCCTTTATCGTCGGTGAAAATCTCGACTTCATGACGGGCGCGGGAGATCCCAACGTAAAAGACGTCTTTGGAAGTCGTCAGCGAACGGGTATCGATGTTAAACAACACCCGGTCGCAGGTAAGCCCCTGTGCTTTATGGACGGTCGTTGCGTAGGCATACGAAAGATAGGCGGCTTGCTTCTGGTCCAGCTCGATTTCCCGGCCCTTCGCGTTGGTCAGCGTAAACGTGCCTTTCTCGGTGGCCCCGGTCACGGTGAAGCGGTCGCCGTTCGCCACATCCAGCGTCTTATCGTTACGCGTCACCATCACTTTGTCACCCACGGCCAGCTCGGCGGCCACGCTGGTATAAACAGACAGATTTTTATGGGTACGCGGGCTGAAGCTGATTTTCTGGCCGTCGCTCCCGGCCACGGTCAGAAGGTTCCCCGGACCTGTATCCAGTACGCGGTAAGATTCGCCCCGCTGAAGCCCGTTTTTATAGTCTTTTTCGGGGATAATAATTTGCCCTACCTGGTAGTATTTACTGTCCCGACGTTCGGCCTGCGTGGAGTCAACGCGCTCCAGAAAATTCACCTCCACGCCCTTTCCTTGCAGCTGCAACGCCTCCCGAATCTGGCTATTGAGGATTACCCTTGATTCGTTTGTACCGGAAATAATCAGCGTACCTTCGCGCTGCTCCGGGGAGAATGACAGCCAGCGATTCGCTACAGCCTCCAGCCGCTTATCCTGGTCCTTCTCTGCGCTAATATTGCTGAGTCGGGCCAGTGAGCCGGATATGTGGCCCTCTGCGGCCAGCTTCACCGCCTCAAGCAACACGTCATTTTTCTGGCGCTGAATATCCTTCATGTAGCTGGTCTGCATTCCAGCGCTGATCAGCTGTTCAAATGGCTTGCCCGCCTCTACGGCTTTTGTCTGTGAGGTGTCGCCCAGGAATACCGCTCTGGCCCCGGCCTTCTCGATGGTTTCCATCAGCACCTTCATCTGTCTGGCCGGAATAACGCCCGCTTCATCGATAAAGACCACGCTTTTCTCGTCTATCTTTTTGTCCTTTGCCTTCACGAAAGCGGCAACGGTACGGGCGGGCATACCTTCATCTTCCAGGGATTTTTTCTGCGTACCGTAGGGGGCCAGGGCGGTGACGTGAAAGCCCTGAGACTCCAGAACGGCCTTCGCGCTCATGGTCATATAGCTTTTCCCGGTTCCGGCGAAGCCGTGAGCCGCCACAAAGCGATCTGTCGTGGTGCAAATATCTACGACGCTTTTCTGTTGTTCGGCCTTCAGCGTCTTACCGACCAGCTGCGCGGTGACTTGCTCGCTTGTCAGCGCGGCGATCACCTTGCCCCGACCGCGAGCCTCTATATTCAGCACCGCTTTTTCTACCCGGATACCTTCAACGGTCGTTACCCGATGGCTGGTTTTTTTCAGGCGGCCAGACTTGATACCTTCAGCAACTAACGCCTTCGCCTGGCCGTTGTTCATCCCTTTTTTGTCGGTCAGCTGCGCCTGCCATTCCGCTTTGGTCATGGCTGGTAGCGGTGGCGCGTCTTTGCTTCTCTGGTCAGTCGTGGTGGTGTATCGCGCTTCACCTTCGATAATGGCCCCCTTTGCCACAGCGCGATAATAGGCCGCTTCAATATCCTGCTTTGATGCCTGGCCGATAGCCTTTTTATTTGCCACGGCCAGCAATCGGGACTGGTCAAAAGACGCATCGCGCTCTGAAAGGGATTTAAGCGCAAACTGGATCGCCCGGTCGGCTTTTACCTCCGGGCTGGTGAAGTTAGGGACGGTATTCATTGACGTTTGCGGGCCGTCCTTGCCTTTGCCCGCCCAGGACAGATCATTGAAGTCTATTCCCAGCTCATTAGCCCGATTAACCCACTCTTTATGAATATCTTCACGCGAATAGTCGTCTGTTTTTTTGTCGCGGGTCGCCATCGATACCCGGCTTTTGGTCTGTGCGTCTGCGGTTTCGCGGGTCAGCCCCATAGCCGCCAGCCCTTCTTCTATCTGAGCAGAACGCCGCGAAAATCCACGGATTTGTTCATCCGTAAAGTGCGCCATATCAAAGGTATTATTTTTGTTGTTATAGCGCAGCTCATACCCGGCCTTTGTCAGCTCCAGCGCCAACTCCTGCTTATAGACATCCCCCAGGTGCATCTTGGCCCGCATCAGTTCATCGTTTTTAAGCGCCCTCCACTGACCATCCCCGCGCTGCGTCATGTTCATGACAAAGGCGTGGGTATGCAGCTCCGGGTCAAGGGCGCGTGATGTTTCATGCCGGAAGGAAGCAACAACCAGATTACCGGTATTCTGCGTAATGGTTTTCCCTGCGTGGGTCGTGCGGGCCTGAGCCAGCTTTTCTGCTTCCTGGACGGCAGCGGCAACCGCTTTTTCGTGGGCGGCGATAATTGCCTTATCGCCGTGGATCAGCGCCTGCATCGATACGCCTTTAGGCGCGGAAAATGTGAGGTCGTATCCCAGCCGTTCTTTCGTCGCGTCACCGCTGGAGCGCTTCATCTGCGTGAAAGGGTCAATCTCCCCGACAAGCAGCTCTTTGAAGCGTTGAGAACTGACCTCGCCGGAAAGGCCCAGCGCTTCCGCGCCCTGACCATGCCACGCGGTAAAACTGCTGTCTTTGCTGTAGTAATCGTCTTTTGCATCAGCGTAGTAGCCTACAACTGACGCAATATCGATACGGGTGATAGTCGTAATATCAAGCATGCCGCTACCTCATGATGATTCCCGGAACCGGGTTCTTACGCGTGTATTGCACATGTTTAGTCTTGAACTTGCCGACAGGTAGATCACCAGGAAAATAGATATAGCCCGTAAGATTCCTGAGTTCTGAGATTTCAGTGGGGGTTACTGCTCTGACTGTGCGAGTTTCGATTCGCGGCCTATTATTTGGGCCAGACTGTAATAAGCTCCCCTGTCTGCGCTCTATTTCTCCTTCTATTTCGCCCAACGCGCGGGACATATGTTCAAGCGTTGCTTTACCTAATCGACTGCTTCCCATGACGATACCTGATCGCATACTACCCAATAACGTTTCCGCTATATTGATGCCATAACGTTCAACCAACTGGGAAAACGTCTGGTAGCCTGCCCATACTGACGCACCGCTTTTACGGCCCTTCGTCAGTAAGTCCTGTAGATTTGGCAGGTATTCCAGTGATTCCAACTCGTCGATAAAAAATAACGTGCGCTGATCGCGTTTCCCCATACCCAGCAGGCTAGAAAACATAATATCCAGCCAGCAGGAGATCAGCGGATTGAGGCTCTTTTTCATCTGCTCTTGCCAGGTAATAAACAACGTGCCGGGTTTATCATCCTCCAGCCAGTCACGCAGCGAGAAATTCCCTTCAGGCATTTTTAAATGGGAAGCCAACTTATCACCTAAAACAAATCGGGCACTCCCTGTAGCTCTTTCAGCACCTTTAATGAATAAAGATTCTGCGGGTGTGCCTTTAACAAAATCCTTCACTTTGTCGTATTCTGCAACGTTACACCAATACAACACTTCTTCCATTGAAGGGTTTCTTTTATGTGTGAGTAATTTCTTTGAAACTTCACGATATAATAAGCGACCATACCGATACCATTCTTCAGCAGAACGTTCCTTGCTTTCCTGAATGATAGACACTGCATAAAGATCGTAGTCAAACTCATCTCTTATTTCATTAAACATAGACCAGCCAGGAGAGCGTTTATCATAGGGGTTAAGAATTATATCGTTTTCACGATAAAAAGTTTCTACATACTCTCCATTAGGATCTAAGATAACACGCTTATCTCGCCCTCTTTTTAAACTTGAATATATCGCCTCTTTAATGATTGTCGATTTACCAGTACCTGTAGCCCCACCAATTGAAAAATGAAGCGTTTCATATTCAGTAGGCACAGGAACACCTGCAACCGTTAATTGCTTATGACCGCGTTCTTTTGTTTTCTCGGCCAAAGACGAAGCTCTGACTAATTTAGTCCCACGGAGTACACGTTTAAATCGTGGCCCTTTATACACCCTACCCTTATCGTAAATGATGAATCCAATGAATCCACACAACCCTATAACCGAACCTGCTATAATCGACACCCATAACGGCCAAAGGTTGAACGTATTTTTTAGCAAATAGGGGACAAGGTAGTGCGCCGTTTCACTATTGATACCATATACAAACTTTGCCGTAATAAACCACACAAAGGGTATCGGTCCCAGCAGCGAGCATAAAAATATAAGTCCTCTTTCTTGTTCCGTCATTATTCCGTCCTCTCTTGTTTACTTTCCCATACCTTGTAACCGTTACGTTCCAGCTCTCCCCAGGCGGATTTCATATTGGCTGGAGTCGCCATCGAACGCAGCAGGATCACCGTCTCGATTGCCAGGGATTCGTGCAGCATCATCTGACCGGGAGGCGGCAACTTGAGTTGTGACAGCTGCTTGACCAGTCCTTTCAGCTCCGAGGAAAACGCGCTCATGTCTATCTCTGATACCTGGTCAAACAGAATATCGAGTCGTCGATTTACTTCGTTTATCTGTTCCGTAACCTGACTCAATCCACCTATCCGACCACCTGATCCGGCCAACAAACAACGGCGCATATAGTCCGATCTGTTCGTTCCGGCCAGCCTGTCGATAAGCTCTTTTTCTTCGTCCGTTACCTTGCATGTGATGATCGGCATCATGTCCTCAACTGGTGATTTTTCGTGTTCAATCTGGCGGTAGTTTAACCGCATGAGGTAAGTATTAACAAAGTAATACCTTCATTTCCATATAAACCATACTCTTATTCTATTTTTTTAATACCTTTTTAATACCCAAAATACGAAATATTGAATGTTTTATTCTTTAAATCAGTTAGTTAGTGCGATTTATCGCACTGCGTTAGGTGTATAGCAGGTTAAGGGCTAAAAAATAATCAGTTTGGTAGGGGCGATCTACGGAGGTTAAGGGGTATTTTGGTGAAAAAGCGTTCAATATCCCGGTATTCATGCTTGCATGAATACCCATACACCACAAATACACCACAATTACGTCAATTCATGGTTGACATTACACCACTATTACACCACTCTTACGTCATGGGATAGTTGATACGTCATAAATACATCACTATTACATCAAAAACACATCATTCTACATGAGGGTACTATGAAGCCCAAAAGCATCAGGGCAGCAATTCAGATGATGTTGCCGGAAGTAGAAGAAATGCTGTCGCTGGGAGTCTCCAGAGAGGAGGTTTTCAAGGCGGTATCTGAACGCTTCGGCCTGGAGAATGTGAACGTTCGGAGTTTTGATACTGCCCTGTATCGGGCCAGGCAAAACCGGGCGAAACATGCCGCCCCTGATTCTGTATTGCACAATACAAAATCAGCCGGAGCCAGTGAGCAACAGAAGAAACCTGTATTGCACAATACAGAAAAACCCGCGAAGTCTGAGCAGGTGAAAAAAGATGTATTGCACAATACACAAAGTGCGACCGAGGGAGACAAAACGAAACAGTCACCGGGTATCATCGGAAAGGAATTTTTTGACGAGGCAAGAGCCGAGTTCGATCCTAATGAGTTCATCAAAAAATATTGAGGTGTGCAATGAAAGTAGCGGTTATTAATTACAGTGGCAGCGTTGGCAAAACTTTAGTTTCAACTTACCTTCTCGCCCCGCGCCTGAAAGATGCGAAATTTTTCGCGGTCGAAACCATTAACCAATCAGCGTCTGACTTAGGGATTGAAAATGTCACCAGTTTTAAAGGTGATGATTTCTCCCGTCTGATTGAAGATGTGGTTTTTGAAGATGCAGCGATTATTGATATTGGCGCGTCAAACGTGGAACCGTTTTTAATGGCAATGTCCCGCTTCGATGGCGGCGCAAATGAATTTGATATGTATTTCATTCCGGTAACGCCGGAAGATAAAGCCATTAAAGAAAGTATGAAAACGGCGCACACGTTAAGCAAGGCTGGCGTGGATAACAAAAAGATTATCTTTGTTCCAAACCGCGTTAATCCGGGTGATGATGTTGAAAATGTTTTCGGCCCGATTTTCGACTTTGTGAAACAAACTAAAGTAGGCCGCATTAATAAAAACTCTGCGATCTATAATAGTGAGGTGTACGAATATCTTGCACACCATAAAATTTCTTTTGAAACGCTGACCGCTGAAGATGCGGAAGAATTTAAAGCCCGCGCTAAAGCATCAGCTGACGCAGACGAACGCCGCAAAATGGCGCGTCGTTATACTTACATGAAGCAGGCTATCCCGGTTAAGAGCAACCTGGATAAAACATTCTCCCTGTTAATCGGAGATTAAGCATGGATAAGCAGCCCGATAAATTAGACGTATTGATGGACTGGTTTTTGGGAGACGCGAAGGAAATTTTAGAAGCCATGAAGTTAATGAAGGCCGAACAAGCCGACATGCTTCAGCGGCTGGGCGAACTCAAAAGCGCACTTGAATTGACGGCAGACGATTCGAGAGCGGAAATCATCGGCAGCCTGAGAGATATACAGGCGGCGATGAAGGAGGAAAACAAGGCGCGGTCAGACTTTCTGACGCGCTGGCAATCTCTCCAGCACAACAACGCCAGCACCATCGTTAACCGCGTCGTGATCATGACGGCTGTTTGTTCCATCGTCGGCGCGGCCATCGGGACGGCGCTGACCTTGCTGATCCTGAAGTAACACGCAAGGCCGGAAATCCGGCCTTTTTCTTTCTTTTCAATCGTGACAGTCACGGTGATAAAAATGGATAAAACTGAACGCGAAAGGATGTTAGCCAGACGGCGACAAGCTCGTCGCCGCGAACGGTTACGCGCTGAAGGCGTTAACGTGACCGTCACGCTAACGCACGATGAAGCGGCGCAACTGGACGAACTACGGCAGGTGCGCCGGATGGGTAAACAGCCCTATTCACCAAATGAGTTTTTCCAGCTGCTGCTGATCCGCAACTGGCAACAGTGGGAGAAAGAAAAAGCCGCGCTGGGTACATGCCAGCACTGCGGAAAATCAAAAGCCGGTGGCGGCTGCGGCGGGGAGTTTCAAAAGGAAACATACCAATGCTGGCTGGCGCAGGACGCAAACGCGCTTAACATTTAGTGTATTGTGCAATACAGAAAAGCCCGGTTAATACCGGGCTTTGTCGTTGTCGGAAGGTTTATTTTTTTTCCTGTTGCAACAGGTGATCAATCTTTGCTGCAAGCGCGTATGTTGACGGGAACGCGCCTTTTGTACGCTGGTTAGGTAACTGATTGAAGGCCATCAGGCAGGCTTCGAGAAGGTAGGTTTTCTGGCTCTCCAGCTCTGCTTTCAGCTGGGACGGTGTTGTGACTTTTGTCATTAGGCTTACTCCTGATAAGTGCCGCTTTGGGCTGTATTGCCCGGCTTTCACCGGGCGGGGTGTTTATGCTCAATCAGGCCGGAATATGGTAATAGGCCAGCTCGCGATGCAGGTCATTTTCAAAACCTGTTTCATAGTCCCACGCTCGCCAGGCAAGGCGACCATCAACAACGTGGCGGATCTCGATTTGCTCGCTATCGTAGCGGTCTGTATTGGCTACTTCGACGGTTACTGTAGGGGTGTTGTATTCGCGAATAATTGCAGCGATATGTTGTTTCATTTGGGACTCCGTGGGTTGCCGCTTTGGGCTGTGTTACCGGGCGGCGGTATTGCCTCCCGATAAAATAAGTATCGCTTTTCTCGCCCCAAAAGTCAATATTAGTAAATACGATAATTACATTTATTTCATTCAGTTTTACCAACAAAAAGCGCCCCGGAAGGCGCGTTGAAGGATGGGCAGTTTATGCCGCACGGACGGCGGCAAGTGCTGGCGCTCCGGTTAGCAGGGCATCACGCAGGGCCGCCAGAATAAGCAGGGGCTGCGCGTTCTCTGCGTGTACCATCCGATAGATCTCTGTGAACTCTTCCGGGCTTAAAACGCCCATTCTAAAAGCGTGGTCTGCGTTGTGCTCCGCCAGCCAGATAACATCCTGCGCTTTGTACTTCTCTGTATGCTTCTCCTGGCTCGCCAGGGCGCGGGTCATGCTGCGGGCAACGTAGGCGCGAGTTACGCGCTTCTCTGCGTATGGCTTGCCTTCTTCCGCTTCAATAGGTTCATGCAAGGTGTACACGGTGTAATCGTCAAGGCTTGCCGCCGGGATGTGTTCCGGGGCTGGCTCTGCGGTGGCTTCGCTCACTGCTGCGGCCTTCTCCGCTTCAACTGCCATATAGCCTTTCAGGCCCGTTTTCGCTGCTTTGTATGCCGCTTTGAAACAAGCCACTTCGGAAATGTCGATCCAGTAACCACAACCAAAGCCGTCCTCATAGCAAGGGCAGCTGTCATTTTCCCAGCCTGCCAGCGTCAGGATCTCGTCCATCGCTTCCAGCTCTGCCGCCGTGGCGCTCTCGATGATGAAATGATGTTTGCGGCCGCGTAAATCCGGGTTTGCTGCGGTGGTTGCTTCGCGAGTCAGTTTCATTTTTTGCTCCTTGAATTTAATTGCCGCTTTGGGCTGTGTTACCGGGTGGCGGCATTGCCTCCCGATGAATATAAGTATCGCCTTTTTTGCTCCCAAAGTCAATATTAGTAAATACATTTATTACATATATTTCATTTGGCTACAGCAGTTAAGAAGATGCGCGGAGCGCATGGGAGGCGCAACGCGCCGGAAGCCCCGCAGCGAAGCGAGGACTTAAAAAGCGTTACGGCTTTAGCCGTAATAATCCCCCGTCCTGCAAAGCCATCCTTTCCACCGTTCCCGCCGCCACGCCACGGCCAGACATAAGCCCTGTCCCGGTGAGCGGCCTGTGCGGCGCTCTGCGACGCGCTGGGCGTGATTTCCGGGTCCGTGGTGGGTCAGCGCAGCTGACGCGCCCGGATGGGCTGTAAACGGGCTTACAGCGCCGCTGGCGACGCTGGCCGATACGATCAAATTTGCTGAACGACACACGCAGACGGCAGCAGCTGAGAAGCAGCTGCAGCTGGCGGGCGCCCATTTCGGGTTTTACGTTATTTCAGTGAGTTAGCGACAGCAGGCAGGAAAATCAGGTATTCAGTATTTTTGATGCCTTATAGCCCCGTTGCGGGGCGGTTGGCGCGGCGCGGCCTTTGGCCGCTGCAAGCGCCGGGTTTGACGAGCAGATACCCGTTGAGCTGCACAATCCATGTTTATCACAAGCGTCAGCGATGGAAGCCCGAAGGGGCGAGACAGCAAGGCTGGCTCGATGCGCAGCACGACGTAGCGGCCCGGAGGGAGACGCCCTATTTAGCGTCCGCCACCCATTTGTACAGACACCCAACCGACAGATTCAGGTCGGCGGCAATATCCTTAACTTTCTCACCAGTCACCTTTCTGGCCGTCATTCTCTGCACGGCTTCATCCCTGAGCGTATCAGGAACGACCTTCACCACCGGAGAATGCTTCCATATCTGATGCACCCGCGCGACGTTCGCCGCCGCCACTTTATGCAACCTGGTGCTGGTCGCACGTTCAGGAGCATTCTTCCGGCCTTCGGCCATGAGCGCGAGCTGGTCAGCGGGGCGAATTTCGCCCCGCCGGATACGGCGCAAAACATTTTCCCGACACTGGCGGGAATGCTCGGCGCTGGCAAGCGGCGTGTGTAGTGGTATGCCCCAGCGTTCCCGGTACTGTCTGGCGTTCATCTGGTGGGCTTTACTCAAATGAGGGGCCAGGAAAGAAAACTCCTTCCCGCACTCCAGGCACTTAATTTTTTCCGGTGCGTCGTCATGATCAGCCATCGTCCGGCCTCCTTTTCGTTATGCAGGGCGGCGATTAGCCGCCCTGCAATTTAATTAACAATCCTCGCGCTGTGTCCAGCGGTTATCCGTCAAAGCCTGCTGCGCAGTGCTGCTGTCCGGGAAGTATTCAGCGGATTCCCTTGATACCGGGTAGCCCTCACTGGTCGCAGTGCCAATGTAATAGCCTCTCTGGCTTTTCAGGATCTGCAACGCCAGGTCAAAACCCTGTTGCTGTGCGAGTTTTCCGTTTTCCATTTTTTTCTCCAGGCTGGCGGGGGTTTCCCCCCGCCTGTGGGTTAGTGAGATTTGCGTGACAGGTAAAGCGGCAGGAAGCAATCAAGCGCATACAGGAATGAAACGACCGACGCAGAGCCGTACAGCAGCGCCAGCGGCATATTATCGGCATAGCTAAACACGCCTGTTGATGCGGCCAGCCCCAGCACGGTAGTACACGCGCCGCCCAGCTGGACTTGCTCGCGGTAGCCCTGGCGAACCATAAACCACGGAAGGGCCAGCGCGGCTGCGGCGAGAATAAACGCGATTGGGATGATGATCAGATAGTTCATAGATAACTCCTTAGATGCCACTTTGGGCTGTGTTACCGGGCGGCGGTATTGCCTCCCGATGAAATAAGTATCGCTTTTTTTGCCCCAAAAGTCAATATTAGTAAATACAATTATTACTTATATTTCATGAAATTTTACCCACAAAAAAGCGCCCCGAAGGGCGCTAATTTAGCGGCTGGATTTATCCACCTTTCCCGCATTGATGCGGATTTGCGCTGCAAGCCCCCAGGTAAAGCAGTCATGCCCGCGCCCCGCCAGCGCCCCGGATTTGTACGCCTCAAGCGTCACATCAGCGGGGATGGTGGTTTCGCCGTATTCTTTGCGTAGCAGGTCGATAGATTCAGCGATCAGCGCGTCGGTCAGGTCACGTGAGCAAAACAGGTATTTCACGCCACCATAAACACGGTGGAAGCCCGTAATGTTGTATTCGTAAATGTCTTCCATTGAGTTAACGCTACCTTCCTCAAACTTATCTGTAATCGCTTCTACAGCCTCTTTGGTTGGGCCATCCGTCCACGAAACATAGAGCGCGTTATAGTCACGCATACGGACAGAAAACTTCACGCCGGGGAAATGCTTTTTCAGCAGAATACGGATGTTTTTAGCGGCTAGCTTGGTGGTGTTGCTTTCGGTGGCCGTTGTCAGCAATCCGGCGTTTTCCGGGTCAGCGCTGGCACGTTCGTTCGCCAGCTGGCGGGCATCTTCTTTCGCCTGGTGTCTCGCTTCGCGCTGGTCGGTCACACTCTGCACAACCTGACGGCGGGCGCGGAGTTCATCGAGTGAAAGGGTCTTGTCGATCACCTGGTAAAAACGCAGGGAGGTTTCCAGCAGCGGGGCGCAGGTCGGGGCATTCAGGCCGAGGATGGTATAGCTGATTTTGCCGTCAGCCAGATTAACCGCGCTTACTACATACTCGTTGTTAAAAGAGGTGAGGCACTGGCCGACAGTTAAAGTAGTCATAATATTACTCCTGATAATCGCCGCTTTGGGCTGTGTTACCGGGCGGCGGCATTGCCTCCCGATGAATATAAGTATCGCCTTTTTTGCCCACAAAGTCAATATTAGTAAATACATTTATTACATATATTTCATGTGGCTGCGGCAGTTAAGAAGATGCGCGGAGCGCATGGGAGGCGCAACGCGCCGGAAGCCCCGCAGCGAAGCGAGGACTTAAAAAGCGTTACGGCTTTAGCCGTAATAATCCCCCGTCCTGCAAAGCCATCCTTTCCACCGTTCCCGCCGCCACGCCACGGCCAGACATAAGCCCTGTCCCGGTGAGCGGCCTGTGCGGCGCTCTGCGACGCGCTGGGCGTGATTTCCGGGTCCGTGGTGGGTCAGCGCAGCTGACGCGCCCGGATGGGCTGTAAACGGGCTTACAGCGCCGCTGGCGACGCTGGCCGATACGATCAAATTTGCTGAACGACACACGCAGACGGCAGCAGCTGAGAAGCAGCTGCAGCTGGCGGGCGCCCATTTCGGGTTTTACGTTATTTCAGTGAGTTAGCAACAGAAGGCAGGAAAAACAGGTATTCAGTATTTTTGATGCGTCAGCGATGGAAGCCCGAAGGGGCGAGACAGCAAGGCTGGCTCGATGCGCAGCACAACGTAGCGGCCCGGAGGGCGACGCCCAGCGCGGAAAGGTAAACGACAGGCACAAAAAAACCCGACTGGTGAGATCGGGCTTTAATGTTTTGCCCCAGACTGAGGCGGGAACGACCAAACAATTGACAACGAAATATTACGTCATGGGTAGCGTAAATGCAAACGGCGCGGAATAGGGTATACTGCGCGGGTCAATCTGTTGACGTCCTCGCTCCAGCTCCCCGCTTATGCGGCATGAACGGATTAAAGTCCTGGTTGAAAAACAGGTGGTGCTGTTTCAATGCCCAGGCTGGAGCGGGAACGACCAAACAATTGACGTTGGGTAGTCGCTGTGACAGGCAATGTAAGGGCAATCAGCGACGTTCCGGCTCTGTATGGAGCAAACGGATGATTAACGTGTTAATCGTCGTTCTGCGGGCGGTAGTCGCGGTGTCAAACGCTGTGATTGCAATCCTGGAACTGATCCGCGAATTTGTCGATTGATGAACGCGGAAACGTAGCTAAAGGCGGGGGGACCACCCCCCGCCTTTTAACATCTAAAATGGCGTATCTTCTGACGCTGGCAGGTCCGGCCACTTCCCGCCCCATTGCATTATTTCCTTTATCGAGTCGGTAATGACTCCAACTTATTGATAGTGTTTTATGTTCAGATAATGCCCGATGACTTTGTCATGCAGCTCCACCGATTTTGAGAACGACAGCGACTTCCGTCCCAGCCGTGCCAGGTGCTGCCTCAGATTCAGGTTATGCCGCTCAATTCGCTGCGTATATCGCTTGCTGATTACGTGCAGCTTTCCCTTCAGGCGGGATTCATACAGCGGCCAGCCATCCGTCATCCATATCACCACGTCAAAGGGTGACAGCAGGCTCATAAGACGCCCCAGCGTCGCCATAGTGCGTTCACCGAATACGTGCGCAACAACCGTCTTCCGGAGCCTGTCATACGCGTAAAACAGCCAGCGCTGGCGCGATTTAGCCCCGACATAGCCCCACTGTTCGTCCATTTCCGCGCAGACAATCACATCACTGCCCGGTTGTATGCGCGAGGTTACCGACTGCGGCCTGAGTTTTTTAAGTGACGTAAAACCGTGTTGAGGCCAACGCCCATAATGCGGGCAGTTGCCCGGCATCCAACGCCATTCATGGCCATATCAATGATTTTCTGGTGCGTACCGGGTTGAGAAGCGGTGTAAGTGAACTGCAGTTGCCATGTTTTACGGCAGTGAGAGCAGAGATAGCGCTGATGTCCGGCAGTGCTTTTGCCGTTACGCACCACGCCTTCAGTAGCGGAGCAGGAAGGACATCTGATGGAAATGGAAGCCACTGGAGCACCTCAAAAACACCATCATACACTAAATCAGTAAGTTGGCAGCATCACCAGTGGCGCCAAGTACCCAGAAATACCATATGGAAGACGTGCACCGTGCGGGCGGCGTGCTGGGCATTCTCGGCGAGCTGGACCGTGCCGGCCTGCTGAACCGCGAAGTCAAAAACGTGCTCGGCCTGACCCTGCCGCAGACGTTGGAGCAGTACGACATCACCGTAACCCAGGACGAAGCGGTCAAAAAAATGTTCCGCGCCGGCCCGGCGGGTATTCGTACCACCCAGGCGTTCTCGCAGGACTGCCGTTGGGATACCCTGGATGACGATCGCGCCGAAGGCTGCATCCGCTCGCTGGAGCACGCCTACAGCAAAGATGGCGGTCTGGCCGTGCTGTACGGCAACTTCGCGGAAAACGGCTGCATCGTGAAAACCGCGGGCGTGGATGACAGTATCCTCAAATTCACCGGCCCGGCAAAAGTCTACGAAAGCCAGGACGAGGCGGTTGAAGCTATCCTCGGCGGTAAAGTGGTCGAAGGCGACGTGGTGGTCATTCGCTACGAAGGGCCGAAAGGCGGGCCGGGCATGCAGGAAATGCTCTACCCAACCACCTTCCTGAAATCAATGGGGCTTGGTAAAGCCTGTGCGCTGATCACCGATGGTCGTTTCTCCGGCGGTACCTCCGGTCTCTCTATCGGCCACGTTTCTCCGGAAGCGGCCAGCGGCGGTAATATCGCGATCATCGAAGATGGCGACATGATTGCTATCGACATTCCGAACCGTGGCATTCAGCTGCAACTGAGCGAAGCGGAAATCGCCGCTCGTCGTGAAGCGCAGGAAGCTCGCGGCGACCAGGCGTGGACGCCGAAAAACCGTGAACGTCAGGTCTCCTTTGCCCTTCGCGCCTATGCCAGCCTGGCAACCAGCGCCGACAAAGGTGCGGTGCGCGATAAATCGAAACTGGGGGGTTAATCACCATGGCGGAATCACAGCCCCTATCCGGCACCCCTGAAGGTGCCGAGTATCTCAGAGCGGTGCTGCGCGCACCGGTCTATGAAGCGGTACAGGTAACGCCGCTGCAAAAAATGGACAAGCTCTCTTCGCGCCTCGACAACTTCATTCTGGTCAAGCGCGAAGACCGTCAGCCAGTGCACAGCTTTAAGCTGCGCGGCGCGTACGCGATGATGGCGGGCTTAACGCCTGAACAGAAAGCGCGTGGGGTCATCACCGCTTCTGCGGGCAACCATGCTCAGGGCGTGGCGTTCTCCTCTGCGCGTCTGGGCCTGAAGTCGCTGATTGTCATGCCGGTGGCGACTGCCGATATCAAAGTTGATGCTGTTCGCGGCTTTGGCGGCGAAGTGCTGTTGCACGGCGCTAACTTTGATGAAGCCAAAGCCAAAGCGATTGAACTGGCGCAGCAGCAGGGCTTTACCTGGGTTCCGCCTTTCGATCACCCGATGGTGATCGCCGGACAAGGTACGCTGGCCCTGGAGTTGCTCCAGCAGGACGCACACCTCGACCGCGTGTTTGTGCCGGTGGGCGGTGGCGGTCTGGCGGCGGGCGTGGCGGTGCTGATCAAACAGCTGATGCCGCAGATCAAAGTGATTGCCGTCGAAGCCGAAGACTCCGCCTGCCTGAAGGCGGCGCTGGATGCCGGTCATCCGGTGGATCTGCCGCGCGTGGGTCTCTTTGCTGAAGGCGTGGCGGTAAAACGTATCGGTGACGAAACCTTCCGTCTGTGCCAGGAATATCTCGACGACATTATTACCGTCGATAGCGATGCGATCTGTGCGGCGATGAAAGACCTGTTTGAAGATGTGCGCGCGGTAGCGGAACCTTCCGGGGCGCTGGCGCTGGCGGGGATGAAAAAATACATCGCTCAGCACAACATACGCGGTGAGCGTCTGGCGCATATTCTCTCTGGCGCTAACGTCAATTTCCACGGCCTGCGCTACGTTTCCGAACGCTGCGAGCTAGGGGAACAGCGTGAAGCGTTGCTGGCGGTGACGATCCCGGAAGAGAAGGGCAGCTTCCTGAAGTTTTGCCAACTGCTGGGCGGGCGTTCGGTCACCGAGTTTAACTACCGCTTCGCCGACGCGAAAAACGCCTGCATTTTTGTGGGCGTGCGTCTGAGTCGCGGCTTCGAAGAGCGTAAGGAAATCCTTAATCTGCTCAACGATGGCGGCTATAGCGTCGTCGACCTCTCCGACGACGAAATGGCTAAGCTGCACGTGCGCTATATGGTCGGTGGTCGTCCGTCGAAGCCGTTACAGGAACGTTTGTTCAGCTTCGAGTTCCCGGAATCGCCGGGTGCGCTGCTGAAGTTCCTCTACACCCTGGGCACGCACTGGAATATTTCCCTGTTCCATTATCGTAGCCACGGCACCGACTATGGCCGTGTACTGGCGGCGTTTGAGCTGGGCGATAACGAACCGGACTTCGAAACCCGGCTCAACGAACTGGGCTATGAGTGCCACGACGAGACCAATAACCCGGCGTTTCGTTTCTTCCTGGCAGGCTAAGCACCGTTTCTCGGGGGATAACCATCGCGGTTATCCCTCGTTATTTCATTTTCCCGTCTCTGCTTCCCTCTATTTTTTCCCGTTAGCCTGTTCTTACAATAAAAATGTGATGCAATTCATAATAAAACGCTCACCGCGTTGCGCCAGGTTCTGGTCATCTTTTGGGGGCAATACTTCTCGCTCAACCGTAACTCCTGAATTAACATTGTCGGTAGTTAATTCTTAGCGGTTAGAGAGGATATTCGGATGAGAATGGATATAGTTGATACCCCGAATGAAAATGCGCAAGGAAGTAAATATTTAACGCCTCAGCTTACGTTCCTCGATAAGCATTATAATAATTCCACGGACTTTTTTTCTTCGATATTTTTACTGCTGAAAGAGAAAGGCTACGTTCGGGATTCTTTCCTCGATGCCATTCTTGCCAGAGAAAAAGCCTATCCAACCGGGTTACCCACGCTGCCGGTGGCTATCGCGCTGCCGCATACCGACCCCCAGCACGTCATTCGTCCCTTTATCTCTGTTACGCGACTGTCACAACCTCTCGCCTGGCAGGAAATGGGGAATGACGACAATACGCTCTACGTTCAATTTATTGTTCTTCTTGGTTTTATTGACCACAGCAGCCACCTGACAGCGCTGCAAAACCTGATGGACTGCCTTGCTGATGAACAGGTCGTCCAGACCCTACGCGAGATAGACGATGTAGATACCTTTCTCTGTACCCTCACATCAAGACTGCAATTGGATAAGGATTTATAAAATGAAAAAAGTCATTGTTGCCTGTGGAAGCGGCGTTGCGACCTCACAAACAGTTGCCAGTAAAGTGACTCGCTTATTGAATGAACGTAACCAGTCGCACATTAAAGTTGAAGTAATCGACCTTAAATCTCTCGATAGCCATATTAAGGATAGTGCTGCGTATATCGCAATTACTAAAGTTGATAAGCAATATCCTATCCCCGTGATTAACGGTATCGCATTTCTGACCGGTATGGGTATGGAACAGGAATTACAAAAGGTCATTGATGCCTGTAAATAAGGCGTAGCTCTTTAATCCTTATAATTATTTTAGTGGAGAAGTGCTATGGACTTTCTTGGTGTAGTCATAAATTATATTCTGAATTTAGGCGCGCCGGTTTTTGTGCCTTTTATCATGTTATTAGCCGGGCTGGTGGTGCGGATGAAATTCCGCGATGCGGCTTCGGCGGCCATCACGCTAGGCGTCGCCTTCGTTGGGATGAGCATGCTGATTGGCTTTATGGTTGATGCCATCGGGGTTGCCGCGCAGACCATGATGAACCGCACCGGCCTTGAACTGAGTATCGTCGACGGCGGTTGGACGACGATGGCGAATATCTCCTGGGCTTGGCCTTACGCATTCGCCATGTTCCCGCTTCAGGTTGGCGTAAACATTGTGATGTTGATGCTAAACAAGACCAATACCTTCAACGCCGACCTCTGGAACGTGTGGGGGAAAATCTTTACCGCGTTTATCGTAGTGAGCGTCACCACCCCATTGTTTGGCCCGGTCTGGAGCCTGGTGCTGGCGTTCCTGATTGCAGCTTTGCAGATTATCGTTGAGCTGAACGCTGGCGACATTCACCAGCATCGCATTGAGAAACTGACTGGAATCCCCGGCGTCACCTGTACCCACCGCATGGTGTTCTTTGGCGCAATTTATTACCCGTTCGATCTGCTGCTGCGCAAAATTCCGGTGTGCAATAAGCCGATGGATGCCACCGCGCTGCGCGCAAAAGTTGGCGTTTTTGCGGAAAACCATATCATCGGTTTTATTCTCGGGATCCTGTTCGGCATTATCGCGGGCTACAGTGTGGCGAAAACGCTGATGCTGGGCGTTCAGGCCGCAACGGCGCTGGTGCTGTTCCCGATGATTTCCAAACTCTTTATGCAGGCGCTGTCGCCTATTTCGGAAGCCATCAGCGACTACATGAACAAGAAATTCTCCGGGCGTAAGCTGTTCGTCGGCATCGATTGGCCATTTATGGGCGGCGCCAGCGAAATCTGGTTTGCCATCATCGTTGCGATTCCGTTCACGCTCATCTGGGCGCTGATTCTGCCGGGCAATAAGATTTTACCCTTCGCCGGTATTATTAATATTTCCCTGATTGTTCCTGCCTACCTGGTGACGCGTGGCAACACCCTGCGCATGGTGATCCTTAGCATTATCGGGGTGCCGTTCTTCCTGTTCGTGGGTACGCAGTTTGCGCCAATGATTACCGAACTGGGCCAGGCGACGAAGGCAATTACCATTCCCGCCGGCCAGCTGATTTCCAATAGCTCCATTGATGCTCCGGTCTTTACCTATGCCTTCTCCTTCCTGTTCAAATTCCTGGAAGGCAACTTTATCCCGCTGGTGTTTGCGCTGTGGTGGGGCTGCGGCTACTTCTTCTACTCCCGCGAACTGCGTCGTGAAAGCAATCTGGCGCAGCTGGAAGCCGAGCAGCAGGAGAAAGCTCAGCAGGCTTAATTCTGGGTTTCATGTTCATGTCTGGCGGCAGGCGCCGCCGCCAGACTTTTGATTGCAGGAGAGTCGACATGGCTATGGATAAACGCGTGGTTGCAGTGCTGGATGCCATTGTGAACGATCCCGGCATCACGGGGACGAAGCTTGAGGAGCAGTTTTGCCTGACGCGCAAACAGCTGAGCTATACGCTGAAAAAGGTGAATGATTATCTGGAATCGAACCACTTCGACCGGATCAACCGCCTGAAAACCGGGAAACTGCATATCCCGCGCCATGTGATTGAGCATTTTCGTCAGAATCAGACCGCTGAAACCGAGCATCGCTATCTCTACTCGGAAGATGAACGCGGACAGATGATTATCTTTATGCTGTTGACCCGCAGCGAGCGGCTTTCATTGCTGCATCTCTCCTCTTCGCTGGGCGTCAGCCAGAATACGATTATCAACGACCTGAAAAAGGTGCGCACCGAGGTTATCGAGCACGGGCTGGAGATAAGCTATGACAGGGGTAATGGCTATCATATTCTGGGTGAGGAGCTGGAAAAACGCTACCTGTTGCTAAACTGCCTGCGCCGAGTGCTGGAAATCCCGGTCGCCAAAAATATTATTGCTCAATACAACAATGTGATGAGCGACTATCTGGAAAAGGTGGGCAATGTTTTCAGCGAAATTGAAAAACGTTTTAAAATTCAGTTTACCGACCGCCAGCTTCAGGAGCTTATTTATTTTATCTGCTTTGTCCTGCACCGTATTGATTCAGGAAAAAGTCTGGTCAATATCCCGAGCAGCTACGCTGACATTATTGGCAGCAGAGAATATACATTGATGCAGAGCGTTATCAGTAAAATCAATATCAGTAGCGAGAATGAACTGGTTTTCCTGACGGCACTGATCCAAAGTTCAAATATTCAAAGCATTGCCGATAAATATTTCCACCTTGATACGCTTCTGCTCGAAAGCGTGGTCGCGGTGGTCGATAACTTCGAAAAAATAAGCTGCGTCACCATCAAAGAAAAAAATGAGCTGATTGAAAAGATCTATCAACACTGGAAACCGGCCTATTACCGTATTCGCTACCATCTGACCAACACCAGCAGCGTTTACGATCTGGTGGTGAAAGAGTTCAGCCACCTGCACGAGATGGTTCGCCGGGCGGCGGTGCCGTTCGAAACGGTATTGCACTGTGAAATTCCCGATGAAGAGATGGCATTTTTGACGGTGCTTTTTGGCGGCTGGCTGACTCGCGAAGGGGTTATCCATCAGATTAAGCTGCAGAAAACGGCGGTGGTCGTGTGTGAGAATAGCGCTACGATTTCGACTTATCTGTTTCTGACGCTGCAGGTGCTATTCCCGGAACTGCACTTTACCGAGGTGATGTCGCGCCGCGAGTTTGAGCGCTATACCGGGCACTACGATGTGGTCTTCTCGACCACACACCTGAATACCAGCAAGATGGTGTTTGTGGTGAATCCGTCCATCAGCAGCATCCATAAGAGCGCATTCCGCAATCATGTTATCAGCGCGCTACAGGGCGTGGACCCGAACATTATTCAGATAGAGCAACTGCTGCTTATCTTCGAACGCTTCGGCAACATTATCGATCACAAAGGATTGCAGCGCGCGCTGGCCAGCTATATCTACGATGAAAAAAGCGCCGCGAGCGCGGTGGGCAACATTGAACCACAAGCGCCGTCGCTGACCGACTTGCTGCGGCGCGAACACGTTCAGTTTGTCACTTCGTGTCCCGGCGACTGGCAGCAGGCCATTACTCAGGCCGCTGCGTCACTGTTGGAAAGCGGCGTGATTGAACCCCGCTATCTGCAAATTATGCTGAATAAAATCGCTGACGAGCAGCCCTATATCATGCTGGCCGATGGCGTGATTATCGCCCACGCAGGCGTCGATGATGGCGCACTGGATACGGGGATGGCGTTATTACGCCTGCCTTCTAAGATTGATTTCGCGGGTTATATGCAGGCCGATATTATTATCGTCCTGGCAACTAATAATCCACAGAAACATCTCAAGGCGCTCGCGCAATTAAATGAATTTCTCGAATTTTATGATGGCGGTAATGTTATTCGCCGCGCCCAGGATGAATATGCATTGATAAAAGAATTCGTCCATCACCTGTAATAAGTCATTAAACGCCGTTGCAGCTAAAAACTGCAACGTTATTTCCCGGCAACCATTGTCGCGACATCGCTCGCCCCTATAACCGTATACAGGATAAATATTATGTTAGAAATTCAGAAAAAACACGTTGTCGAAATGGCCAGAACCGCTCAGCAATGGGGACTGTGTAAACATAAAGCGGGTAATTCCAGCGTACGAGATAAAGAGACGGGACTTATTCTGGTAACCCCCACGACCATCGACAAAATGCATTTAACGCCGCGCGATATCGTGGTAATGGACGTTGAAGCCAATGTGATTGAAAGCGAAGCGGGTTTGCGTCCGACCAGCGAATGTCTGATGCATATCGAGATTTATAAGGCGCGCCCGGATGTGTTTGCGATTTCCCACACCCATTCGCTGTATGCGACGTCGTTTGCCGTACTGAATAAACCGATCCCGGCGGTGGTGTACGAATGCGCGATCCTCAATCTGAAGGATGGCGTCATTCCGGTTGCGCCCTATGGCCGCCCCGGCACGCCTGCGTTGTCGAACAGCGTTATCGAACCTATCAAACGCGCTGATGCCATTCTGATGGAAAAGCATGGAGCTATCGGCGTAGACAAGGACCCGTATGAAGCGGTGCTGAAGTCTGCCTACCTTGAAGAGATGGCGCAGATTTACTACCACGCGCTGGTGATTAACGGCGGTAAGGAGCCTGAATCCTTCGCCCCGGAAGAGCTGCAACGCTGGGCCTATCCGTCGCAGATTAAATTTTCCCGCTAACTGAGCGCCCGCCCGTTCAGGGCGGAATATTCATGGAGAGAGCGCATGAAAAAATTTCTGAATCAGGCGGAGAACTTTATCCCGGAGATGCTGGAAGGTATCTATCTGGCGCATCCCGATAAATTCCGCTGTGTTAATGAGGATCTTCACTGTCTTGCCACGGCGCGGCCGGTGCCCGGCAAAGTGGGGATCGTCACCGGTGGCGGTTCCGGGCATCTGCCGCTATTCCTCGGCTACGTCGGTCAGGGCATGCTGGACGGCTGCGCCATTGGCGATGTGTTTCAGTCACCCTCGCCGGAGCAGATTCTCGCCGTCACGCAGGCGGTCGATAGCGGCGCGGGCGTGCTGTACCTGTACGGTAACTATAACGGCGATATTTTCAATTTTGATATGGCGGCGGAAATGGCCGACATGGAGAGTGATATCCGAACCGCGACGGTAGTGGCGGCTGATGATTCGGCAGGTGCGGTGCCGGACGGTACAGAAGCCACTACCCGTCGTGGGGTCGCGGGGATCTTCTTTGTCTACAAATGCGCCGGGGCATCCGCGGCCAGAATGGATGACCTTGAAACCGTCCAGCGCATTGCGCAGAAAGCAGGAGACCGCGTGCGCACGCTTGGCGTCGCGCTGTCGCCGTGTATCGTGCCGCGAATCGGTAAACCGGGTTTCCATATTGGCGACAACGAAATGGAGATTGGCATGGGGATTCACGGCGAAAGCGGTATTCGCCGGGGTCCGCAGCTCAGCGCCGAACAGATTGCCGAAGAGATGATGTCCTGGCTGCTGGCGGACTCACCTTGCCAGCAGGGCGATGAAGTTGCCGTGTTGATCAATGGGCTTGGCGCCACGCCGCTGGAAGAGTTGTACCTGATGTATCGCCATGTACATCAGATTCTGGCCGAGAGCCAGATGCGCGTTTTCCGCGTCTGGATTGGCGAATTTGCGACGGCAATGGAGATGACCGGTATGTCCATTAGCCTGATGCCGGTGGATGAAGAGCTGAAAACGCTGCTCAACGCCGGGGCCGATACCCCGATGTTCCGCCAGTTTCCGGCTTAAGGAGGGGGGATGACGCTAGATACGCAGAGTCTGCGACCGCTTTTTACCGAGTGGGCGCGCATCATGGAGGCCAACAAATCGGTCCTGACCGAGCTGGATAGCGTGGTTGGCGACGGGGATCTGGGGCTGACGATGAGCGACGGTTTCGCGGCGGCGGCGCGCTACGCGCAGCAGAGCGAAGAACGTGACCTGGGGCGATTCTTCTACATGGCGGGCAAGGCGATGGCCTCGGCGGTGCCGTCGACCATGGGGACGCTGATGGCTTCCGGGCTGATGCAGGCGGGTAAGGCGTTTAAAGGCCGGGAAACGCTGGGGCTAACGGAAGCCGGCGTGTTGTTCCAGGCCTGGTATGACGGCGTGCAGCAGCGCGGGAAAGCGCAGCCGGGCGAAAAAACCTTCCTCGATGGCATGGCCCCCGTGCTGGCGGCGCTGCTTGCCGGAGAGGAACCGCTGACCGCGGCGAGGAATGCGCTACTGCAAGCACAACAGGGCGTGCAGCAGACAACCACCATGGTGGCGAAGCACGGGCGTGCAGCTATTCATGGCGAGCGCTCGCGCACGTTTGTCGATCCTGGCGCCATGGTCGCGCAACTGTTGATCCAGGGCTATTTTAACTTCGTGCAGGCTATTTGCCCGAGCGACGGGCGGTAAGTAAGGAACGCAATTATGTTGAAAGAAGTGGTGAAAATCAGCAATCAGCACGGCATTCATGCCCGTCCGGCGGGGGTTTTGGCCAAAGCCTGCGCGCAGTATCAATCGCGGATCGAGATGATCTATGACGGCAAGGTTATCAAAGGGAAAAGCATCATGAGCATTCTGGGGGCAGGGATCAAAGGCCGAGGATCGCTTGAGATCATCTGTAGCGGTAGCGATGAGCAGGAGGCAATGGAAAAGTTGAAGGTGCTGTTCGCGGAAGGCTTTGGCTTCGATTAGCCCACGCATTATCAGGCGGAATAAAAAAGGGTTCATGCTTTCGCACGAACCCTTTGCCCGATGACGCTACGCTTATCGGGACGACAAATCTCGTTGGCCGGGTAAGGCGTAACCGACACCCGGCTTCAACGCATTACAGCGTGATGACGTCGAATTCAACTTCAGGGTTCACGTCCGCATCGTAATCCACACCGTCGAGAGCAAAACCGAACAGGTTCAGGAATTCCTGCTTGTATCCTGCATAGTCGGTTTCTTGCGTCAGGTTTTCGGTGGTGATCAGCGGCCACAGGTCACGGCACGCCTGCTGAATATCGTCACGCAGTTCCCAGTCATCCATACGGATACGCTGATTGTCATCAAGCGCCACTTTATCGCCGTACAGGCTGGTGGTCATCAGACGGTTGATCTGCTCGATACAACCTTCGTGAATCCCCTGTTCTTTCATCAGCTTGAAGACCATGGAGATGTACAGCGGCATCACCGGAATAGCAGAAGAGGCCTGGGTGATAACGGATTTCAGTACGGCAACGTTCGCGGAGCCGTGCAGCGGAGCCAGCTGGTTACGCAGTTCACCTGCCGCGCGGTCGAGGTCTTCTTTCGCTTTGCCCAGCGCGCCGTGCCAGTAGATTGGCCAGGTCAGGTCGGTACCGATGTAGGAGTAGGCCACGGTTTTCACGCCTTCGGCCAGCACGCCTGCTTCGCTCAGCGCGCCCATCCACAGTTCCCAGTCTTCGCCGCCCATGACGGTAACGGTGTTCTTAACTTCTTCTTCGGTGGCCGGCTCAATGCTGGCGGTGATGATCTGATCTTTGTTGGTATCAATCGCTTTAGAGGTATAAACCTCGCCGATTGGCTTCAGCGCAGAACGAACGATTTCACCGGTTTTCGGCATTTTACGCACTGGAGAGGCCAGTGAGTAAACCACTAAATCAATCTGACCCAGGTCTTCTTTGATCAGTTTGATGACTGCGTCGCGGCATTCATCGGAGAACGCGTCGCCGTTGATGCTTTTGGAATACAGACCTTCGCGTTTTGCGGCCTCATCGAAGGCGGCAGAGTTATACCAGCCCGCGGAACCCGGTTTGGTTTCCGTGCCCGGTTTTTCGAAAAATACGCCGATAGTGGCGGCACCGCTACCAAACGCGGCGGAAATTCTGGAAGCCAGGCCGTAACCGGTGGAAGCACCGATCACCAGCACGCGGGAAGGGCCGTTAGCGATTTTCCCGTTTTTCTTCACATATTCGATCTGTTTTTCCACGTTGACTTTACAGCCAGTCGGATGGGTCGTTGTACAGATGAATCCACGAATTTTTGGTTTGATTATCATAATGATGGCTAATTAAGTTTGTATTTTCGCTGTCAAGTGCGCAATGACACCGTCTGTTCTGGCTTGTTTAACATCAGGGTTAACAAGCCCCCCACATCTATTATGGCACGGGGCATTATACAGAAAAGCGGCTGCAATGATGAATTACGTCTGATTTTCGCTATAACGCAAAAGGGCCCATGTACGGACATGAACCCTTTTTAAACGGGCAGGTGGGTTAGCGGGTATGGGGGAATTCGGCCATAAATTGCAGAATCAGCGCCATCGATACCGCGCCGGGGTCGCAGTGGCCGATGGCCCGCTCGCCGAGGTTTTTCGCGCGCCCGAAGCGGGCCACCATCGTGGATGTCCCTTCCGCACCGGCCATCGCCGCCTGCGCGCAGTTTGCCAGCGCTTCGGATAATGGCAGGGTCGCGTCTGAGCGTGCGCGCGCTGCCGCTGCGGCGAGTGCATCCATCATTGTTTTATCGCCCGGCTCTGCGCCGCCGCGCTGGTGGATAGCCTGCATACCTGTCTCCAGCCATTCAGCCAGCGTCGCGGCATCCAGCTCGCGGCGTCCAGCCAGCCCTTTGCCGCCCGCGCGGAACAGGGTGCCGAAGATCGCGCCGGAAGCGCCGCCCATGCTGGTCATCAGCCGCGTGCCGCTTTGCAGCAGGCAGTCACCGATATCGGCGGGAGAAAATTCAGGCGCGGAAAGTAGCGTCTGCAAAGCGGTAAAGCCGCGCTTAATGCCAATACCGTGATCGCCATCGCCAATGACCTGGTCGAGTGCGGTCAGGCGCGGTTCGCTGGCGATCATGCCCTGGGCAACGTGCTGTAGACAGGCGGTGAATTGCGTGGTGTTCATCTTATTTTCTCCAGCCGAGGGTATTGATGGGATGGTCATACAGACGTTGCATTTCATCGTCCAGCCGCAGCAGGCTTAACGAAAATCCGGACATCTCCAGCGAGGTGCAAAAGTGGCCGACCTGCACGTCGTGAGTGTGAATGCCGCGTTCTGCCAGCGCCATGCCGACCTTACGGGTGATGACCATGAGCTCAGTGTTGCTCAGCGCACCCAGGTTATTGACGCTGACGCAGACGTTATCGCCGTGGCCAAACGGCAGGTCATCGCACAGGCGGGCGATCATCATCTCGACCAGCTCGTCGCTATGCGGCATGGGCATGCGGCATAGCCCCGGTTCACCATGAATACCAATTCCCAGCTCAATTTCGTTGTCTGCCAGCGTGAAGTTAAAGGCGTCGGACTGCGGTAGTGCGCAGCCGCTGAGCGCCACGCCGATGGTACGCGTATTGTGATTGGCCTTTTGCGCCAGAGCCTCCAGCGCGGGCAGAGTGTAGCGTTCAAACTGTGCCGCCGCACCGGCGAGTTTATACAAGAACGCCAGCCCACCGACGCCGCGGCGATCGGACATTTTCTCCGGCGGCGCAGAGGCAATATCATCCGTGGCGCGCACGGTGCGGCACTCAATGCCTTCTTCCGCCAGTATTTCGGCGGCGATATCAAAGTTCATGCCGTCGCCGGAGTAATTCCCATAGAGGAACAGAATGCCGTTGCCCTGATGAACGGCCCGGCTGGCTTCGATAATCTGATCGGGAGAAGGCGAGGTGAAAACTTCACCCAGCGCGCAGGCATCGATGCCACCTTCACCGACGAACCCGGCAAACGTCGGCTCATGGCCGCTGCCGCCGCCGCTGACGATAACGGTCTGGCCGGTTTGCGTCATCGTGCGATAAACCGCGCAGTACTCCGGGAGGGCGTGGATCCTTCCGCGCCCGGCGTACACCAGCCCTTCCATGATTTCGCTGCGGATATTATCGGTGTTGTTGAACAGCTTTTTGGGTTTCTGCATCGTCACTCCCTCTCGTAAGGTCCTGTTTCTTTAGTGACGATTTTACCTGCACAGCCCGTTTAGACCTGGCACCTTTGATACCAATTAATCTCCCAAACCTGGGGCATGACTGGGGCCATGCTATTCGGTCATTTTACGCTCGAGCACAATCTTCCAGAACGCATCCACCAACGGCTCATGCAGCCGTTTTTTCTGCACGCAGACCCCCAGTTCGAACGGGGTCTTCTCATCGCTGCGTTCTAAAATCATCACGCGGTTGCGCACCGGTTCCGGGCTGTTTTCCAGCACGATTTCGGGAATAAGCGCCACGCCGCAGCCCAGCGCCACCATTGAGACCATCGCCTCATGGCCGCCTACCGTCGCGTAAATAGATGGATTACTGATTTTGTGACGACGGAACCACAGCTCAATGCGGCGGCGTACCGGCCCCTGATCGGCCATGATAAACGGCACCGTCGACCAGTCGGGCTTATCAACCGAAACCTGATTGCGCACCGGGCAGGGCAGCGCCGGGGCGATCAGCACCACCGCCAGATTTTCCAGCATCGAAAAGGCGACCGCGCCGGGCAGCGTTTCCGGCTTACCGGCAATCGCCAGATCGGCCTCGCCGGTGACCACTTTGTCCATGGCGTCGGCGGCGTCGCCGGTGGTGAGCTTAATTTCCACCGAGGGATGTTCGGCGCGGAAGCGGTCGAGGATCGGCGGCAGATGACTGTACGCCGCGGTCACTGAACAGAAGATATGGAGTTCGCCGGAAAGGGACGGCCCCTGCTGATCGAGGGTATGGCGCAACTGCTGATATTGCAAAAGCGTCTGTTGGGCAAACACTCGCAGCTCTTCACCGGCTTCGGTCAGCGTGACCGTGCGGTTATCGCGCACAAACAGCGGCTGGCCGAGATCTTCTTCCAGCCGCTGAATCTGCCGGGAAAGCGTGGAGGGGCTGACGTGCATCGCCCGCGCGCTGCGGCCAAAGTGGCGGCTTTCCGCCAGATGCAGGAAGGTTTTCAGATCGCGTAAATCCACCGATTTCACCTCACGGATTTATATTGCAGAAATTGCAACGTAATGTTGTGAATATATCAATTTCCGCAATGAATTTCCTGTTGTAATGTGGGTACATTCTCGCAAAAGCGAACCGAACAATATACTCGTCGTCTTTCAAGTTGCAGATGCGTTGGCTGCGTCAGCTCACCCCAGTCACTTATTTGAGTAAGCTCCTGGGGATTCGCTGCCTTGCCGCCTTCCTACAACTTGAAATCCATAGAGTAACGACACACAACATCACGGAGTACACCATCATGGCTAACTACTTTAATACACTGAATCTGCGCCAGCAGCTGGCGCAGCTGGGTAAATGCCGTTTTATGGGCCGCGACGAATTCGCCGACGGCGCGAGCTACCTGCAGGGTAAAAAAGTGGTCATCGTCGGCTGTGGCGCTCAGGGTCTGAACCAGGGCCTGAACATGCGTGACTCCGGTCTGGATATCTCCTATGCCCTGCGTAAAGAAGCAATCGCTGAAAAGCGTGCTTCCTGGCGTAAAGCGACCGAAAACGGCTTCAAAGTAGGCACCTACGAAGAGCTGATCCCGCAGGCGGACCTGGTGGTTAACCTGACGCCGGACAAACAGCACTCTGACGTTGTGCGTTCCGTACAGCCGCTGATGAAAGACGGCGCGGCGCTGGGTTACTCCCACGGCTTCAACATCGTTGAAGTGGGCGAGCAGATCCGTAAAGACATCACCGTGGTGATGGTAGCGCCGAAATGCCCGGGTACCGAAGTGCGTGAAGAGTACAAACGTGGTTTCGGTGTTCCGACCCTGATCGCCGTTCACCCGGAAAACGATCCGAAAGGCGAAGGTATGGCGATTGCTAAAGCCTGGGCTGCGGCCACCGGCGGTCACCGTGCGGGCGTACTGGAATCTTCTTTCGTTGCGGAAGTGAAATCTGACCTGATGGGCGAGCAGACTATCCTGTGCGGTATGCTGCAGGCCGGTTCTCTGCTGTGCTTCGACAAGCTGGTGGCAGAAGGCACCGACCCGGCTTATGCGGAAAAACTGATTCAGTTCGGCTGGGAAACCATCACCGAAGCGCTGAAGCAGGGCGGCATCACCCTGATGATGGACCGTCTGTCTAACCCGGCGAAACTGCGTGCTTACGCGCTGTCCGAGCAGCTGAAAGAGATCATGGCGCCGCTGTTCCAGAAACACATGGATGACATCATCTCCGGCGAATTCTCCTCCGGCATGATGGCTGACTGGGCTAACGACGATAAGAAACTGCTGACCTGGCGTGAAGAGACCGGCAAAACCGCGTTCGAAACCGCCCCGCAGTATGAAGGCAAAATCGGCGAGCAGGAGTACTTCGATAAAGGCGTGCTGATGATCGCGATGGTGAAAGCGGGCGTTGAGCTGGCGTTCGAAACCATGGTTGATTCCGGCATCATCGAAGAGTCCGCTTACTATGAATCACTGCACGAGCTGCCGCTGATCGCGAACACTATCGCCCGTAAGCGTCTGTATGAAATGAACGTGGTTATCTCTGATACCGCAGAGTACGGTAACTACCTGTTCTCTTACGCTTGCGTACCGCTGCTGAAAGAGTTCATGACCACCCTGCAGACCGGCGACCTGGGCAAAGCGATTGCCGAAGGCGCGGTAGACAACGCGCAGCTGCGTGATGTAAACGACGCCATTCGCAGCCATGCTATCGAGAAAGTGGGCCAGAAACTGCGTGGCTACATGACTGATATGAAACGTATTGCAGTCGCGGGCTGATGCCCTCACCCCAACCCTCTCCCACAGGGAGAGGGAGCAAACATTAAAGGCCTTCTCTTTGAGAAGGCCTTGCTGTTTATTTCCGGTACAGCACTTTGATGATGTGGTAACCGAACTGAGTGTGCAGCGGGCCGGTTGGCTCCAGCACCGGGCAGGAGAAGACCACTTTGTCGAACGCCGGCACCATCTGGCCCTGGCGGAATTCACCTAAGTCGCCGCCGCGTTTGCCCGACGGGCAGATGGAGTGCTTCTTCGCCAGCTTGCCGAAGTCGGCGCCGTTTTTAATCTGCTCCAGAAGATCCAATGCCAGTTTCTCTTCTTTTACAAGGATATGCAGTGCTGCTGCTGTTTTTGCCATGGTTTGCGCCCTGGGTTAAGTGATAAATCAGGGCGCAATATTAGCATGTAAAAGCCGTTACAGGATGTCGAAGGTGATGCGGTTCCACGACAGCGGCGGCAGGGTGAGGTCGGAGGCCGTGAGCGTCTCCGGCGCAACGCGATCCGGACGATCAAAGGTATTTTTCGCGTAGAGATCGTCACAGCGAAGGATCTGATGTTCTGCAAGACGCGTCTGGCCAAACGCCGACAGATCCGGATCCAGCGTGAAGCTGTCGTGAAAATCGCTGTTCAGCGCGAATAAATAGAGTTTACCCGCTGCGGCATTGTGCACCACGGCAGACTGGATGCGCCGTGCGTCACCGTATTTGCTGCTGAAGGTGCCCGCAGGAATGAAGTGGCGCAACGCGCTGCCTTTCGCCACGTTAGCCACCATCGCAAAGGGCCAGAAGATGGTCTGACGAATCACCCCGCCGCCCGCTTCGGTAAAGATGGGGGCAATGACGTTCACTAACTGCGCGAGGCTGGCCATTTTAACCCGATCGCAGTGGTTAATGAGGGAGCAGAGAAGACCGCCAACGACCAGCGCGTCGAGAAAAGAGTAACGGTCTTCCAGCAAAGGCGGCGCAACCTTAAAGCGATTCTCTTTATGCTTCATCGGCGCATCCCAGGGGTCGCCGCGCAGATACCAGACGTTCCATTCATCGAAGGAGATCATAATGTCCTTCTTACCGCGCTTGTACGCTTTCACATAGTTGGCGGTGCTGACGATGGTCTCGATAAAGTTGTCCATATTGACGAAGGAGGCCAGGAAGTCGCTTTCAGTGCCTTCGTTTTCATAATACTGGTGGCAGGAGATGTAATCGACGTAGTCGTAAAGTTCCTCGAGTACAACCCGATCCCAGGTGGGGAAGGTATCCATCATCGAGCTTGAACTCCCGCACGCAATGAGCTCAACCTCCGGGTCAACGCAGCGCAGAATTTTGGCCGTCTCGCGCGCCTTTTTGGCGTAGTCGTCGGCGCTCATTTGCCCGGTTTGCCACGGGCCGTCCATCTCGTTACCGAGGCACCAGAGTTTAAAGTTATAGGGTTCGGCGTCGCCGTGCTGCACGCGCAGATCGCTGAGCGTGGTGCCGCCAGGGTGGTTACAATATTCAATAAAGTATCCCGCTTCCTGCGGCGTGCCGGTCCCCAGATTGATGGCGATCATCGGCTCGACGTGGGTTTGTTGGCACCAGTGGTTAAACTCGCTGATGCCAAACTGGTTGCTCTCTTTGCTGATCCACGCGTAGTCCAGGCGCACCGGACGCTCTTCTTTGGGGCCAATGCCATCGCGCCAGTTGAAGCCGGAGACATAGTTGCCGCCGGGATAGCGCACGGTGGTGACGTTCATCTCTTTCACCAGGTTAATCACGTCCTGGCGGAACCCTTGCGCATCGGCTTCCGGGTGGCCGGGTTCGTAAATACCGGTATAAACCGCACGGCCCAGATGCTCAACGAAAGAGCCAAACAGCCGGGGGTTAATCTCGGCGATGCGATTATCCGGGGTAATGGCGAAGTGGAGCTTCGACATAACGTTCCTCCTTAAGCGGGGTAGTGGTTAGCTTTTAAATCGGTCTGAATTTCGTTCATCATCCGGGTGTCCAGCTTGTAAAAGAACAGGAACAGCAGTGATGTGATGATGCTGCCCGCTGCGGGAATGACGGTGATCAGCAGCATAATGGCGTTCAGTGTCTCTGGCGTTTGCTGAGGCGCATCCGGAACATAGTGTGTTAAGGACAGGATGGTGGCGGTAATCGTGCCGGCAATCGCCAGACTCACCTTCAGGGCGAACAGGTTGCCGGATGCATAGACGCCGGACATGCGACGCTTGAACTTCCATGCGCCAAAGTCGTCGGCATCGCCAATAAAGGACCAGAATATCGGCACCGTAATCGCGCCAATATAGCCGCGCAGGGTGTTGAGGGCGAAAATAGTCTCTATGTTTCGTGGGTCGATAAAGTAAATCAGGATGGAGATGGCTGCGGTAATAAAACCAACGTAAATATATAGTTTCACCTGGTGATGCTGCCAACTTACTGATTTAGTGTATGATGGTGTTTTTGAGGTGCTCCAGTGGCTTCTGTTTCTATCAGCTGTCCCTCCTGTTCAGCTACTGACGGGGTGGTGCGTAACGGCAAAAGCACTGCCGGACATCAGCGCTATCTCTGCTCTCACTGCCGTAAAACATGGCAACTGCAGTTCACTTACACCGCTTCTCAACCCGGTACGCACCAGAAAATCATTGATATGGCCATGAATGGCGTTGGATGCCGGGCAACTGCCCGCATTATGGGCGTTGGCCTCAACACGATTTTACGTCACTTAAAAAACTCAGGCCGCAGTCGGTAACCTCGCGCATACAGCCGGGCAGTGACGTCATCGTCTGCGCGGAAATGGACGAACAGTGGGGCTATGTCGGGGCTAAATCGCGCCAGCGCTGGCTGTTTTACGCGTATGACAGGCTCCGGAAGACGGTTGTTGCGCACGTATTCGGTGAACGCACTATGGCGACGCTGGGGCGTCTTATGAGCCTGCTGTCACCCTTTGACGTGGTGATATGGATGACGGATGGCTGGCCGCTGTATGAATCCCGCCTGAAGGGAAAGCTGCACGTAATCAGCAAGCGATATACGCAGCGAATTGAGCGGCATAACCTGAATCTGAGGCAGCACCTGGCACGGCTGGGACGGAAGTCGCTGTCGTTCTCAAAATCGGTGGAGCTGCATGACAAAGTCATCGGGCATTATCTGAACATAAAACACTATCAATAAGTTGGAGTCATTACCTATCGAGTCCTCCGGGGCATCGTGATCGTACTCGCCCCAATAGCGCCTCGTCATATCGCCATCGAGAACCAGGAGGAAGGCATACAATTTACGCTGGCTGTTAGACAGGATGCACTTACACTTTGGATTGCTGCTGTCATACACCAGACCGTTAACTTCCACTTTAATCTTCATATCCATTGCCGCCTTAAATATAAACCAACCAGAATATAGCAATTGCGGTAAATACAATTGCAGTTCTAAAGGATAATGCTGCTCTTTTCTGTTCTGCCGCTATCATATTATTTAGCGTTTCTTCCTTGTTTTCTGTTGCAGAGGCGCGAGGTAAATCATACCACCGCTTCAGCTGCCGCATCGTTTCCATCCTGCTCAATGAATATTTACTACTCAAGCAGTATATCCAGAAAATCACAGCCAGAATTACGGGGATAAATTTCAGGTACATACTAAACATATCTGTTGGCTGTTCCATATGTCGTCCTTCTCATTCTATTTCAACCACTACCAGACTTTGAGTATTTCACTTCTGTGAAAAGGCGTCCCAATCTGGATAGATATAATAAACAGAACCAGCCTCTATAGGCAGTGTCTTAATCTTCGTGTCAGGGACAATCTGCATATTTACTCGCTCAATGATGTCACCACATTTTCTTCTGTCTACTACAAACTCCCAGCGAGACTGGGGCAGTGTAACACCGAGCCATTCAATGTTTTTTTCGCTCTTTGTGACAGCCACATGGTAATCACATTGGCTTTCAGTATCACGAACCATCAGCTCTTGATTATCCCCTCTAAAATCAATCAGGCTTACCACCTTTATAGGGCTTTTAATCCCCGCCATCGCAGTGGCCGAAATAAACAGAATCGCCAGCAACGCTACCCCATTAACTTTTATCACCATTATCTCCTTCGGTAATATCGCCAGTCATAGCTACCCAACATTTCGCACCATCATACTCATTTCCACCTTCCGCGATAAAGACGTGTCCGTTAGTGTCGATCGCTATCGCGCCAGGCCGTTCATGGTGCGCATCGCGCAGGCAATTTTTCCAGCCATAGGCTTTCCCTTCCCATATCAGCACCACGCCGCCATCATGCCCCGGCCATGCTTCACGATAAGCAGATGCTTCAGCAACAAACCGTAAGCGGGCGAAAAAGCCTGATTGCTTCAGCTCTTTCGCGTCGGCCAGTTGTGGGAATTTTGCCCTGGTAAAGCTGCCCGCATCCGGCGCGGCCACCACGATTTCATCATCAATGACGTTGCGCCGGATCTCTTTGCCATCCTCGATAACCTTTTTGCGGAACGAGTGCCGGAAAACGGCAGAGTAAGCCCCGGATTCATTCACGAAAACGCACGTATCCCAGCGGTGATTGCCCTTACTACGAAACGCCCGGTAAACCTCGCGGCCATACTTGGCCGCATCCTCTTTTTTGAAGTCGAAAGCCATATGTCAGTCCTTTTTCTCAAATACCTGTATGTATTGCCCGCAGCTGGCGCAGCAGTATTCACCCAGCCAGCGGCCATCCTCATTCCAGTCATTAATCCCGCAGCGGCAGCGTACAACGCGGCGCTTGCCTTCCGGCACCTGGAGAGGGGGGAATATCGTTTCCTGAATGTCCGGCCAGAACCGCACGGATGCCACCCGGACCGCCTTTGTTTGGCCCGAATAGTCGAGATACCGAAACCAGACTTCATCTGTCGCAACCATCAGCATTTCTTCCTGAACGAGTAAGGCGGGCAAATGCCCGCCGCTCCTGGTTAATCTATTGCCCGAAAAATACGGCTCTGTGACTCCGGCGGGAGCGTTTCGGTAAAGTCCCGCAGCGTGTGATAGCGTTCGGCCATCGTCTCATTCACGCGCTGCCAGCCACGCTCAAACGCCACGCAGCAAAAATGGCTGTAGGCATACAGCGCAACGATAATCCCGGCTTCTTTCGCGCTAACAGGTTCATCAAAATAGTTAGGGAGCGTAAGCTGGTAGCCATCCGGCGCGATGAACGCACACGCGCCATTTTCATAGGTGATGTACTCCCAGCAGCCGCCATCATAGCCAACTGCGTATTTTTTCATAAAGCTGCAAACGTAGTTCTCTGCCTGAAGATAAAATTCTGCGAACGCGTAAGGAAGGAAACGCATTTTCTGAGCGGGGCCATAGATTTTTGCGGTGACGGTATTAGCCATAATGTTTACTCCGGGGTTGCCGCTTTGGGCTGTGTTAACGGGGGCGGTATTGCCTCCCGATGAAATTAGTATCGCTCTTTTCACCCACAAAGTCAATATTAGTAAATACAAATTTTGTTAGACTTTACTCTCTGCCGGAAGTATATTTTCTGTATTGCGCAATACAGAAGGAAGGCCACATGACATTGCCAACACCCGAAACCTACGAAGAACTCCAGCACGCCTACGATTTTTTTGATGAACGGCTTTTTAATAACGAGCTGCCGCCATGCCTGATCACCCTGCAACGCGAAAAGCGTACTTACGGCTATTGCTCGTTTCAGCGTTTTGTTGGCCGCGAGAGCGGGCAAATGGTCGATGAAATAGCGATGAATCCAGTGTTTTTTTCCATCCGAACAATCAAGGCAACGTTATCATCTCTGGTGCATGAAATGGTTCACCAGTGGCAGTATCATTTTGGCAAGGCCGGGAGACGTGGCTATCACAATAAAGAATGGTCCGCGATGATGGAACGCATTGGGCTAATGCCTTCAGATACAGGGCAACCAGGGGGACGGAAAGTTGGGCAAAGTATGGCGCACTACATCATCACCGGCGGCGCTTTTGACCGGGCGTGTGATGAACTGTTAACGCGCAATTTTCAGCTGTCCTGGATGGACCGCTTTCCTCCGTTCCAGCCGAAACCGGGAGCGCCGCAGTCACCCAGCGGAAAAGGTTACATCGATGATGAAAATGATGATAGGGAATACCCGCCGGACGACGACTACACCGACGAACCTGGCGAACTGGATAATGAAATCATCGAGGCAATGAAGTTTGTTTCGCCGCCGCCAGAAACCCCGGTAAACAAGTCCAACCGCGCAAAATACACCTGCCCTGTGTGTCATGTGAATCTGTGGGGTAAGCCGGGGCTGGTCGTGTTCTGCGGCGGGGAGCATTGCGAGAAGGCCGAACTTCAGCCCTCATAAGAAAAGCCCCTGACGGGGCTTTATTTTCATTACAGCGCATGGATCGCATGGTTAGGGAAGGGGAGTGTAACCGGGGCGAATGGAATATCATCTTCAAAGTCCGGCATCGCGCCCTGTTGTGGTTGCTGCCCTTGCGTTCCCGGTGCAGCAGCTGGCGCACCACCTCCGCTAAACTGTTGCTGTCCACCCTGACCAGCGGGAGCGCCGCCACCCTGGCGACCGCCCAGCATCTGCATAACGCCGTTCATGCTAACCACAACTTCCGTTGAGTAGCGATCTTGCTGGTCCTTATCCTGCCATTTGCGGGTACGCAGCTGGCCTTCAATGTACACCTGCGAACCTTTGCGGAGGTATTCGCCTGCAATCTCGGCCAGCTTGCCAAAGATAACCACCGTATGCCATTCCGTGACTTCTTTCTGCTCACCAGTGGCTTTATCTCGCCATGATTCAGATGTGGCAAGGCGCAGGTTAGCGACCGCACCGCCATTAGGCATATAGCGCATTTCGGGGTCCTGGCCTAAATTGCCAACGAGAATTACTTTGTTAACACCGCGTGAAGCCATAATTTATCCTCCTGATAATGGGAAGCTGTGGGCTTCCCGGAGAAATAATTATCGCAATTTGAAGGGTTGCAGTCAATCTAAGTAAAGTAAATATTTACTATTGTTTCTTATTAGGGCTATTCAGTTTTGTTCTGGTTGATGGCGTATTTTTCGGCTTCCTTCAGCACCTTCAGGGCCATCTTTTCGGGTAGCCAAACGTCAACTTTGCGTAGCTTCTCGCCCTCAAAATCGACGGCTACAGACTGGTACAGATCCCAAATACGTTTGACCGTGGAACCCACGTTCTGCTTGGTCCGTCCAACACGTTCGGCCACATCTTTATTGCTTTCCCCTTTAACCAAAACAGAATGGCCGATTTCGGTCGATAAGTGGGTAAACGTCTGCATTGCGGGTAAGAGGCGATCCCATTCTTCCTGCGTCATGCTGCGAGTCTGTTTGCGGGCCATAGTCATTCCTGATTGATAACGATTAAGCCCATGATATAGCGGCCACAGCTAACGGTCAATGTTAGTAAATAATGATTTTACTCTATTGAACTAATGAGAAGGAGAGGGGGAGGCCGTCGCGGCAGCAACTGGCCTCCGGGTGAATCAGCGAAGGAAATGCTGATAGCTCTGGATTATAGCGAAAGTTATCGCTTTTAAAAGAGAGTCCGCAACGCTCGCCGCAAGACCTGATTAGGGAGCCGCAGCGCGGCGAGTCTGTCAGGTCGAGGAAGCGTAATTTCCACTGTTGCTAAGTCATACACCGGACGCGCCTTACTCACAGATAGGCTTTGTTAATTACAGGATATATGTACAGGTAGAAATTAAAGGAAAAACATACAGGATCACCTTACAGGTTTAGGGGGGGGGTAATTTATCTTGGTTTAGGGG
>OGSN01000003.1_pt1 | contig 230595 bp, 216 predicted proteins | sample 1573891 | NCBI WGS metagenome assembly OGSN01 (sample SAMN03295857, study PRJEB24534) | human gut metagenome | isolation source: fecal sample 7 from infant 8 | host: Homo sapiens | place: USA: Pittsburgh, PA | collected 2014-07 | reverse complement strand
CCTGCCGTATTCATCGTGGCGGTAGACATAGTGCGCATCCTCCGCGATGCGGTTACCGGGGAATATCAGAAAAATGTCATGGTTATGTGATGATTTAGTCTGGGATTTTACTTCAGAGAAACGGGTGTCTGTTTAGTCAACAAAATAATCACAAACGCAACGGATGGGTTCTCGACGTTATTCACGACAGGCTCGTACATTACAGCGAGTAATAAAAAACCTGATATGCAAAGTCAAACCAATATTCATAATGTCTTTTTATTCACAACAATAAATAATTCAATAACAATCATTGAAATGAATGATGGTTTGTATAAGGAATATACGCTACCGCCCCACCCTGATAACATGATCTGCACATTGCCATCTTAACGTCGTTAAACACTAGCTTAATAGTGGATATTTCAAATTAGGAATTTATTAAATTCACCTGATGAATATAATAAGCAAATAGCATAGAAAATAATGACAACTCCCCCGAGGGGACCATTTCCAAAGCACTGCACCACCACCTGGTGCCGGATGATCTTGCTTCAGTGGTAAGAGTACCTGATGCATTGTTCCCAAAATGGTGTTTTCCCCTGCCCCTCCAATAATGTGTAGCTCTCACTTGATAATCTATTGATTAGGTTATATTAAGAATCAACATTTAAAATACATCCATTTTCTTGAATAAATCAACATGTTTATTAATCAATTGCTGTTTTAGCTCTGACTCATCAAGCTCTCCATATTTGTCCTACAGATAATTGCGAATAAATACAGAGAACGCCACTTATCCTTTTAGCATACCTGCCGGATATTTTTATTTGTATTAATATTAATTGCATCTCCAACTCCGAGCATATCCATCATTAAAAACATTTTGAGATTATAGAATGCCTGTGATAACAACTGAAACATCTGCACAATGTGAATAGTTAGTTTCTTTTCAGAGGAAATGAAATAGACACGCTGAATGAAAAGGAGAGTGATATAAATTAAAAAACATACCATGAATTTAATTAATTACGCCCATCATTGTGGATAAAGTTACTGAATAATAAATAACATAATCTTCTGGTATCCCACTCAAATAATTTCATTCCTTTTTAATACTTCTTGTAATTTCGGTAACTGACATACAGCATCAGCAATCGCACTGATATTCGTGGCATTATCCTGAAACCATTCATGCCCAGGCCCCCATGTGCGCATAGTGCAAAGATAACAGTCCACCAGCGTTAGTTGCTCACCAAACGCATAAGGTTCAGCAGTGAGCTGCGAATTCAACCAGATATAAAGCGATTTTCGATATTCAATAACATTCTTCTTTAACTGTTCAGGTGCGTCAGGAGCCCAACGCTCAGGGTAATCGGCGAAAGTGAATGTTGGATAGACATTAGCAACCAGCCAGACCAATAGCCGTTGAAACAGCTGACGTTCGGCGCGCCCAACCGGTGGCGCAAGGTCCGGGCGACGATCGAGAACCATCAATGCAATCGCCGCTGTCTCCGTCATAATCTCGTCATTTTCCAATGCCAGTGTCGGAACCTGACACAACGGGTTCAGGGTTTTCAATAACTCGCGTGAAGCTCCCTCGTGGTCAAAACCACTGACATCAACGAACTGATAAGGAATATCAGCCAGTGTTAGCATCAGCTCACTGATTGTAGAGCCCCATCCGGGTACGCCATACACCTTAATCATATGCCCCTCACAATCTTTTAAAGATTAAGTGTAGGACAGTACACAGGTTAACCAGCAAAAGGATTTGTCATTTTTTCGTCAGTTGTATTAATCCCCTTCAGGATTGTAAGGGGATGTTTTGCATCGTTTATCGATAACGGGTAGGATGCTGCGCCGATAGTTTTATACCCATAAAGAATAATGGTGATAACTATCATCGCCAGGATGAATAAACATTGTTCATGGCAACTTATATGACTTTTTCATTAAAGCAATCAGGGAGAGCAATGAGTAAACACGACACCGACACTTCAGATCAACACGCCGCGAAACGCCGCTGGCTTAATGCCCACGAAGAGGGGTATCACAAAGCGATGGGCAATCGCCAGGTGCAGATGATCGCCATTGGCGGCGCGATTGGCACCGGCTTGTTTTTAGGTGCAGGAGCCCGACTGCAAATGGCGGGGCCCGCACTGGCACTGGTTTATTTAATTTGTGGCTTGTTTTCGTTTTTTATTCTGCGTGCATTGGGTGAGCTGGTGCTACACCGCCCTTCCAGTGGCAGTTTTGTTTCTTATGCCCGTGAGTTTTTGGGTGAGAAAGCCGCTTATGTTGCTGGCTGGATGTACTTCATCAACTGGGCGATGACGGGGATTGTTGATATTACCGCCGTCGCTCTGTATATGCATTACTGGGGTGCGTTTGGCGGCGTGCCGCAGTGGGTCTTTGCGCTCGCTGCACTTACCATCGTTGGCACCATGAATATGATCGGTGTGAAATGGTTTGCGGAGATGGAGTTCTGGTTTGCGCTTATTAAAGTGCTCGCCATTGTGACCTTTTTGGTCGTGGGTACAGTGTTCCTCGGTAGTGGTCAGCCGCTGGATGGCAACACCACTGGCTTTCATTTAATCACCGATAATGGCGGCTTCTTCCCCCACGGTTTGCTGCCTGCGCTGGTGTTGATTCAGGGCGTAGTGTTTGCTTTTGCCTCCATTGAAATGGTGGGTACAGCTGCCGGAGAATGTAAAGATCCGCAGACCATGGTGCCTAAAGCCATTAACAGTGTGATTTGGCGTATTGGCCTGTTTTACGTCGGCTCCGTGGTGTTGCTGGTTATGTTATTGCCGTGGAGCGCGTATCAGGCGGGGCAAAGTCCGTTCGTGACGTTTTTCTCTAAACTGGGTGTGCCATATATCGGCAGCATTATGAACATTGTGGTGCTGACCGCTGCCCTCTCCAGCCTGAATTCAGGTCTGTACTGCACCGGACGTATTCTGCGCTCAATGGCGATGGGCGGTTCCGCACCGAGTTTTATGGCGAAAATGAGTCGTCAGCATGTGCCGTATGCCGGGATTCTGGCGACACTAGTTGTGTATGTCGTCGGCGTATTCCTCAACTATCTGGTGCCGTCGCGCGTATTTGAGATTGTGTTGAACTTCGCGTCGCTGGGAATCATCGCTTCATGGGCGTTTATCATCGTGTGCCAGATGCGCCTGCGTAAAGCGATTAAAGAAGGCAAAGCAGCGGATGTCAGTTTTAAACTGCCTGGCGCGCCCTTCACTTCCTGGCTGACATTACTGTTTTTACTGAGTGTCCTTGTGCTGATGGCGTTCGATTACCCGAACGGGACTTATACTATCGCGGCGCTGCCGATTATCGGTATTTTGCTGGTTATAGGCTGGTTTGGTGTGCGCAAACGCGTTGCTGAAATTCACAGCACTGCGCCAGTCGTCGAGGAAGATGAAGAAAAACAGGAAATTGTGTTTAAGCCTGAAACGGCGAGTTAATTGCAAAATTGCCCGGCTACGTGCCGGGCAAATTCAGATTACTGACGAAAGTGCCGGATACGCCGTGATAAAAGGCAGGCAAGTCTCACCGTTTTCACCCTCGCCATATCTATTACAGCGCAATACGAATCACATCGTCTGGCTGGGTAGCTTCCTGCTGTTTAGTGGATTTTTGTTTCACACTGACATACAGCGTTTTGCCATCGACAGACAGCGCCAGGCTGTTTGGATGAGTCGGCGTATCGAACGTTTTCACCACTTTATAGCTTTTCGCGTCAATCACACTGACTTTACCTGCCTGACGATGCGTTACGTAGGCTTCATTACGCGCGGGGTTAAACAGCACAGCCAGTGATTCCGGTGCCGCAACCTTCGCCAGAATATTGCCATTACGGGTATCGACCACTAACACTTCTGCGGCTTTAGAATCGGTGATAAATGCACGCTGCCTGGCGGTATCAAGGCTAATGTTGATAAAGAAGTGCTCTTTGCCGTCATCCAGCAGCTTTTTACGGCTGAGGATTTTATTGTCGGCGGTGTCGATGGTAATCAATTCGCCGTCAGCGTTAGTGGTGTAAAGACGTTTGCCTTCGCTATCCAGCGCCAGACCGGTACTCATTTTACCGGTGTTCTGGATGGCGGTTTTCAGTTTGATATTCCCGCCATCAACGACCCAAATCACGCTCTCTTTACCAATACCACTGATGTAAACGGTGTTCGTGGCATCGTCAGCTACCAGCTCACGCGGTTGCAGCGGGCGCACCTCTTCCGTGCGCTTACGATCATCCAGCACCAGACGGCCTTTCACTTCGCCCGTTTTGGCATCTATCGCCGTGACCGCGCTGTTTACGGTGTTACCAAACCACAACGTCTGAGTCGTGTTATTGATGGTGGCACCAAACGGCTTGAGATCGTTATGGATCGCCTGCGTCACTTCCAGAGTGACCGGATCAAGACGATAAACCACGCCACCTTTATCCAGTTTGCGGCTTTGCGAAGTGGCGAGCCACAGCGCGTTTTCTTGCTGGCTATAAGCCATTTCGTAGGCACCTTTACCTACCGCTTTACGCAGCATTTCTTCTGCGGCCTGCGTACTGAATGATGAAACAACAAGCAATGAACCTAACAGTAATGAACCACGCAGGCGCGATGAAAACAGATGACGTAAATGCATGACGACTCCCTTTGATGAACCGATATTTTTGCTGCTTCACAATGCTTCGCTAAGCGTAATCATCGTTACGCTCTTGTTATAAATGGGAATGGTAATCATTATTTTCTCAAATGTGGAGCATTTCTTGCCGTTACGACTACAATTTTCTCAATTACTTAACGTATTGTGCCGTTTCATTTTCCATAAATTTACAATTTCATTACCATGACGGCGTTTTCCCATTCTTAACCTGGCTTTTTTCATGAAGATTTTTTCCGTCCGACAGACCGTTTTGCCCGCACTGCTTGTCCTTTCCCCCGTTGTTTTTGCCGCTGATGAACAGACTATGATTGTCAGTGCCGCACCGCAGGTGGTTTCAGAACTGGATACCCCAGCAGCAGTAAGCGTGGTGGATGGCGAGGAGATGCGCCTGGCAACACCGCGCATTAACTTGTCCGAATCACTGACCGGCGTGCCTGGTTTGCAGGTACAAAACCGGCAGAACTATGCGCAAGATTTACAGCTGTCGATTCGCGGATTTGGCTCCCGCTCCACTTACGGTATTCGCGGTATTCGCCTGTATGTGGACGGTATTCCCGCCACCATGCCCGACGGGCAAGGGCAAACATCCAACATCGATTTAAGCAGTGTGCAAAATGTGGAAGTGCTGCGTGGCCCCTTCTCTGCCCTGTATGGCAACGCGTCTGGTGGGGTAATGAATGTCACCACCCAGACCGGACAACAGCCACCAACCATTGAAGCCAGTAGTTACTACGGCAGTTTTGGCAGCTGGCGCTATGGGCTGAAAGCAACGGGCGCAACGGGAGACGGCACACAGCCTGGCGATGTCGATTACACCGTCTCAACCACGCGTTTTACGACCCACGGCTATCGTGACCATAGTGGCGCACAGAAAAATTTAGCCAATGCCAAACTGGGCGTACGCATTGATGAAGCCAGCAAATTAAGTCTGATTTTCAATAGTGTGGATATCAAAGCAGATGACCCAGGTGGGCTAACCAAAGCAGAATGGAAGGCTAATCCACAACAAGCGCCTCGTGCAGAACAGTACGACACGCGAAAAACCATCAAGCAAACTCAGGCTGGGTTGCGCTATGAGCGTAGCCTGAGTTCGCGGGATGATATGAGTGTGATGATGTATGCCGGAGAGCGAGAAACGACCCAGTACCAGTCAATACCCATGGCACCACAACTTAACCCGTCACATGCGGGCGGCGTGATTACCCTGCAACGCCATTACCAGGGAATAGACAGCCGCTGGACACACCGTGGTGAACTGGGCGTTCCGGTCACGTTCACTACCGGCCTGAACTACGAAAACATGAGTGAAAACCGCAAGGGCTACAATAACTTCCGCCTGAATAGCGGCATGCCGGAGTACGGGCAAAAAGGTGAGTTGCGTCGCGACGAACGCAATCTGATGTGGAACATCGATCCCTATTTACAGACGCAGTGGCAGCTGAGCGAAAAACTGTCGCTGGATGCTGGCGTGCGCTACAGCTCCGTGTGGTTTGATTCCAACGACCATTACGTTACTCCGGGTAACGGCGATGACAGCGGTGATGCCAGTTATCATAAATGGCTACCTGCCGGTTCGTTAAAATATGCAATGACCGATGCCTGGAATATCTATCTGGCAGCCGGGCGAGGTTTTGAAACGCCGACGATTAATGAGCTGTCTTATCGTGCTGATGGGCAAAGCGGTATGAACTTAGGTTTAAAACCATCCACCAACGATACAATTGAGATCGGCAGTAAAACGCGTATTGGTGATGGGCTGCTTAGTCTCGCATTGTTTCAGACCGACACTGATGATGAAATTGTTGTCGATAGCAGTAGCGGTGGGCGTACGACTTACAAAAATGCCGGAAAGACCCGTCGTCAAGGCGCTGAACTGGCATGGGATCAACGTTTCGCAGGAGATTTTCGCGTAAACGCGTCCTGGACCTGGCTTGATGCGACCTATCGCAGCAATGTTTGCAATGAACAGGATTGTAACGGTAATCGGATGCCAGGGATCGCCCGTAATATGGGCTTTGCGTCGATAGGTTATGTACCGGAAGATGGTTGGTATGCAGGCACGGAAGCGCGTTATATGGGCGATATTATGGCAGATGATGAAAATACGGCAAAAGCGCCGTCTTATACTCTCGTCGGCTTATTCACCGGGTATAAATACAATTACCACAATTTAACTGTGGATTTATTTGGTCGTGTCGATAATTTATTCGATAAAGAATACGTTGGTTCTGTCATTGTCAATGAGTCAAACGGGCGATATTACGAACCTTCGCCCGGACGAAATTATGGTGTCGGCATGAATATTGCGTGGAGATTTGAGTAATTACCTTGATGCCCGGTATTTGCCGGGCATTTACTTTAACGATTGTATTGCTGGTATAAAATAGCAATATTTTGTTGCATAATTTCAGCAAGACAATGTCTGCATCCCTCTTTGTCTTTTGCTTTTAACGCAGCGAGTAACAGATGATAGTTTTCTATATGCTCCCGTAATTCCGCTGGATTAATCGCTTCATAGAGATAATGTAAACCAGGCCCCATCCTGACCCACAGTTGCTCAATCATCTCACACAGGATGGGCATATTTGAGCGATGATAAATCGCTAAGCGAAATAGCCTGTTTACATTAATGATTTGTTCCATGTCGCCCTTTTCTTGCGCCTGCTGTAATTTCTCGAGCAATTCCTGGAGTTCCGCAAGGTCTTGCGGGGTGAGGTTTTCAACAGCCAGAGCAACTGCCATTAATTCCAGTTCGTAGCGGATCCGATTGATTTCGTCTAATTGACGTTTCCCCACTTCCGGAACTGTAAATGCTTGTGCAGGTGCGACAGAAAGCGCATTCACCGAAACCAGACGTAATAATGCTTCACGCACAGGTGTAATACTCATACCTAATTGCTCCGCCAGATTTTTAGTAATCAGGCGTGCGCCAGGTTTTAATGCGCCAATACTAAGCTGATGTTTCAGGTCGTTCTCAACCTGCAGAGTCAAACTGACATGTTTCATTTTTCCCGTTCCAGGCATTTTAATTCCTTCGCGTGTTTTCTGTCCAACCCTGCCTGCATGGCAGAAGGAATTCACCTGGTGTATTAAAGTGAATAATCATAAACCACTCACCTTTGTTGTTATTAGCAGCAGAACAATGATGTGGTTAGTTAATTAAAGCTGAAAATAAGCTTTTTGCCTGGATTTTTATGGCGGCTTACGCCGCCGTTGAAACTTTAATCATCACCCGCCACGCGGATCACCACTTTGCCGAAGTTTTTACCCTTCAGCAGGCCGATAAACGTCTGTGGCGCATTCTCTAAACCGTCAGTAATTTCTTCGCGGTAGTGGATTTTATCCTCTTTCACCCATTGCCCCATCTCCCTCTGAAACTCATGGATGCGGTGACCATAATCCTGAGCGATAATAAAACCTTGCAAGCGAATACGTTTTTTCAGCACTGTAGCCATCAACAGAGGTAAACGATCCGGACCGGGTGGTAGCTCTGTAGCGTTATAGCTGCTCACTAATCCGCAGACGGGAATGCGCGCAGATGTATTAAGTAACGGTAGCACCGCATCGAATACCTTACCGCCCACGTTTTCATAATAGATATCAATACCTTTTGGGCACGCTTTCGCCAGTTGTTCGGCAAAATCATCCGCGTGGTGATCAAGACAAACATCGAAGCCTAACACCTCGGTAGCATGGCGGCATTTTTCCGCGCCACCGGCTACCCCCACCACTCTGCAACCTTTAAGTTTGCCGATTTGCCCCACCGTCGCCCCCACTGGTCCTGTCGCCGCAGCTACCACCAACGTTTCGCCCTCTTTAGGCTGACCGATATCCAGTAGGCCCATATAAGCGGTAAAGCCTGGCATCCCTAGCACACCCAGCGACCACGATGGATTTTGCGGATGATCGCCAAGTTTCACCAGATCATCACCACTGGATATGTCATAGTCTTGCCATCCACTGTAGCCCAGCACCCAGTCGCCAGACTGATAATCAGGATGATTCGACTCCACGACACGGCTCACCGTACCGCCGACCATCACGCCGCCAATATCAACAGGCGGTGAATAAGATGGCTCATCGCTCATACGTCCACGCATATACGGGTCCAGGGACAAATAAACTGTGCGCAGTAACACCTGTCCTTCACCCGGTGTGGCGACATCATCTTCTTCAAGACGGAAATTCTCCGGAACAGGTGCGCCATGTGGACGCGAGGCCAGAACCCAACGTCGATTACGCTGCTTTTGTTGCCCCATAATGCTCTCCTGTGCTTTTGGCATGAATCCATCAATAGTAGCAGGCTCACGGGATTGGTTTTGTTTGCAGCCGTCACATCCCCTCTGCAACACGCAATAATTTCATCGAGGAATCCGTTGCTTCGGGCTGTTTTCGATAGTATTGATAACATCATCATCATTATTTTATTGAGGCCAGACATGTCCATCCGTTTTGCCCGCAAAGCCGACTGTGCTGCCATTGCGGAAATTTATAACCACGCCGTGTTGTATACGGCGGCTATCTGGAATGACCAAACGGTGGATGCTGATAACCGCATTGCCTGGTTTGAAGCGCGGACTTTAGCAGGTTATCCAGTGCTGGTGAGCGAGGAAAACGGCGTAGTGACGGGATATGCCTCGTTTGGCGACTGGCGTAGTTTCGATGGTTTTCGCCATACCGTGGAACATTCGGTTTATGTCCATCCCGATCATCAGGGCAAAGGTCTGGGGCGTAAATTGTTAAGCCGATTGATTGATGAAGCGCGGGATTGCGGGAAGCATGTCATGGTCGCCGGGATCGAATCGCAAAATCAGGCCTCGCTGCATCTCCACCAGTCGCTGGGATTTGTCGTCACCGCGCAAATGCCGCAGGTAGGCACTAAATTTGGTCGTTGGCTGGATCTGACATTTATGCAGTTGCAACTCGACGAGCGCACTGAACCGGACGCGATTGGATGAATCAGTCGCTCACCCTTGCTTTTTTGATTGCCGCCGGAATTGGTCTGGTTGTCCAGAACACGCTGATGGTGCGCATCACCCAGACCTCCTCTACCATTCTCATCGCCATGTTGCTGAACTCACTGGTGGGGATTGTGCTCTTTGTTTCTATTTTATGGTTTAAACAAGGCATGGCGGGGTTTGGCGAACTGGTGTCCAGCGTGCGCTGGTGGACACTTATACCTGGCTTGCTGGGATCGTTTTTTGTCTTCGCCAGTATCAGCGGATATCAGAATGTGGGAGCGGCGACAACTATTGCTGTACTGGTCGCCAGTCAGCTGATTGGCGGTCTGATGCTGGATATCTTCCGCAGTCATGGCGTACCACTACGGGCGTTGTTCGGCCCAATTTGTGGCGCAATTTTACTTGTGGTTGGCGCCTGGTTGGTAGCCAGACGCTCATTTTAATCAGAGGATGGTGCCGCCTTTGGTTAACTGTTCGTGGCGCGCTTCCATATCTTCTTTATGCTTGCGACCGTGATGGGCGATCGCTGTGCGCAGACGTTGCTGCTGGGTGTAGCGATCTTCCCGACTTAACTCCGCGTCATCGCTCAGGGCGATTAATAATTCGTTCATATGGGCAATGACGCTCTCTTCAATCGCGGCATCCACGCGCGCGATGACTTCATCCAGATGCGACATACTTTCTCCTTAGCCACTTGTGAAATTTATCGATTCATCCAAATGATATAAGTCTGCGTGGTGCCGTCAAGCCAGTGAGTAAGATTTAAAACAGTGAAAACAACAGCGCCACCGGGAAACTCATCGGCCATGTTGCCCCCACCAGAAAGGCGCTTAAGAAACGGATGCGTTTCTTATCGTGAGAAAGAAACCAGGTGATAAGAAATGCGATTGCTGCCATAACCGCATAAAAAACAAGCATGTGTTGATAGAGAGACATGTACGGGCGTCCAGCCAGATGAATAAAACGCGCGCAAATATGCGTCATTTTTTGACGTGCATCAAGTTTTTTCACCAGTTTGAGAAAAAATCATCAAACAGCAACTTGCCCTTATCCATCTTCAGAATGAGTATTATTGCGGATTTTCTTAACCCGTACTATACACATAGGGGCAATGATAAAAGGTGGCAAAAATGAATGTTTCCAGTAGAACTGTAGTACTGATAAATTTCTTTGCTGCTGTTGGTTTGTTTACTCTTATCTCTATGAGATTTGGCTGGTTTATTTGATGTAGTGATTTTGCACGCAGCACGTACTGTCAGAGAAATCAGTGCTCTGACAGTACGCAAGATCATCTCATACTCTTACGATCTGCAATATTATCCTTAATGTTTAACCATGACGTGGCGGACGACGGTGTAATCCTCCAGCCCATAAAGTGACATATCCTTGCCGTAACCAGAAAGTTTCTGCCCACCGTGCGGCATTTCACTTACCAGCATGAAATGGGTATTGACCCAGGTACAACCATATTGCAGCCGTGCGCTGACGCGATGCGCCCTGCCCACATCTTTCGTCCATACCGAAGATGCAAGTCCGTACTGGCTGTCATTCGCCCAGTTCACCACCTGTTCTTCGTTGTCGAAGGGCGTAACACTCACTACTGGACCAAATACCTCTTTTTGCACGATGGCATCGTCCTGTAATGCGCCAGCCAGCAGCGTCGGCGCATAGTAATAGCCATTACCCTTGCGCTTTTCACCGCCAGTGATCACTTTGATGTGCCCTGTCGCTTTCGCCTCTTCTACTGCCTTGCCGACGCGTTCGAGATGCGCCAGCGAGCTTAAAGGTCCAAGCTCCGTAGACTCGTCATCTGGCGCACCAGATTTTAACGTTGCCACCGCAGCACCCAGTTTTTCCACCAGCGTATCGTAAATGCCTTTTTGCGCGTAGATCCGACAAGCCGCAGTACAATCCTGTCCAGCATTGTAATAGCCAAATGTACGTACACCTTCGACCACTGCTTCAATATCCGCATCATCAAAAACAATCACTGGCGCTTTGCCACCAAGTTCCATATGAGTACGCTTAATGGACGACGCGGTATGGCTGATGATGTGCTCGCCGGTGGCGATAGAGCCCGTCAGCGACACCATCCGCACTTTGGGATGACCGGTCAGCGGATCACCCACCGTTTTGCCTCTGCCAAACAGTATGTTAATCACGCCTGCCGGGAAGATATCTTTCGCCAGCTCTGCCAACTTCAACGCGGTCAGCGGGGTAATTTCTGATGGTTTAAGCACTACGCAGTTCCCTGCCGCCAGCGCCGGAGCAAGTTTCCACGCGGCCATCATCAGCGGATAATTCCACGGTGCGATAGAAGCCACGACCCCCAACGGATCGCGACGGATCATCGAAGTATGACCTTCAAGATATTCACCTGCCGCCAGACCATTCAGACAGCGCGCCGCACCCGCGAAAAAGCGAAAAACATCGACAATCGCCGGGATTTCATCATTGAACGCACTATGCAGCGGTTTGCCACAATTACGGGACTCCAGTTCGGCAAAAACCTGACCATTTTCTTCGATAACATCAGCCAGTTTCAGCAGACATTCCGCACGCACTTTCGGCGTGGTTTGCCCCCATTCGGCAAATGCTGCATCTGCCGCGCGCACAGCAGCATCGACCTGCTCTGCGGATGCCTCGGCAATTTCCAGTAAAACGTCCCCCGTTGCCGGATTATAGACAGGCTGTTTTTCCCCTTCGCCGCTAACCAGTTCTCCGTTAATCAGTAACTTATGTTGCATAGCATATTCCTGTATCAGTGGTTATTGACCATTGTCGCCTTCGCGGGTTAGCCACCAGGCCCCCAGGATCGGCAAGGTTGTTACCAACATAACCAGCAGTGCCACCACGTTAGTTACCGGTACATCACGCGGTCGCCCAAGCTGATTGAGCAACCACAACGGTAACGTTCGTTCATGACCTGCCGTAAAGGTCGTAACGATGATTTCATCGAACGACAAGGCAAACGCCAGCATTCCTCCTGCCAGTAACGCCGAACTGAGATTCGGCAACACTACGTAGCGGAAGGTTTGCCAGCCATTGGCCCCAAGATCCATTGACGCCTCAACCAGACTCCAGGAGGTGCGGCGAAAACGGGCGATGACATTGTTAAACACCACAACTACACAAAAAGTCGCATGACCGACCACGATGGTGAAAAATCCCGGCTCCAGATTGATGGTTTTAAAGGCGGTTAATAACGCCAGACCAGTGACAATGCCCGGCAGCGCAATGGGCAGCAGCAGTAACAGCGAAATGGCGTTTTTGCCGAAAAAGTCTCGTCGCCACAGCGCGGCAGCTGCCAGCGTCCCTAACACCAGCGCAATTAATGTCGCCAGCGCCGCCACTTTAAGTGACAGTGTCACGGCATCAAGAATATCACTACGCTGTGCTGCCACGCTAAACCAGCGCAGCGTCAGGCCCTGCGGTGGAAAACTAAACGCCGCATCTTCAGTGTTAAACGCATAGGCGGCGATTATCAGGATGGGAAAATGTAGGAAAACAACGCCGCCCCAGGCCGCCAGTTTGAGGAAAAACGGTGCGCGTTCAGAGTGCATCGAACGCTCCCAGACGTTTCACGAACGCCAGGTACAGTGCGATGAGAATAATCGGCACCAGGGTGAATGCCGCCGCCATCGGCATATTGCCAATCGCCCCCTGCTGGGAATAAACCATATTGCCGATAAAATATCCTGGAGGACCAACCAGCTGCGGGACGATAAAATCGCCCAGTGTGAGTGAGAAGGTAAAGATAGAGCCAGCGGCAATACCCGGGATTGCCAGCGGCAGCACCACATAGCGAAAGGTTTGTCGTGGACGTGCGCCGAGATCAGCCGACGCCTGCAACAATGACGGCGGCAAACGCTCAAGCGCCGCCTGAACGGGCAGGATCATGAACGGCAACCAGATATAGAGAAACACCAGAAAGCGCCCCAGCCCGGAAGTTGACAGCGTATTTCCGCCCACCGCAGGTAATGTAAGGAACGCAGTCAGCAGTGGTTCCAGCCCAAGATGTTGTAAAAACCACTGAGCCACGCCATCTTTTGCCAGCAATAACGTCCAGGCATAGGCTTTAACAATGTAGCTCGCCCACATCGGCAACATTACCGCAATATAAAAAAACGCTTTCATTTTCCCGCTGGTATAGCGCGCCATATACCACGCCATTGGAAAAGCCAGAATGGCGCTGGCGATAGTGACTGCCACAGCCATAGTCAGCGTGCGGAGAATGATGTCGTAATTCGCCGGATTAAACAGCGCACGGATATTCGCCAGCGTCAGTTCCGGCGTTACCGACATGGTGAAATCGTCAAAAGTATAAAATCCCTGCCATAACAGTGTCAGCAGCGAGCCGAAATAGACAATGCCAAACCACATTAGCGGGCCAAGCAGCAGTAAAAACAGCCCCAGCCCCGGATTATGCCAGAAGAAACCGGACACCTTACCCAGACCTGGACGTGAAGGTGATTGCAATACATTCATCGCCATTCACCTCTCCTCAACCAGCGGCACCATCACATCACGCGACCAGGAAACCATCACCTGTTGTCCGGGCGTGAGCGTGGCAGGCAGTTCTTCGCCTGTCATATTGGCCTGACTCACAAGCAGTTTTTCACCGCCGTTCAATTTCAGTTCAAAACGAGTTGCCGCGCCCTGATATTGCACCGCCTGGATCGTGCCATTGGCCTGCAGTTCACCAGGGGTGTTGAGGCGGATATGTTCCGGTCGCAGGGCGAAGCTTCCCGTCATGCCACAAAGTTTCTCTGCCATCAGTCCATCAAAAACATTCGATGTACCAACGAACCCGGCAACAAACGGCGTGTGCGGGCGCATATAGAGATCGCGCGGGGAATCGACCTGCTCAATGCGTCCATTATTGAAAACCGCCACACGATCGGACATCGATAACGCTTCGCCCTGATCGTGGGTAACGAAGATAAAAGTGATACCGAGAGACTGTTGCAGTTTTTTCAGTTCCAGCTGCATCTGCTCACGCAATTTGAGATCCAGTGCGCCGAGCGGTTCATCCAACAGCAATACGCGCGGTTCATTCACCAATGCTCTGGCGATAGCAACCCGCTGGCGCTGACCACCAGAAAGTTGTGACGGTTTACGTTGATGTACAAACCCCAACGCCACTTTCTCCAGCGCCTCTTGCGCCATTGCGTGCCGCTGCTTTTTATTCACGCCTTTGACCATCAGCCCATAGGCGACATTGTCAAGAATCGACATATGCGGAAATAGCGCGTAGTCCTGAAAGACAGTATTCACGTCCCGCTCCCACGGTGGCAGATTGCTGGCGGGTTTACCAAAGATAGAGATAGCCCCGCCGGAAAGCTGTTCGAAGCCAGCAATCAGGCGCAGGCAGGTGGTTTTGCCGGAGCCGGACGGCCCCAGCATAGAGAAGAACTCACCATCTTTTATCGCAATACTGACGCCATCTACTGCGCGCACGTCACCGTACAACCGCGAGACGTTGTCAAACTCCACTGCGTACGTCATAAAGCACCCCAGCGAAGTTAGCGACCGCCCATAATGGCAATGTAATCCTGCGTCCAGCGACTGTAGGGAACAAACTTGCCCCCTTCTGCTATAGGCGTTTTCCAGAAGGCGATTTTGTCGAAATAGTTAAAACCGTTGGTTTCACAACCTTTTTCGCCTAATAACGGACTGGCTTTACACCCTTCCGGCACTACCGGTAACGAGCCAAACCAGGCCGCCACATCGCCCTGCACTTTTGGCGTTAATGACCAGTTCATCCATTTGTAGGCGCAAACCGGATGTTTCGCTTCGCTATGCAGCATGGTGGTATCAGCCCAACCGGTAACACCCTCCTTCGGGAAAACGGTAGCAACAGGCTGGCCTTCGGCTTTCAGGGCGTTGGCCTGATAGGGCCAGGCACTGGAAGCAACCACACCCTCGTTTTTGAAATCGCTCATTTGCACGGTAGTGTCATGCCAGTAGCGATGGATCAAACTGTGTTGAGCGCGCAGCACTTTCAGCACCGCCTGGTACTGTTCTTCGGTGAGTTGATACGGATCGCTGATGCCCAACTGCGGCTGAGTGGCTTTAACGAACAACGCAGCGTCCGCAATATAGATAGGGCCATCATAAGCCTGAACGCGGCCTTTATTGCTCTTGCCGTCCGGCAGATTTTGCTCAACAAAAACCACTTGCCAGCTATCCGGCGGCGTCGGGAAGGTTTTAGTGTTGTACATCAGCAGGTTCGGCCCCCATTGGTAAGGTGTGCCGTAAACTTTGCCGCCAACATTAAACCAGTCGCCTTTAACCACGCGCGGATCGAGCGTTTTCCAGTTGGGAATCAATGCGGTATTAATCGGCTGCACGCGTTTACCCATAATCAAACGCAGCGAGGCATCGCCGGATGCCGTAACCAGATCGTAACCCCCTTTGGTCATCAGACTGACCATTTCATCGGAAGTCGCGGCGGTTTTCACATTCACCGCGCAGCCTGTCTCTTTTTCGAACTGCGTTACCCAGTCGTATTGTTTATCAGTTTGTCCGCGTTCGATGTATCCCGGCCAGGCGATAATATCCAGTCGCCCTTCCGGTTTATCTAAATTGGTAGGCGGTTCGGCGGCGTGAGCGGTCATTATTGTCATGCTGAGCGCACACAGGCTGCTGCGGGCAAATGTCTTGCTCATAAGGTCTTACTCCTGTCGTAATTAATTGTTCAGCCGCCGTGCCGTAAAAATATCTCCTTGTTTAACCATAGACGGCGGCTTGCAGGCACACCTTCGCCCCTGAGAAAATTTATTCAGGTTGTGAGCTACCGCGCATTATGCCGTCTGTAAGGTTATCTTCTGGAGTATAGTCAAGGAGTTAGGAAATATGACTGCTATTCGAAATTCATATTACCCAATCTAAGAGGAATTAAATTAAACGCTATTACAGCCGTTCTTGAATAAGTTTGCCTAATTGTTTTACCGCCTGTTCTTCACGCTCTCCCCACTGCCACGCGGTATTAAAACGGAAAAAACGTGACCAGTTTTCACCGGTAGAAAACATTTTACCCGGCGCAATACTGATATGATGCGTCAGTGCCGCCAGGCTTAATTCGCCGGCATCTAACGGCTCGGGGAGCTCCAACCAGAGAAAGTAACCACTGTCATTATGATGAATTTTCACTTCCGCAGGCAGATAACGCAGCAGTGCCTGCCAGGCACGTTGTTTACGTTCCGCAAGCTGGCGACGCAGGCGACGAAGATGGGCGTCGTATCGGCGCGTGGAAAGGTAATCCACCAGCGCAAGTTGCATCGGTGAGCTGGTGGAAAGCGTACTCATCAACTGCAAGCGTTGAATTTTACGTGCATGTTTTCCGGCGGCGACCCAACCAATACGAAAACCAGGCACCAGACATTTCGAAAACGAAGAGCAATGCAAAACGCCATCGTGGCGATCCCACGCTTTCGCAGGCAGCGGTTTTTCCCGTCCAAAATAAAGTTCGCTGTAAACGTCATCTTCAATCAGCGTTACGTTGTACTGATTGAGCAACGCCACCAGTTGTGCTTTTTTTTGCGGCGTTAAGGTAAATCCGAGTGGATTCTGGCTATTAGTCATCAGCCAGCACGCTTTCACCGGATACTCCTGCAACGCCAGTTCCAGCGCCTGAAGATCTATCCCTTCTTTAACATCCGTCGCCACCGATAACGCCTTCAGCCGTAGCCGCTCCAGCGCCTGCAACGCACCGTAGAAACAAGGATTCTCTACTATCACCCAATCGCCCGGTTCAGTTACCGCTTGCAAACTGAGGTTTAATGCCTCTAACGCCCCGGCAGTAATGACAATTTCATCAGGAGAAATGGTGATGCCCTGTAAGGCATAGCGACGAGCAATAGCCTGACGCAGTTCTGCGTTTCCTGGCGGTAAGTTTTCAATCACGCTCATCGCTGTGGCGGTTTTGCTTACCTGCGCCAGCGAGCGGTTTAGTTGTTGGAGGGGGAAAAGTCGCGGGTCGGGAAAGGCCGAGGCAAACGGAACGACCGACGGATCGCGACTGGCCTGCAACATATCAAAAATATAAGTGTTGATATCGACTGCTTCATCTCGAGTGACTGGAATGACTGGCGCTTTCGGCATTTTTATTGCCTGTGGCGCAACGTAATAACCCGACTGCGGTCGTGCGATAATATATCCCTGACTTTCGAGCAACTGATAGGCATGGCTGACAGTCATAAAGCTCATGCCTGAAAGCGCCACCTGGTCACGCAACGAAGGCAAACGATCGCCGGGTTGCCAGATACCCGACGCAATCTGCTCGCGTAATTGTTCTGCAAGCTGCTGGTATTTTTTCATTATCGAATCGTAATTATGTGCAGATGATTCGGCAGTCTATATCAGTTGTTAAAAATGACAACTTTTCGTTAACTGTAATTAAACCATCACCAGCGATAACTCTTTGCCAAGCGCCTTTGCCGCGAGCTGGACGGCGTCGATTTTTGTCGCATGATGCAAGTTAAATAGGCGAGTAATCTCCTGTTTAGGTTTGCCAATTCGCCTGGCTAACTCTTGCTGAGTGATTTCTGACTGTAAAAAAGCATTTAACAGCAATACCTTAGAGGCGACGCTCAAAGGTACTTCAATAAAGTGATCGTGACTATTTAATGGCGAAGGTAAAGGGATAAGCTCGTTATCTTCAAAATAAAAATCAAATGCGGTCAGTAAAGCATCTTTTGCCGCTTCCATCGCTTCAGCGACAGTTTCGCCCTGGGTCAACGCTTCAGGGATATCCACAAAAGAAACCATATAACCGCCTTCCGGCGCGGGTGTAAGAGTGACGGGATAACGCATAATTTCGACTGTCTCTCGCATGTCATTAACCTTTTTAATTGGCGATTAACTCAAACCGAGTTGTTTCAGGATTGCTTTACGCAATGGTTCTTTAATCTCATCGCAGGGGTGACGCGGCATGACACTGCGCCTCCCATGAAACCTGAGTTTCAAATGGTTGCTGCCATTCGCTACATCGACGCCCTGAGATTCGAGCCAACGTCTGAACTCGCTTTGTTTCACATCGCCTCCCTGCCGCTGAGTATATCAACAAAGTAAACATTAGTGTTTACCTCCGTGTGTAATTTGCTCGAAAATAGCACTAAATCGCCGCAACGGCAGAATGCAATGCAAAATCAGGAAGGAAGATTCCAGAATTTCTTTGCGCTAATTTGCAAAACTGAATAATAACCTCAAGAAACGATCGGCATCATAGCGGCAAAAGGTAAGAAAAAGGTGGCAGGATGTTTACGAAGGCGTTATCGGTTGTCTTATTAACGTGTGCTCTGTTTTCAGGACAACTCATGGCAGGGCACAAAGGACATGAATTTGTGTGGGTAAAGAATGTGGATCATCAGCTGCGTCATGAAGCGGACAGCGATGAATTGCGTGCTGTGGCGGAAGAGTCGGCGGAAGGTTTGCGCGAGCATTTTTACTGGCAAAAATCGCGCAAACCAGAAGCGGGACAACGTTGAGTCATTTGATGCCGGATGCGGCGTAACGCCTTACCCGGCAGGCAATATCATGCAGATTCAATAAGTTGTGAGTAACCAGAAAACTGGCGTTTTACCCTTTTCGCTTCGGCAATGTTTTCAGCAGCTCATCCGGACTTACGGATGCCACTACGCTTCCCGGTAACGGCATTTTCAGTATGTGATTTTTGATTTTGCCAATGACGTGCATCTCGCATGGGCGGCAATCAAACTTTAGCGTTAATACTTCATCGCCGTTAACCAGTTGCATTGGCGTCGCCTTCCAGCTTTTGATATTGCCTTTCGCCTGTTTCGGGCACAGATTAAAGGCAAAGCGCAGACAATGCTTGGTGATCATCACCGGGACTTCGCCCTTCTCTTCATGTGCTTCATACGCCGCGTCAATCAGCTGCACACCATAGCGATGATAAAATTCACGCGCTTTCTGGTTGTATACGTTCGCGAGGAAACTCAGATGCGTTTGCGGATAAACCGGCGCAGGATCAGCAACCGGTTTACGGCTGCCGCGCTGGTAACTGGCAAGACGCGCAGCATCCAGCATGTCAGCAGCTTCACGGCGGAACTGGTTTAACAGACTGTTTGGTACAAACAGCGCCCCCGGCAAATTAATTTGCACATCGCGGGCGTAATAGAGGGTTTGCCCCAGTTTTGCCAGACCATCCTTCAGATTGTTCATTGCTTTTTCGGCGTTATTGGCTTCGTCGAACTGCCCGTCCAGCGTATGCGTGATGCTGACACCCTCTTCACTGGTGAGGGTCAGAATCAGTTGTTCCTGCCAGCCGCCCAGTTCAATGTCTACCGCCACCCGACGTTCGCTGGAGGTTTTTGTCAGTGCCTGCTGCCAGTTATGATCAAGATTACGGTTTAGTGGGTGATGTGGACGAATTTTGTGCAAATCTGCTGGCATTTCATTGGGCCAGACGCGGTACTGATTTTCTCCGGTTTTCTCGACCGTATTGGCACGAAAACCGACGACTTCACGTTTAATCAACACGTTCAGGCCATCGCCATTTGCCAGTGGCTCGGTAACGGCAACATCGAGATGATCTTTCGCCACTTTCACTACTTCGCCTACCGGCAGGCCGATAAATTTCGGCGAATCGAACGCGCCAATATCGCCTTTACGGGCATTCACAAAATAATCTGTGCTACCACGGTGGAAAGTCTTTTCCGTCGATGGAACAAAGAAATGTTCAGTACGACCTGATGAAGCGCGCGCCAGATCGCCACGTTCTTCAATAATGGCATCAAGCATCTGGCGATAATGGGCGGTGATATTCTTCACGTAGCTCATATCTTTGTAACGCCCTTCAATCTTGAAGGAGCGTACACCAGCATCAATCAGCGCGCCGAGGTTGGCAGTCTGATCGTTATCTTTCATCGACAGCAGATGTTTTTCATAGGAAACCACCCGCCCCTGATCGTCTTTCAATGTGTATGGCAAACGGCACGCCTGCGAGCAATCGCCACGGTTGGCGCTACGCCCTGTTTGCGCATGAGAAATGTAGCACTGACCCGAATAGGCCACGCACAGTGCCCCATGAATAAAGAATTCAATGGTCGCGTCCGTAGCCTGGTGAATCGCGCGGATCTGATCAAGATTCAGCTCTCGCGCCAGCACAATCTGCGTGAAGCCAACATCAGAGAGGAACTTCGCTTTTTCAACTGTACGAATGTCGCACTGCGTACTGGCGTGCAGTTCAATCGGCGGAATATCAAGTTCCAGAATCCCCATATCCTGAACAATCAGCGCATCGACACCGGTCTGGTAGAGGTCAGTAATCAGCCGTTGCGCGGGTTCCAGCTCATCATCATGCAAAATGGTGTTAAGCGTGACGAAAATTTTTGCACCATAACGATGGGCAAACGGCACCAGCTCGGCAATATCTTTCAAGCTATTACTGGCATTATGACGGGCACCAAAACCAGGGCCGCCGATATAAACAGCATCGGCACCGTGCAAAATAGCTTCGCGGGCAATGGCGGCATCGCGTGCCGGGCTTAACAGTTCAAGTCGATGAGAAGATACGGTCACATTCTTATCCAGTAGCTGAAAAATGGCGGCTATTTTAGCCACAAGCGCGACGTTGCGAAATAGTTTTCCCGCTTAACTGCGCGGGTAATGGATGAGGGAATGAAAATGTACGGTTTGCTCCCCACCATTACGATAGATATGCGTGACGTCTGCAGCAAATCGAACGCCTTCCCCACAATTAAGGGTCTGCCATTCCCCATCAACGCACAGATCAAGTTGTCCATCAATGACGACGACATGTTCGATTACCCCCTTCTCATGGGGCGTCGATTCGCTTATTGCACCAGATGCCATCTGAATCGAGAAGTGTTCAAAGCAGAGTTGTGGATCATAAGGAAACAGCGAAGTGATCACCATCGCCTGCTGTTGTGGATCATAAACTGAAGGCGTAGCGGACTGCGGCGGAGAAATAAATGTTGAAAATGGTACGTTCAACCCGGTGGCAATTTTCCATAATGTCGCGACCGTCGGACTGGACTCATTACGCTCAATCTGCCCTAACATTGCTTTAGAAACGCCCGTCGCTTCTGCCAGTCGCGAAAGACTCCAGCCGCGCTGCTGGCGTAGTTGTTTAAGTGTGGTGGATAAAAAGCGAGCGAGATTTTCCATGCGACTCCTCCGGCAAAACGGAAGTTTATCACTTGTGCGTTATAACGGACAAATGCTACGGTGCCTGTACGCTATAACGCACGAGGTGACTATGCGTCTGTTTTCTATTCCTCCACCCACGCTACTGGCGGGGTTTCTGGCGGTATTAATTGGCTACGCCAGTTCAGCGGCAATAATCTGGCAAGCAGCGATTGTCGCCGGAGCCACCACTGCACAAATCTCTGGCTGGATGACGGCGCTGGGGCTGGCAATGGGCGTCAGTACGCTGACTCTGACATTATGGTATCGCGTACCTGTTCTCACCGCATGGTCAACGCCTGGCGCGGCTTTGTTGGTCACCGGATTGCAGGGACTAACACTTAACGAAGCCATCGGCGTTTTTATTGTCACCAACGCGCTAATAGTCCTCTGCGGCATAACGGGACTCTTTGCTCGTCTGATGCGCATTATTCCGCACTCGCTTGCGGCGGCAATGCTTGCCGGGATTTTATTACGCTTTGGTTTACAGGCGTTTGCCAGTCTGGACGGTCAATTTACGTTGTGTGGAAGTATGTTGCTGGTATGGCTGGCAACCAAGGCCGTTGCGCCGCGCTATGCGGTAATTGCCGCGATGATTATTGGGATCGTGATCGTCATCGCGCAAGGTGACGTTGTCACAACTGATGTTGTCTTTAAACCCGTTCTCCCCACTTATATTACCCCTGATTTTTCGTTTGCTCACAGCCTGAGCGTTGCACTCCCCCTTTTTCTGGTGACGATGGCATCGCAAAACGCACCGGGTATCGCAGCAATGAAAGCAGCTGGATATTCGGCTCCTGTTTCGCCATTAATTGTATTTACTGGATTGCTGGCACTGGTTTTTTCCCCTTTCGGCGTTTATTCCGTCGGTATTGCGGCAATCACCGCGGCTATTTGCCAAAGCCCGGAAGCGCATCCGGATAAAGATCAACGTTGGCTGGCCGCTGCCGTTGCAGGCATTTTCTATTTGCTCGCAGGTCTGTTTGGTAGTGCCATTACCGGGATGATGGCTGCCCTGCCCGTAAGTTGGATCCAGATGCTGGCAGGTCTGGCGCTGTTAAGTACCATCGGCGGCAGTTTGTATCAGGCGCTGCATAATGAGCGTGAGCGAGACGCGGCGGTGGTGGCATTTCTGGTAACGGCAAGTGGATTGACGCTGGTCGGGATTGGTTCTGCGTTTTGGGGATTAATTGCCGGAGGCGTTTGTTACGTGGTGTTGAATTTAATCGCTGACAGAAACCGATATTGACATCCTCCACGCCCTGAAGGACGTGGATCCCTGCTACGTTCAGGCTGTCGCCTGAATCATTTCGGTGGGTTCCTGCTTCAACGGGCGGCCTGACTGCACCATCTCTCCACAGGCAAGAACGGCGTGCCCCGCCGCTAAAATGTTGCGAGCGCCATTTACATCGGCGTTCGCTGTATATCCACATACCTGGCATCTGAATTTACTTTGTGACAGGCGGTTCTCTTTCGCTGTATGACCACAGTACGCGCAACGCTGGCTTGTATACGCTGGCGGAACAGCAAGCACCTGACCGCCACGCCAGAGCTGCTTGTACGCAAGCTGGCGGCGCATTTCATACCAGCCCTGATCCAGTATCGAACGGTTTAAACCTGATTTTGCCCGGACATTGCGCCCCGGCTGGCTGACCGTACCCGCTGCTGACTTTGACATGTTGCTGACCTTCAAATCCTCAATGACTATCATTGCGTGGTTTTTGCTGACGGCCGTTGTGACTTTGTGAAGGTAGTCCCTGCGGATATTTGCGATACAGGAATGCAGTCGCTGTATTTTGCGTTTCTGCTTTTGCCAGTTGTTGCTGAATTTGACCTTGCGGCTTAACTGTCGCTGAAGTCTCGCCAGCTTCTTCTGGTTTTTCTGAAAACTGTTTACAGGCTCAAAGACTGTGCCATCTGACAGCGTGGCGAGTTTAGCCACGCCAGCATCCAGCCCGACCATTGATGCTGAAGGGTGAACCGGAGTTGATACTTCACTTTCTGTCTGAATACTGATGTACCACTTACCGCAGGACTGGCTGACAGTGACATTTTTCACAACACCCGTGACCTGACGGCTGTTCCGGTAGCGCATCCAGCCCAGTTTCGGCAGAAAAATACGGCTGTTTTCCTGATCGAGCTTAACGCCCTGCGGGTAGCGGAATGCATCATTCTGTCCCCGCTTTTTGAATCGGGGAAAAGCAGCCCGCTTCCGGAAGAAGTTTTTGTAAGCCCGCTCAAGGTCTTTCAGTGACTGTTGCAATGGCTGTGAGGGAGAATCTTTAAGCCATTGCGTTTCAGTGGCATTTTTCCACTCAACCAGCCAGGAAGCCATTTTCCCGTAAGGGATGTATTTATTACCGGCCTCATGATTCTCATTCTGACGTGCCAGAGCACGATTGAAAACGAAACGACATGCGCCTGCGAAGCGCCTCATTTCACACTCCTGTTGACCACCGGGTCTTAACTGGAATTTAAATGCCTGTAATCGTTTCACAGGTCAAATGATACTTTGGTCTGTGAAAAAAGAAACCGATATCCGGCGTGGAAGGCATTGTGTTTTCCTGATGCATGTTCACCTGCTCTTTGTCACCAGATACCGACGCCAGATTTTTGACCATGACGCGACAGAAAAACTACGCACTTACTTTTCAAATGTATGTGCTGATTTTGAAGCTGAACTGGTTGAAATGGATGGCGAACCAGATCACGTCCATTTGTTAATTAACTATCCTCCCAAACTGGCGATATCCAGTCTGGTAAACAGCCTCAAAGGCGTATCGGGTAGGTGACTGCGACGAGATCGACCAGATATTGCATTCAGGTATTACTACAAAGGCGTTTTGTGGAGTCCTGGCTATTTTGCCAGTAGCTGCGGAGGTGCGCCAATATCCGTCATCCGCCAATACATTGAACAACAGCAAACACCTGGTCAGGTGGAAAACCGCGCCTTATATCCCCGCCCTGAAGGATGGGGTTTTACGGCGCACCGGATAAAAAGCGCCATCTAACGATGGCGCTTCTGGAACTACTTTTTGTTAACGTCAAACATGGTGGCATCGGTCGCCATGTCATCAATAACTTGTTTAATATTTTCGAAAGCCATTGGCGTACTTTCGTTATTCAGGTCTTTACCTTCGCCCTGACGAACGACTTTGATAACCGGTTTATTAGTCGCTGCATCAATCAGCTCACCTTCAAAATAGAGGCGAGTATCCATGGTACGGTGGCCTGTAGCCATTTGCGTCCCCGCAACCACTAATGCAACAGGAACCACTTCATAGAATTGCAGCCCTTCTTTGCTGGTATCTACACCGGTAATGGCCCCACGGAAAATCAGACTACGCGGCCCAGCGGTGGTAACCAGTGGTTTACGCTGCGCTATCGCTTCTTTCATTTCGGTGTTGGTATAGTTCAAAATTTTATCCAGAACTTTCTGCCCTACCTGGGTCGACGGTTTCGGTACCGGATAATAAGTGATTGGGTTCCAGACGATGCTGTCATATTTGCTTTGATCAAAACTCGGGTCTACCCAACGTAAAACAGGTTTACCTGTAGCCGAGGTTGTTTCTTTTAAATCAGAGTAATTGTTTAAAAAACCAGAATATTTATCTGGCTGGGTGATTTTAGAGGCACAACCAGACAGAGCCAATAAGCCGCATAAAGCTGCAACTTTCGCAAATGATGTGGTACGCATGAATAGTTTCCTGAGATGATTATATTACTTTCTAAGTTATAGCAAAAAGCGCCGCTTCGTGTTGTGGCAAAAAAAGTGTTGGTGAAAATAAATTTTTCAGCCCCTTTTCAGACGACATAGTCAATGCCGAAAAAGGGGCTAAGTCAATCATCAGTACTTAAATTTCAGTAAGTTAAGCTGCTAAAAACTTCGACTACTGTGATTAATTTCACATCCCTTCGATAAAAAATATGCTTACCGAAAAGAAGAACAGTAAATCATCTCAGCGTGGGGAATTTTCACGCGTTTTGTGCTTACCGGGTCATTTTTTACGTGCCAGCATCGTGGCGAAACGCAGTTTAATACGATTACCGTTGGCGTCGGTGCGGTGCAGCTCGCCGACGTCTTCATTGTATTTCACCCTCTCCCAGCCTTCGTAATATCGACGTAATTCTCCCTCTTTGAAGGCAAACGGGAAGCCGACGGTACATGGATAATCAGCGGTATCCATCGCCGCCACAATCAGGTTGTAACCACCAGGTTTAGTGCAACGTTGCATATTGGCAATCAACCCGGGGATGGTTTTAGCCTCAAGGAACATCAGCACCACAGTCGAAAGAATAAAATCGTACTGTCTATCAAATGTGAGGTTATTCAGATCAACGACTCGGGTGTGTAAATTATCCAGATTTTCAATGGATTTAATGCGCTCGACGTTGGCGATACTCATGGCATTTTTATCCCATGCGTCAACATCATAACCATTGGCTGCCAGGTAAAGACTGTTACGACCATTGCCACAGCCCAGATCCAGCGTTTTACCCGGTTTAACCACTTTCACCGCTTCCAGTACTTCAGAGTGTGTGCGGGTTAATTCATATTTATCAGTAAAATAGTTTTCGTCACGAATGATCATTCTTTGTCCTCTGCTTTCATTAAAACGGCGCGCTCGGTTCTGACTAACAATTTTCCCTGCATCAGAAGCGCAAAAGTACGGATGAGCAGTATTGCAATAATAAAATTGGTAAAGATAAACAGCGGCACCGCCAGCGTATGGAAAAATCCATTATCGCTGCCACTCCCCAGATGCAAACCGGTGGTTGCCAGTGCAGATACGCCGAACGAGAAACTCCAGAATGAAGCATTAAATGGCTGGGAGAGATACCATGGCATCAGACGTAGCATAAACAGCAGTTGCAGCAGTCCATAACCGAAAAGCATTTTCGCCAGCGTGTCACCCTCGCCGCCGTTGACGCTCAGCCAGGCACTACAAGCCACCAGCGCAGGAGCGAGCTGAATGCCGAGTGATGTCCGCAGTGCCGTGGGTAATTCTCCCGAACTGCGCAGACGCTGCAAGATCACCGGTTCAAGGCTTAGCCATGAGAAAACGCCTGCGCCTAAAAACACCAGACCGGCGTCGGTGTAGCCCAACGCACCACAGGCCATTGCGCTGATAAAGTTGTTGGCAACTGTCGGCAGATACAGTCCAGGCGTGGTAGCTTCTTCAGGGTGAGATCCGCGCCATAATCCCGCAGTTTGCCAGGCGGCATAAGCCAACTGAACCACGACACCAAAACTGAACAGGCACACCGCCAGTGGGCGAAACCACGGAACAAAACCAATCGCCACCAGCATCGTCGTTGCCGGAAACAAACTCACAAAACTGCTCAGCACTGGATGGCGAACTTCCGCCAGCACGCTATGCGGAAAGCGTATGAGTCGGGCAATAAATGCGCTAGTCAATAATCCCCAGATGATCATCGCCAGAATCACCAGCCCATCCCCTAACCAGTGGCTGACCTGCCAAACCTGGCTGGCATAGCGCCAGGCAAATCCCATCCCTATCGTCCCCAACACAATACCAAAGTAGCCTGCCGGCAAATTGAGCACTTTATCGCTCTGCATCTTCTTACTCATTTTGTTTAATTTATAAAGTATATTTGAAATGCATTTTATGGAATTTTCTCGAGCATAGCCAGAGCCGCAGAATTTGCTACGGTTATAGTAAGTCACCTGTGGGAAAACGCTATGCGCAAATATCGTCTAAGTGAAGAACAGCGAGCCTTTAGTTATCAGGAAGATGGCACTAAAAAAAATGTGTTATTACGGCAGATTATCGCCATTAGCGATTTTAACGATGTGATAGCAGGAACCGCTGGCGGCTGGATCGATCGCGAAACGGTGTTAGCACAAGAAGGAAATTGCTGGATTTACGACCAGAATGCTATTGCGTTCGGCGGAGCGGTGATTTCCGGTAATACGCGTATCACCGGCACCAGCGTGCTGTGGGGAGAGGTTTACGCAACGGATAACGTCTGGATCGATAATAGTGAAATCAGCCAGGGTGCATATATAAGTGACAGCGTCACCATTCATGACTCATTAGTTTACGGGCAATGTAGAATATTTGGTCACGCCTTAATTGATCAACATTCTATGATCGTCGCCGCACAAGGCTTAACGCCCGACCATCAACTCCTGCTCCAAATTTATGATCGCGCAAGGGTTAGCGCCTCGCGTATTGTCCACCAGGCACAAATTTATGGCGATGCCGTCGTCCGGTATGCTTTTATTGAACATCGCGCCGAAGTTTTTGATTTTGCCAGTATTGAAGGTAATGAAGAGAACAATGTCTGGCTATGCGATTGCGCTAAAGTCTACGGTCACGCGCAGGTGAAAGCTGGCATAGAAGAAGATGCCATTCCGACGATTCATTACAGTTCGCAGGTGGCGGAATATGCCATTGTGGAAGGTAATTGTGTGTTAAAACATCATGTCTTGGTTGGCGGAAATGCCGTGGTACGTGGCGGACCGATTCTGCTCGACGAGCACGTTGTCATACAAGGTGAGAGCCGTATTACAGGTGCGGTGATAATTGAAAACCATGTGGAGTTAACCGACCACGCCGTCGTTGAAGCCTTTGATGGCGACACGGTTCATGTCCGTGGTCCAAAAGTCATTAACGGCGAGGAGCGCATTACGCGAACGCCGCTGGCAGGGTTATTGTGAATCGATAATACGCGCGTATAAGTTCACATCATCATAGGCATCATTCAGGAACTCAGCCTGTTTCAGGCAACCTTCAAGGATAAAACCATTGCGCAAAGCGACCTGGTTGCTTTGCGGATTGTCCACCCGACATTTGATCACGAAGCGTCTAAGTTCACCAGACTGGGCGTAATGATGAATCAATGCCTGCAGCGCCTGAGAAATGATCCCCTGCCCCTGATGAGATTCGTCCAGCCAGTAGCCTATTTCAGCGGTTTTATTCAGTGGTTCAATACGATTAAACGAGATAACGCCGATAAGTTCATCTTCTTTGAAAATCATGAACATTTTGGCATAGCCGCGTTGATGCAACATCACATTACCCTGCACCGTTTTTCGCGTGTCCTCTTCACTTTGAACAAACTGCGGCCAGTTTAGCGACTGCTGTAACCAGGTTTTATTTTTACAGATTAACTGATAAAGAGGTTTGACGTGATTTTCTGCAACAGCATGTAATTCAAGTGATTCGCTTACTTTTATCGTTTCAGTCATCTTATCTCCAGTCAATCCATGCAGTTGTTAAAAAAGCCGCCTGGCTGGCGGCTTAGGAAAGTTTACACCTCTTTGACGCTCTCCTGCTGCAGGATTTTGAGCATCTCATCTTTTAACTGTAGCTTTTGTTTTTTCATGCGGACCACTTCCGCATTGTACCCTCGACCGTCGGAACCTTCCTTTCTGGCAATTTCATGATCAAGTTTATTGTGTTTATCGAACAAGGACATAAAGCGAGGATTTTCGTTTTTCAGACGGGATATTAAATCTCGGTATTCTGGAAACATACGCACTCCCTGTTAGTGGCTGACAAGGTGTATCTGAAATACACACCATCAGATTACTCATTTAACTTAGGGAAAAATGCGAGCGGGATCGTGTTTAACCAGACGGCACCTCCCGAAGAAGGTGCCGAAGAAAAAACGATTAACTCATCACGCGGTCGTCAACATACTGACGTTTATCCGGCGCTGGCGGGAAATACTGATACAGCCATGTTTCACTGATAGCGTCCCCCTGACAACGTAGATACATCCGCATATCGACCGGATCAGTGGAGTCCGAAGTCGGATACCAGTCAAACTGAATACGATAACCATCGATGGGTTCAATATAGAGAATTTCGATTTGCTTCGCTTCCCCACTGGAAAGCGTAATCACCGGCTCAATGCCTTTTGGCGCGGCAGCTTTCAGATCACCACCAACGAAATCGACGGCAAAACGACGCGCCCATTTTTCGGGATAGTGTTCACCTGGCGCCCAACCTTCCGAGAAACCGCCCATGCCGGTACGCGTCGCCATAACGCGCGCTAATGGGCAATGAACAGGCGGTTGCGCACTCCAGTACAGACGATACTGGAATGCAAACTCATCACCTGCTTTTACAGCTTTTTCTGGCTGCCAGAAGCAGACAATGTTATCCAGCGTTTCGCCCGTTGTTGGGATTTCCATCAGGCCGATGGTGCCCTTACCCCACTTGTTACGCGGTTCCACCCACAGACTTGGGCGTTTGTTATACCAGCCCATAATGTCCTGATAATGGGAGAAGTCACGATCCAGTTGCAATAAACCAAACCCTTTCGGGTTGTTGTCGGTGTAAGCATTGAACTGCAATTTTTGCGGATTATTCAGCGGACGGCAAATCCACTCGCCGTTGCCCCGCCACATGGACAGACGATCAGAGTCATGAATTTGCGGATGAATTGTATCGCACATCCGACGTTCATTAGTACCGCAGCTGAACATACTGGTCATCGGCGCAATGCCCAGCTGTTTAATGTCTTTGCGCGCATACAGGTGATTTTCCACATCCATAATCACCTGACTTTTCTCACAATGGATAGTGAACTTATAGGCACCAGTAATGCTGGCGCTATCGAGCAACGCATAAACGGTAAAGGTAGTTGCCCCCGGTTTTACCGTATCAAACCAGAAGGCGGTAAAGTCGGGGAACTCTTCTTTACTGTCGGTGTAAGTGTCGATCGCCAGGCCGCGGGCCGACAAACCGTATTGATATGTATCATCAACGGCGCGGAAATAACTCGCGCCGAGAAATGATACTACATCACGGCGCGCCAGTTCGGGGGCTTTAAACACGCGAAAACCGGCAAAGCCGAGATCGCTTTGCCCTTCTAATTGTTTTGTATCAACACCTGCATCGTTGTATTTGAACAACTCCGGGCGAAAGTGAATTTCACGCGCCAGATGTGTTGCTGGATCTACAGAAAACATACGAACGCGGCGACGGAATCCCATTCCCATATGGAAGAACTGAGCGTCCAGTTGACGGTTCTCAACGTTATGCCAGAGCGATTTTTCGGCGTCGTATTGAATACTGTTATAAGCCTGCGGCGTCATTGTCGCCAGCGTGTCAGGTAACGGACGAGGCGCACCACGCCACGCTGTTTGCGCTAAGTCGTGCGCCATTGACTGTAGAATGGAGAAGTCAAAACGCTGGGTTTGCCCGTCGGCAATATCAGAATCTGCCGCGAATGCCGCCTGAGAAAAAAGAGAAGCAATGCCGCTGGTACCGCACACGGCGGCCATAGCCATTGAACCTTTAATAAATCGTCTACGATCCATACCTGAAAGTGAGTCCTTCTGGTGTTGTGAATGGTCCCGCGCTGGTCGTTTTCAGCGGCAAGAAAGTGCTTATTTATGACCGCTCACTCTAGACAATATTTATTAATAATCCAATTGTTGAACTGAGAGAATATGCATAAATCGGCATTTTTTTTATGTCGATGGGATGAGCCTGATTCGTTTGTAAAATCAGGCAAATTTTTGCAAAGGCGGATGGTCAGATTTTAAAGCAAACCACAGCGACGTTTACTGCGTTCTTCCGCTTCCTGGTAAAGCTGGAACTCATCCAAAACCGGACAACCCAACGCCTGCTCAAATGCTTCGCGACTGGCATTACCGTGACTGCGTGTCTGCGTTTCATTACCCAGATTTGACTGGAAGATCCCCGCCGCGCTAACGGGCAAGAAATCTTCATAGGTGATGGGTTGCGCCACTACCCAACCACGTTCAATTAAGGGCTGTGGATCGTCTCCAGGATGAATCGCCTGACGATGCGCCTCACCCGAAGGCGTCAGACGGTACCGGAACCATGCCAACCCTTGCTGACGCATTAAAAACTCACTGTCAGGAAAAGTGCGGAAGGTTTCCTGTAAATGCATTTGGTGAGTGAGATTATCCTGCCCGGTTCCAGCGTTACGCAGAAGATCATCATACAGTTGTCGCCCTTTCGGCGTTAATGCCACGCCACGCTGCTCAATTTCACCAAAGCGCGCGGTATGCGTGCCCTGTTTCTGCCCCGCAAACAACACCGTCTCTTCCAGTGCTTTAAAGCTGGTCTGGCGTAGTAAAATCGGTACCTCGCGGCGCGGCGGCCCCTCGATGAGAATTTTGGGTTCAATTCCGCATTCAGGCATCATCGACTGCACCCGGTCAATATCCAGCGTACGTGGCGTCAGGTGGTTGATATGGCATCCAGGAAAACAGACCACATCAGCAATCAACCGATGTTCGTTGTGCAATGCGCGATAGGTTTCTTCATCTACCGTTGCTGACTGGTGCCAGCGAAACGTTTCCAGGGCTTCCTGCACAAACTCCTGTGCCTGTGTTTCGTTAAAACCGCCCTGCTGCTCATATTCCTCTAACAGTTGTCGACAACGTGGGGTGAAGATATCGCGCTGACGCAGAATCTCCGCCGCTTTCTGGCGCAAAATTTCGTTCTCGATAAGCTCAAGGCGGAGTAAGGAGGTAAAAACGCGGAAGGGATTACGCGCCAGAGAAGCATCATCAATGGGCCGAAATGCTGTCGAATGTACCGGCACCCCTGCCTGCGAGAGATCGTAATAGCTCACCGGGTACATCCCCATAATGGCAAACATCCGCCGAAGAGTAGCAAGCTCTTGTGCAGTCCCAACGCGAATCGCCCCATGACGTTCAACATTCAGTCGCGCCAGCTCGTCTGCATTTACCATTTTTTCGTGCAGTTGAGGATTGTTTTCCAGCACAGCCAGATTCACATCAGCTACCAGTTCCAGCAGCGTGCCATATTGCGGAACTTCTTGCTGGTACATGGCTGACATTGCCTGCGAAAACTGTTCCCGAATCTCATCCGCCGTGATGCTGTTCGCCATAGTGTCTGCCTCCAGTGGTCAGTAATCTGGAGTGTAGGTAACCGCATTCACTCTTGCGGGAAGAATTTACAAACTGTGATCTCGCCGCGAAAACATCAATATTATCCATTTTGCTGTAACATAATTGCTTTAATTGTTAATAATATTTTGCAATCAAGTTATCATAATCAAACAACTTCACTTGTCAGCGACACCGCTTCGTTTTTAACATCGCTTATGGAAAAAAATAGTCTGTTTAGTCAGCGCATCCGTTTGCGCCACCTTCATACATTCGTAGCTGTCGCACAACAAGGAACTTTGGGGCGCGCGGCTGAAACCCTTAATTTGAGTCAACCTGCGCTCTCTAAGACATTGAATGAACTGGAGCAGCTGACTGGCGCTCGCTTGTTTGAGCGTGGTCGTCAGGGGGCGCAACTTACCTTACCCGGCGAACAATTTTTAACGCATGCAGTCAGAGTTCTTGACGCCATCAACACTGCCGGACGGTCGCTTCATCGTAAAGAAGGTCTTAATAATGATGTCGTCAGGGTTGGTGCACTACCTACTGCGGCACTGGGGATATTACCTTCGGTTATAGGTCAGTTTCATCAGCAACAAAAAGAGACGACCTTGCAAGTTGCGACAATGAGTAACCCTATGATTCTGGCGGGTTTAAAAACCGGGGAAATCGATATCGGCATTGGTCGGATGTCAGATCCTGAACTGATGACCGGGCTTAATTACGAACTGCTGTTTCTTGAATCGTTGAAGCTGGTTGTCCGCCCTAATCACCCGCTACTTCAGGAGAACGTAACGCTAAGCCGGGTGCTGGAATGGCCGGTCGTTGTATCACCAGAAGGCACTGCGCCACGCCAGCATTCAGATGCATTAGTGCAGAGCCAGGGCTGTAAAATTCCTTCGGGTTGTATCGAAACGCTGTCTGCTTCGCTATCTCGTCAACTTACGGTTGAATACGATTACGTGTGGTTTGTCCCTTCTGGCGCTGTAAAAGACGACCTGCGTCATGCCACGCTGGTGGCCCTGCCTGTTCCGGGACATGGTGCAGGCGAACCGATTGGAATACTGACCCGCGTAGATGCGACGTTCTCTTCTGGTTGCCAGTTGATGATTAACGCTATTCGAAAATCAATGCCGTTCTGAAAGGTGAAGGGATCTGTCGATCCCTCCTTGAACATTTTCACACCGTAGCGAAACTAACTGGTTCACCCGCTCCGCGAGGTTCTGCCGACACAGAATGTTTGTGCAGACGGAATACATCCACCGCCTCAGTTAATCGTGCCGCCTGTTCTTCAAGGGACACCGCCGCCGCTGAGGCCTCTTCTACCAGAGAAGCATTCTGTTGCGTCACCTTATCCATTTCAGAAATCGCCTGGCTAACCTGCGTTATGCCTCTACTTTGTTCATCCGAGGCGGCGGCGATTTCCTGCATGATATGTGTGACACTCGCGACGGCATCAACAATAGTGCTCATGGTTTTCCCGGCCGTTGCCACCTCATCCGACCCCAGGTCAATTAACCTGACTGATTCACTGATCAAGCCTTCAATCTCTTTCGCCGCCTGAGCGCTGCGACTTGCGAGTGTCCGTACTTCGCTGGCGACAACGGCAAATCCACGCCCTTGCTCACCCGCTCGCGCGGCTTCAACGGCAGCATTCAGTGCCAGAATATTCGTCTGGAAAGCAATACTGTTGATGACGGCGGTGATCTCAGAAATTTTCTTCGAACTCGTGGAGATAGCGCCCATCGTTTTTACTACACCGGAAACCGTCTGCCCGCCATCGCTGGCTTTAATAGAAGCCTCTTGCGCCAGTTTGCTGGCATGATGCGCGTTATCCGCATTCTGTTTCACCGTCGCAGTGAGTTGCTCCATGCTGGCGGCAGTTTGTTCGATAGCCGCCGCTTGTTCTTCGGTGCGAGATGACAGGTCCGCATTGCCAGCTGAAATTTCGCTGGTGCCACGATAAATCTCTTCCGCGCCCTGTCGAACAGTCCCTACTGTCATCCCCAGTGAATGCTGCATTTGCTGTAAATGACGACTTAAGCGACCGATTTCATTACGACCCGCCGGTTCATCATTCATCGTCAGATCGCCACTGGCGATTTTTTCAATCCGTTGTGCGGCATGTTGCAGTGGACGAATGACGATCCGACGTAGCACCATAAATGTTATCAGCGTCATGACCAGGGCAAGCACAAACGCGCCAATCATGAACATCCCACCCAGGCGGGTGCGCTGATGGGCCAGTTCCGCCAGTTGGTTGGCTCTGGTGCTACGTATCTTAACGGCTTTGTTCAAAATATCGGTATAAGCATTATCCAGCGGTCGGATCTGCTCACTTTCATGATTGATAATCGCTTCAAACATGCCATTTTTGGCATATTTCAACATAGGTTGCATACCCGTGATATAAGCCTGAAAGCGTTGATTTAATTCAGTGTCGAGGGCTTCATCAGCAGGTGTTTTCACCGGTCGATTCTGATAAGCACGATAACCTTGCTGCGACTGTTTAATCTCCGATTCGGCTTGCGCAATATTTCGCTTCATTGCTTCCATTTCCGCAATACGACTCGCAGCCCCGGCCTGAATCATATTGATCCGGGCTGAACGCAAAAAATCTGAACTGTTCGCTAACCCGGTCCGAATCTCAATCTCCGCAGTAACATCACGCTGATCGCGATCGGCCTGCCAGAGGAAATAGCCAGCCAGGGCTGAACTTAATGCGAATAGAACTAAGATACCGCCTAGAATGCAGGCAAATAACGGAACCAACCTGATGTGATGCAAAAAACCTAATCGCTGTGAGGGAGTTGTATTCATTACCGTTGTCTCTCGTCCAGGTTTACTCCTGATAGAAAGTCATCGGCACTTGACGGTAATTACTTATGACCAAAAACCTCTTTGCGTCACATTTTTACAACAATTATTGCATAGAAAATTAATGCTATTGGAATGAAGAGAGTAACGAATGGCTAAACTGGCTAACCCGAATGACGAAAAATTCTGGAAAACAGCACGCAATTTCGTGAAGTGATTATTTTCGTCCCTAAGGAAACCTCATAGGATGCCTGCGGGTGCCTGAGACTTTCTGTTTTCAGGCTAACCGGGAATCAGAAAGACGAAGGCCCCGACCGATATTTCTATCAACCGAGGCCAACGAATGAACCTAGCAATTCAGATCTTAGCCTCTTACCCGCCATCCGGCAAGGAGAAAGGCTATGAAGCACAACCCTCTGGTGGTGTGTCTGCTCATTATCTGCATTACGATTCTGACATTCACACTCCTGACCCGACAAACGCTCTACGAACTGCGGTTCCGGGACGGTGATAAGGAGGTTGCTGCGCTCATGGCCTGCACGTCCAGGTAAGGGCAAGCGCGGGGATTTTCCCCGCGCATTTGACTAGCAGATTCATTTTCTCATGGCACCCCTTTTACACTTCAGTTAGTGCATGTTTTTTTCGATGCACTAATAGAACCATCATTACAGACAAATTTGCCGCCTGCCGTACAGTGTGAGATCCCCCCTTTCGAACCAGAACAGGGTTTGCGCCCGGCATCGGCATAAAAGGAAACAAGCGTTCCCATAAACAAAATAAGTGCCAGTTTTTTCATATAACCTCCATGGTTTATCGAATCTTATGTTCGATTTGAACGTTATACGCTGGTTTATTTTGATACCGTTGATGAGATCAAAGATCGGGTGAATTGATTAAAAATAAGCCAGATGGACGTATGGGCAAGGATTATGGTTTTATTTATCATACAAATAAATATAATAGGCGCTTCCGATGTAGACCCGTATTCTTCGCCTGTACCACGGGTCGGTTTTAGTACAGGCGTTTTCTTTAAATATCCTTCAGGAACGTTTACGCGGCATCATGCGTAGAAGTGTGTTGTCCTTCCAGAAATAGTGGTGTGCCAGTGCAGCCGCAGCGTGCAACCCGATGACAAAATATCCCAGATTCGCCAGCGTTTCATGCCACGACTTTAAGCTATCTACCCGTTCGAAATTGGCCTCTGAAGCGTAAGGCATCGTCAAACCAAACGCAAACCAAACGCAAACCACGGGTTGCCCCGGTTATACATCATCACCAAACCAATCACTGGCAGCGCAATAAACAGGAGATAAATCACCAAATGTCCCAAATGCGCCAGTCCCGTCATCATCGGTTTTGGCTTAGGTATAATCGGCGGGGTTGGGTATTTCAGCCTTAACAAAAGACGAACGACCATCAGCACGAGAATTGAGATGCCACAGGAAACATGAATCATGTTGATGAGTGGCCGATCGCTACGTGGGAAGAAACCACGAAACTCCATTGCGCAATACGCTGCGATAACCAGTAAAAAGACCAGCCAGTGAATGCTGATTTGTAACCTTGAATATTTATTTTCCATAACATTTCCTGCTTTAACATAATTTTCCGTTAACATAACGGGCTTTTCTCAAAATTTCATTAAATATTGTTCACCCGTTTTCAGTACGTTACGTTTCACTGTGAGAATGGAGATTGCCCATCCCGCCATCCTGGTCTAAGCCTGGAAAGGATCAATTTTCATCCGAACGTTCCTGACAGGAGAAAACCATGAGTAAAGTTGGTATTAACGGTTTTGGTCGTATCGGTCGACTGGTGTTGGGTCGATTACTTGAAGTCAAAAGCAACATAGACGTTGTCGCTATTAATGATCTCACTTCCCCATAAATTCTCGCCTACCTGCTGAAACATGATTCAAACTACGGACCATTCCCCTGGAGCGTTGATTTTACGGAAGATTCACTTATCGTTGATGGGAAAAGTATCGCGGTTTACGCCGAAAAAGAGGCTAAAAATATTCCGTGGAAAGCGAAAGGTGCAGAAATCATTGTCGAATGTACTGGCTTTTATACCTCCGCCGAGAAATCGCAGGCGCATCTTGATGCTGGTGCGAAGAAGGTGTTGATTTCCGCCCCTGCCGGTGAAATGAAAACTATCGTTTATAACGTCAATGACGACACTCTGGATGGCAACGACACCATTGTTTCCGTGGCGTCATGCACCACTAACTGTCTTGCGCCGATGGCCAAAGCCTTGCATGACAGTTTCGGGATAGAAGTCGGCACGATGACGACCATTCATGCCTATACTGGCACCCAGTCACTGGTGGATGGCCCGCGTGGTAAAGATTTACGTGCTTCACGCGCAGCGGCAGAAAATATCATTCCCCACACTACGGGGGCGGCAAAAGCCATTGGTCTGGTGATCCCGGAACTGAGCGGCAAACTGAAAGGTCATGCGCAACGCGTGCCGGTGAAAACAGGTTCGGTCACTGAACTGGTATCGATTCTCGGAAAAAAGTGACTGCCGAAGAGGTGAATAACGCACTTAAACAAGCAACCACCAATAACGAGTCATTTGGTTATACCGATGAAGAAATAGTCTCTTCCGATATCATTGGCAGCCATTTCGGTTCGGTGTTTGATGCCACGCAAACGGAAATTACCGCCGTGGGCGATTTACAACTGGTGAAAACGGTCGCCTGGTACGATAACGAATATGGCTTCGTCACACAGCTTATTCGCACCCTCGAAAAATTCGCTAAACTCTGACGCGCACAGGCGGAGGAAAAAACCTCCGCCTCTTTCACTCATTAAGACTGTAAATAAACCACCTGGGTCTGCAGATATTCATGCAAGCCATGTTTACCATCTGCGCCGCCAATACCGGATTTACGCCATCCGGCGTGGAAGCCTTGCATAGCTTCGAAGTTTTCACGGTTGATGTAAGTTTCACCAAACTTCAGCCCTTTAATGGCTTTCATCGCGACGTTCAGATTTTGGGTATAGATTGATGAGGTCAGGCCGTAATCACTGTCATTAGCCATTGAGATAGCATCTTCCAGCGTGTCAAATGCGACAACTGGCAGCACCGGGCCAAAGGTTTCCTCATGCATAATCGACATTTCTTGGCGAACATCCAGCAGCAATGTCGGCGGATAATAATATCCTTTCCCCTCTACCGCTTTGCCACCGAACGCCACTCTCGCCCCTTCTTCTACTGCGCGCGCCACTTTTTGCTCGACCCTTTCCAGCGCCGCGGCGTTAATCAACGGCCCCATCGCAATGTCGTTGCGTTCAGCGGGGTTACCAAATTGAACCGCCTGCATCGCTTCACCCAGCCGATTGACGAACTGATCATAAATGCCTTTCTGTACATAAACACGTTCTGCACAGTTACACACTTGCCCACTATTAATGACGCGTGAATCAACGATGGCTTTGACTGCCAGTTCAAGATCGGCATCGTCCATTACGATAGCTGGTGCTTTACCCCCCAATTCCAGACACACTTTGGTGATGTTTTTCGCCGCAGTCGCCATGATCTTCTCACCTGCAGAGACGCTGCCTGTCATACTGACCATTGCGACCTTTGGGTTACCCGCCAGTTCTTGCCCAACGGTTTCACCACGCCCCAGTACAAGGTTAAACACGCCGCGCGGAAGGCCTATTTCATCGACGATTTTGGCGAATGCAATCGCATTGTTTGGCGTAAATTCACTAGGTTTAATGACGATGGTATTACCGGTCAAAAGAGCGGGAGCCATTTTGCGGGCAATGAGGAAGAACGGGAAGTTCCACGGCAGAATGCCGGTAGTCACACCAAGCGCACGTTTAAACAAAAGAATATTTTCTCCTGGACGATCGCTTTGAATAATCTCGCCCTCGTAACGCCGTGCCCACTCCGCCATGTAATCGATATAGTCGGCAGTAAAAGCCACTTCGACTTCAGCCAGCTGCTGGATCTTGCCCCCTTCTTCAACAATCAGCGCACTGATTTCACTGGCGCGTTCGCGGATCCCGGCGGAGATTTTGCGCAACCAACTGGCGCGTTCAATAGCAGGCAACGCTTCCCATTCTGGTTGTGCACGTTCTGCTGCATCGATTGCCTTACGGGCATCCTCGGCCTGACCATCGGGTATGCGGGAAATGACAGCCTCTGTAGCAGGGTTTACCACATCAATCCATGCGTCTCCACGCCAGGTAACAAACTGTCCATCGATATACATAGGATGTTGAACGGGTACTGACATGGGCGACTCCTGTGATTTATATGTTTGTTTTCGGTGAATACATTGTTAATTAACATCAATCATCAGAGAGACGGCATCGTGAAAGGACAATTCTGTGAAGGGCTTCATAAAAACAAGTGTAAAAGGAATAAAAGGCAGAAATAAAAGTCAGGAGTCATGCCCGTTTGCAAACAAGTGGTTCACAAACGGGCAATTTTTAACGTAACGAGCGACTTTCCATCGCCTCGATGAGCACCGCATCATGTTTCAGCGTTTGCCATGCATGGATGACTTCTGCCGGAAAATCAACGTGAACGATAAAATCTCGCCCGCGGGGACCGTAGCCATCGCTATCATCGCGTAAACGCGGCAGCTCGCCAGTGAGTAGTGAGAGATAACGCTCAACTGGCCATAATCCTTGTAACTGATTAATAAAGATTACACTGTCTGCGTTATTTCCTAACTGAGGAACGAATCCGGGATAACTTAACCAGCGTGGTGCATCGGGATTGTCCCCAGTCATACGGCGGAACGTCGCCATCGTGCGCCGCTGCATGGTGGGGTCCTGAACAACGATAGCCGTATGAACTCGTTCTACGGCCTGATTCAATAGCGCGATGCTAAAGCGTGCGTTTTCACCGCAGTTTGTTGACTGGTCTTCAATCCAGATTTTTTCATGCGGAATGTGCCAGAACTGATGAGCGATATCCGCCAGGATGGTCGCTTCTGCTCTGCCAGTGGTGCGGATAGTGTTGTAGTGCGGATGCTGTGCGATGGCGCTATACAAAAAAGTTGTCGAGTGACCGATACCACCACTAATCAGTAAAGGAATTTGCTGATCGCGGGCAATCTTACATGCCGCATCGATAGTCGGCATAACCGCATTGCCTGCAAGGATCACGCAATCGGCCTGATACGGCACCTCACCGGAGAAATCATCCTGCGCCAGCCACTGTCCGATAACATTTATGGCATCTATAGTTGCCGGCGAAAGCGTCGGAAACGGGGTAATGTTCATGGTTCCTCCTTATCGTTCCCTTAAGAATACTGCGTGAGATAATAGTGAGAAGCGGAGCACTCTGAAAGGAGGAAATCGTATGTCCTTAACCGCCACTCCGCAAGCCTGACATATCTTTTAAGGAAATGCTGTAGATAAACATTATTCATCTTGCAGCAGAGAATTGTATTTTTCTGAATTCCTGAATTTTTACCCTTACCGTTTTAGAATTAATAAAAAACCCGGCGCTAAATGCTTACCGGGTTTTTTCTTTATCAGGCAAATAGCAGGGTTAACCGCTAATCTGCTCCATCGCCTGCAAAATACGCTTATCTGAAATCGGATAAGGCGTACCAAGTTGTTGAGCGAAGTAACTAACGCGCAACTCTTCTATCATCCAACGGATCTCTTTCACGTCTTCATCCTCACGACGTGCGGGCGGCAGTTTGTTGATCCATTGCTGCCACGCCTGCTGGACGTTTTCGACTTTCAGCATCTGCGCACGGTCGCGATGTGGATCAACCGCCAGTTTTTCCAGCCGTTTTTCAATCGCCTGCAAATATCGCAGCGTGTCGCCCAGCCGTTTGAAGCCGTTACCAGTGACAAAACCGCGATATACCAACCCGCCCATCTGCGCTTTAATGTCAGAAAGCCCCAGCGCCATGGTCATATCCACCCGCCCTTTCAGACGTTTGTTGATATTGAACACTGCCGTAAGGATTTGCTCGACCTGCTTCGCAATATCCACCACCGTGTCGTTCAGTTCGGCACGCACTTTTTCATGCAGCGCAGCAAAGCCTTCTTCCGTCCAGACCGGGCCACCATTGGCGTCGATCAATTTATCCACACCGCAGGAGATACAGTCGTCGATCAGCTCCAGCACTTTGCCATACGGGTTAAAGTACAGTCCCAGCTTGGCTTTGTTCGGTAACTTTTCATGTAAATATTTGATTGGCGATGGAATATTCAGCAGCAGTAGACGGCGAAGACCGTTCCACATTGCCTGCTTTTGCTCCAGCGGGTTATCAAACAGTTTGATCGCCACACTGTCGCGCTCATCCACCAGCGCCGGCCACGCCTTCACTTTGTAGTTGCCACGCTTCTGTTCGTAGCTTTCCGGCAGCTGACCAAAACTCCAGATATGTAAGCCGCTCTGCTCGATACCGTCATCCGCCACCGCAGATAGCGTTTCCTGCACTTTGCCTTTCAGCGCATCTTTCAGATCTTGTAGCGAGCGCCCTTCTTTTAGCTTCTTGTTTTTGTCATCCACCACGCGGAAGGTAATTTTCAGGTGATCGGGCACCTGATCCCAGTGCCAGTCTTCGCGGTCAACGGTAACGCCGGTCATCCGCCGTAACTCGCGCTCAAGGCTGTCGAGCAACGGTAACTCCAGCGGTTTGACGCGGCCTAAAAACGCTTCGGCATAGTTTGGCGCGGGTACAAAATTACGGCGTACCGGTTTCGGCAACGATTTAATCAGAGCAATCACCAGTTCGCGGCGCAGACCGGGGATCTGCCATTCAAACCCGCTTTCCTCAATCTGGTTAAGTAACGGCAGCGGAATATGTACGGTCACACCGTCAGCATCCGCGCCGGGCTCAAACTGATAGCTCAAACGCAGCTTGAGATTGCCCTGATGCCAGAAGTTCGGGTAATCCAGCTTGCTGATTTTTTCTGCGCCCTCTTTGATCAACATGCTTTTTTCAAAGTTGAGCAAATCAGGCGTTTCGCGGCTGACTTTTTTCCACCAGCTGTCGAAGTGGCGAGCGGAGATTACATCGTGGCTGATGCGCTGGTCGTAGAACTCAAACAACGTTTCGTCATCAACCAGAATATCGCGGCGACGTGATTTGTGTTCCAGCTCTTCTACTTCCGCCCGTAGTTTCAGGTTTTCACGGAAGAATGCGTGACGCGTCTGCCAGTCACCTTCCACCAGCGCGTGGCGAATAAAGAGTTCACGACATAACGCCGGATCGATCTGGCTGTAGTTGACCTTGCGCGCGGCAACAATCGGCAAACCATAAACAGTGACTTTTTCCGTTGCCATCACCGCGCCCTGCGCCCGTTCCCAGTGCGGTTCGCTGTAGGTGCGTTTAATCAAATGCTGAGCAACTGGCTCCACCCATTCCGGGTCGATACGCGCAGCAATGCGCCCCCACAGGCGGCTGGTTTCTACCAGTTCCGCCACCATTACCCATTTAGGCGGTTTTTTGAATAAACCAGAACCGGGGAAGATGGAGAAACGCGCGTTACGTGCGCCGGTATATTCTTGTTTATCGGCATCTTTCATGCCGATATGGGAAAGTAAACCGGTCAGCAACGCAATGTGAATTTCGCGATACTCCGCCGGTTCGCTGTTAACCGGAATGCCAAGTTCTTTCACCACCTGACGCAACTGGGTGTAGATATCCTGCCATTCGCGCACGCGCAGATAGTTGAGATAATCGGTACGACACAGGCGACGGAAGGCGTTGGAAGAAAGCGCCTTTTGCTGCTCGCCAAGATAATTCCACAGATTCACAAACGCGAGAAAGTCAGACTCTTTGTCGTGGAAGCGACGATGTTTTTCGTCCGATGCCTGCTGTTTGTCCATCGGACGTTCGCGCGGATCCTGAATGGAGAGCGCGGACGTGATAATCATCGCCTCACGCACGCAGCCATGTTTTTGCGCTTCCAGCACCATACGCGCCAGACGTGGGTCGACAGGCAACTGCGAGAGCTGGCGACCGAGCGGCGTCAGTTTATAGGCGCTGGCCTGTTCATCAGTGGTGATCGCGCCCAGCTCTTCGAGCAGACGCACGCCATCCTGGATATTGCGTTTATCCGGTGCTTCGACAAACGGGAACGCAGCGATATCGCCCAGCCCCAGCGCGGTCATCTGCAAAATAACCGAGGCCAGGTTGGTACGCAGAATCTCCGGATCGGTAAACTCCGGGCGCGAGAGGAAATCGTCTTCGGAATAGAGACGAATACAGATCCCTTCGGACACACGACCACAGCGGCCTTTACGCTGATTGGCAGACGCCTGGGAAATCGGCTCAATCGGCAAACGCTGCACTTTGGTGCGATAGCTGTAGCGGCTGATACGCGCTGTACCGGGGTCGATAACGTATTTAATCCCCGGTACGGTCAGCGACGTTTCCGCGACGTTGGTCGCCAGCACAATGCGCCGTCCGCTGTGCGACTGGAATACCCTATTTTGTTCGCTGTTCGAAAGCCGCGCATAAAGCGGCAAGATTTCGGTATGGCGTAAGTTCAGCTTGTTCAGCGCATCGGCGGTATCGCGGATTTCCCGCTCGCCGCTCATAAAGATCAGAATGTCGCCATGGCTTTCCTGACTCAGTTCGTCTACGGCGTCAAAAATCGCCTGCAACTGATCGCGCTCGGTGTCATCGGCTTCTTCAACAATCGGGCGATAGCGCACTTCCACCGGATAGGTCCGACCGGAGACTTCAATAATCGGCGCATTATTAAAGTGGCGCGAAAAGCGTTCCGGGTCGATAGTCGCGGAAGTGATAATGATTTTTAGGTCAGGACGCCGCGGCAGCAACTCTTTCAAATAGCCGAGCAAAAAATCGATATTCAGGCTGCGTTCGTGCGCTTCGTCAATAATGATAGTGTCGTACTGCATCAGCAGGCGGTCTTGCTGGATCTCCGCCAGCAGGATACCGTCGGTCATCAGCTTGACCATCGTGTTATCACTTACGTGATCGCTGAAACGCACTTTGTAACCGATGCAACCGCCCGGCTCCGTTTTCAGCTCTTCCGCAATACGGTTCGCCACTGTTCTTGCCGCCAGACGACGCGGCTGGGTATGGCCGATCAGTCCTTTAATCCCGCGCCCCAGCTCCATACAGATTTTCGGTAACTGAGTCGTTTTACCAGAACCCGTTTCCCCGGCGACGATCACCACCTGGTGATCACGAATCGCTTCGAGAATGTCCTGTTTTTTCTGACTAACCGGTAAATTGTCAGGATAAGTAATTTCCGGTCGTGCCGCTTCACGCAGCAGGACTTTCCCTGCCGCCTGGTCAATCTCTTTCGCCATCTCCTGGAAAATGGCCTGTTGTGCATCAGGATTTTTAACCTTCTTCACGCCGTGCAGACGGCGAGAAAAACGCAGTCTGTCACGCAGCATCAGCGAATCCAGCCGCTGCTGCAAGGCCGTAAAGGTCAATTTTTGTTGTTCTGTCATAACGTTAGTGGGCAGTAGTCTGCCTGATTAATTTTCTTTTAAATGATAGATATAGAGTACCACATCGCGGCTTTCTATGCGTTGTTCAATAAATTCGAACATAGGCTTCGATTTATTGCGCTATCTCTGTGGCAGGATTGTGAATAAAGTGTCAACAAGCAACGGGGCATCGCCCATTCAAACATCTATAAGGAAACACCATGAGCAAGGTATTAGTTCTTAAATCCAGCATCCTGGCAGGGTACTCTCAGTCTAATCAGTTGTCCGATTATTTTGTTGAACAATGGCGCGAAAAGCACTCCGCTGATGAAATCACCGTTCGCGACCTGGCTGCAAATCCGATTCCGGTACTGGATGGCGAACTGGTTGGCGCTCTGCGTCCGAGCGATGCGCCGCTGACTCCGCGTCAGCAGGAAGCTCTGGCACTTTCCGATGAGTTGATTGCCGAGCTGAAAGCCCACGACGTTATCGTTATTGCGGCACCGATGTATAACTTCAACATCTCGACTCAGTTGAAAAACTATTTTGACCTGGTTGCCCGCGCAGGCGTTACTTTCCGCTATACCGAGAACGGTCCGGAAGGTCTGGTAACGGGTAAAAAAGCCATCGTTATTACCAGCCGCGGCGGGATCCACAAAGATGGACCAACGGACCTGGTGACGCCGTATCTGTCCACGTTCCTCGGCTTTATCGGCATTACCGATGTGAAATTTGTCTTCGCCGAAGGGATCGCATACGGTCCGGAAATGGCAGCGAAAGCACAGTCTGACGCAAAAGCAGCCATCGACAGCATTGTTTCTGCATAACCGGACACGGTCTTGATGTGGACTGTAGATATTCAGTCCACATCTCAATCCACTTACCTGTTTTCCCATAATCTCAGCATCGCTTTGTGCTCGTCTGTCAGCACAATCTGCGGGCGTCTGGCTCGAATATAGCTAATCGCTTCATTAACGGTTTTACAGTGTCCGTAACATAACAACCATGCCGCCACCACCAGCGCACTGCGCGATAATCCCAATGCACAATGGACCAGAACGCTGCCTTGCTCTTCGCGTAATGTTTCCAGCATCGCCACGGCCTGTCGGAGCTCCCCCTCTTCCGGAACCACCAGATCCAGCATCGGTACACAAAAATAGAGTCGATCTTTTGTGGCTCGTCCGCGAGGGAATTCAAAGGTGACGTCCAGAACCGCATTCTGTGCCGGAATATGTCGTGGAAACGCCCCTAAATAAACACCAGCAGTCATTTTGCTCACCGGCTCCAGGCGACGACAAAACCAACGCATAGACAGCCACATCCCGATGCGGCAGGGCAATGTCAGCCAGTAAACGGCGGGCGGTAGTTTCCCCTGACTATCTTTCCCTGTTGTTATCGCGCCAAGCCCACCGTACCCACGGCCAATTATGAGTAGCGATAATACTGGCCAACATAACCAGACTGACCACCATAACTGAATCATCATCATTAGCTCCATCAATACAATGCACGAGCCCGCGCCTACGACATAGGGCAGTGCTATTTTGATTCGACGTTGATCAGGTTTCTGATAATTCCAACGACGGTCGACGGGCACCATCCAGTCAATCAACATACCTACCGCCAGCCCTGTGATGACATCAATAAAATGATGCTGCCAGGTCGTCAGCGTCGAAATGGCGATGAGTAAAAACCATCCGCCGCAGACTTTACGCCACCTCTCAGCCAGATGCTGACGAAAGTGACGCCAAAGTAGCCAGCAGAGAATAATATGCAGCGAAGGAGACTGGTTATAAGGCAGATCAAACAGTTCAAGTTGCGAAAATAGCCATCCCGTCACCCCACTCACTTCAGGACGGATAAAACTAAACTTCAGCGGATAGAGCAAAAAACCGCAGCAGGCCATTACCGTTGCCAGAATAAGCCGGTGGACAAGTCGGCGCTGTTCGAATGTCGTGCTACAAACGAACAGCGAAAATCCATATAAAAGATCCAGACTCCAGTAAGGAACAATAGTCCAGGGAAGAAAAGGGATCGCCGTTTCCCAACCGAATACCTGACTGGGGATATCATGGCTGTTAAGGTCCTGAACCGCGGTGAACTGATTAAGAGATCCATAGGTGAAGAAGAAAAACGGGGCCAGCAACAATAACCAGCCAGCGCCTTGTAGCAATACGTTCCGACGTTCAGTTATCACGACGCACCGCCATCGAAACCGTAAAAATACCCCACTCATCAATCCGTTGTGTGCATTTATCAAATCCGGCATCACGCACGAGTGAATCCATCTCCCCTTGCGAACGCACGCGCATTACCCACGGTTTACCATCTTTATGACTGGTTAACACCCCGGCAATCATCTCCAGTTGAGGGTGCCACGGCTGCCCGGTGTAGATGAGAATGCCGCCCGGTTCGATGGCATTGGCAAGACCTGCGAGTGAGTTTTTTACCTGCTCATTTTCGGGAAAAAGCTCATACAGGCCAGAGACAATCGCCAGCGTAGGCCGCGGAGTTAACGCGCTGAGTTCCTCCGGGTTAAACGCATCGCCCTGTTCAAAACGCACCCGCCCAGACATTCCCCGTTGAGCAATCATCTCTTGCCCCTGTGCAACATTTAACTCGCTGTAATCACGTAACAAAATATCGCTTACGGCAGGCTCGTTTGCCAGCGCATCCAGTACATAGCGCCCATGCCCTGCGGCAATGTCAACCACGCGGACGGCTAAACCTTTGGCGTGGAGATCGGCAACGGCTTGTTTAATCAGTATTTGTAAATGGGTTTTGCGCTGGCGAATACCGCGCCAGCCAACACTGTTCAGGTAGATTTTGTCGACTAAACGCCCGAATGCGTTACTACCTTGCGGTTGATTTTGATAGACATAATCCAGCGAACTGCCTGAATCAAAGCCGGTGCTCATTCCGAGATGCAGGCCCGAAGAGTGCGTCCCGAACAATTTCATCGCCTTTCGCATAAAGCGATACGCTAAATCAACCGGCGATAATGGCACGGGTCCACCAGAAAGTAGCCGCCATCGATCCGCTGATGGTCCTGTGCAGTCTTCATGCTGATAATCAAATTTTTGCGATTTGTTAGCATATAAACGACTAATAAAGCTTTGCATTTTTTCAAATGCCAGCGCCCTGTTCTCTTCACCCAACGTGTCGTGATAAAAGCCTGGCAGCAGATGCAGCTCTTTCAGAGGGCTACGTAATCTCTGATAAAAATCAATCTGCGGTTGGCGATGCACCACATAGTCATCGCCTGATATCAGAAGTTGCGTGGGGAGCGTAATCGCCGCCGCATCTCTAATAATACGTTCAGACGTTTTGTAGAGATCGAGCAAGATATTAACGGCAATCGCCCGTGTGATCAGCGGATCATTATTGAAACTCGCCCCCCGTTGCCGATCGTGGGTCAAATAGCGTCCTTTCACATAGGAATTAATAAAAAACAGACCACGCAGACGATGCCATAACGCCAGCGCAGGACGTGCCAGCGGCACATACAATTTAACCTTAAAGGCCGGAGAAGCCAGCACCAGCCCGCGAATTGCAGGTGCATAATCATGAATCCATGTGGCAACCAGCACTGCGCCGACGCTTTGCGCGATCACTACCACCTCTTCCAGTCCAACCTGGCTGTCGCTGGCAGCAAAACGGACAAATTCATCGACATCCCGCACTGAACGCGCAAGAGATGGGCTATAACCACGCGGCCCCGAACTTTTTCCATGCCCTCGGGCATCCCAGGCATAAAAAGCAGTATCTGGCATCGCCAGTTCATCAACGAGATGTTGTAGACGACCAGAATGTTCATGCCCGCGATGAAATAAGACGATGACCTTTTTCGCCCCGGGCTGTAAAGCGGGCCAGTGCCGATAAAACAACGCTGTATTATCACTGGTGGTAAAAAAATGTTCCCCAGGGATGCGTGAATTTTCCATTTTCTCTATTTTCCTTCAGTAACAGCAGTAGCGTATAAAATAAAAAAATACCGGAGCGGTGAAAATTAATGAGTCAATCCTGTCAAGGAGTCCGCCATGTCCTGGCAATAGTTTTCCGCTATCTTTAACACCAATATCTCGTTTGATGGCTGACATCACGACATCGCCGCAAAAACCACTAATACCAATTAACAAACCCGCTAATAATGCCTGTAATGTATTTAGCGGTGTCAGTAACGGTCCGATAATCAGTGACGCAATCATGATGGTGATGACGCCGCCCATCAGACCTTCCAATGTTTTTCCCGGGCTGACTTTAGGGACCACTTTTCTTCTGCCGCAGGATTTTCCCCATAAATACTGTGCAATATCGTTTGACTCGGTTAATGCCAAAAGAAATAACACCAGTAACGCCCCGCCCTGGATATTTGTGGTTGGCAACATTAATAACCAGGCGGCATGACTCAAGGCGAAAACGGTCATTATCCAGCCCCAAAAAATGGCGCTCACGGTATGCAGAAAACCAGAGGGGTCACCCACTAAAACTTGCCCGGTGGCTAATATCAGAAACCCAGCCAAAGGTATAAATAACAGAAACAGCTCAAAGCAATTAAAACCGATAAGCAAATAGTTAAGAGGAATACCCCAATATAACCAACGCGGAAAATGTACAGATATAAGCGTACAATATTCTTTCAATGCCAGAAAACTTATCAGCGCAAAAAACGTCAACGTCATCCAGCGTGGACCTGAAATCACCATTGAAAAACAAATGACGATGCCCCACCAGGTACGAATACGTAATGTAACCTCACCCCCTTTTCTCTCCGGTAACCGCCATAGCAGAAAACGGTTTATCAGCGTTGCTAAAATTAACAACGCGAAAAGTGTTGCCAGAGATTTTTCCAGCATTATATTTCAGCGCTCATAAGAAGCACACTCCGACAACGATTAATCGCAGTCCAGAGAAGCAGAATTGAAGCAATGCTCCATAAAAGATTATTCCACTGCATCCACTGTGGATAAATGGCAACGGCCAGACCCCACAGACCAAATATTAACGCGCGATCGCTTTTGCCAAATGGACCGGCATAACTGCGAACACCGTTAATCGTCTGCGCGAGTAAACCGCAAAACTCGGTCAATATGGTGCAAAATAACATGAGTATCACGAGTGATGCGTTACTTTCCGGTAAAAATAAAAATGGTAAATAGAGCGCAATATCGGAAATAACATCGCCAGTCTCATTCAAAATCGCCCCCAGACGTGTTTGCTGGTTGCACTCACGCGCCAACATGCCATCCAGCGCATTGAGCGCCATACGGATAAAAAGCACGATGGGCAATAGCAAAAAGAGGATGGGTTGTGCCGCCAACATCAACAGCAATCCGGTAAGAAGAGAAAGCGCCAGTGCAGCAAGAGTGATGTGATTCGCTATAACGTGGTGCTTATAAAGCCAAAACATCGTCGGCCTTAACAGCGACTGAAAGAGCGGTTTTATCTGGTAGAGCGTCATTATCAATCCTTGATAATTCGGTTTGCGCTATGGTGCATCAATTCCCCTGACGGAGATATCGCAACACGCCGTTTCATTAAAAATTCAGAATATATCAAGGTATTGGGGACTCACTGTCAGGAATGATTATCCCCAATTAATCAGATAGTTAAAAAACATTACGTTGTGGATCAATACAACTCATCAAGTTTTCTCATCGCTTGTTCCCGTATTGCGCGCGTCTTACCGTTAAGCGCCAGCTGGCGGACTAAATCCAGTTCAGGGTTAACAAGCTCTAACGCCAGCAAAGGATCACGTTTCAGCCTCGCCTTTAATACATCAACTGGAAAACGGGGATTATTCATCGCCACAATCCACCACTCGGGATCAATTTCTGCCGCCAGTACTGCAGGCGGTGTGTGGCGGTTGTTAAGTGCGCCGAACTTGAAAAATGTGAGATTGCTTTTCGCCAGTGTACTCCACCATATACGATCCGGTTGTTTTGCCAGTACATCCAGTTGTGCTAACGCATCGGGGTCTAGTGCATAATAAACACGTAACGCTTCGTCAACCTGCGCACGGGAACTGTTTTCCTGCCTCAGAAAAAACTTCGCCCAAATATCATTGCGTGGCGTGTTTTGCTGTAATTCCTTGAGAACAACAGCGGGTAAATTATCCCAACTAATTAATGCACTCTCTAAAAAGTCCCAGTCGTCCGAACGTATCAGGGCGGTGGCATTTAATAGCATCTGGTCATCAACTTCGCCGTGGCTAATCAGCTCAGACAAAATCATATCAGCGCTGGTTTCATATGCATCTGAATCTGCTTTCGGATTATTTTTCCGATGCGATAAAGCACGTTGCCAAATTTTTTGTTTCATCGACGTGCTCAGATACTGATTTTTCGCCAGATTACTCCACCCTTCAGGATCGTTGAAACGTGTCAATAACCGTTGTAAAGCAGCGTCAGAGTGAATTACCTGCATATCCCGACAGCAAAAGTAGGCCGGGGATTTTTTCTCCATCCTTTTAACAAAATTAAACTGTAAGTTATCTGGCAATGCTAAAAATAACACACGTATTAGATCATCGTCATTCTCGAATTTTTGGTATAAATAGCCTGCAACTTTGTCACTCTCTTGTGGCGTCATCCGCAACAATTGACCATGGTGTTTCATCTCTGCCAGCTTGAACGCTAAGCTTGTGACAACATTGTTTGATGAATCGTTCGCCAACTGCATTGCCTGATTGTAGGTGAGTTGTCCTCCAGCACCGACCTGACGAATAGAGGAATCATCACTGCGGATATAGCCATCAATAATGGATTCAGGCAATAACCACGCATCTTTATAAAGCTCCTGAATGATCATATCCCAATCTCTTTTCGCCAGAGTCATGACGATATCCAGAGGGAGATTTTCACGTAGCGCAAGATTCAACGGACCGACACCATCAGGTAGACGACTCATTCGCGTCATTATTTCGACAGAGAGCGGTTCACGGTCGAGCAACCCCAGAACAACAGGCTGGTAACCCAATTGCTGATCGGTCAACTCCAGAATCTCATTGTCAGGCATATATCTCGCCATACTTTCAATCGTTTGTTCATCATTGCTATTAATAAGTTGTTTGCGTAGGTTAGCTGAAATTCCTTTAAGCCTTGGGAGAGTTCGCATTACGGCAAGATCAAATGTCGCAATGTCTCGTCCTTCAAATGCAGCAACTTTGCCTTCATCCAGCATTTGCAATTCTTGCACTAACTCAGGAGAAGGCTTAGGGCGAAACAGCGCTTCTTTTTTCATCTGATTACAGACATTCCCTGCCATGCGAATATTGCTTCGCTTAAAAATTTCTTTCAGAGCATCTTCATCATTAATTAGCCCCCAATAATATGCATCAGGATTTATTATCATCAGCGCTTTTTTGACATTTTCAGTGTCATGTTTGTCACTCGCACGGACCATGAATTCACTATTTGTCGAAGACGCAACAACAGGTGCAATTATGTCATTGATAAATATCCCACGCGCATTAATACTCCCCTTAATCGTAGACGGATTATCGTAATATGAGTCGATAAATACCAGTCCACTTGCATTTATCGAACCGGTAATTAACAGTGGTGAATCCGCAACTATATTCGTTGCCGTCACGTTACCGAGAATAATCCATGGATTAGAAAGAGAGAAAGTGGAAATATTACCTTTGACTGTCAAATTCCCAAGAACAATCAATTTTTGATTACTCTCTATATTACCTTCTACCACTAAATCGCCACGATGCACTTTCCAGTTCGATGCAGATAAACCGAAGGGGACAAGATTCACGCTACTGTTGATAGCTTGTTCAACTTGTTGTTTATCTTCAGCGGTAGCCGCAGAAAAAAATGATTCAATATCAACTGCATTTGCAACACATCGAAGTTCCGCCTGTACTGGTAGACTCAGCATAAACAGGGGCAGTAAACGTATCCAGCCGCAATTCCTGGCCTTAAACATATGCACTCCATGCCATTAAAAAAGAAAAAAAGGGAAATGCATCTTTCCCTTTTGTATATTCGTTATTCTCGCGAAATACCATCCAACGTAGACAACACTTCCTCAGAAAGATGCAATTTTTCAGCAGCCATATTCTCCCGTAAATGCGCAACCGAAGACGTCCCTGGGATCAGCAAAATATTCGGTGAACGCTGTAACAGCCACGCCAGCGCCACCTGCATTGGTGTTGCACCCAGGCTCGCAGCAACATCGGAAAGTGTGGACGATTGCAGCGGTGTAAAGCCCCCGAGCGGGAAGAACGGCACGTAGGCAATGCCATCGTGGGCCAAAGCATCAATCATTGCATCATCAGCACGGTGCGCGATGTTGTATTCGTTTTGCACACAGACAATTTCGGCAATCTTGCGCGCCTCTGCAACCTGCGTCGGTGTGACGTTGCTCAGGCCAATATGTTTTACCAGGCCTTGTTGTTGCATCTCTGCCAGCACGGTCAGGCTGGCCTCAATCGATCCTTCCGCTGGGCCATGACCATCCCCCATCATAACGCGCAGGTTAACCACATCCAGCACGTCCAGCCCGAGATTACGTAGATTATCGTGCACCGCTTTTTGCAGCTCTGCCGGAGAAAATGCGGGCAACCAGGATGCGTCCTCTCCACGCCGCGCACCAATTTTAGTGACAATTGTCAGGTCGTCAGAGTAAGGATAAAGCGCTTCGCGGATAATCTGATTGGTGACGTGCGGACCATAAAAGTCGCTGGTATCAATATGATTGACGCCCAATGCCAGCGCCTCACGCAGCACGGTTATAGCGACGTGGCGATCTCGTGGGGGGCCAAAAACTCCAGGACCTGCCAGTTGCATCGCGCCATAACCAAGACGGTTAACGGATTTTGTACCGAGAGTAAATGTATTGCTGCTCATCGCACCCTGCCCTGTAATAAAACGGATTAAGAAAAATCAGTATAGAAACGAAAAGAGATAAATAATGCGAAGGTGTAAACAAGATTACTGGATGAGTTGCTCTATTGTCCTGAAAGACACAAAACAAAACGCGTCACGTACCACATCCGGCAATAAAAAAACCGCAACCTGTATCAGCGTTGCGGTTTAGGGATCACATGCTAAAAATTAGAACGTTTTCTTGAAGTTCAGCATCACGCCTTTATCGCTGATGCCATCCTCTTTCCAGTTGTACGCATCCAGATTCAGCGAACTTTCTTTGCTGCTGTACTTCACGCCGACGCTTGTCAGGCTATTGATGCCGCCGCCCTTCTGACCGTCATCGACGTTAAAGTGCTGACTGCCTGCGCCTGCCAGGCTTGCCGTACGCTGGCTCTTCGCGTAGCTCAGGTTCGGCCCGCCTTCCAGCGTAGCGCTAGCGCTCCAGCCGTCTTTACCTGCGTAGTCCAGTTTCAGCCCGACGATGCTGTCCACCGCCGTTTCGCTGCCACTGTTCATATTCAGGTTAAAGTCTCCGGCATTGCGCTCCTGATAGCCACCTTCCAGTGTGTGACGCAGTTTTACACCCGCATATGGCGTAACCTTCAGTCCTTCGCTCGGTTCGAAAGTCTTCGCCCCTTCGCTGCGGAACTCCAGGTACTGCTGTTTCACGTCGGTATCAGCCGTTTTGTTCGTGTTGCCAAATGCAATCGAGCGGCTGCTGTCAAGGTTGTGAACGTCGTAACGCAAGGCGTTATTCCAGTTCATGCCGTTATCGAACGACATCTGATGTTTCAGGCCAAAAAACTGGCTATAACCGCCTGTAACGCCATTATCACCCGCTTTCTGCGCACCATCACCATCGAGACGAGCGATACCGTACTCCAGACTCATCGTCTGGCTTTCGCTCAGGTCGATAGTTTTACGCAATGCCAGCATGTCGTATTCGGTATTATTACCTAACTCGGCACGCGGATCGCCTTTCGCGACAACGTTGAACGCCAGACCGTTACCCACTTTCGGCGCGGCATCTGCCAGCATACTAAAGCGGTTGCTTAACACGCGCGCTTCGCGGAATACCGTGGTCGCCTGGCTACCGCTGACCTGTTTCAGAGCACTGTTCAGTTCAGCAGTCGTGCCGACGTTCAGGCTGGTAAACAGTTCGTTGTTGGTGTAACCCGCATCCAGTGCTTTCGCGATGTCATTCACCGAGGCATCTGTTGCCACATCGGTGTAGGCATTTTTGCTCATGGTGACGTCAACGTTACCGCTGGCATCGGTGCTGCCTTTGGCAGTCCATACCACGGACGTTGAGGTGATGGCGTCAGCGTCGGTCAGGTTGCTACCTTCCACTACGTTATCAAAACTCACAGTGGTGTCTGCCGTACCAGCGGTAAAGCCCGTGTTAATCTCCACGCCGTTCATGCTGGCATTGTTAACCTTCAGCTTCCCGGCGCTGCCGTTAACGTTGGTACCGACGACATAGCCGTTGAGGTTGTTCATGCTGCCACCAGCCTCATCACTTCCCGACGTTACACTAACCGTATTGGGCTTCGGCACATCCGGCAACGTATAGTCGCCATAATGCACTTCGCTGCTATTACCGTTGTTACCGTTCATACCTTCAACATTGATGCTGTCGCCCTGCTTGATCAGTCCAGAACCCGTAACCCCATCGGCAATCACCACCGTGCCGTTGTTAACCACATGACCTACTGTACCCAGTACGCTAAATGCAAACGAGTCATTGGCGAAGATATTGATGGTGCCGTTGTTTTCGATTACCGCATCCGCCGTGGCGTTGGCATCGAGTTGCATACCGATCATACCCGTGTCAGTAGTGCCTGCGGTACCGAGGTTGATGGTGCCATTGTTAACCAGCTGCGCGTTCTTATCACCTTCCATAGCCACAGCACCGGTGCCGCTGATGTTCATGATGCCGTCATTCTGGGCAATAAAGTTGCTGTGGGTGACTTTCACGGCACTGGCGCTGTCGTGATCGAAGTTGATGACCCCGTTATCCTGGTTCCAGAAGAAGGCATTCTGATCGCCGGCATTATTAGCGCTGACTACCAGTGACTTCGCAGAAACATCAATCGTTCCGTCATTGATAAAACGACCATTTCCGCCCCACATATTAACGGCTCCGTTGTGGGAAGAATTACTGATGTTCATGTGACCGGTATTATAAAGCGTACCGGACTGGTTGATGTGCACAGCATTCTTGTCGTTATCAAGAATAAACTCGCCGCGGTTATTGAAAGCTGAATTATTATTAACTTCCAGCATCCCGGTGTTGTTACCCTCACTACTACTTCCGAGGTTCCAGGTTCCTTCGTTATTTGCCACTGCAGTACCTGTCAGCGCAGCACCTCTCATAATCGCCCCGTCAGTTTGATTATTAAAGACCCCGCCAGCCGACATCATCCGCCCTGTTACACTGCCACTATTATTGAATACCCCCGCGTTCTGCACGATTTTATTGATGGTTCCGGTGTTGTTCACTAACGAACTATCAGCACCAGCATTCATGGTAATTTGCGCAGTCATTTCTCCGGCATTATTGAGGATTCCACCGCTAACATCGACGTTATTCGTCATCACCCCGGCATTTTTAATGACGGCACCCTTGTCAAGTTTTACTAAGTTATTGATGATGCCACCGCTGGTATTTTCCAGAAGACCGCTTGATACCGTAATTTGATCACCGGAAAGCGTTCCGCTATTAACAACATTCCCAGCCAGCTTATCAGTCACAGCAGCAGATTTATTTAGCGTTACAGTTTCTCCGCTTCGTGTAATCGTATCGCCACCGGTATAGATCAGTGAGGTGAAATCATCTGTATTATTGTACTCATTCCCCGATTGGCACACGCCGAAAGTGCAGATTGTACCATAGTTAACAATTGTTCCTGTGCCATCGTTATAAAACGCCTGACCAGTACCAACATTGATATTGATAACACCCGTCTGGTCGTTGATAGCAGTACCATGCTCATAAACAGCCATCCCTACCAGAGTATTTGCTGCCAGACTATCGTCATAATTACCATTTTTTTCGAGGTTAATCGTCCCCTGGTTAATAACTGTATTGCTGGCGCCATAGGCCGCCATACCTGCGCCGGCGTTATAAATAGTTATAACACCGCCCAATTGGTTAATTGCTGTTGCATTTTTCCCTGCACCACTATAACTATCAGTACCAACTCCCACACCTGTACCGAAGTCAATGGCGCTGTTGCTAGCTATATCTCGCATTGCGGTAGTGTCATTTGCATCTACCCACATAGAATCCAGTGTAATTTTACCCTGATTTTCTGCTGTTGAATCTGCTATAGCAAGCATGCCGACACTACCACGACCATACAAATCAATGATGCCGCTGTCAGTATTGATAATTGTGCTATTCGATTGAGCGACTAACCCTGTTATGCTACTGACATCGTTATTAAAAATAAATGAATTCGATGTGCCCGTTGAATACTTGTTAAATACGCTATGTTGTTCCGTCACTTTACCTGTGATCGTACCTGCATTAGTGGCGCTCCCTCCGTTAGTAGCCAGTAAAACAATGGGAGACGGTGCCGGATCTTTACCATTTTGTAATAACGAGATCGTGCCACTATTTATACCTGTTGTATTTTCACCAGTAACAAAAGCAAAACCTAAATTCTGAATTTCAACAGTACCTTTATTAACAATTTTCGCACCGGAATCAGCATAAGTAAGTTCTGGGGTTCTTGTCCCATGATGTTCAAAACTGTCAATATCCTGCATTGTTAGCGTAGCGCCACTGCCAATTTCCAGCAAAGCTTTATCCTGTACCCGAATAACCCCGGCAAACCCCAGAGGGAATTCTCCGCTGATTGTCGTATCTCCATTCAGATATACCGACGACTCACCACTAACGACAATAACGCTGGTATAACTATATCCTGTGCGCAAGGAAGTAACCTGCGATCCATCTGCAAGCGCGTTTTTCTCTCCAATCAGTTCAAGTCCACCATTCATATTAACGGTATTGCCATCGCCAATCACAACCAGACCTGACGTTTTCTCTGCGCTGCCATCAAATAAATTACTCTGACGAGAAGTAACCTCACTGTCTGATACAACAGTTAACTTTCCATCCAGCGTCACGTTATTATCACTGCCGTAAACGTTGATACCCACGGATGGATCGAAGAAATATTCCGCCGCATTGTCTGCGGTTTTATCCTTATCAACCAGAACGTTACCAGTGATATTCACTGTATTCGCATCGCCAGAAACGTTTATGCCCGTCGCTTTCTGCCCGACCACTTTTAGATCTTTTGCCGCCAGCGTCACGCTGTTATTGTTGCCATTAAGATCTACCCCGGTCGAGAAATCGCCAACCTGCATACTGCCTGCCAGCGAAACCTTCCCACTGTTGGTTGTGATGCTGAACCCTGTCGCTTCATTGCTAACGTTAACATCACCCGTATTGGATACTGTTGCCCCCTCACCGTTGATGAGCACGCCAATCGATCCAGTATCGGAAACAACAATATCTCCTTTGTTGTTAACCGTGCCGTTGTCACCAATGTTCTCAACACCATGCGCACCGCCTGTAACAGTCAGGCTACCATCCAGATTTACAATGCCGATATTGCCCGCGATTTTGGTACCCGTGGAATCTTTTCCATCAACAGTGGTTTTTCCACTGTTATTCGCGGTGGCGTCGTTACCGTTGATCTGAGTGCCGGTGCCGCCATTGGTGATAGTGCTCTCGCCTTCGTTATTGACGATGGCCTGGTCGCCGTCAATCTGGATACCGATGGACTCCGGATCGGTGACGGTCATGGTGCCCTTGTTATCCACCGTCGCGCTGTCGCCGGTGATATCAATACCGTGACCGCCGCCGCTGACATCCAGATCGCCGTCCTGAATCACCTTCCCGTTATTGCCAGCAATTTCCGTACCGGTGGAATCCTTGCCGTCAACGGTGGTTTTGCCGTTGTTGTTTGCCGTGGCGTCATCACCGTTAATCTGGGTGCCGGTGCCACCGTTGGTGATGGTGCTCTCGCCTTCGTTATTGACGATGGCCTGGTCGCCGTCAACCTGGATACCGATGGACTCCGGATCGGTGACGGTCATGGTGCCCTTGTTATCCACCGTCGCGCTGTCGCCGGTGATATCAATACCGTGACCGCCGCCGCTGACATCCAGATCGCCGTCCTGAATCACTTTCCCGTTATTACCGTTGATTTCCGTACCGGTGGAATCTTTACCGTCAACGGTGGTTTTGCCATTGTTGTTTACTGTGGCATTATCACCCGTAATAACAAGCTCACCGTTGTGATTATATTGCCACTTCGTTGCGCCATCTGCGCTCACCCCTTCAAGGGCAACAGTGTTATTCGCTTCATCAATCTGCCAAAGATTAATCGTTGCCTTACGACCATTGCTATCTTGCAGAGATATAGTCCCGTCAGCATTCTCGGTATAAGTAAAAACTGAATCGCGAATAGTTAACGTTTTTTCTGTTTTATCGAGAATAACGTCATTATTAAACGAAACCGGTTTGGGAGGTGTAGGCGTATCATCCGGATCGTCCGGTATTATCTCATCTCCGCCAGGAGTTGGGGGAACTGGAGTGTCGTCTGATTCATCATCAGGGGGTGTCGGTGGGAGTGGAGAATTGTTGCGATGATGATGATCATCATCGTCGTTTAGTTCCACTACGGCTAAGGCCGTGATTAACGCAGCAGCGCCTGTGGAAAGCCATGGCATCAGGTTTTGTTCGACTAAAGGAGAGCATTCAGAGGGTAAGCGTTTAAGCTCTTCCGGACTGAGTTTTCCTGGGTCTGCCGGACAAGTCACATTGGTATTTTTCTTTTCACCTGTGGTGGTTTCTACCTCTGTGATATCTGCCGCCCAACCCTGACCACTCAGAGCTAATGCAATACAGGCCGACAATAGAGTTTTCCTTTGCATAATAAATCCTTCTGGCGAATATAAAGAAAGCCGGATGCACTAACCCGACCAATTAGTTATTTAAAACATAGAAGACATCCAATATTGCCAGTAGATTATTATCTAATCAAACATACTTTCCTATAATTCACAATTATAATTCAGGTGAATAAAAAAAGACCATGAAATATATAAATTGTGTATATAATATAAATTACAAATTAAAACCACATTCTCATTATAAATAATTATATGATGAAAAAACGGTATGAATTAATACTCAAATAAATAAAGCAGAGCTTAAACATAACTCTGCTTTATAATTAAAGGGACAAAATAATTTTACATCTGTTACTGTTTCGGTCGCAGATTCTCATCAAATACCAGGCGTTTCCTGCCAGGTTCAATTTCCCGCAATGGCTCGACTTGATGTAACGTCTGCTTACAGCGTGTCACCAGCACCTGGTACTCATGCGTACCCTGCTTTTTCCATGCCAACTCCTGCTCACTGAGTTCACGAATCGCTTTCGCCGGGCTGCCGACAATCAGGTAATTAGCTGGCATTTCTGCTTTGGCTTTCACAAATGCGGATGCACCAACAATGCTGTTCTCGCCAATCACCGCACCGTCCATCACTACCGCGTTCATTCCCACTAATGCATTGCGGCGGATAATGCAGCCGTGAAGGATAGCGCTATGACCAATATGTCCATCTTCTCCTACAACAGTATCCTGCTCGGGAAAACCGTGCATAACGCAATTATCCTGAATGTTCGCGCCATCTTTCACCACGATACGACCAAAATCGCCACGCAGGCTGGCATTTGGCCCAACGTAAACGCCCTTGCCGAGAATAACATCGCCGATCAATACCGCTGTCGGATGGACAAAACTCTCTTCTGGCACAACCGGAGTCAGACCGTCTATCTGATAAATTGGCATAACGCCTCCTGTTCAATATTCAAGCCGCCAAAACGTTGAAAATACAGGCTTCCCGGCGCAGGCAGTTCACCGACCGAGGTTTCACCTTTTTCACTAACGAACGCTAAAGCAGCAGGCGCTACGCGCTGATAAATGTTGATACACAGCTGACGCGCCGTATGCCCTGCCCAGTGTGCCGGAAGCAACTCCTCCGGCAACAATGGGTCTTTAAGGACGACACGGCGATAAAAATGGATCAGTAAAAGCTGAATATGAAATGCCCGCTCCGGGGTTAACTCGTCTGCCGCCTCTTTTAAAAGCGGCACCAGCGGGCGGAATGACTGAATAAAGGTTTCGTACATGGCATTTTGTTCAGTTAAATGCCAGCACTCTTCTACTCTGGCACGCAGTGCTGCGCGAGAAAGCGCCAGTGGTATTTGCGCTTCAAAACAAATCACGTTATCCGCCACACCCGCTTCATGCAAAAGTGTCTGTACATCGGCCAGTTTTTGCGACGGCGATGCCATCAGGCTGGGTGCCAGTGCGCCAAAACCTTGCCAGATCAACTGCTTTTTGACATCAGCCAGCGTTGATTTATCTAAACCTTCCGAGAGCAACAGGAGCCATTTACCATCCCATGCAGGTTGCTCTGCGCGATAAATTTTACTTTCTGCCCGTCGCGTCAGGCGCAAGCCTTTATCACTGAGGCTATAGAAACTGCGTCGCCCGATGCGGGAAACATCCAGCCAGCCTTCTTTATTAAGACGAAACAAAGCGGTGCGCACGAAACGCTCACCAAATCCCAGCCCTTCCAGCAAAGCAGCCAGACTACCCAACCAGATTTCACCACCACGATGGGAAAGCGAATCACCATACAGAGAGGAGATCAAAGATGTGCCACTGACCGGAACAGCGTTTACAGCATGTTGGATAAAAGTATCAAGTTTACTCATTCGCTTCAGTCTGTTGTTATTGTTGTGATTTATGAATCATAGCACAGGTCGTATCGACTTCTGGCCCTGGCGCTTTACCCCACCAGGGCCAGACGATACGTCAGGCACCAACAATATTGCGCAGATCAAACACCCGACACGCCTTGCCTTCTGAACGCGGGATACTGCCACAGTTAACGATCATCACATCGGTAGAGATCCCCACCATCGACTTAATCCGATGGCGCAGCTGGTGGCATACCTGGCAACGCTGCTCATGCGTCAATGTCAGGCTACTTTCTTTCAACTCCACTTTCACAGAAAGTGAATCAAGATGCCCCCGGCGGTTCACCTCCAGTTGGTAATGCAGCGATAAATGTTCGAATTTGACAATCTCTTCTTCCAGTTGTGACGGAAAGACATTTACACCGCGAATAATCAACATGTCATCGCTGCGTCCGCTGATGCGATCCATGCGGCGCATAGTCCGCGCCGTTCCTGGTAACAGTCGGGTTAAATCACGCGTGCGGTAACGAATGACCGGCAATGCTTCTTTGGTCAGCGTGGTGAATAACAGTTCGCCATGTTCACCATCGGCAAGCGGTGTGCCGTCATGAGGATTAACAATTTCAGGATAGAAATGATCTTCCCAAATGGTTGGGCCGTCGGTAGTTTCCAGACACTCCATCGCCACCCCCGGCCCCATCACTTCTGACAGGCCATAAATATCCAGTGCGGTGATCCCCAGGCGACGCTCAATCTCTTTACGCATGGCCTGTGTCCACGGCTCAGCACCAAATACTCCAACCCGCAGCGAGCAACCGCTGGCATCACCGCCCAACTGCCGCTCCAGCTCTTCAATCAGGTTAAGGCAATAAGATGGCGTAACCATGATCATATCTGGTTGAAAATCACGGATCAGTTGCGCTTGTTTTTCCGTCTGCCCGCCAGACATCGGGATCACCGTAGCGCCCAGACGTTCGGCACCATAGTGCGCACCCAGCCCACCAGTAAACAGGCCGTAACCATAGGCAACATGAATTTTGTCTTTGGGCGAGCCCCCTGCCGCACGCAAAGAACGCGCTACAATATTGGCCCAGTTATCAATATCGTTTTGCGTATAGCCGACAACTGTCGGTTTACCTGTGGTTCCCGAAGAAGCATGAATGCGCACCACTTGTTCCATTGGCACGGCAAAGGTGTCAAAGGGATAGTTGTCGCGCAGATCCTGTTTGGTGGTACAGGGAAATTTACGCAGGTCTGAAAGTTCCCTGAAATCATCAGGATGTACGCCTGCTGCGTCGAATTTGCGCCGATACATCGGCACATTTTCATACGCGTGTTTGAGCGTCCATTTCAGACGCTGTGTTTGCAACGCCTGTAACTCATCAACAGACGCGGTTTCAATCGGGTCAAGCTTTGTATTGGTTATCATTGTAGGGTACTCGCAGGTTGATATGCTCAAACACGCTCCAGAATCATGGCGATGCCCTGACCGACACCGATGCACATGGTGCACAATGCGTAACGACCGTTACGCCGATGCAGCTCATGGCTGGCAGCCAGTGCCAGGCGGGCACCACTCATTCCCAACGGATGGCCTAAGGCGATAGCGCCTCCGTTGGGGTTAACATGTGGGGCATCATCAGGCAGCCCCAATTCGCGTAGTACACCCAACGCCTGGGCCGCGAACGCTTCGTTCAGTTCAATCACGTCCATATCGTGAATACTCAGCCCTGCGCGTTCCAGCACCCGGCGAGTTGCAGGCACCGGACCAAGCCCCATCAGGCGCGGTTCCACCCCGGCGGTTGCCATGGCTACGATACGCGCCCGCGGTGTCAGTCCTTGCGCTGCTGCCATCTGTTCACTGGCAATAATCAACGCAGCGGCTCCGTCATTCACCCCGGAAGCATTGCCTGCGGTAATCACCCCATTGGCACGAAATGGTGCTTTTAACCCACGTAACTGTTCCAGCGTCGTTTCCGGGCGCAGATGCTCATCATGTTGTATTTCTGTTACAACACCTTTCTTGTTTTTCAACACAACCGGAACAATCTCCTCAGCCAGAATGCCTGAGGATTGCGCTTTTGCCGTACGTTGCTGACTGCGTAGCGCAAAACTATCTTGATCTTCTCGTGAGATTTTTAACAGTTCAGCTACATTCTCTGCCGTTTCCGGCATGCTGTCAGTTCCAAATTGCTGAGCCATGAGCGGGTTCACAAATCGCCAGCCAATAGTGGTATCGAACATCTCAGCCTGACGAGAAAATGCACTGGCTGCCTTGCCCATAACAAACGGTGCCCGTGACATTGACTCCACGCCACCGGCGATCAGCAAATCGCCATCGCCCGCTTTAATCGCCCGTGCGGCAAACCCCAGTGCGTCCAGCCCGGAACCACACAAGCGGTTAATGGTTGTGCCGGAAACACTCTGCGGCAGCCCCGCCAGTAAAGTCGCCATCCGGGCTACGTTACGGTTATCTTCTCCCGCCTGATTAGCACAGCCGAGGATCACATCATCGATACACTCCGCATCGAGACGCGGGTTTCGCACCAGCAGTTCCCGCAAAGGGATAGCAGCCAGATCATCAGCCCGAACACTTGATAATGCCCCGCCGTAGCGACCAATTGGCGTACGAATTCCGTCACAAATAAAGGCTTCACGCATCAGGCTTCTCCTGTAATGGTGCCGCCGATGCGGTGAGATTTACCGCGAAACAGCGCAACCGTTTTTTGTTGTTGGTTAACAATTTCGATGTCGTAAACACCGGTTTGCTTGCCCTGATGACGTACCTGCGCAGTAGCAGTTAAGGTGTCTCCGGCAAAGCCTGGACGCAAAAAATCAATCGTGCAGGCAGAAGCGACGGCTGCCAGCCCCTGGCTATTGCAGGCGTAGGCAAAGGCAGTATCAGCCAGTGAAAATAGCTGCCCGCCGTGGCAACTTTGATGACCGTTAAGCATTTGTGCAGTGACGGTCATGGTCACTACAGCAAAGCCTTCATCCATTGAGATAATGTCGATGCCAAGCGCTTTGGCGCAGGCATCGTTCTCATACATTGCATGGGCATTTTGCCAGGCCTTATGACTCATAACCGCTCTCCAGAAGCGCCCGTTGGCGCAGCAATGAACATGGGCGATAGCGTTCTTCGCCATAGTGATGCTGTAGATTTTCAAGGAGCCTTAATATTCGCTGCCAGCCAAGTTGCGCTCCCCAGGCAAGTGGGCCATATGGATAATTCACCCCAAGACGCATGGCGGTATCGATATCCTGTTCAGAGGCCACGCCTTTTTGAAGCGCATCAAGGGCTTCATTGATGATCATTGCTACCGTTCGCCAAATCAGCATTCCTGGGTAATCTGCAATTTGCAGCACTGTTTTGCCCTGCTGTTGCAGGTAATAAATGGCCTTGCGGGTCGCTGAGTCCGGGTTCACCGCTGCAGCAGCAATGGTCACCACCTTGCCCGCCATTTTATCGATCACTACCACCGGGCGTGCCAGTCGTATTGCCAGCGCCTGTGCCGTCTCGCCTTGTGTCTCAATCAATAAAACATCGTCAATTTCCGTGACACCGTCACTTTTCTTTTCTACTTTCATTGGGCTAAAACTGTCGCTTACCGCTTCCAGGCCAACAACTGCCTCACGTTCCGCGCGCCAGTCGTACACGCCCAGCCCACTTTTCTTGCCCAACCGTCCACCAATCACCAGTTCCTGTTGCACCAGCGAAGGTAAAAAACGACGCTCCTGCCAGAAAGCGTTAAACACCGAACAGGTGACAGCAAAATTGACGTCCTGACCAATCAGATCGGTTAATTCCAGCGGCCCCATCGGGAAACCAGCGCCATCGCGAAGTGCAGCGTCAATCACTTCTGGTGCAGCAACCTGCTCTTCCAGTGCCCGCCAGGCCTCGGAATAATAAGGACGCGCAACACGGTTAACGATAAATCCAGGAGTCGAATGACAGCGCACAGGCTGCTTACCCCAACTCAACGTTAGTTCACACAACTGCTCAACAACTTCCGCCGCCGTTGCCAGCCCACTGACCACCTCCACCAACTTCATCACCGGTGCCGGGTTAAAAAAATGCAGCCCCGCAACACGTTCAGGATTTTTTATCTCCGCAGCAATCGCGGTTATAGAGATTGACGAAGTGTTAGTGGTCAATAGCGTTTGTGGCGGGCAAACTTCCGCCAGCTGTGCAAAGAGCGCTTTTTTGACTTCCAGACGTTCAGACGCCGCTTCAATGACCAGGTCCGCAGCTGCCAGCGCGTGAATATCGGTCACCGGGATCAGGCGTTTCAATGTGCGTTCACAGGTTTCAGCAGTCAGTTTTCCCCGCGTCACGCGTGAATTTAGCCGCGCGTGTATCCCGTCGATTGCGCGGGTCAGCGCTTCAGCAGAAATGTCATACAGTAAAACCTGGTGTCCATGACTGGCAGCAACTTCAGCAATGCCTGCCCCCATGGTGCCGCTCCCAATCACTGCCACAGTTTGCACATTTATCATCATGCTATTTCCCCGTGAACTGCGGTGAGCGTTTAGCCAGGAACGCACTGACACCTTCACGATAATCTGCGCTCCGTCCGGCAAGTCGCTGATAGTCACGTTCCAGATCCAGTTGCGTATCGAGCGTATTGGTTTCAGCGCTATTTATCGCTTGCTTGATAAGTCCAAGACCAAATGTCGGTTGTGTCGCCAGATGCCGTGCCAGCTGTTGCGCGGTATCTGCCAGCGTTTCATCATCAACAACCTGCCAGATCATCCCCCATTCGTGCGCCTGTTCAGCACTCAGTTGATTCCCCAGCAGTGCCAGCCCCATGGCGCGCGCTCGTCCGGCAACGCGTGGCAGTAACCAGGTTCCACCGCAATCGGGTATTAAGCCTAACTTACTAAACGCCATGACGAATTTTGCTGAACGGGCAGCAATAACGATGTCGCCCCCCAGTGCCAGTGTTGCGCCTGCCCCTGCCGCCACGCCATTGACTGCACAGATCACCGGTTTTGGCAGTTTTGCCAGGCGACGTACCAGTGGGTTATAGAAACGTTCAACTGACATCCCTAAATCCGGTGCGGGGCCTGTGGGATCAACGTTACGATCGTTAAGATCCTGACCAGCACAAAATCCGCGCCCGGCACCTGTAAGTAACAGGCAACGGATAGTGTCGTCGCGCTCGACCTGTTTCAGGCACTCTGCCAGTTGTGCGTGCATCTCATCATTAAAACTGTTCAGGCGTTCCGGGCGGTTGAGCGTTAGTGTCATCACGCCCTTTTCTACATGACTGAGGATGAATTCCATCATTAGCGTCCTTTAAAGTCGGGCGTGCGTTTTTGTAAGAAAGCGGAGATGCCTTCATGACGATCTTCTGTTGCCGCCAGCAAGGTGAATAACTGTCGCTCCTGGGCAAGTCCGGCTTGCAAAGCCACTTCCTGCGACTGGCGCAGCGCTTGCTTTGCCGCTTGTAAGGCCAGCGGCGAGTGACGTGCCATTTTCGATGCCAGCTGTAAGGCGTATTCGAGGGTTAAATCGCTGGGGAAGACGTCGCTAACCAGCCCGGCCTGCTGTGCTTGCTGAGCGGTGATACTTTCTCCGCTCAGCACCATTTTGCTGGCTAACGATTTACCGACACTACGGATTAAACGTTGCGTTCCGCCTGCGCCAGGCATGATGCCGAGAGTGATTTCCGGCAACCCAAAACGCGCGTTCTCTCCGGCAACCACCACATCGCACAACAATGCCAGTTCGCAACCCGCCCCAAGCGCGTAACCATTGACGGCTGCGATAAGTGGTTTATTAAAGGCCTGCAATCGCGCCCATAGCTGCGGACGTGTATCGTTTAAGGTGGCCGCGAGATCTTTTTCTGCCATTTCGTTGAGATCGGCCCCAGCGGCAAAAAAGCGTGCATTACCGGTAATCACACAGACCGAAATGCTGGTATCGGTAGCCGCAGCTTCCAGTTCATTTACCAGTTGCATCAGCAGGGCATTATTTAGCGCATTACGTGCGGCGGGACGGTTAAGGGTCAGCAACAATACTCGTTGCTGACGGCTGACGATCAGTTCGCTCATGCCATCCCCTTCGCGTCAAAGTCAACCACCACATCGCTGGTCAGCGGCAGTGCCTGGCAACTCAACACATAACCTGCGGCCAGTTCATCCGGTTCCAGACTGTAATTGGTTTCCATCGCCACTTTGCCACGCAGCACTTTGCATTTGCAGGTCGCACAGACGCCGCCTTTGCAGGCATAGGGCAGATCCGCCCCCTGGCGCAATGCCGCATCGAGAATGCTTTCATCGTCGGCATTAAGCACGATTTCCCGATCCCGCCCATCCTGACGTACAGTCACTTTTTGTCCGTCACTTTGCACGTTAACGCTACGTTTGACGCGCGTGCCAGGCGTATTAAACCGCTCCAGATGAATGGTTTTATCTGGCATTCCCAGTGCTTTTAAGGCGGTTTCCGCGTCATCCATCATCGCCGCCGGACCACAAATAAATGCCTCATCATAAAGACGAAAATTAATGAGCGAGGCCCCAAGTGACTGTAATTTTTCACCGTCAATACGCCCGTGAAGCAGATCGCTGTCGAGGGTTTCCTGACTGAAAATGCACAACAACTGTAAACGCTGAGGATATTTGTCTTTCAGGTCTGCCAGTGCCTGGCGAAACATCATGCTCTGGCTGGTACGGTTACCGTAGATCAGGGTGAACTGACTTTCAGGCTCGGTTTGTAAAGTGGTGGCGATAATCGCCAGCATTGGCGTAATACCTGATCCTGCTGCAATTGCCAGATAGCGCCCCTGGCGTTCGGCCTGCGGCTGATAGCCGAAATGCCCCTGCGGCACCATGACCTCCAGCGTCATACCCTGGCGGATGTGTTCGCGGGCATAGCGGGAGAAACGTCCGCCTTCAATGGCTTTCACCGCCACACTAATTTCGCCAGGCAGATAGCTGCGGCAAATGGAGTAACAACGGCGTAATTCTTCACCATCAAAGCTGGCTTTTAAGGTCAAATGTTGACCGGGGCGAAAGCGATACGCCTCCTGCAAAGGCTGGGGCACCGCAAAGGTAATGGTCACCGCATCACGGGTTTCCGACTCGACTTTTGCCACTGTTAAGGAATGAAACGTTGTCATGGCATCCTCAAATACATTTGAAATAATCGAAAGGTTCGCGGCAACTATCGCAGCGGTACAATGCTTTGCAGGCCGTGGAACCAAATTCACTGATAAGTGTGGTATGGACGCTGGCGCAGCGCGGGCAACGTACTTCTGGCGGCAAATGGGCATGGCAACTGTGTCCGGCGGGCGGGCTAATGCCATACTCTCGCAGACGCTCACGGGCATCGGGGGTCATCCAGTCGGTGGTCCATGCCGGGTCGAGTTGCAGCACAACCTGAACGGGGGTAAACCCGTTGGTTGTCATTGCCTCACGTATCGCGCCAATCAAATGTTCCGTTGCCGGACAACCGGAATATGTCGGCGTAAAGCCGATCACCCATCCTTCTCCCATCTGTGTCACATTACGCACCATGCCTAAATCAGTAATGGTCAGCACCGGGATCTCCGGGTCCGGGATCTGGCTGAGTAGCGCCCATATCTCATGAACCTGTGGCGGTGCAATGGTGGCCAGACGTTGCATACCCATCTCCTCTGTTACCATTGCTGACCGGGCAAGACACGCTGGAGATACTGCATTTCTGCCAGCATGGGTCCAAGGTGTTCGGTATGCAGTCCTTTTTTACCGCCAGTGCGATACGCCTGCTCTTGCGGTACGTTCAATGTGGCTTCGTTGATCCCGGCAAAAACTTCGGCTTCCCACGCTGCGCGTAAAGTGCGTGGATCAACCGCAATACCCTCTTCACTCAGTGCAATATCAATCTCGTCGGCATCGAACAGTTCGGCGGTAAAACGCCACAACTTGTTGATGGCCTGCTGCATCTTTTGCCCTGATACGTCAGTACCATTGCCCAGTCGCTCCAGCCAGCCACGACTAAAACGCAGGTGATAGCGCGCTTCTTTAATTGCTTTGGCAGAAATCGCCGCCAGTTGCGGATCACGGCTTTCCATCAGACGGGTAAAGAGCGCCACATGCCATGCATCGATGAAATACTGGCGTGCAATGGTGTCGGCAAAATTGCCGTTTGGTTGTTCAACCAACAATAAGTTGCTGAACTGGCGCTCGTCTCGGGTGAAGGCCAGGGTATCTTCATCGCCTTCTCCCGCTAATTCAGCGGCATACGATAAGAAGTTGCGTGCCTGACCTAATAAATCGAGGCCAATGTTTGCCAGTGCGAGATCGATTTCCAGTTCCGGTGCGTGACCGCACCATTCACCCAACCGCTGGGAGAGCACCAGGCAGTTATCGCCCAGGCGCAAGGTGTAAGCCGTTAACTGATTCATTTCCGACCTCACATGTGCTCAATGCCATCAGGGATGGTGTAAAACGTTGGATGGCGATAGACCTTGCTTTCAGCCGGATCAAAAAATTCACCGCGTTCTTCCGGTTGCGAGGCAACAATTTCACTCGCCTTCACCACCCAAATTGAACATCCTTCGCTACGACGGGTGTAAGCATCACGGGCATTTTCCAGTGCCATCCGCTCATCGGCAGCATGTAAACTGCCAACATGGCGGTGTGATAAGCCCTGTTTGCCACGCACGAAAACTTCGTATAACGGCCAGTAAACATTACTCATTTTGAATCTCCTTATGCGACCTTACGGGCATGTTGTTTTTGTGCATGGGCCAGCGCTGCTTCCCGTACCCAGGTACCTTCTTCCCAGGCTTTACGTTTGGCGTCGAGCCTCTCCTGATTACAAATTCCGCGACCGTTAATTACTTCGTTAAACTCCTGCCAGTCGATCTCACCAAAGCGGTAGTGACCGCTTTCAGTGTCAAAATGCAGATCCGGGTCAGGAACGGTCATACCGAGCATTTCAACCTGTGGAACGGTGTTATCCACGAAACGCTGGCGGAGTTCGTCGTTGGTGAAACGTTTGATTTTCCAGGTGAGACTTCTGGCGCTGTTTGGCGAGTTATCATCGTTTGGCCCGAACATCATTAAGGCTGGCCACCAGAAACGGTTAATGGCGTCTTGCAACATCTGCTTTTGAGCTTCGCTGCCCTGCGCCAGTGCCATGCAGGCTTCAAACCCCTGACGCTGGTGAAAACTCTCTTCTTTGCAGATTTTCACCATTGCTCTGGCATACGGGCCATAAGAAGTGCGGCATAACGCCACCTGATTGACGATCGCTGCGCCATCCACCAGCCAGCCGATAACACCGATATCAGCCCAACTCAATGTCGGATAATTAAAGATGGAGGAATATTTCATCCGTCCGTCGAGCATTTTTTGGTAGATGTCTTCTCTGGCGCAGCCCAGTGTTTCGGCGGCGCTATAGAGATACAGACCATGACCGGCTTCATCCTGCACTTTGGCCAACAGAATGGCTTTACGCCGCAAGGTTGGTGCGCGAGTGATCCAGTTACCTTCAGGCAACATACCAACAATCTCGGAGTGCGCATGCTGCCCAATCTGGCGGATCAATGTCTTTCGGTAAGCATCGGGCATCCAGTCCTGTGGCTCGATAGCCGTTTCCTGGGCTATCCGTTGCTCAAAGCGTTCTTCTTGGGTCACGTCATCACCTTTACGATTCCAGTTTTCGTGAATTAATTAAAAACACGAATCACATTGTTTTATGAAAGTTACACAATAGTTAAGTAAAATCACAAATTTTGTATGTTTGAACTGTGACGGATTTCGCACCCTATTTTTATAAATCATTATTTATCAGTGCATTAATGTTTTCCGCAGTTGCTATACAGATCGCATAGTTAACATTTCGTTAAAAGATCCCTTGCTTTTTATGATTCGCGATTTAACTATTAGCAACAGAAATGTGAAACATCTGGAGAGTAGCGATGCAGCAGTTAGCCAGTTTCTTATCCGGTACCTGGCAGTCTGGCCGGGGCCGTAGCCGTTTGATTCACCACGCTATTAGCGGCGAGGCGTTATGGGAAGTGACCAGTGAAGGTCTTGATATGGCGGCTGCCCGCCAGTTTGCCATTGAAAAAGGTGCCCCCGCCCTTCGCGCTATGACCTTTATCGAACGTGCGGCGATGCTTAAAGCGGTCGCTAAACATCTGCTGAGTGAAAAAGAGCGTTTCTATGCTCTTTCTGCGCAAACAGGCGCAACGCGGGCAGACAGTTGGGTTGATATTGAAGGTGGCATTGGGACGTTATTTACTTACGCCAGCCTCGGTAGCCGGGAGCTGCCTGACGATACGCTGTGGCCGGAAGATGAATTGATCCCCTTATCGAAAGAAGGTGGATTTGCCGCGCGCCATTTACTGACCTCAAAGTCAGGCGTGGCAGTGCATATTAACGCCTTTAACTTCCCCTGCTGGGGAATGCTGGAAAAGCTGGCACCAACGTGGCTGGGCGGAATGCCAGCCATCATCAAACCAGCTACCGCGACGGCCCAACTGACTCAGGCGATGGTGAAATCAATTGTCGATAGTGGTCTTGTTCCCGAAGGCGCAATTAGTCTGATCTGCGGTAGTGCTGGCGACTTGTTGGATCATCTGGACAGCCAGGATGTGGTGACTTTCACGGGGTCAGCGGCGACCGGACAGATGCTGCGAGTTCAGCCAAATATCGTCGCCAAATCTATCCCCTTCACTATGGAAGCTGATTCCCTGAACTGCTGCGTACTGGGCGAAGATGTCACCCCGGATCAACCGGAGTTTGCGCTGTTTATTCGTGAAGTTGTGCGTGAGATGACCACAAAAGCCGGGCAAAAATGTACGGCAATCCGGCGGATTATTGTGCCGCAGGCATTGGTTAATGCTGTCAGTGATGCTCTGGTTGCGCGATTACAGAAAGTCGTGGTCGGTGATCCTGCTCAGGAAGGCGTGAAAATGGGCGCACTGGTAAATGCTGAGCAGCGTGCCGATGTGCAGGAAAAAGTGAACATATTGCTGGCTGCAGGATGCGAGATTCGCCTCGGTGGTCAGGCGGATTTATCTGCTGCGGGTGCCTTCTTCCCGCCAACCTTATTGTACTGTCCGCAGCCGGATGAAACACCGGCGGTACATGCAACAGAAGCCTTTGGCCCTGTCGCAACGCTGATGCCAGCACAAAACCAGCGACATGCTCTGCAACTGGCTTGTGCAGGCGGCGGTAGCCTTGCGGGAACGCTGGTGACGGCTGATCCGCAAATTGCGCGTCAGTTTATTGCCGACGCGGCACGTACGCATGGGCGAATTCAGATCCTCAATGAAGAGTCGGCAAAAGAATCCACCGGGCATGGCTCCCCACTGCCACAACTGGTACATGGTGGGCCTGGTCGCGCAGGAGGCGGTGAAGAATTAGGCGGTTTACGAGCGGTGAAACATTACATGCAGCGAACCGCTGTTCAGGGTAGTCCGACGATGCTTGCCGCTATCAGTAAACAGTGGGTGCGCGGTGCGAAAGTCGAAGAAGATCGTATTCATCCGTTCCGCAAATATTTTGAGGAGCTACAACCAGGCGACAGCCTGTTGACTCCCCGCCGCACAATGACAGAGGCCGATATTGTTAACTTTGCTTGCCTCAGCGGCGATCATTTCTATGCACATATGGATAAGATTGCTGCTGCCGAATCTATTTTCGGTGAGCGGGTGGTGCATGGGTATTTTGTGCTTTCTGCGGCTGCGGGTCTGTTTGTCGATGCCGGTGTCGGTCCGGTCATTGCTAACTACGGGCTGGAAAGCTTGCGTTTTATCGAACCCGTAAAGCCAGGCGATACCATCCAGGTGCGTCTCACCTGTAAGCGCAAGACGCTGAAAAAACAGCGTAGCGCAGAAGAAAAACCAACAGGTGTGGTGGAATGGGCTGTAGAGGTATTCAATCAGCATCAAACCCCGGTGGCGCTGTATTCAATTCTGACGCTGGTGGCCAGGCAGCACGGTGATTTTGTCGATTAATCGGTGAATGAAGGGCAACGGCGAATAGTTGCCCTTTTATTTCACTAAGTTTTGTGACGTTGTCACATTATGCATGATGTGTACATCTATTTTCAGGGCATCCACTGTATGAAAAGCTGGCACACCTGCCAAACAACCTGGCAGGTGCAGGCAATCCCCTTTGCATCAGTACTGATAATGTGAACCTGACTAAACCGCCCACAGAGCGCGGTTGCTAACAAGAACACAACATCTGACGAGGTTAATAATGGGAAGCCCCTCTCTGTATTCTGCCCGTAAAACAACCCTGGCGTTGGCAGTCGCCTTAAGTTTCGCCTGGCAAGCGCCGGTATTTGCCCACGGTGGTGAAGCGCATATGGTGCCAATGGATAAAACGCTTAAAGAATTTGGTGCCGATGTGCAGTGGGACGACTACGCCCAGCTCTTTACCCTGATTAAAGATGGCGCGTACGTGAAAGTGAAGCCTGGTGCGCAAACAGCAATTGTTAATGGTCAGCCTCTGGCACTGCAAGTACCGGTAGTGATGAAAGACAATAAAGCCTGGGTTTCTGACACCTTTATTAACGATGTTTTCCAGTCCGGGCTGGATCAAACCTTTCAGGTAGAAAAGCGCCCTCACCCACTTAATGCGCTAACTGCGGACGAAATTAAACAGGCCGTTGAAATTGTTAAAGCTTCCGCGGACTTCAAACCCAATACCCGTTTTACTGAGATCTCCCTGCTACCGCCAGATAAAGAAGCTGTCTGGGCGTTTGCGCTGGAAAACAAACCGGTTGACCAGCCGCGCAAAGCCGACGTCATTATGCTCGACGGCAAACATATCATCGAAGCGGTGGTGGATCTGCAAAACAACAAACTGCTCTCCTGGCAACCCATTAAAGACGCCCACGGTATGGTGTTGCTGGATGATTTCGCCAGTGTGCAGAACATTATTAACAACAGTGAAGAATTTGCCGCTGCCGTGAAGAAACGCGGTATTACTGATGCGAAAAAAGTGATTACCACGCCGCTGACCGTAGGTTATTTCGATGGTAAAGATGGCCTGAAACAAGATGCCCGGTTGCTCAAAGTCATCAGCTATCTTGATGTCGGTGATGGCAACTACTGGGCACATCCCATCGAAAACCTGGTGGCGGTCGTTGATTTAGAACAGAAAAAAATCGTTAAGATTGAAGAAGGTCCGGTAGTTCCGGTGCCAATGACCGCACGCCCATTTGATGGCCGTGACCGCGTTGCTCCGGCAGTTAAGCCTATGCAAATCATTGAGCCTGAAGGTAAAAATTACACCATTACTGGCGATATGATTCACTGGCGGAACTGGGATTTTCACCTCAGCATGAACTCTCGCGTCGGGCCGATGATCTCCATGACTTATAACGACAATGGCACCAAACGCAAAGTCATGTACGAAGGTTCTCTCGGCGGCATGATTGTGCCTTACGGTGATCCTGATATTGGCTGGTACTTTAAAGCGTATCTGGACTCTGGTGACTACGGTATGGGCACGCTAACCTCACCAATTGCTCGTGGTAAAGATGCCCCGTCTAACGCAGTGCTCCTTAATGAAACCATCGCCGACTACACTGGCGTGCCGATGGAGATCCCTCGCGCTATCGCGGTATTTGAACGTTATGCCGGGCCGGAGTATAAGCATCAGGAAATGGGCCAGCCCAACGTCAGTACCGAACGCCGGGAGTTAGTGGTGCGCTGGATCAGTACAGTGGGTAACTATGACTACATTTTTGACTGGATCTTCCATGAAAACGGCACTATTGGCATCGATGCCGGTGCTACGGGCATCGAAGCGGTGAAAGGTGTTAAAGCGAAAACCATGCACGATGAGACGGCGAAAGATGACACGCGCTACGGCACGCTTATCGATCACAATATCGTGGGTACTACACACCAACATATTTATAATTTCCGCCTCGATCTGGATGTAGATGGCGAGAATAACAGCCTGGTGGCGATGGACCCAGTGGTAAAACCGAATACTGCCGGTGGCCCACGCACCAGTACCATGCAAGTTAATCAGTACAACATCGGCAATGAACAGGATGCCGCACAGAAATTTGATCCGGGCACGATTCGTCTGTTGAGTAACCCGAACAAAGAGAACCGCATGGGCAATCCGGTTTCCTATCAAATTATTCCTTATGCAGGTGGTACTCACCCGGTAGCAAAAGGTGCCCAGTTCGCGCCGGACGAGTGGATCTATCATCGTTTAAGCTTTATGGACAAGCAGCTCTGGGTAACGCGTTATCATCCTGGCGAGCGTTTCCCGGAAGGCAAATATCCGAACCGTTCTACTCATGACACCGGTCTTGGACAATACAGTAAGGATAACGAGTCGCTGGACAACACCGACGCCGTTGTCTGGATGACCACCGGCACCACACATGTGGCCCGCGCCGAAGAGTGGCCGATTATGCCGACCGAATGGGTACATACTCTGCTGAAACCATGGAACTTCTTTGACGAAACGCCAACGCTAGGGGCGCTGAAGAAAGATAAGTGATTGTTTCAGACAAAAAAAACGGCACCAGGTGCCGTTTTTTACTTATGAGCGAACCAGATTAATACCGTACACACACCGACTTAGTTTCACACCAACCGTCCAGCCAGTCGGGGCCAAAATCACGGCCCGTTCCTGACTGCTTCATCCCACCAAACGGTAAGTTAGCGTCAATTAAGGTATGGCTGTTTACCCACACCGTCCCTGCCTGTAAGCGATCGCTATATTCCAGAGCCTGGGAGAGATTTTGCGTCCAGACACTGGCAGTTAAGCCATATTCCGTGTCGTTTGCCAGTTGTAACGCCTCTTCTCCATCCGCTACTCGCACCAGGTTTACCACCGGACCAAACACCTCTTCACGAGTTAAGCGCAATTTAGCATCGGGATTTACCACCAGCGTTGGCGCAACATAATACCCCTCTCCGGCTGGACCATTCGACCCGCGAATCAGCTCTGCTTGCTGTGCCTGCGCATCGTCGAGGAATGAACACACTTTGTCGCAGTGCGCACGAGAAACCAAAGGGTTAATCTGTGCAACAGGTGACATCCCCGGTCCCACTTGCAACGATTTTACCGCCTGCTCAAATCCACTAACCAGCGTGTCAAACAACGGCGCTTCAATATAAATTCGCGAACTGGCGGCGCATACTTGCCCTTGATTCAGGAAGCTTCCGGTCATCAAGCCTTCAATAACCCATTGCGGATCAGCATCTTTTAATACAATTGCCGGGTTTTTACCGCCCAGTTCCAGCGTTACACGCGTTAAGTGATCAGCAGCAGTTCTGGCAATACCTTTTCCCGTCGCGGTTGAACCGGTAAAACTGATTTTCGCAACATGAGGATGTGACGTCAGGGCCGCGCCGCATACAGCACCTGACCCGGTGACGACATTAAAAACGCCATCAGGGATACCAGCCTCGCTGGCCAGTTCCGCCACGCGCAACATCGTCAGTGGCGTGGTTTCCGAAGGCTTAATCACGATTGAACAGCCTGCTGCCAGTGCTGGCATCACCTTCCACATACCAATCATCAACGGAAAGTTCCATGGCACAATTCCCGCCACTACGCCAACCGGCTCTTTACGCGTCCAGGCCTGATAACGCGCCCCCTGGGGTAAGGGAATCGACAAGTCCAGCGTTTTACCCGCGATTTTGGTCGTTAACCCGGCGGTATAACGCATCCAGTTCAGCGTACAGCCCACTTCAAAAGCACGGGAAATGGCAATTGACTTGCCTTGCTCCAGGGTTTCCAGTTGCGCCAGCTCCTCACTGTGCTGCTCCACCAGATCAGCAAAACGTAGCAGAATACGTTCACGCTCTGCGGGTAATCGCCCGGCCCAGCGACGCGAGACAAAGGCCCGCCAGGCAGACATGACTGCGTTATCTACATCCGCTTCGTTGGCATCAGCAGTAGACGCAATTTCTTGCCCGGTGGCCGGATCAAAGATCGCCAACCGTTTTTCACTTTGTGCGGGGCCAGGACGACCATCAATATAAAGACCGTGTTGACGATCGAGAAACTGTTGGACCTGGCTTAATACTGCTACATGCGGCTCTGTCATCACTTTTCCTTATTATTTACCCAGTGTGATTTCAGTGTACGCAGCGACAAGAAAAGTCACTTTTTTCGCTGTGACATTCGCTTTGTCAGCTGTGACAAGCTCCGCAAATCGTGACAATAACCGCTTATGTCTCTATGCCTGACAAGACTTATTTCCTATAGTCAGGCTCATTAGCTTCGTTTATTGCAACACAAATGCAACAATAAAAATACATTTCACAGAGCGAAAACGTGCCATGAACCCCGCAGTGGATAATGAGTTTCAGCAATGGCTTTCCCAAATCAATCAGGTATGCGGAAATTTTACCGGACGCCTGCTGACTGAGCGTTACACGGGTGTACTGGACACGCATTTTGCCAAAGGACTAAAGCTGAGTACCGTGACAACCAGCGGGGTGAATTTATCCCGCACCTGGCAGGAAGTAAAAGGCAGCGACGATGCCTGGTTTTACACCGTTTTTCAGCTTAGTGGTCAGGCAATAATGGAGCAGGATGAGCGTCAGGTGCAGATTGGCGCTGGCGATATTACGTTACTCGATGCCTCACGCCCCTGTTCGCTTTACTGGCAGGAGTCTTCTAAACAGATTTCATTACTTTTGCCACGCACTCTGCTGGAACAATATTTTCCCCATCAAAAACCTATCTGCGCAGAAAGACTGGACGCTGACTTACCCATGGTGCAACTCAGTCATCGCCTGTTACAGGAGAGCATGAATAATCCGGCACTTTCTGAAACAGAAAGTGAAGCTGCGCTACAGGCGATGGTGTGTCTGCTGCGCCCGGTACTTCATCAGCGGGAATCTGTTCAACCTCGTCGTGAACGTCAGTTTCAAAAAGTGGTTACGTTGATAGACGATAATATTCGCGAAGAGATATTACGCCCGGAGTGGATAGCCGGAGAGACAGGTATGTCAGTACGTAGTTTGTACCGAATGTTTGCCGATAAAGGTTTGGTAGTCGCGCAATATATTCGTAACCGTCGTCTCGATTTTTGTGCAGATGCGATTCGCCATGCCGCAGATGATGAAAAACTGGCAGGCATCGGCTTTCATTGGGGATTTTCTGACCAGAGTCATTTTTCAACGGTATTTAAGCAACGCTTTGGGATGACGCCAGGCGAGTATCGACGTAAATTCCGCTAACTAATTGGCGTTGCATGTACTGCAACGCCAATTAGTTAAAACAGATATTTGACTATGCATTTTTCAGGGCAAAAGGCAATTTGACAGGAGTTTTTGAATATTCACCTTGTTTCAGGAAAATAGATCAATCGCCTTCTCCTGTAGCGTTATCCCGATATTGCGGTTTTGCTATTAAAATTTTCGCACCCATTTACCGTTTATCCCTTGTACATATTCCCCCGGTTTGGCCCGAGCTACGAGCTTTTGCCCGGCGAGTTTCGCGATATCATCTACCGACACATTATTTTGCTTTGCCAGTTGTTGGTAACTCGCTTTACGTTCGGCATTAATGTCGGCTACTAATTTCTCTGTTTCAGCATCCGTTTTCAGCGCAACCAGATAACCGTAAAATGTTTCACCTACCCGCCCCTGAGTTCTGGCTTCATCCAGAGTCAATGCCATTACATTGCTGCTTACCAGCCCAACAAGAAACGCACAAAGAAGTAATGTTTTCTTCATCATCACCTCAGAAAAGATCGCTACGAGTTTCAAGCAGCTCTTCGACATCTTTGTCTGCCTTGATGATGATCTCATGCTCAATTTTAACGTTCATATTGATAGTGATCGGTTCCTTAGGTGCAGCGACTTCAATGCGAGGCGTACAGCCAACCAGCATAAAAGATGACGTCAACGCAGCCAGTAAAATTTTCATTGTTTTTCCTCACACTCTTTTCCTTGCGGACAGTCATTTCCCGGCAGACGTGCGTTCTGCTCCAGCCATGCCTGGAGATTATCGCCAAAGCGTAAACTGCGCCACAGCGTAAAAATATTCTCTTCATGATGGTAATTAAGGTTTACCGTACCGCTTTTACCATCAACGCGACTGGTACCTGTAATGTTGGCCTGCATGGTTAATAAACCGAGATTATCTAAATTAATTTTTGTCGATGAACGGCTAATTTCCATATAGCGCAACCAGTTAATTGCTGAACCCGCAGTCATATTGTCTTTTACCACCGCATCCGCAGTGTCTTTATCCAGTCGCAATGTCATCGGCCCGCTATTCGCCAGCCAGCCATCTTTCACAATCCATTTTTCATTGTTCAGCCATAACGGCAGTGCACCACTAAATGCCCCGGACATGGCGAATTGTTTCGGATTGACGGCGCTAACCAGTTCGCTGGATGAGAGATTATTCAGCCGCAACAGCGCCGGGTCATGTTGCGGCATACGTAATTGTTTCATCAGTACGTTACCGCCTAACACATCGACGCTAACATCAGTCAACAGCAAGGGTTCTTCTTCAGTCCACGGATAACGCCCTTGCAAATCAGCCGTAATATTTTTCGCTGTCACCAGATTAATCACTTCGGCAATTCGCAACGTAACGGGGCCGCGAGTCCCCAGATGCCAGGCTCCATCGGCAAAACGGAAAGGCAGGACAAAATCGACACCGTTAACCTGATTATCTGGCATCCAGGCACTACCGCCTTTCAACACGCCGTGTCCTCCCGCGCGGAATCCTTGTTCAGGCGCAGCAGAAAATGCAACCTGAGCATACAGTTCACCATCGCGTAAGTTCATCTTCCAGTCGGGTGGCACCAGCGGCTGGAATACGGTCAGTGATTGTTTAGGCCACCAGGCGTTACCGCGCAGACGAATACCGTCCCAGCGACCATTTACCCGAACCGGGCCAATCTCACCAGCATGTAAATCGCCTTTAAAGAGGAAATAGGTAGGATCGCGCCCATCGACGCTAAATTTTAAGGTTGATGGCGGTAACACACTGCCGCCAGTGAACAGCGTTTGCCCGGCGTCCAGTGACAGCGCGCCGCTAAAGGAGGGATGCTGTGCGTCACGTACCCAGACGATGGGCTTGTCGAGAATTAATCGCGGCTTTTCTACCGTCATCGTACCGTATTGTAACTGGTCGAAACCGGTGGAGAGATCGGTCAGCGTAATCGTGCTGTCATGCCACTCACCTTTTCCTGCGACATCCCAGGTGGCATTCATCGGTGTAAAACTCCCTTTTCCCCAGTAGCGCCACTGCCAGCGGCCAGCGTCAGGGAGAAAATCATTCGCCAGCCCATCCATATGCAGCACGAAATCGCCCAGTTCATTTTCATGCGCCTGCAAGATGGCCTGCAAACGTCCGTCAACACCACGTTGGGTGACTTTTACACCCGCTAAAGGCCAGCGGATTTCATCGATGTCCAGCGAATCGATGACTCTTCCCTTTGAACGAAGTAACGCGCCTGGCTCAAAGGTCAGCGTTGGGTCAGACAGACTTCCACTTAGCTGCGCAGGTAAACGGGCATATAAAATGAGGTCCGCCTGTTTCGCTTCACCGGTCAGCTGCAGAGGCAGCTGACTGTTATCCATGCTTAATTTTCCTGGGCCAAAATTAAGCACCGCGTTGCCCTTACCCGCTTGCCCCTGGGTCAGCACACTCAGTCGTCCGCTGACCAGAGCGTTCTCAAGCCCTGCCTGCCAGTTGTCGACTTTGACACCCAGTCGGCCACTCAAAGGAAAACCTGCATACGGCCAGCTCCAGCGACCATCGCTTACGGTCAATTGTTGACGAGTAATTTGCCACGGCAAATCGAGCAACGGATCGCCGTTATCCCGTGCCAGCACGATCAATTGCCCGCTATTTTCCTGCCAGTCCAGCTCGGCATCCACCAGTGACGGTTCCTGCGGCAAGTTTAACGTCGCAGTAGCATGCCCACTTACAGGAAGTCCATCCGGCACGAGCGGCATAGCAAATTCCCCCACCAGTTTTACCGGCGGCTGATTTTCAAACGCGACGACATCCAGTTCGCTGACTGTAAGTTGTTGCCCTTTCAGCTGGCCTTGAAATTTAACTTTTTCGCCCTGATAACGCAGTTGCTGGATATCAGAGGTTAATGCGAGAGAGAGTTTTCCCTGCCATTCCTGCCAGGGAGAAAAAATCAGTTTATCGATATTGATCCAGGTGTTAGGCAGCATGGCCTGCCACTGCGCGAGTGTTTTTGGAGCGGCTGGCGATTGCTCCGTCTGCGGCAATTTCGCCAGACAAGCAGAATCAAGTTCTACCGTGCCGACGTTCAATAACCAGCGGCTGGGATGTGAAAGGCTGGCGTTGGTGATATGCGCAAGCTGACAATCTCCCACCAGATAACGGAGATCGGGAATGATTAAACCTTTACGCGTAATGCGTGGGCTTTCATCTAATGCAATACGTGTCCCGAGCGGTAGCCAGATGCCCGCCAGCGTGGGAACCCACAGCCCGAGCGTCATCAGCAGCGTCAACGGCACAAGAATAATCAGTAATAACAGCGCGAGAACGGCTTTATATTTACCCAGCATGGGTAGTTAATATCCTGATTTAGCGAAAAATTAAGCATTCAATACGGGTATTGTGGCATGTTTAACCGTTCAGTTGAAGGTTGCGCCTACACTAAGCATAGTTGTTGATGAATTTTTCAATATCGCCATAGCTTTCAATTAAATTTGAAATTTTGTAAAATATTTTTAGTAGCTTAAATGTGATTCAACATCACTGGAGAAAGTCTTATGAAACTCGCCGTTTATAGCACAAAACAGTACGACAAGAAGTACCTGCAACAGGTGAACGAGTCCTTTGGCTTTGAGCTGGAATTTTTTGACTTTCTGCTGACGGAAAAAACCGCTAAAACTGCCAATGGCTGCGAAGCGGTATGTATTTTCGTAAACGATGACGGCAGCCGCCCGGTGCTGGAAGAGCTGAAAAAGCACGGCGTTAAATATATCGCCCTGCGCTGTGCCGGTTTCAATAACGTCGACCTTGACGCGGCAAAAGAACTGGGGCTGAAAGTAGTCCGTGTTCCAGCCTATGATCCAGAGGCCGTTGCTGAACACGCCATCGGTATGATGATGACGCTGAACCGCCGTATTCACCGCGCGTATCAGCGTACCCGTGATGCTAACTTCTCTCTGGAAGGTCTGACCGGCTTTACTATGTATGGCAAAACGGCAGGCGTTATCGGTACCGGTAAAATCGGTGTGGCGATGCTGCGCATTCTGAAAGGTTTTGGTATGCGTCTGCTGGCGTTCGATCCGTATCCAAGTGCAGCGGCGCTGGAACTCGGTGTGGAGTATGTCGATCTGCCAACCCTGTTCTCTGAATCAGACGTTATCTCTCTGCACTGCCCGCTGACACCGGAAAACTATCATCTGTTGAACGAAGCCGCCTTCGAACAGATGAAAAATGGCGTGATGATCGTCAATACCAGTCGCGGTGCATTGATTGATTCTCAGGCAGCAATTGAAGCGCTGAAAAATCAGAAAATTGGTTCGTTGGGTATGGACGTGTATGAGAACGAACGCGATCTATTCTTTGAAGATAAATCCAACGACGTGATCCAGGATGACGTATTCCGTCGCCTGTCTGCCTGCCACAACGTGCTGTTTACCGGGCACCAGGCATTCCTGACAGCAGAAGCTCTGACCAGTATTTCTCAGACTACGCTGCAAAACTTAAGCAATCTGGAAAAAGGCGAAACCTGCCCGAACGAACTGGTTTAATCTTGCCGCTCCCCTGCATTCCAGGGGAGCTGATTCAGATAATCCCCAATGACCTTTCATCCTCTATTCTTAAAATAGTCCTGAGTCAGAAACTGTAATTGAGAACCACAATGAAGAAAGTAGCCGCGTTTGTTGCGCTAAGCCTGCTGATGGCGGGATGTGTAAGTAATGACAAAATTGCTGTTACGCCAGAACAGCTACAGCATCATCGCTTTGTGCTGGAAAGCGTAAACGGTAAGCCCGTGACCAGCGATAAAAATCCGCCAGAAATCAGCTTTGGTGAAAAAATGATGATTTCCGGCAGCATGTGTAACCGCTTTAGCGGTGAAGGCAAACTGTCTAATGGTGAACTGACAGCCAAAGGGCTGGCAATGACCCGTATGATGTGCGCTAACCCGCAGCTTAATGAACTCGATAACACCATTAGCGAAATGCTGAAAGAAGGTGCACAAGTGGATCTGACCGCGAACCAGTTAACGCTGGCGACCGCAAAACAGACATTAACTTATAAGCTGGCGGATTTAATGAATTAATAGCTGCCACAGCTCCCGGCGGCAAGTGACTGTTCGCTACAGCGTTTGCCGTTGGGTAATGCACACATCCCAATCGCCGTACCATCCAGTTGACGGGCAACAGAAAGCGAACCGCCGATCATTGCACAATTTGCTTCTCCACTACTGGACATCGACGCTTTTAAACCTGGCGCTACGTGCGCGGCAGTCGCCTGCTGAACAGGTTCACTACTACACGCCGACAACAATAAAGCGGCACACCCTACCCAAAACGCTGCTCGCATCTTTTCTTCCTCTGATCTTCAAGCCAAACGACACCGCCATAAATAATAGGCAGCACAGAGGGCGGCGTCGAGAGCTGTCCTGCGCGTTGCCCCGCATTTTTACTTTTTTATGGCTATTTTTTTGCCCTCTGTTTGATCAAAACATTCATTACGCTGATGTGGGGGACACAAAAGCGAAAATGCAGAAGAAAGCCATTTGCTAAAATTGAAAGATTACTACTGGGCGCGCAGCAATTTCGTGCGCCCCTCATTTGCGCAATGTAAGGGTGTCATATGATTACTATTGACGGTAATGGCGCGGTTGCTTCGGTCGCATTTCGCACCAGTGAAGTTATCGCCATCTACCCTATTACCCCCAGTTCCACGATGGCAGAACAGGCTGATGCCTGGGCCGGAAACGGCTTAAAGAACGTTTGGGGAGACACACCACGCGTGGTTGAAATGCAGTCGGAAGCGGGTGCTATCGCTACCGTGCATGGCGCTTTGCAGACGGGTGCCCTTTCAACATCGTTTACGTCATCGCAGGGTTTGCTGCTGATGATCCCGACGCTGTACAAACTGGCAGGCGAACTAACACCGTTTGTCCTGCATGTAGCGGCACGTACCGTTGCCACACATGCACTCTCTATTTTTGGCGATCATTCCGACGTTATGGCGGTGCGCCAGACGGGTTGCGCGATGTTGTGTGCAGCAAACGTCCAGGAAGCGCAAGACTTTGCTCTCATTTCGCAAATCGCGACGCTGAAAAGCCGCGTGCCATTTATTCATTTCTTTGATGGTTTCCGCACGTCCCACGAAATCAATAAAATTGTCCCGCTGGCCGATGACACGATTCTTGATCTCATGCCGCAGGTCGAAATTGATGCTCATCGCGCCCGGGCACTCAACCCGGAACATCCGGTGATCCGCGGTACGTCCGCCAATCCTGACACTTATTTCCAGTCTCGCGAAGCCACCAACCCATGGTACAACGCGGTCTATGACCATGTTGAACAGGCGATGAATGATTTCTCTGCCGCGACAGGTCGTCAGTATCAGCCGTTTGAATATTACGGGCATCCGCAAGCGGAACGGGTGATTATCCTGATGGGCTCTGCCATTGGCACCTGTGAAGAAGTGGTTGATGAATTGCTAACCCGTGGCGAAAAAGTTGGCGTGCTGAAAGTTCGCCTGTACCGCCCCTTCTCCGCTAAACATTTACTGCAAGCTCTGCCGGGATCCGTACGCAGCGTGGCGGTACTGGACAGAACCAAAGAACCCGGTGCCCAGGCAGAACCGCTCTATCTGGATGTAATGACCGCACTGGCAGAAGCCTTTAATAATGGCGAGCGCGAAACTCTGCCCCGTGTCATTGGTGGGCGCTATGGTCTTTCATCCAAAGAATTTGGCCCAGACTGTGTACTGGCGGTATTTGCCGAGCTCAACGCGGCTAAACCGAAAGCGCGCTTTACGGTTGGTATTTACGATGATGTGACCAATCTGTCACTGCCGTTGCCGGAAAACACCCTGCCAAACTCGGCGAAACTGGAAGCCTTGTTTTATGGCCTTGGTAGTGATGGCAGCGTTTCCGCGACCAAAAACAATATCAAGATTATCGGTAATTCCACGCCGTGGTACGCACAGGGCTATTTTGTTTACGACTCCAAAAAGGCGGGCGGCCTGACGGTTTCTCACCTTCGAGTGAGCGAACAGCCGATTCGTTCCGCTTATCTCATTTCCCAGGCTGATTTTGTTGGCTGCCACCAGTTGCAGTTTATCGATAAATATCAGATGGCTGAGCGTTTAAAACCTGGCGGCATTTTCCTGCTCAACACGCCGTACAGCGCAGATGAAGTGTGGTCGCGCTTGCCGCAAGAAGTTCAGGCCGTGTTAAACCAGAAAAAAGCGCGCTTCTATGTGATTAACGCGGCGAAAATCGCCCGCGAATGTGGCCTGGCGGCCCGTATTAATACCGTCATGCAGATGGCTTTTTTCCATCTGACGCAAATTCTGCCTGGCGATAGCGCCCTCTCAGAATTGCAGGGTGCGATTGCCAAAAGTTACAGTAGCAAAGGCCAGGATCTGGTGGAACGCAACTGGCAGGCTCTGGCGCTGGCGCGTGAATCCGTAGAAGAAGTTCCGTTGCAACCGGTAAATCCGCACAGCGCCAATCGACCGCCAGTGGTTTCCGATGCCGCCCCTGATTTCGTGAAAACCGTAACCGCTGCGATGCTCGCCGGGCTTGGTGACGCCCTCCCCGTTTCGGCGCTGCCGCCAGACGGCACCTGGCCGATGGGCACTACGCGCTGGGAAAAACGCAATATCGCCGAAGAGATCCCCATCTGGAAAGAGGAACTCTGTACCCAATGTAACCACTGCGTTGCCGCTTGCCCACACTCAGCTATTCGCGCAAAAGTGGTGCCGCCTGAAGCGATGGAAAACGCCCCTGCCAGCCTGCATTCGCTGGATGTGAAATCGCGTGATATGCGCGGGCAGAAATATGTCTTGCAGGTGGCACCGGAAGATTGCACCGGTTGTAACCTGTGCGTCGAAGTTTGCCCGGCGAAAGACCATCAGAATCCAGAGATTAAAGCCATCAATATGATGTCTCGCCTGGAACATGTCGAAGAAGAGAAAATCAATTACGATTTCTTCCTCAACCTGCCAGAAATCGACCGTAGCAAACTGGAACGTATTGATATTCGTACATCGCAGCTGATTACACCGCTGTTTGAATATTCAGGTGCTTGCTCCGGTTGTGGCGAGACGCCGTATATTAAATTACTGACTCAGCTCTATGGCGACCGGATGTTGATCGCTAACGCCACTGGCTGTTCTTCAATTTATGGCGGTAACCTGCCCTCTACACCGTATACCACCGATGCCAACGGTCGTGGGCCGGCATGGGCGAACTCTCTATTTGAAGATAATGCCGAATTTGGCCTTGGTTTCCGCCTGACGGTCGATCAACACCGTGTCCGCGTGCTGCGTCTGCTGGATCAATTTGCCGATAAAATCCCGGCGGAATTACTGACGGCGTTGAAATCAGACGCCACGCCAGAGGTTCGTCGTGAACAGGTTGCAGCTTTACGCCAGCAACTCAACGATGTTGCCGAAGCACATGAACTGCTACGTGATGCAGATGCACTGGTGGAAAAATCAATCTGGCTGATTGGTGGTGATGGCTGGGCTTACGATATCGGCTTTGGCGGTCTGGATCATGTATTGAGTTTGACGGAAAACGTCAACATTCTGGTGCTGGATACGCAATGCTATTCCAACACCGGTGGTCAGGCGTCGAAAGCGACACCGCTGGGTGCAGTAACTAAATTTGGCGAGCACGGCAAACGTAAAGCGCGTAAAGATCTTGGCGTCAGTATGATGATGTACGGTCATGTTTATGTGGCGCAGATTTCTCTCGGCGCGCAGCTGAACCAGACGGTGAAAGCGATTCAGGAAGCGGAAGCGTATCCGGGGCCATCGCTGATCATTGCTTATAGCCCGTGTGAAGAGCATGGTTACGATCTGGCACTCAGCCACGACCAGATGCGCCAACTCACAGCTACCGGCTTCTGGCCGCTATATCGCTTTGATCCGCGTCGTGCCGATGAAGGCAAACTGCCGCTGGCCTTGGATTCACGCCCGCCGTCAGAAGCACTGGAAGAAACGTTACTTCACGAGCAACGTTTCCGTCGGCTGAATTCGCAGCAGCCAGAAGTGGCAGAACAGTTATGGAAAGATGCTGCAGCTGATTTGCAAAAACGCTATGACTTCCTGGCACAAATGGCCGGAAAAGCGGAAAAAAGCAACACCGATTAAATGCTCTGGATAAGGATTATCCAATTCTAAAAAAAAAGCCCGGACGACTGTTCGGGCTTGTCTTTTTATATGTTGGAAAATCAGTGGCAATGCAATGGCCCAACAGAAAATAAAATCTGTGACAATAAAGGCATATAACCCGCGCAGAATAACGTATAGCAAATTAAAAGTATAATTTTTATTTTGTATGTATTATCTTCGATACATTCACCAGACTTATTATCATTTCAGAGGAATTATTTGATTAAGGTTTTACTTAAGGCGTAACAAATGATATTTATCGGCTAACTGAACTTCTCCTTTAGGATGTTTTCACTCCCCGAAATGGGGATAAAAGGCAAATAAAATAACTAAAGGATTTATTCAATGAAAAGCAAAGTACTGGCACTTTTAATTCCTGCCCTGCTCGCCGCAGGTGCTGCACATGCAGCCGAAGTTTATAATAAAGACGGCAACAAATTAGATCTGTATGGCAAAGTTGATGGCCTGCATTATTTTTCTGATAATTCAGCGAAAGATGGCGACCAGAGCTATGCGCGTCTGGGTTTTAAAGGCGAAACCCAAATTAACGATCAACTCACTGGCTACGGTCAATGGGAATACAATATTCAGGCAAACAACACTGAATCTTCAAAAAACCAGTCATGGACCCGTCTGGCATTTGCCGGGCTGAAATTTGCAGATTACGGTTCTTTCGATTACGGACGTAATTATGGCGTAATGTACGACATCGAAGGCTGGACCGATATGCTGCCTGAATTTGGCGGTGACTCTTATACCAATGCAGACAACTTTATGACTGGTCGAGCCAATGGCGTCGCGACTTATCGTAATACTGATTTCTTCGGTCTGGTAAATGGTCTGAACTTCGCGGTGCAGTATCAAGGTAACAACGAAGGAGCCAGTAATGGTCAGGAAGGCACCAACAACGGACGTGATGTTCGCCATGAAAACGGTGACGGCTGGGGTCTTTCCACAACATATGATTTAGGCATGGGCTTTAGCGCTGGTGCGGCATACACCTCTTCTGACCGCACCAATGACCAGGTTAACCATACTGCGGCGGGTGGTGATAAAGCAGACGCGTGGACTGCTGGGCTAAAATACGATGCTAACAATATTTACCTGGCAACCATGTATTCAGAAACGCGTAATATGACCCCGTTTGGCGACAGCGATTATGCTGTGGCAAACAAAACCCAGAATTTTGAAGTCACTGCACAGTACCAGTTTGATTTTGGTCTGCGTCCGGCAGTCTCTTTCCTGATGTCTAAAGGCCGTGACCTGCACGCTGCGGGTGGTGCAGACAACCCGGCAGGTGTTGATGATAAAGATCTGGTTAAATACGCCGATATTGGCGCGACTTACTATTTCAATAAAAACATGTCCACCTACGTTGACTATAAAATCAACCTGTTGGATGAAGATGACAGCTTCTACGCTGCCAATGGCATCTCTACCGATGATATTGTCGCTTTAGGTCTGGTTTATCAGTTCTAAATCCTCCTGCCCGCTGTTATGGCGGGCTTTTTCTGCTTATTCTTCCTCCTTTGATCTAAATTAAAAATGTGAACTCCGTCATTACACAAAAAGTGTCATCTGGCGTTACACTTTATGCGGATACTAAAACAGGAGGTTTTATGAACAGAACGATTCTTGTCCCTATCGATATTTCCGATTCAGAATTAACTCAACGCGTGATTAGCCACGTTGAGGAAGAGGCAAAGATTGATGATGCAGAGGTTCATTTCCTGACGGTAATACCTTCACTGCCCTACTATGCCTCTCTGGGTTTAGCGTATTCCGCAGAATTACCGGCAATGGATGACCTGAAAGCGGAAGCCAAATCGCAACTGGAAGAGATCATTAAAAAATTTAAACTGCCAACCGACAGAGTGCATGTCCATGTTGAGGAAGGCTCGCCCAAAGACCGCATTCTGGAATTGGCGAAGAAGATCCCCGCTCATATGATCATCATTGCTTCCCATCGACCGGATATCACCACTTATCTGCTCGGTTCCAACGCCGCAGCTGTAGTGCGTCACGCAGAGTGCTCCGTGCTGGTTGTGCGCTGACACTAACGCCCGCACATTGCTGCGGGCTTTTTGATTCATTTCGCAAATGTGCTGACATTTTCCCCTCTAATCCGTACCATACACGCCACAGTTTTTTATATCAGATTTCTTATGCTGGGCGTTCCGGCATGACGCATACTCTTCTGATGCCATATAACGAATTGAGTCGCTTTTAAATGTCGCAAAATCAAGAAATTAGTAAGAAAGAACAATACAACCTGAACAAATTACAAAAACGTCTGCGTCGTAACGTGGGCGAAGCCATTGCTGACTTCAATATGATTGAAGAAGGCGATCGCATCATGGTTTGCCTCTCCGGGGGTAAAGACAGCTATACCATGCTGGAGATTCTGCGCAATTTGCAGCAAAGCGCGCCAATCAATTTTTCGCTGGTGGCTGTTAACCTCGATCAAAAGCAACCGGGCTTCCCGGAACACGTTCTGCCCGAGTATCTTGAAAAGCTGGGCGTTGAGTACAAGATTGTTGAAGAGAATACTTACGGTATCGTGAAAGAGAAGATTCCAGAGGGCAAAACCACTTGCTCACTGTGTTCTCGCCTTCGTCGCGGTATCCTTTATCGTACCGCAACGGAACTGGGGGCGACGAAGATCGCGTTGGGTCACCATCGTGACGATATCCTGCAAACGTTGTTCTTAAATATGTTCTACGGCGGTAAGATGAAAGGTATGCCTCCGAAACTGATGAGCGATGATGGCAAACATATCGTTATTCGTCCGCTGGCCTACTGCCGCGAGAAAGATATTCAGCGATTTGCCGATGCAAAAGCGTTCCCGATTATTCCGTGCAACCTGTGCGGTTCACAGCCTAACCTGCAACGTCAGGTGATTGCTGACATGTTGCGTGACTGGGATAAACGTTATCCAGGGCGTATCGAGACGATGTTCAGCGCGATGCAGAATGTGGTGCCGTCGCATCTGTGCGATACCAACCTGTTCGATTTCAAAGGCATCACCCACGGTTCTGAAGTGGTTAACGGGGGTGATCTGGCGTTTGATCGCGAAGAGATCCCACTACAACCGGCGTGCTGGCAGCCAGAAGAAGATGAAAATCAGTTGGATGAGTTACGGCTGAATGTGGTTGAAGTGAAATAACCAGGATAGCGCCCGATGCGCAAGCGTATCGGGCTACTCTTATGGAGGCCGGATAAGACGCGGCCAGCGTCGCATCCGGCAATCCCGAATAAGATGTTTACTCTTGCACCCGGCAATTCAACATTTCATTATTTTAATAACCGCACCCGGCACGTTTTTCCTTTAATCTTCCCGCCCTGTAACTGTTTCCATGCTTTATGAGCAACAGCCTGACGGACCGCGACATAGACATGCGCCGGATGCACGGCGATTTTGCCAATATCTGCGCCATCAAGCCCGATATCTCCTGTCAGTGCACCTAATACATCACCCGGGCGCATTTTGGCTTTTTTCCCGCCATCGATACACAACGTTGCCATTTCTGCTTCCAGCGTCGCAATGGAACTATTAGCTGGCGGCGTTTGCCAGTTAAGTTTTATCTGCAACATGTCAGAAATGATATTGGCCCGCTGTGCTTCTTCCGGAGCACAGAAACTGATCGCCAGACCGCTATTTCCTGCACGAGCTGTACGACCGATGCGATGTACATGAACTTCAGGGTCCCACGCCAGCTCAAAGTTCACCACCAGCTCAAGCGATTTAATATCCAGACCACGCGCAGCAACATCAGTCGCGACCAGTACACGGGCGCTACCGTTAGCAAAACGTACCAGGGTCTGATCGCGATCGCGTTGCTCCAAATCGCCGTGTAATGACAATGCACTTTGCCCTACTTCATTCAGCGCGTCGCAGACAGCCTGGCAATCTTTTTTGGTATTGCAAAACACCACGCAAGAGGATGGCTGATGCAAGCTTAATAACCGTTGCAACAGAGGAATTTTGCCTTTGCTGGATGTCTCATAAAATTGTTGTTCAATGGGTGGCAAAGCATCTGTTGAGTCAATTTCAATCGCCAAAGGATCGCGTTGCACTCGTCCGCTGATTGCAGCGATGGCTTCCGGCCAGGTTGCCGAAAACAGAAGCGTCTGTCGAGATGCAGGCGCAAAACGGATGACATCATCAATGGCATCGCTAAATCCCATATCCAGCATGCGGTCGGCCTCATCCATCACCAGCGTATTCAACGCATCCAGTGATACCGTGCCTTTTTGCAGGTGATCCAGCAAACGCCCCGGCGTTGCCACGATAATATGCGGCGCATGTTGCAACGAATCACGCTGCATACCGAACGGTTGACCACCGCACAACGTCAAAATTTTGGTATTTGGCAGAAAACGCGCCAGCCGACGCAATTCACCTGCCACCTGATCCGCCAGTTCACGCGTAGGACACAGCACTAAAGCCTGGGTTTGAAATAGCGACGCATCAATTTGCTGTAACAAGCCGAGGCCAAAAGCCGCCGTTTTGCCGCTGCCGGTTTTCGCCTGCACGCGAACATCTTTTCCGGCAAGGATCGCCGGAAGCGCGGCGGCCTGCACCGGCGTCATGGTTAAATAACCCAACTCATTAAGGTTCGTGAGTTGGGCGGGAGGCAAAACATTCAGGGTAGAAAAAGCGGTCACAATCTATTCTCGTGGTCATCGACGCAAAGTTAGCAGGCGCGTATCCTCGCAGATCTACGCTCACGATGCGACAATTTAATCGGTTCTTCATCGGGTGGTGGGTCAGGCATGGGTTGCGGGCGAGGGATCGGATCGGGCACTGGAACAGGATCGCCAGGAATCGGTTCAGGGACAGGAATTTGCAAATAAATAAGTGTCGTCATATTTCCCTCTGGTCATTGGGTGGACTCTTAAAGGGTAGACGCTGATAAATAACAGGCAAAAAAAAGCCGACTCATCAAAGTCGGCGTCGTACGAATCAATTGTGCTATGCAGTAATTCAAAAAAGGAAGTAAGACAATATGGAGCGCAACGCCCATCGCTTGACGTTGCATTCACCTGCAAGAGAGATATTGCCCTGAATGGGTAGAGAGTTTATTGACTTCGCTCAAACTTTGCGGCGTTTTTGTATACAGACAGCCGGAAAAATTGCTTTTGTTACAACCATTTACTACGATGCAACCATAAAGCAACACCACCAATAAGAACAACTAACAGAATACAAAAAATTGAAAATCCGAATTGCCACCCGCCGCCAGGGATCCCACCAAGGTTGACGCCAAATAACCCGGTCAGAAAGGTACTGGGTAAAAAGACCATTGCCATCAACGACATTGTATAGGTACGACGAGCTAAATTTTCCTGCATCACCTGAGCGATTTCATCCGCCATCACGCCAGTCCGTGCTATACAGGCGTCGATTTCGTCAAGGCCGCGCCCAAGGCGATCGGCAATATCCTGCATCCGACGGCGTTGGTCATCGCTCATCCACGGCAAACGTTCACTGGCAAGACGAGCATAAACATCACGTTGCGGTGCCATATAGCGACGCATCACAATTAATTGTTTGCGCAGCAGAGCCAGGAATCCACGCGGTGGAATTTGCTGATCAAGGAGATTATCTTCAAGGTCGATAATTTTATCGTGCAGCTGCTCGATAAATTCACTGGAATGATCGGTCAACGCATCGCACACATCCACCAGCCATCCCCCGCAATCGGTCGGACCCGTGCCCTCTTCCAGATCGCTCACCACATCGTCCAGCGCCAGCACTTTGCGTTGTCGGGTCGAAACAATTAACCGCCCGTCCATATATACACGCATGGCGACCAGTTGATCGGGGCGTTCATCGGTGCTGCCGTTTATACAGCGCAATGTAATCAGCGTGCCTTCACCGAGACGGCTGACTCGGGGACGCGTGCTCTCGCCCGCCAGCGCATCACGTACGTTATTGGGAAGCAGCGGTGTTGTCGCCAGCCATTGGGCGCTATCATGGTGTACATAATTAAGGTGGAGCCAACAGGGATGCGCTTCATCAATCACATCTGTATTTTCCAGCGGTTTAACGCCGCCTCTACCATCCAGCATCCAGGCAAATACTGCATCCGGGACATTAACGTCCGATCCCTTAATCGCTTCCACAGTGCCTCCATCATCAACGCATTATTTTGTAGTCTAGCCTTCTGGCCCTGTTACGCAACATCTCATCACCCCATTACCCTGAAATGATTAATAAAATTCTGTCTAAATTGAATACAAAAAGCAAAATGCTTTTCCGTATACAAACCGTGTGAAGTGTTAAATAGCGTCTATCATTATCAGAATTATCTGATCATATGACGTGGCTTTTTTGCGATCGGATAGCAACAAAAATTGATAAAAATAACGGGATCTCAATGATTACGCACAACTTCAATACCCTGGACTTACTCACCAGTCCTGTCTGGATCGTTTCGCCCTTTGAGGAACAGTTAATTTATGCCAATAGCGCGGCGAAACTGTTGATGCAAGACCTCACGTTTAGTCAGCTACGAACCGGACCCTATTCCGTCTCCTCACAAAAAGAACTGCCGAAATACCTCTCCGATCTGCAAAACCAACACGATATTATCGAAATCCTCACTGTTCAGCGTAAAGAAGAGGAAACAGCATTGAGCTGTCGGCTTGTTTTGCGAAAGCTGACAGAAACAGAACCGGTGATTATTTTCGAAGGTATCGAAGCGCCGGCAACGCTGGGTTTAAAAGCCAGTCGCTCGGCAAATTATCAGCGCAAAAAACAAGGTTTTTATGCGCGCTTTTTTCTGACTAACTCTGCACCAATGTTGTTGATTGACCCGTCACGAGATGGACAAATCGTCGATGCTAACCTCGCCGCGCTCAATTTCTATGGTTATAACCATGAAACGATGTGCCAGAAACATACCTGGGAAATAAATATGCTCGGGCGTCGCGTCATGCCTATCATGCATGAAATCTCGCATTTACCCGGTGGTCATAAACCTTTGAATTTTGTTCATAAACTGGCGGATGGTTCGACTCGTCATGTGCAGACCTATGCCGGACCGATTGAAATTTATGGCGACAAGCTCATGTTATGTATTGTGCATGATATTACTGAGCAAAAACGGCTGGAGGAGCAGCTGGAACATGCTGCTCACCATGACGCGATGACCGGATTACTGAATCGGCGACAGTTTTATCACATTACGGAACCAGGCCAAATGCAGCATCTCGCCATCGCTCAGGATTACAGCTTGTTGCTCATCGACACCGATCGTTTTAAACACATTAACGATCTCTATGGGCATTCTAAAGGTGATGAGGTGTTATGCGCCCTCGCCCGCACCCTCGAAAGTTGCGCTCGCAAAGGCGATTTGGTGTTTCGTTGGGGAGGCGAAGAGTTTGTCTTATTGCTACCAAGAACCCCACTGGATACCGCGCTTTCGCTGGCTGAAACTATCCGCGTAAGCGTGGCAAAAGTGAGTATTTCGGGCTTACCACGCTTTACCGTCAGCATTGGTGTGGCGCATCACGAAGGAAATGAAAGCATCGATGAACTGTTTAAACGCGTTGATGATGCTTTGTATCGGGCGAAAAATGATGGACGCAACCGCGTGCTGGCGGCATAAGCCGCGGATGCGTCTCGAGATCAACGACTGCGCTTAGCGTGGCGCTCCCAGTTTTCTTGCTTCGCCTGCGCCGTTTTACGTAGTGCGACGTAACACGCCCCGCTGCCGCCATGATGCGGTAGCGCGGTGCAATATGCCTGAACATCATCAAATTCGGTCAGCCAGCGCGCCACATAGCTGCGGACAATATTGGCATGCGATTTATCATCCCGCCCTTTACCATGAATAATCAGCACGTTACGCAAACCATCCGCCAGGGCTTGTTGAATAAAACTGAACACCATTTTGCGGCACTCTTCCACCGGCTGGCGCAAAAGATTCAGGCTCGCCTGTTGCGGATATTTACCACTGCGCAGCTTATCCAGCACCCCATGTTGCAACCCTTCCCGCCGAAACTCCAGCGGCTGACTTAGTGGGATGATGTCGAGAAATCCGGTGGTGAGGAAATTATCAAGCTGCAGCGTGTCGATACGCTGCGGCGCACGTTGGTTACGCGTTGGATGCCAGTGGACATCGGTAGCACGTTTCAGCGGCTGGACATCTTCCATGGCGTCAAGAAACAGCGATTTGTCGTCAAGGTTCATGTTACATCCTCCCGCAATTAAGAGCGCGATATGATAACCAGACCGGGTCGGTCCAACAACGTATTACCCAAATTTCCAGTAATAAGTTCCAAATATTGCCGATATTTTAAGCAAAATACTTATGCATGATTATTCATTCACGATATTAATAATGTAACTTATATTTTCGTGAAATCTGTCACTGAAGAAAATTGGCAACTAAAGGTTAAAACCGTTATAACACAGTCACCGGCGCAGAGGAGACAATGCCGGATTTAAGACGCGGATGCACTGCTGTGTGTACTGTAGAGTCTGGCGGATGTCGACAGACTCTATTTTTTTATGCAGTTTTAACTTTGCAGATAGCCGCATTCTCGCCGGAATTGCGTGATTAATGACGCGGTCAGTGGTGTCTGGCGACTATCACGCCGCTGAATCAAATAATAGGCCGCTTTCGGTAAAATTTCGCTAACCGGCAACATCACCAGCCCCTGTCCGTGCAAGGGATCGCAGCCCATTTCTTCAGGCAGTATGCTGAGAAAATCGCTTTTTGCCACCAGACTGATACAGGCTGAGAACGTCTCGCAGACTACACCGACCTGTGGCGTTTGCGCCTGATCGTCAAGCAATTCACTCAACTGTTTGTAGTAGCTGCCGTGTGGCGTCGGCATTGTCCAGCTGTAATCCAGTAACTGTTTGATCGAACGGGCACCAATGGCGGGGTGTCCCGGGCGGCAAAAGATCGCGAATTGCTTTTCCAGTAATTTCTCAAAAGTAAATTCGTGGTCGTACGGTCCCTGATAATAGGTATTGATGGTGAAATCCAATTCTCCCTGACGCAATTCATTAATCATCGACACCAGTTGCCCTTCCATAATGCGTACTTTTACCTGCGGATGCTGCTGATGAAAACGAGATATGACAGCTGGCATCAGACTGCGGGAAATACTGGCCCCCATGCCGATATTAATCTGCCCTGCCAGTTGCCCTTGTCGTTGGCGAATATCCTCTTGGGCTGCGCGCAGCTCTTCAAGAATTAGACTGGCGTGCTGATAAAAACTTTCACCGGCATCAGTTAACGTCACGCCTTTACTACGGCGAAAAAAGAGTTGCGCCGCTAACCCTTCTTCTAGCTCCTGAATAGATTTACTCAGTGCCGGTTGCGACATATTCAACATTCGGCTCGCTCCGCGAATGCTGCCCTGACGAGCCACTTCAACAAAAGCCCGAATTTGATGAATTTTTACCTGAAAAGCCATGACGCCACCGATAACCGTTATTTATCAGACCAAAGAAACTGGCATCTACTTTAATGCAGATGATTGTGTCAGGGTAATTTATGAACGGTTAAAACTGTGAAAAATCAGTTAGTGATAAGTAAAAACTATCGCTACGTGAACCGGGTCACACTTTTTACTGATGACGGGAAAGGTTATGGAGTCTTTGAATCAATTTGTTAATTCGCTTGCCCCAAAATTATCGCACTGGCGACGTGATTTTCATCACTATGCAGAGTCTGGCTGGGTGGAATTCCGCACTGCCACCCTTGTTGCGGAAGAATTGCACCAGCTCGGCTATTCACTGGCGCTGGGTCGCGAAGTAGTTAATGAAAGTAGCCGGATGGGATTACCTGATGAATTCACTCTACAACGCGAATTCGAGCGCGCTCGTCAACAGGGTGCGCTAGCACAATGGATTGCGGCTTTTGAAGGTGGTTTCACTGGTATCGTCGCCACCCTGGATACCGGTCGCCCCGGTCCGGTGATGGCTTTCCGTGTCGATATGGACGCGCTGGATCTCAGTGAAGAGCAGGATGTCAGCCATCGCCCCTACCGCGACGGTTTTGCGTCATGTAACGCCGGAATGATGCATGCCTGTGGTCATGATGGACATACCGCCATTGGGCTTGGGCTGGCGCATACCCTTAAACAGTTCGAGTCCGGACTACATGGCGTCATCAAACTGATTTTTCAGCCTGCAGAGGAAGGTACGCGTGGCGCGCGGGCGATGGTCGATGCAGGTGTCGTAGATGATGTTGATTATTTTACTGCCGTGCACATTGGCACTGGCGTACCTGCGGGCACCGTGGTGTGCGGCAGTGATAATTTTATGGCAACCACCAAATTTGACGCGCACTTCACCGGTACCGCCGCTCACGCAGGCGCAAAACCAGAAGACGGTCACAATGCCTTGTTGGCGGCAGCACAAGCCACTCTTGCACTGCATGCAATCGCCCCGCACAGCGAAGGAGCTTCCAGAGTAAACGTGGGCGTTATGCAGGCAGGAAGCGGTCGTAACGTTGTTCCTGCCTCGGCGTTGCTGAAAGTGGAAACACGCGGGGCCAGCGACGTCATTAATCAATATGTTTTTGACCGTGCACAACAAGCGATTCAGGGCGCAGCAACCATGTATGGTGTCGGCGTTGAAACTCGTCTGATGGGTGCAGCTACCGCCAGTTCTCCTTCGCCGCAATGGGTCGCATGGTTGCAAAGTCAGGCGGCTCAGGTCGCGGGGGTCAATCAGGCCATTGAACGTGTTGAAGCGCCTGCGGGTTCCGAAGATGCCACATTAATGATGGCCCGCGTGCAGCAACATCAAGGGCAAGCCTCCTACGTGGTGTTTGGCACACAGCTGGCGGCAGGTCATCACAACGAAAAATTCGATTTTGACGAGCAGGTTCTCGCTATTGCCGTCGAAACGCTGGCGCGCACCGCGCTCAATTTTCCCTGGACGCGAGGTATCTGATGCAGGAAATCTATCGTTTTATCGACGATGCGATTGAAGCCGATCGCCAACGTTATACCGATATTGCCGATCAAATCTGGGATCATCCAGAAACACGTTTTGAAGAGTTCTGGTCAGCGGAGCATCTGGCTTCGGCGCTGGAATCTGCAGGCTTCACCGTTACCCGCAACGTAGGCAATATCCCAAATGCCTTTATTGCTTCGTTTGGTCAAGGCAAACCGGTTATCGCCCTGCTGGGAGAATATGACGCCCTGGCAGGTTTAAGTCAGCAAGCAGGTTGCGCGCAACCTACATCCGTGACGCCCGGTGAAAATGGTCACGGTTGCGGACACAATTTGCTGGGAACCGCCGCCTTTGCCGCTGCAATAGCCGTCAAGAAATGGCTGGAACAATATGGGCAAGGCGGCACGGTGCGCTTTTATGGTTGTCCTGGCGAAGAAGGCGGCTCGGGTAAAACGTTCATGGTTCGCGAGGGGGTATTTGATGATGTGGATGCGGCACTCACCTGGCACCCGGAAGCCTTTGCCGGTATGTTCAATACCCGCACGCTGGCAAACATTCAGGCATCATGGCGCTTTAAAGGGATCGCAGCACATGCCGCGAATTCCCCTCATTTGGGACGCAGCGCCCTTGATGCCGTAACGTTGATGACCACTGGCACCAACTTCCTCAACGAACATATTATTGAAAAAGCGCGCGTACACTATGCCATCACAAATAGCGGCGGGATCTCGCCCAACGTGGTCCAGGCGCAGGCAGAAGTGCTTTATCTTATCCGCGCCCCCGAAATGACCGACGTGCAGCATATTTATGATCGGGTCGCCAAAATCGCCGAAGGTGCGGCATTGATGACCGAAACCACGGTTGAATGCCGCTTCGACAAAGCCTGTTCCAGTTATCTCCCGAATCGCACCTTAGAAAATGCCATGTACCAGGCCCTATCCCATTTTGGTACCCCGGAATGGAACTCCGAAGAACTGGCTTTTGCGAAACAAATTCAGGCTACGCTCACCTCCAACGATCGGCAAAACAGTCTGAATAATATCGCCGCAACCGATAACGTGCTTGCGGCATCGACTGATGTCGGCGACGTCAGTTGGAAACTGCCTGTTGCCCAGTGTTTCAGCCCCTGTTTTGCCGTCGGCACACCGCTACATACGTGGCAACTGGTTAGCCAGGGGCGAACATCTATTGCTCATAAAGGAATGCTGCTGGCGGCGAAAACTATGGCAGCAACCACAGTCAATCTCTTCCTTGATTCAGGGCTATTGCAAGAATGCCAACAAGAGCATCAGCAAGTAACGGACACGCAACCGTATCACTGCCCTATCCCGAAAAACGTGACACCGTCACCTTTAAAATAACAACAACAACGCAAACACAACAACCGAGGAATGCCCATGAGTATGTCATCCATACCGTCGTCCTCCCAATCCGGGAAGCTCTATGGCTGGGTCGAAAGAATTGGTAACAAGGTTCCCCATCCTTTTCTGCTCTTTATCTATTTGATTATCGTACTCATGGTGACGACGGCAATTTTGTCGGCCTTTGGCGTCAGTGCGAAAAACCCGACCGATGGTACGCCGGTCGTGGTGAAAAACCTGCTCAGTGTGGAAGGATTACACTGGTTTTTACCCAATGTTATTAAAAACTTTAGCGGTTTTGCTCCACTTGGTGCGATCCTGGCGCTGGTTTTAGGTGCCGGTCTGGCGGAGCGCGTCGGCTTACTGCCAGCACTAATGGTTAAAATGGCATCGCATGTTAATGCCCGCTACGCCAGTTATATGGTGCTGTTTATTGCTTTTTTCAGCCACATTTCTTCCGATGCGGCGTTAGTGATCATGCCACCGATGGGTGCGCTGATTTTTCTGGCGGTGGGCAGGCATCCAGTTGCAGGTTTACTGGCTGCCATTGCAGGCGTAGGTTGCGGCTTTACGGCTAATTTACTGATTGTCACAACCGACGTGTTGCTGTCGGGGATCAGCACGGAAGCGGCAGCTGCGTTCAATCCGCAAATGCACGTCAGTGTAATTGATAACTGGTATTTTATGGCCAGCTCCGTAGTCGTACTGACGATTGTTGGCGGCCTGATAACCGACAAAATCATCGAGCCACGGTTAGGTCAATGGCAGGGAAACAGCGATGAGAAACTGCAGACATTGACCGAAAGTCAGCGTTTTGGTTTACGCATAGCAGGTGTCGTATCGCTACTTTTTATTGCTGCGATTGCGCTGATGGTGATCCCGCAAAACGGGATATTGCGCGATCCGATTAATCACACCGTGATGCCATCACCCTTTATTAAAGGTATCGTGCCACTGATCATTCTTTTTTTCTTTGTTGTCTCGCTGGCTTATGGCATCGCTACCCGCACAATTCGACGTCAGGCGGATTTACCGCATTTAATGATTGAACCGATGAAAGAGATGGCGGGATTTATCGTGATGGTTTTTCCCCTCGCCCAATTTGTCGCCATGTTTAACTGGAGCAACATGGGGAAATTCATCGCCGTGGGGCTGACCGATATACTGGAAAGTTCAGGGCTTAGCGGCATCCCGGCGTTTGTCGGTCTGGCGTTGCTTTCCTCTTTCTTATGCATGTTTATTGCCAGCGGTTCCGCAATCTGGTCGATTCTTGCCCCCATTTTCGTACCAATGTTTATGCTACTTGGCTTTCACCCGGCATTTGCGCAAATCCTCTTTCGTATTGCCGACTCATCCGTATTGCCTTTAGCGCCGGTATCTCCTTTTGTTCCACTGTTTCTTGGATTCCTGCAACGCTACAAACCAGACGCGAAACTGGGTACTTACTATTCGTTAGTCTTGCCCTATCCACTTATCTTTTTGGTGGTATGGCTGCTGATGTTGCTGGCGTGGTATCTTGTCGGTCTGCCGATAGGTCCGGGTATTTACCCACGTTTGTCTTAAGAGAGAACGGATGCTGAGATTACTTGAAGAAAAAATTGCCACGCCACTGGGTCCACTGTGGGTGATTTGCGATGAGCAATTTCGCCTGCGGGCGGTTGAATGGGAAGAGTACAGCGAACGCATGGTGCAGCTGCTGGACATCCATTATCGCAAAGAAGGCTATGAGCGCATTTCTGCCACCAATCCAGGCGGTTTAAGCGACAAGCTTCGTGAATATTTTGCCGGTAATCTTAGCATTATTGATACGCTTCCCACTGCTACGGGGGGGACGCCATTTCAGCGCGAAGTCTGGAAAACACTACGCACTATCCCCTGCGGGCAGGTAATGCATTACGGCCAACTGGCTGAGCAATTGGGCCGTCCTGGCGCGGCGCGTGCCGTTGGTGCGGCAAACGGATCGAATCCCATCAGCATCGTCGTACCTTGCCATCGGGTTATTGGCCGAAACGGCACCATGACCGGATATGCAGGCGGAGTTCAGCGAAAAGAGTGGTTATTGCGCCATGAAGGTTATCTTTTGCTGTAAACATTAAACAATTTGTGCCAGCTTGTTCACACTTTTATGTAAAGTTACCCTTAACAACTTAAGGTTTTTCAAATAGATAGACATATATTTACATCTAATATCGGAATTCTCTGCTGTTAAGGTTTGCTTAGACTTACTTGCTCCCTAAAAAGATGTTAAAATTGACAAATATCAATTACGGCTTGAGCAGACCTATGATCCCGGAAAAGCGAATTATACGGCGCATTCAGTCTGGCGGTTGTGCTATCCATTGCCAGGATTGCAGCATCAGCCAGCTTTGCATCCCGTTCACACTCAACGAACATGAGCTTGATCAGCTTGATAATATCATTGAGCGGAAGAAGCCTATTCAGAAAGGCCAGACGCTGTTTAAGGCTGGTGATGAACTTAAATCGCTTTATGCCATCCGCTCCGGTACGATTAAAAGTTATACCATCACTGAGCAAGGCGACGAGCAAATCACTGGTTTCCATTTAGCAGGCGACCTGGTGGGATTTGACGCCATCGGCAGCGGCCATCACCCGAGCTTCGCGCAGGCGCTGGAAACCTCGATGGTATGTGAAATCCCGTTCGAAACGCTGGACGATTTGTCCGGTAAAATGCCGAATCTGCGTCAGCAGATGATGCGTCTGATGAGCGGTGAAATCAAAGGCGATCAGGACATGATCCTGCTGTTGTCGAAGAAAAATGCCGAGGAACGTCTGGCTGCATTCATCTACAACCTGTCCCGTCGTTTTGCCCAACGCGGCTTCTCCCCTCGTGAATTCCGCCTGACGATGACTCGTGGCGATATCGGTAACTATCTGGGCCTGACGGTAGAAACCATCAGCCGTCTGCTGGGTCGCTTCCAGAAAAGCGGCATGCTGGCAGTCAAAGGTAAATACATCACCATCGAAAATAACGATGCGCTGGCCCAGCTTGCTGGTCATACGCGTAACGTTGCCTGATTTTTCCGCATAACTCACTATCCTTCTGTCATATCATTAAATTTTTCTGATTTATTGATCTGGCAGAAGGTTCATCACTGTTTCATTCACCAGATATGGGTTAATCTTTTAATTACAAACTGCGTTGACAGTTGTTGTAAGGAGACCCTGTATGGCTATGTATCAGAACATGCTCGTTGTTATCGATCCTAACCAGGACGACCAACCAGCATTGCGGCGAGCTGTTTATTTACATCAACGGATTGGTGGCAAAATTAAAGCCTTTTTGCCGATCTATGACTTCTCATACGAAATGACCACCCTGCTCTCCCCGGACGAACGTACCGCTATGCGTCAGGGCGTCATCAGCCAGCGTACAGCCTGGATCCACGAGCAGGCAAAATATTATCTCAATGCTGGCGTTCCCATTGAAATTAAAGTGGTCTGGCATAACCGTCCTTTCGAAGCCATCATTCAGGAAGTGATCAGCGGCGGACACGATTTGGTGCTAAAAATGGCGCACCAACATGACCGTCTGGAAGCGGTGATTTTTACGCCAACGGACTGGCATCTGTTACGCAAATGCCCAAGCCCGGTGTGGATGGTGAAAGACCAGCCGTGGCCGGAAGGAGGCAAGGCGCTGGTGGCGGTGAATCTCGCCAGTGAAGAGCCGTATCATAATGCGCTCAATGAAAAACTGGTCAAAGAGACGATCGAACTGGCAGAACAAGTCAACCATACCGAAGTTCATCTGGTTGGCGCTTATCCGGTAACGCCAATTAATATCGCGATTGAACTGCCGGAATTTGACCCGAGCGTTTATAACGATGCCATTCGTGGGCAACATTTGCTGGCAATGAAAGCCCTGCGGCAGAAATTCGGCATTAATGAAAACATGACGCACGTAGAAAAAGGTCTGCCAGAAGAGGTGATTCCTGATTTGGCGGAGCACTTACAGGCGGGGATTGTGGTTCTGGGCACGGTAGGACGCACCGGTATTTCAGCAGCATTCCTCGGCAACACGGCGGAACAGGTGATTGATCATCTTCGCTGCGACCTGCTGGTCATTAAACCTGACCAGTATCAGACACCCGTTGAACTGGATGACGAAGAAGACGATTAACGACTCTTCAATAACTGACAAGGCCCGAGTTATCGGGCCTATTTTTTACTTACTGCTCTTCGCCGCCAAGGAAATAAATTCCCAACGGGATTGCCAGCAACACAGTAAAGACCAGGCTATAAACAAAAATCATCGATGACTGAATCACATACATTGATGTCGTCCACTCAGACAGCGGAATATTGTACTGTTCTATAACGCCGCCGATGGTCGCGCGAGTCACAACCGACGCCGCAATAATGAAAACCGCCAACAAACCAAAGAGAAATTTCTTCCCTTTCGCTGACTTCAGTTTCGCCATAATCATGATGTAATCCTTGTGCAGACAAATTTCTTGTTACCTAAACGTAACAATACCATGACATTTCACCGTTGTCTGCTCTGAAAACCTCACCTCTTAGCTGGATTTACAATCAACGCATTGATTAGTTAGCTAATGTTGCTACTTCCTTCCCTGACTATTGATGATCTGAATGAATTGTCGCGGTAAAATAGCCCCGCCAGGGGTTTCCGGCATGACGACAATTATCTGGAGGAGCCTGATAAAACAATGATCGCTGAACTGTTTACAAATAATGCGCTTAATCTGGTCATTATTTTCGGTAGCTGCGCAGCATTGATTCTGATGAGCTTTTGGTTTCGCCGTGGAAATCGTAAAAGAAAAGGATTTTTATTCCATGCGGTGCAATTTTTAATCTACACCATAATTATCAGTGCTGTTGGTAGCATTATTAATTATGTTATAGAAAACTATAAACTCAAATTTATCACCCCAGGCGTTATCGATTTTATCTGTACGTCCCTGATTGCGGTTATTCTGACGATTAAGCTATTTCTGCTGATTAATCAGTTTGAAAAACAGCAGATTAAAAAAGGTCGCGATATCACCAGTGCGCGGATTATGTCGCGTATCATCAAAATCACCATTATTGTGGTGCTTGTTCTGCTTTATGGCGAACATTTCGGCATGAGCCTTTCTGGCTTGCTGACCTTTGGTGGTATTGGTGGTCTGGCTGTCGGTATGGCCGGTAAAGATATTCTGAGTAACTTCTTTTCCGGGATTATGCTCTATTTCGACCGTCCTTTCAGTATTGGCGACTGGATCCGTTCACCGGACAGAAATATCGAAGGTACAGTAGCGGAAATTGGCTGGCGAATTACCAAAATTACGACCTTTGATAATCGTCCATTGTACGTACCGAACTCGCTGTTTTCGTCGATCAGCGTAGAAAACCCAGGACGAATGACCAACCGCCGCATTACCACGACCATTGGTTTACGTTATGAGGATGCGGCAAAAGTGGGCGTTATTGTCGAAGCTGTACGTGAGATGCTGAAAAATCACCCGGCCATCGACCAGCGACAAACCTTACTGGTTTATTTCAACCAGTTTGCTGACTCTTCATTGAATATTATGGTTTATTGCTTTACCAAAACCACGGTATGGGCTGAATGGCTTGCTGCACAGCAAGACGTTTATTTGAAGATTATCGATATTGTACAGTCACACGGCGCGGACTTTGCCTTCCCCAGCCAGACGCTGTATATGGATAACATTACACCGCCGGAACAGGGTCGCTAAATCAGACATCACTGGCGTTATGCACAAGGGTAACGCCAGTTCCCATCACATCAATGCTTCACAATATACATAGTCCGACTGTACGCCACATCTTCAGGATTATTAATGGGATAACCTTTCAGCCACGGCTTGATTAATCGTCCATTGGTATATTGATAAATTGGTGCAATCGGTGCTTGCTCCATGAGGATTTTTTCTGCCGCGTTGTAATCGGCATTACGCGCTTTAACGGTATTTTCCGTCGATGCCTGGGCCAGAACTTTGTCATATGCCGGATTGTTAAAGCGTGAAATATTTCCTGAATGCGTTGACGTTAATAATGTCAGGAAAGTGGAGGGTTCATTATAATCCCCCACCCACGAGGCGCGGATAACATCAAAATTGCCGGTGTTACGGCTATCGATATAGGTTTTCCATTCCTGATTTTGCAATTTAACATCTACGCCAAGGTTCTTTTTCCACATCGATGCTACAGCAATCGCAATTTTTTGATGGTTTTCTGAAGTGTTATACAAAAGCGTCAGCTTCAGCGGTTTTTGCGGACCATAACCAGCTGCGCTCAACAAAGTTTTTGCCTGCGCATTCAGTTCTTCCTGACTCATTTGTTCAAACGGCGAAGGTTCCGGCGTAAATCCCGCGGTAACATCTGGTGTAAAATGCCACGCTGGCTTTTCGCCCGTCCCTAATACTTTTTCGGTCATCAGGCGGCGATCTATCGTCATACTTAATGCCAGACGAACGCGCTGATCTGCCGTCGGCCCTTTTTGCGTGTTAAACGCATAATAATAGGTCCCGAGCTGCGGCGGCGTATAAACCTGCCCCGGAATATCCTTCAACAGCTTCTGATACATATTTTTCGGGAAGGATTCGGTGATATCAATATCCCCCGCGAGGTAACGCTTAGTGGCTGCGGATTCCTGATTAATTGGCAGGAAGGTCACTTTTTGCAGTACCGTTTTGGCGTTATCCCAATAATGGGTATTCGGTACCACGACCAGTTTTTCATTGACTACGCGCTCTTTAAGAACATAAGCGCCATTGCCGATCAGATTTCCGGGTTTCGTCCACTCTTTACCGCTTTCTACGTTGGCTTTTTGCACCGGGAAGAAGGCAAAGTTAGCGGTTAAATTCACAAACCACGGCAACGGTTTATCAAGCTGAATTTTCAAAGTATGGGCATCAACTGCGGTGACGCCAAGCTGGTCAGGCGTAGCTTTACCATCAATAATCGCCTGTGCGTTGTTGATTCCCGCCAGCGCGGCAAACCATGCAAATGGCGACAATGTTTTTGGGTCCACCAGACGTTGCCAGCTGTAGACAAAATCTTGCGCCGTTACCGGTGTGCCATCCGCCCATTTTGCGTTATCGCGCAGGGTAAAAGTCCAGATACGGTTGTCATTACTTTTCCACTGAGTCGCAACGCCGGGGACAATCTCCCCTTTTTCGTTCTGATTCACCAGACCTTCAAACAGATCGCGAATGACCTGAATCTCTGGCAGGCCCACGGCTTTAGCGGGATCCAGCGACGCAGGCTCATCTTTAATGTGGCGCACCAGCTCCTGCTTCTCTGCCAGTACTGTGCCGCTCGGAACTTCTGCAGCATACGAAAGAGAAATGCTGCTGACCAACAGCGCACAACACGTGACTGAAACAGAGTGCTTCATAAGTTTCCCTCTAACCGACATTAAAATTGATGCGTAATTATTTGTTTCGCCTTAAAGAAATGCAAACAACTTCCATCAAAAAAGTGACAAAGGAAGCATCAAATGTTTTAAGTATCAATATATCAAATCAGATTTAGTGTAAATAATAGTCTCCAAAATGCGGTAAAGCACATAGAACTCCGAACACTACGTTCGGGCTTCGCACGTTCAAACCCGTTTTCGGTATCATAATCAGCATCTGTCGCCATTGTACGAAGAATAAAAAATGACCAAAACGTTGAAAGGAACTGAGAATACGTTAAGAGAAGAATTAAATTAATGTATCAGCAAGTAGTGCTAAACAGCACCTTTATACTTCAGCCTATCTATAAATAATGAGAATGCCGAGCCAGCATGTCGACGGTGTGGATAGTACAGGTGATAACCGGGTAAATCTGGTGTGAATTTATCCAAAACACGTATCAGTTTTTTTTCTTTAATAGCCCGCTCAACCTGATCATAAGGTAGATACGCCAATCCATGCCCATCAATTGCAGCATCAATGATCAGGTCTATCGTATTCAGTAAAAGCTGACCTTCCATGCGAACACGAACTTCACGTCCACCGCGTATTAATCTCCAGCGATTTGCTGTACCCGATGTGGGAAGATACAAATTAATTGCCTGATGATCTATTAATTGTGACACTGACGTTGGAACACTTCGGCGAGAAAAATAATCCGGTGAGCCAACAATAGCCATTGGTATATCTGGCCCGATTCGAATGGCGATCATATCTTTATCCATCTCCCCACCCAGACGGACGCCTGCATCAAAACGTTCAGAAACGACATCGGTCAAACCATAATCAATGGTGAGCTGAATATCAATTTCAGGATGCGATTTCAGGAATGTGCGCATTGCTGGTAACAATATCGTTTTTGCTGCATGTTCTACAGTAGTAATACGTATTGTCCCGGATGGGCGGTTCTGCAGATCGCTCAGGGATGCCATGGCTGAATCTATGTCATGCAACATAGGGCCAAGAACAGACAAAAGATGCTCGCCCGCTTCAGTTGGAACAACGCTGCGCGTGGTTCGCGTCAGAAGCCGCAATCCCAATCGTTCTTCTATACGACGCACTATCTGGCTTAAAGCTGACTGCGCCATGCTCAGGCGGGCTGCTGCACGAGTGAAGCTACGCTCCTCTGCAACGACGACAAACGCCATCAGATCAGCGATTTCTTCACGCTTCATTCAGTATCTCCATGCAATCTATTAATCATTTAAATGATAGGTCTAATCATGATTTTGGGTCTAATCAACTTAATGATCAATATCTATAGTGATATCACCAACCGTTAAAACGAACCGACAACTCCATGAGGAACGGAATGATGAATAATAAAGTCAGCTTCACTAACAGCAATAATCCAACCATCTCTTTGTCTGCAGTGATCTATTTCCCTCCAAAATTTGATGAAACCCGTCAGTATCAGGCAATTGTGTTATCTCACCCAGGTGGGGGCGTTAAAGAACAAACGGCCGGAACCTATGCCAAAAAACTGGCGGAAAAGGGATTTGTCACTATTGCTTATGACGCATCTTATCAAGGTGAAAGTGGCGGCGAGCCGCGTCAGTTAGAAAACCCATACATTCGTACTGAAGACATCAGTGCCGTGATTGATTACCTGACAACGCTTTCTTATGTCGACAATACCCGAATTGGTGCGATGGGAATTTGTGCCGGTGCAGGATATACAGCCAATGCTGCAATTCAGGATCGCCGCATCAAGGCCATCGGTACCGTTAGTGCGGTCAATATTGGTTCGATATTCCGTAATGGTTGGGAAAACAATGTGAAATCTATTGATGCCCTGCCATACGTTGAAGCGGGTTCAAACGCCAGAACCAGCGATATTAGCAGCGGAGAATACGCCATTATGCCACTGGCACCAATGAAGGAGTCCGATGCGCCGAACGAAGAACTGCGTCAGGCCTGGGAGTATTACCACACCCCTCGCGCGCAGTATCCAACAGCACCGGGTTACGCTACTTTGCGCAGCCTTAACCAGATTATTACCTATGATGCTTACCATATGGCGGAAGTGTACCTGACTCAGCCGACGCAGATTGTGGCGGGCAGCCAGGCAGGGAGCAAATGGATGAGTGACGACCTGTACGATCGAGCATCAAGCCAGGATAAACGCTATCACATTGTTGAAGGCGCAAACCATATGGATCTTTATGACGGCAAAGCCTATGTGGCTGAAGCAATTTCAGTATTAGCTCCGTTCTTTGAGGAAACTCTGTAATGAAACATATTCAAATCCGCAATAGTGATATGGACTGGCATATTGCTGCCAATAATCTGGGATAATTTTCATGAAAAATGTACTGATTCTTGGTGCTGGCGGTCAGATAGCCCGCCATGTGATTAATCAACTGGCAGATAAGCAAACCATTAAACAAACTTTATTTGCCCGTCAGCCAGCAAAAATCCACAAACCCTATCCAACTAATAAAATGCAAACAACTTCCGGCAAAAAAGTGATACAAGATCGATGACATAGCGTTGAAGAAAAGGATTTGATAATCCGCAAAATTTGCACAACACTGCCTGTAATACTTCCTGAACCAGAGACGATCATGACCGTAACCCGCCCACGCGCCGAACGCGGCGCATTTCCGCCCGGAACAGAACATTACGGACGTTCATTATTGGGCGCGCCGTTAATCTGGTTTCCTGCCCCTGCAGCCAGCCGCGAAAGTGGTTTGATTCTGGCTGGCACTCACGGTGATGAAAACTCTTCGGTCGTCACGCTCTCCTGTGCTCTGCGGACGTTGACACCTTCTTTGCGCCGTCATCATGTGGTGCTGTGTGTGAATCCTGACGGCTGCCAGTTGGGGTTACGGGCCAATGCTAATGGTGTGGATTTAAACAGAAACTTTCCGGCGGCGAACTGGAAGGAAGGTGAAACCGTTTATCGCTGGAACAGCGCCGCTGAAGAACGCGATGTCGTATTACTGACAGGTGACAAACCTGGCTCCGAACCTGAAACCCAGGCGCTGTGCCAGCTTATACACCGCATTCAACCTGCCTGGGTGGTCTCATTCCACGATCCACTGGCCTGTATTGAAGATCCCAGACACAGCGAATTAGGCGAATGGCTGGCTCAGGCGTTTGAATTGCCTCTGGTAACCAGCGTCGGTTATGAAACGCCTGGCTCTTTCGGCAGTTGGTGTGCAGATCTGAACTTGCATTGCATCACCGCAGAGTTTCCGCCCATCTCCTCCGACGAAGCCAGCGAAAAATATCTCTTTGCGATGGCAAACTTGCTGCGCTGGCATCCTAAAGATGCAATTCGCCCGTCGTGAACTGAAGCGCCGGTTCCACATCTACCGCCAGCCAGGTCGGTCCGTCAAGATCGGCGAAACTGACCTGCGGCACCAGCGGTAAAGCGGCGCTAATGGCACGAGAGGTACACAACATGCAGCCCAGCATCAGACTGAAACCTTGTGCACGCGCTTCAGTCGCCAGCGCCAGCGCTTCCGTCAGACCCCCGGTTTTATCGAGCTTAATATTAACCATCTCATAGCGCCCTTTCAGCGCCTTCAAATTGCTACGAGTATGACAACTTTCATCAGCACAAATCGGCAACGGATGAATAAAATTCTCCAGCGCCGCATCGTCCTGCGCAGGAAGCGGTTGTTCAAGCATCGCAACGCCTAAATCCGCCAATAGCTGGCAACGCGCCGCCAACCCTTCTGCACGCCAGGATTCATTTGCATCAACGATCAGCGTCGCATCGGGCACAGCTGTGCGAATTGCCACCATCCGCTCACTGATAAGATGGTTATCCAGCTTCACTTTCAGTAATTTCGCGCCTGCCTGCCAGAGTGTTGATGCACTATTGGCCATCTGATCAGGCGTACCGATGACAACCGTCTGTGCAGTGATAACTGTCTCGGGAAGCGTTATGCCGATCAAATCAGCCAGCGATTGCTGCTGTCTTCGCGCGGCCAGATCCCACAATGCACAATCCAGCGCATTACGTGCTGCGCCGGCAGGGAGAATTTTTTGCAACTCCTCCCGTGTCAGCCCTTTCTCTAGTTGCGGCACGACGCTCATAATTTGCGCCATTACCGAGGCATCACTTTCCCCATAACGCGGATACGGCGTGCATTCGCCGGTGCCTTTAATACCCTCTTCTTCCAGTTCAACCACCACCACGCGCGCTTCACTGCGACTTCCCCGGGCAATCACAAACGGGGTATGTAAGGGCCAGGCTTCCTCGAATACCTTAACGGTTCTCATCTTTACTCCTTGTTGTCGCGGTGGTCTGCGGATTAAGCGCAAATAGCGTTTGCTGTGTTATTGACAGTTAGCATAAACTAGGTGTGACGTTAACTATATGTAAACAGGAAAGATAATCATGTCACAAACCGTTCATTTCCAGGGCAACCCGGTTACAGTCGCCAATTCCATCCCGCAGGCGGGTAGCAAAGCGCAGACTTTTACTCTCGTGGCAAAAGATCTGTCTGACGTCACCCTCGGTCAGTTTGCGGGTAAACGCAAAGTGCTGAACATTTTCCCGAGTATTGATACCGGTGTTTGCGCCGCATCAGTACGTAAGTTTAACCAACTGGCAACTGAGATCGACAACACCGTTGTGCTGTGTATCTCTGCCGATCTGCCGTTCGCCCAGTCTCGTTTCTGCGGCGCAGAAGGTCTGAACAACGTTATCACCCTCTCCACTTTCCGTAACGCTGAATTTCTGCAAGCTTACGGTGTGGCAATTGCTGATGGCCCACTGAAAGGTCTGGCAGCGCGTGCCGTTGTGGTTATTGACGAAAATGACAATGTGATTTTCAGCCAGCTGGTGGATGAAATCACCACCGAGCCGGATTACGAAGCAGCTCTGGCTGTACTGAAAGCATAATTTAATATGCCTGATGGTGTTGCACCATCAGGCATATTCGCGCTTACTCTTCGTTCTTCTTCTGACTCAGACCATATTCCCGCAACTTATTGGCAATCGCGGTATGTGAAACGCCGAGACGTTTTGCCAGTTTGCGCGTGCTGGGATAATTGCGATAAAGCTGGGTTAATACCGAGCGTTCAAAACGGCTGGTGATTTCGTCCAGCGAACCTTCCATCGCATCTTCGCCCACGGCTACCGTTGCGGCGTCATAATCCGGCAACAAAATATCCTGTGGACGCAGCTCATAACCGTCCAGTTGTGTCAGTGCGCGATAGATAGCGTTCTTTAACTGCCGCACATTTCCCGGCCACGCATAACGCGTAAGTACAGTATTCAGGTCAGCGGCCAGTTTCGGACGCGGCACGCCCTGCTCGTCGGCAAAGCGGGCGACGAACAGCTCAGTTAACGGCATGATGTCCTGCGGACAGTCACGTAGCGGCGGCAGATTGAGCGTCAACACGTTCAGACGATAATAGAGATCTTCACGGAACATGCCTTTTTGCACCAGTTCGACCAGATTCTTCTGCGTAGCGCAAATCACCCGCACATCGACATGCACCTCATGGTCTTCGCCAACCCGACGGAAAGTGCCATCATTAAGGAAACGCAGTAATTTCGCCTGCATCCGTGGTGACATTTCCCCTATTTCATCCAACAGCACCGAACCACCGTTCGCCTGCTCAAAGAATCCTTTCTTCCCTTCCGGAGCATGACCAAACAGTTCACTCTCGACCGCATCTTCCGGTATAGACGCACAGTTCAGCGCCAGGTAAGGTTTGCCCGCTCTGGGGCTTGCCTGATGGCAGGCGTAGGCAAAGAGATCTTTACCTGTACCTGTGTCACCCGTAATCAGCAGCGGCGCGCTTAGCATCGCCAGTTTCTGCGCCTGTTCGACAACATGCTTCATTTTCGGGCTGACGGCGACAATTTGACTGAAGGCGCTGACGTCCTGGGCGGCGACATTTTGCAACTGGCGGCCCATACGAATCGTTGATCGCAACATCACCACCGCACCGGTCAGGACGTGTTGATCATTTTCATCCTGAAGATAAACAGGCGTAATCTCCATCAGGAAATTCTGCCCATTAATAACGACATGCTCGTTATGCGAATCTTGCGGTTCGCTTTCCAGCCAACGTAAAAAATTAAAGCCGTTAATCAATTGTGCGGCGGTATGGTTGCGCAGGCGATCCAATTTTTGCCCAAAAAGCTGACAGCTCGCCGGGTTCGCCATATCCACTTTGCTTTTCATATCGACAGAGAGCACAGGTTCAGGCAACGCCTCCAGTAACGCGCTCAACGCCAGATGCTCACGTTCGGAAGGCATCCACGGGACAGTACGCACATCGGTAACACCCGCAATACGGCGTATTTCGGCCATCAGACTGCTGAAACTCTCAAACTCCAGTTCAGCAAAATTGAGGTAGATTCGCCCAATGGGATCAATCTCAATACCGCGTAAATCAATGCCTCTTAGCACGAGTAGATCGAGTAATTCGCGGGTCAGACCGAGTCGGTCTTCACAAAAGACTTCCAGACGCATGGGAACCTTCACCTGAAAAAAGAACAATTAATATGATGATATGACACTATTTGGATAGCAGGAAGGTTTCTGTCAACAATCATTGACACAAAGACGGAAAAACGGGCACTTCGGCGTAAAGATATCCGGTCAGCACCCGATATTGCATTATTTTTCGCTGGGCGTTTTGCCTTTTTGCAGCGTTTCTTTCACCTGACCGATAAGCTGACGACGGAAATCCCCGAGGCGAGGTTTGTCATCGTCAATCCACGGCAGCGGGCGGCAAAGCTCCATAGCTTTAATCCCGAGTCGTGCCGTCAGAAGTCCTGCACCAATCCCCTGAGCTGCGCGGGTAGACAAACGAGCAGCGAGATCTTGCGACATCCAGTCCATCCCCACTTCGCGCACCAGTTCGCTGGCTCCGGCAAAAGCGATATTCAGCAATACCAGCTTAAACAGACGCAAACGGCTGTAATACCCCAGTTCAATGCCATACAGCGTGGCGATGCGATTAATTAAACGCAGATTGCGCCAGGCGATAAACGCCATATCGACCAACGCCAGCGGGCTGACCGCAATCATCAACGTTGATTCCGCCGCCGAACGGCTGATTTCGCGCCGCGCCTGGGCATCTAAAACTGGCTGGACCAAATGCGCATACAGGCTGACCACTTCACGGTCGTTTTGCGTTTCATGGATTGAGGCATACCAGCGTTGCAGCGCCGGATGCGACTGATCAATACCCGCCTGCTGCGCCAGTTTTTCGCAAAATGCGCGGCCTTTGCCCGTGCCGTGGCTATGCAATAAATCACGCGCTTCGTCGCGTTCATGGGCGCGCTGTCGCAAGCGCCATAAGCGCCGCCACTCTGTTACCACAGAACCTACGCCAGCGCCGATAATCAATGCCCCAGCGGCACATCCACCCAGCGCCACCCAGTCCTGGGTTTGCCAGGCATTCATTGTCCACTGTACACCCTGCCCGACAACGCTTGCGCCAAACAGAGCCAGCCCTCCCATCACCATTTTGCGCCACAGGCTGCGTTTCGGACGTAACGCTGCGTCCATTACCGCTTCGACTTGCCCCTCTTCTTCCTGCGCTTCGTCGAGCGTGGCCGGGGCAAAATTTTGCGCCTGATTTTCGTCAAAGGTCTGCTGCGCCCTGAATTTAGGATTCTGATCGACCTCCAGAGGACCGTCGAAATCAATACGTGGTTTTAACGGTTCGGTCATCGCAATTTATCTCCTATTAAAAATTCCAGCGCAGCATCAAGACGAATATGCGGTAGTGGTTTGTCGACATCCATCACCTGCGGACGAAATGCCTCAAACTGGAAGCCTTGCTTATCCCAGAACGCCTGACCAGGCAAACGTGCGGGAACTTCGCCAGGATAAACAGTGAGCGGTGCGCCATCGCTAAGTCGATTACCACGCAGCGCCGGGATTTTCTCACCGTTAACATCAATAATGCCGCTGGTGGTCGCCTGAACTGACGCCAGCCCCAGGCAGTCCATGCTGATCCCTTCGAACGCCGCATTTTGCCAGGCATCCTGAATCAGTTGTTGCAGTAATGAAACCATATTAGCGTGCTGATCGATGGTCACATGGTCCGCTTTAGTGGCAGCAAACAATAGCTTATCGATAACCGGCGAAAACAAACGCCGGAACAGGGTACGCTGCCCGTAGTGAAAACTTTGCATCAGCTGCGTCAGTGCCAGACGCATATCATTAAATGCCTGTGGCCCACTGTTGAGAGGTTGCAGGCAATCCACCAGCACAATCTGGCGGTCAAAGCGCAGAAAATGATTCTTATAGAACCCCTTCACCACCTTCTCGCAGTAATAATTAAAGCGCTCGCGCAGCATTCCGGCATTGGTATGCTTATCGGCCTGCGCCAGTTTGGACTCGCCCCAGGTATCGACATCCGGCCACGGGAAGAATTGCAGCGCGGGCGCACCTGCCATATCTCCCGGCAAGACAAAGCGCCCAGGCTGAATAAAGTGCAGCCCCTGCTCTTTACAGTGGTGGAGATAATCGGTCCACGCGGCGGCAATGTCCGCCAGCCGGTTTTCGTCGGCAGGCGCTAGCGGGTCCAGCCCTTCGCTCATCATTCGCCATTTCGCCGACCATTCTCCGCGCTGACCATTGAGTAAGCCCGTCATCTGGCGCGACCAGCTTAAATAGTCCTGCGCCAGCATCGGCAGGTCGAGCAACCATTCGCCGGGATAATCCACAATTTCCAGATACAGCGTGGAGGTATCCTTAAAGTGGCGTAGCAGCGAATCATTCGATTTAAAACGTAGCGCCAGGCGGATTTCACTGACGCCGCGCGTTGGCGTTGGCCAGGCGGGTGGATCGCCATATAACTGCGCCAGCCCTTCGTCATAGGTGAAGCGCGGAATGCCAAAGTCACGCTGGGGAATGCGTTTCACGCCCAGCAGGCGCTCTTCACGCACCGCACTTAACAGCGGCAAACGTGCTCCGGCGTGAATATTAAGCAACTGATTAACCATCGCGGTGATAAACGCTGTTTTGCCGCTGCGGCTAAGTCCGGTTACAGCGAGGCGCAGATGTCTGTCGACACCCCGATTCACCAGCGCATTGAGTTCATTTTTAAGTCGCTTCATTGCTGTCCTGTGCTGCTCTGAAGACCAGAAAAAAAATCATTCGTAAGGATATGAATGTGGGGGCCAGGCCATTGATTATCAACTGCCCGTGTTGTCATCGACCGGCGAACTCCATAAGATGTGCAGCATTCACGTTCGGACGGAGTTCCTGACCTATGTCCCCTACTATTTATGATATTGCCAGGGTTGCAGGCGTATCAAAATCCACCGTATCACGCGTGCTGAATAAGCAAACTAATATCTCCCCGGAAGCGCGCGAAAAAGTGTTACGGGCCATTGAAGAATTACAGTATCAGCCAAACAAGCTGGCCCGCGCGCTGACCTCTTCGGGTTTTGATGCCATTATGGTGATTTCTACCCGTTCGACCAAAACTACGGCGGGTAATCCGTTTTTCTCTGAAGTTTTGCATGCCATCACCGCCAAAGCTGAAGAAGAAGGTTTCGACGTGATATTACAAACGTCGCACAATCCGGCAGAAGATCTGCAAAAATGCGAAAGCAAAATTAAGCAGAAAATGATTAAAGGCATTATTATGCTCAGTTCGCCAGCGGATGAGTCATTTTTTGCCCAACTCGATAAATATGATATTCCGGTGGTGGTGATTGGCAAAGTTGAAGGTCAATATGCCCATGTTTATTCTGTCGATACCGATAATTTTGGCGACAGCATTGCGTTGACCGATGCATTAATTGAAAGTGGGCATCAAAATATTGCCTGCCTGCATGCTCCGCTTGATGTCCATGTTTCGGTTGATCGCGTTAATGGTTATAAGCAGAGCCTGGCTGCGCATAATATTGCAGTGCGTGATGAATGGATTGTTGATGGCGGTTATACCCATGAAACTGCATTAAAAGCAGCACGGCAATTATTAAGCCAGTCACCGTTGCCTGAGGCGGTGTTTGCCACTGACAGCCTGAAATTAATGAGCATTTATCGTGCGGCAGCAGAGAAAAATATTGCTATTCCGCAGCAGTTAGCGGTGGTGGGTTATAGCAATGAAACGCTGTCATTTATTTTAACGCCTGCACCGGGCGGCATCGATGTTCCGACGCAGGAGTTAGGTCAACAAAGCTGCGAGTTATTATTCCGCTTAATTTCTGGAAAACCGTCACCACAGAATATTACCGTTGCCACGCATATGACGCTGAAATAAATACCAGCTACCTTGCCTGAATGCCAGATGCGATGCTAGCGCATCTTATCCGGCCTACATTTATAGATCGGATAAAGTACTCGCGCCGCATCCGGCAATTTAGCCCATTATCAGAACGAGTAATTTACGCCGACACCTGCATAATGGAATTTATCACTGTCGCCTTCGTCGTGATCCTGCCACTCAAACGCGTATTCCAGCGAAACGGAAAGTCCGTTCTGGAAATCATAACCGTAAAATAAACCTACACGGTTAAAATCATGGCCTTCACGTTCAATATCATCCTGCCAGTCCCAGTTACTCCAGCGATCCAGCCCAATGCGCGTATACGGCGTCACCGAGTGGTTGCCGAGCGTCAGCGGCAAATAGGCGCGAATTTCTTGCGTGGAAAACTCACCGTTATTGCGGCTGTCGTCCATATTGAAGCCGCGCTCGAGATAATAGTTCACTCGCAAGGCAACCGTTTCGTTGAAGGTATATTGCAGACCTGTTTCCGTTTCGACACGGGTATCAGCGTAACCGGTAGTGTTCAGATCGTTGGCAAATTTATACATCGACAACCAACCGTTGAAACGTAAATCGTCAGTCAGTTTCACATCCCAGTCTGGCGCGATTTTCCAGCGCTGCATATTCGCCGTGTCTTTACCCGGTTCATCAACGTAGTGATAACCATAATTACGGAAACCGCCGGTCAGGCCGAAACTGAAATCATCGTTTTCGAGGAACTGATAATGCACCTCCAGCTCCGGGCGATCAAACCACGTTCCACGTTTACCCGCGCTATAATCTACCGGCCCTTCCTGATAATAGGCCAGAGCAATTCTCCACGGCCCGTTGGCGGCATTAAAATAGACTGAAGGCTCCGCCAGCCCATCCATATCTTCGCCATAACCCTCGACGTTTTCTATTTCGTACATCGCGCCGATATTAAAGTGCCAGTCGTTCCTTTCCTCGGCCTGTGCGCAGGCCATTCCCGCACACATCACCAGTGCGGTACAGGGTAATAACTTTTTCATTATTGTTCCTTGTATTATCCTGGGGGAATGCCTTCCCCCTGTATTTAGCGAATTGCTATTTCCGTTTCTGCATCAAAGAAATGACATTTCGTCATATCAAAATGAATAGTGATATTTTCTCCTGCATGATAATCATTTAACGCACCAGCACGGACCACTAACTCGTGCCCCCCAACCGTGGTGTAGAGCATAAATTCCGCACCGGTTAATTCTGCCACGCTAATTTTGGCGGAAATGTTATTTTCCTCTTGCGCGTCCGGATGAATATCTTCCGGTCGTATTCCCATCACGATGGGCTTATGCAAACTTTCCTGTGTTTTCAGAACCGCTAATTTCTCTTCGGGAATGGTTAATTTAAGCGTTTCCGTAACGAATTTATCGCCATCGATCGTGCCGCGAATAAAATTCATCGCTGGTGATCCAATAAATCCGGAAACAAACATATTCGCGGGTTGGTTATAAACGGTTTTCGGCGCACCTACTTGCTGAACAATCCCGTCTTTCATAATCACAATCCGCGTCGCCATGGTCATCGCTTCGGTCTGATCGTGGGTCACGTAGATCATGGTGGTGTTCAGTTTCTGATGCAGCTTGCTGATCTCTGCGCGCATTTGCACGCGCAGCTTGGCATCAAGGTTAGAGAGCGGTTCATCCATTAAAAACACGCCCGCTTCGCGTACAATCGCCCGCCCAAGCGCCACTCGCTGACGTTGCCCGCCGGAAAGCGCCCCCGGCTTACGTTTCAGGTACTCACGCAGGCCGAGAATTTGCGCCGCCCAGTTCACCCGCTCATCAATCACCTCTTTGGCGATTTTTTGCATCTTCAGACCAAACGCCATGTTGTCGTAAACCGTCATATGCGGATACAACGCGTAGTTCTGGAACACCATCGCTATATTGCGTGCTTTGGCTGGAACGTCATTCATTCGTTTGCCGTCGATCAACAGATCGCCGCCGCTGATCTCCTCAAGCCCGGCAATCATGCGCAGGGTGGTCGACTTACCGCAGCCCGACGGGCCGACAAACACGATGAACTCTTTATCGGCAATTTCCAGGTTGAAGTCCTTCACCACATGCACCTGGTTATCGTAGATTTTTTGAATATGTTGTAACGAAAGCTGAGCCATGTTGATTCCTTTGCTATACGTTTTGCCAGAAGGCCGATAACCGCGGCCAGGTGAGTGATTCCGTTGAAGGCAACAGTAATTGCGCCCCGGTTAAGCCCGCGCCGATCCCCACCGAGCGCATACCGCTGGCGTTAATGGCGTCAATGCCCGCCTGCGCATCTTCAATGCCGATACATGCCTGCGGCGGCACGCCCAGCCCTGCACAGGCGGCGAGAAAGATTTCCGGGTCCGGTTTCGAGTTTTTAAGTTGGGAAGCATCCGCGCAGAAGGTGAAAAACTCGCGCAGCTCCAGCGCCGCTAAAATCGTCGGCGCATTCAGGGAGACAGAAGCCAGCCCAACCGAGATCTGCTGTGCACGGAGATCTGCCAGCAAAGAGCGAATGCCGGGTAGAACAGCGTTGACCGTCAACTCGCGTAGTGAGTGGACATAGAGCAGATTTTTGCGATACGCCAGTTGCGCCCTCTCCTGCGAGTTAAAGTCGCCCTCTTTGCCCCCGTGTTGCAGAATGCGCCGCAGAGACTCATCGCGGCTGATCCCTTTTAGGGATTCGTTAAACTGCGCATCAATGCTGATGCCAATTTCAGCGGCAATCTGCTGCCACGCCTGGAAATGCAGATGCGCGGTATCGGTGATTACACCATCCAGATCGAAAATTACCCCTTGCAGTTTCATTCATCCTCCTGATGTTTGGTAGCGGTCCCATTGAAGGGCAAAATAAAATCACCCAAACAGAAAACAGATTCTTCAGCCACGGTTATAAGCTGACCGTTCAAACGCAGTGAAACGGGCGCAGAAGTTCGAATCGCAATACGCTGCGCGTCAAGAGTGACCTGTAATTCGCAGCCCTGCCAGAACAGAGGGAAAGACAACTGTTGCCACTGCTCAGGTAACGCCGGATTGAGATGCAATTCACCGTCACGCACGCTCACCCCGGCAAAACCCTGAATCGCCCCCAGCCAGATAGCGCCAGTTGCGGCAGCATGGATACCATCATCACAACTATGCGGATCAGCACCAAGATCGATTTCAGTCCCCTCGCGCCAGAACTGATAACTTTGGGTCAGCAGGCCACAGCGTGCGGCAACAATGCCGTGGATTGCTTTACTTAATGACGAGTCGTGAATAGTGCGCGGTTCATAAAATTGCAGATTGGCAAGACACGATGCCGCTGAGAACTGCTCCGGCAGCATGTAATTGAGCATCACCACATCAGCTTGTTTGAGGATCTGCATCTCGTTCACTTCTGCGCGTGAATAATCCAGCAGTATGGTTTGCTTCCCCGCCGCCGCTTTGTATTTCGCCAGATTAATCGCCGGCTTAGCCATAAACGAATCATCCTGCGGCAAAACGCCGTCGGGCTGAATTTCTGGCATCCATAGCTCTTTGAGGAACATTTCGGCGCGATGGATAAACGCATCGTCGCTACAGCCGAACTGGCGGGCAATATTCAGCGCCTGTTGAACGTTGTAGCGGGCCATATAGCTGGTGTATGCATTATTATTGACATGTTCGGTATATTCGTCTGGCCCAATAACATCATGAATTTCCAGACGATCGTTAACTCTCACCGCGCGGCTAATCCAGAACTTTGCCGTCTCCAGAAGTAGCGCCATGCCTTCATGCGCAATGAAACTTTCATCCCCCGTGGTCTGCCAGTATTGAATAACCGCCCAGGCGATATCGGCCACCAGATGATGTTCCGCCTGCGCCGAGGCCACTTTTTGCCGCAGCCCGGTGCGAATGTTAATGGCGGCAAATTCCGGCGTCTCTTCTTCGCCGCTGCGCGCGCTTTCCCACGGAAATAGCGCGCCCTGCCAGCCGTTGCGTCGCGCTTTCTCCTGCGCGCCTGGCAAGTTGTGCCAGCGATAACGCAGTAAACTTCGGGCAACCGTCGGATCGCTAAACAGATGAAACGGTAACAAAAATACTTCTGTATCCCAGAAAACGTGGCCTTTGTAGCCTTCGCCGGTTAAGCCTTTTGCCGCAATGCTGCTGCGCTCGTCGTGGGCAGGCGTCATGATGCGCAGATGATAAAGCGCATAATCTAACGCTTGCTGATCGTGCGCTTCGCCGCCATTTACCGTGATACGACGTTTCTGCCACCATTGACGCCAGTTTTCTGTTGATGCTGCAAGAAGTTGGTCGTAACTCTGCTGCGCGCACATTTCAAGCTGGCGAAGCGACGCGCTGCCCCACTCGTCTAAAGCAGCTTGCCTGTCATCCCGCCAGTCGATCCACACCAGTTTTTGCAACGTCATTGTCTCGCCTGCATGAAGCTGCGCACTGGTATGTTGCAGTAAACGGCGCTCTTTGGCGGTATAGCATTGCTGCACATCACCGCTCACCTTACAGCAACAGCTGATGGCCACATCACTGCGTCCATCCTGGGTGGTGTAGCTCCCCTGCATCAGATGCTGACCAAACACCCGCACCTGGGTTTCGTCGAGATGTTGGCGACCGTGATTGGTTTGCGTGGCGTCAATGCCTGTTGAAATCAGCACTGACGCGTCGGCGTCCAGTGGCGTAATAGTGATTTCCAGCGCAATGAGCGGCAGTTGGTCTGCCGAAACAAAGCGACGGCTGGCGATGGTGTAACCTGAGCCGTTGCTGGTACGCCAGACAACATTGCGGCGTAATTCGCCACTGGCAAAGTCAAGCTCACGCTGCCAGGCTTCGTGGGATAACGAGAAAACCTCACCATTTATGGCAATCTCCATCCCCACGACATCAGGCAGGTTCACCAGTTCGTTGATTTCACCTTTTCCCGCCCGATGATACAGCCCCGCCAGATACATCCCTCGCGTCTGGCGCGTGTAATCTTCTTCATGGCTGGCGCGAAGCCCAAGATAGCCGTTCCCCTGCGCCATCAGCGATGCATACTTGTTCAGGGTATGCTGGCTGAAATGGGGTTCTGATAACGTTACTGGCCTGGTCATAATTCCACACGCGTCCCTGTTTCTGCGGATTGATACAACGCCGCCACCAGTTGCTGGATGATGTACCCCTGCTCGGCGTCGGCTATCATCACGGGCTTGCCCTGTACGTGATTGATAAAGGCTTCCATGCTGCGCAAATGGCGGTTGTCGTCTGCCATTTCCCGTTGCATCAGCGTCATTAATTCACCGTTGTTATCGGTGTAGATATGTGCTGGAAACAGCGTCGCACCAGCTTTATCACCACAAAAGCTGACGTTCATAATCGACTGTTCGCGGATGTTGAGTGCAAATGACGTTTCCAGCCACAGAATGCCGCCGTTATGAAATTCAATGGTGCCAAACAGCGAATCTTCGACGCTGTAAGTTGCCGGATCCCACTCACCAAATTGACCACAGCTCTTTTGCGTGCCGATCTTTTGAAAGCTATGCGCATTCACGCTTTTCACCGCCGGAAAGCCCAGCACATACATCGCAGCATCCAGCATATGAATGCCGATGTCGATCAGCGGGCCACCACCCTGCAGTTCTTTATTGGTAAAGACACCCCAGCCGGGAACGCCGCAGCGACGCAGGGCGCGGGCGGTGGTAACGTAAATCTCTCCCAAAACGCCGTTGGTCACCTGTTCACGCAGCTGTTGCGTATCGAGCGCAAAACGATGGTGAAAGTCGTAGGCCAGCACCTTGCCCAGTTTGCGCGCGGTATCGCACATTTCCCGCGCCTGTTCTGGCGTCATGGCGGGCGGTTTTTCGCACATCACATGGCAGCCCGCTTCCAGTGCCATCAGGGTATGTTCGTAATGAAAACGGTTAGGTGAGCAGACGCTAACCACATCAGGTTTCACCGCCAGCAGCATGGCCTGCGGATCGTCCCACACGGATGCATTCCCGTATTTTTCTGCCAGCGCCTGCGCCTGGGAAAGGCGGCTGTCACAGACAGCCACCAGTTCCAGATCGTTGCGGGTGCAGTAGTACGAAGCATGAACCTTATCCGCCACCTGGCCTGCGCCTATTATCGCGACCCGCAGCGGAGAGCTTGTCATTGCACTTTTCACAAAGACCTCTTAGCAGGTACGCAACCAGGCCAACGAATCACGGTACGCCTGGGCAGGATCTTCCGCCCGGATACGCCCTTCGTACACTACATAGCCCTGATAGTTATCCGCGCGCAGCTGTTCAAACAGCGCGTGGAAATCCAGGGTGCCGCTGCCCGGCTGGTAGCGATGGTTATCCGCAATATGCACATGACCGAGCAGGTCGCGGTTGTCATGCAGCGCCTGCGCCAGGTTATCTTCTTCGATATTCATGTGATAGAAATCGCCGATAATCTGTACATGTTTAAGATCGTTTTCGACGATGTAACGGCGGGCATCGGCGAGGGTGTTGATCATATGATCCTGATAGCGGTTTAACGGTTCGAGATACACCACGGTTCCGGTACGCGCGGCGACCTGTTCCAGTACGCGCAGGGAATCACTCACCATTTTGCGGTCGCCGTCCAGGCTACGCGGCGAGGTCATCGGCGGTAAGCGGAAGGTAAACATGCCCCACGCAGCCGGAACGACGATGCCTTTACCGCCCACTTCTGCCAGCGCTTCGAGAATGCGCTCGATCTGCTTTAAGCCATTAAGACGACGCTCTTCGATAAAGTCGCCAATCCATCCGTCATAGCCACCGCAGGCGGTGGTCACCGGTAAACCGGTTTCTTTGATCGCCGCTTTGACTTCTTCGATGTTGTTAACCAGCAGTTTGCCGTCAATCTCAAAACCATCGAAGCCCATCTCTTTGATATAACGAAATTTCTCCAGAATGTTTTCCGGAAAGAACGCCTGATTCTGTGTGCCGATTTTCATTTTTTTCATTCCTTTGAATTAAAACGTAACGCCCATTTTGATGCTCTGTTCCGGATGCTGGTCGACATACTGCATATAGCTTTCCGGGCTATTGGCAAAGGTCACCACCGGGTCGATTAAATCTTCGCAATTGAGATAACCGTTCATCAGCAGTTCCCAACAGGTTTCTTCAATACGCTTGCGGCTCCAGCGCGGATAATCCGGGTTCGGTTCGCTGCACGCGCGAGAGAAGACAATTTTGGCGTTATTGAAATGCGCTTCGCGTCCGAGGTTAAAACCTTCGGCAAACGGCTTGGCAAACGCGACATAGGAGATGGTGCCGCCATAAGCCAGACCGCGGAGCGCCGATTGCAGCGCGTCGGCGTAGCCGCTGGTTTCGATAATCACATCGGCACCCTGCTTGCCGGTCAGCGTTTTGATCTCTTTACCTACATCAGTGCCGATGGGGTTAAGGCAGAAATCCGCGCCGTGGCGACGGGCAATATCACAGCGATGGGCGATAGGATCGACGCCAATCACCACAGAAGCGCCAGCGCGTTTAGCCAGTTGGATGGCAATTTGACCGATTGCGCCAAGCCCTACCACCACCACAAAATCCCCTACGCGCACGTTGGCATCGCGCACGCCGCTCATGGCAAACTGCGCCGGGTCGTAGCAGACGGCGTTTTTCCAGGAGCTGCCTTGCGGCATTTTGCGCAGCTTGTAGTTATTCACTGCGTTAATGATGACCGTCTCGGAGAGCGGGCCGTAGCCGCATACGCTGTCGCCCACCGCGTAGTCGGTAACGTCGCTGCCGCACTCGATAATGTCGCCAACCACCATGTTGCCAAGCTGGAATTTGCCAAACTCAATGCCGCGCGGCGCATCTGCCGGACGCGGAGTGAACATCTGCCATTCGCCGTTAAAGTCTTCATCAATAAACGGGCTGGCGGCGCGGAAGTCGACCACTTCCGTTCCGTGTTTCGGTGCGCCGAAACGCACGCGGATCTTCACTTCATTAGCTAAAATCGCCCGATCTTCATACTCAACCAGCGCAGCAACACGCGGTGCTGTGGCTACTAACTTTTTCATTTAAAACTCCTTGTAAAGAAACTGGCCGCTTTAGCCCTTCACGCCACCGGCGGTCAAACCACTCTTAATAAAACGTTCCGAAAGCGCATACATAATCACCACCGGCAATGCGGTCACCAGTGAGGCCGCCATCATCCGTCCCCAGATGTAATCTGGCGTACTGAACAGCGCGTTCAGGCCCACCGGTAAGGTGAAATTGCTGGCGCTGGAGAGGAAAATCGACGCAAACAGATAGTCGTTCCACGCCACCATAAAGCAGTAGACGAACACGGATATCAGCCCGGACATCGCCAACGGCACGGTGATGCGGAAGATAATTTGCAGACGGTTGAGGCCATCCATCATCGCCGCTTCTTCGATCTCATCGGGGATGGTGTCGAAGTAGCTTTTCAGCATAAACACGGCGGTGGGCAGAGTTTGCGTCACCATGGTGATGATCAGCGCCATCTCAGTGTCGTAAATGCCAAGCGCGGTGATGATTTTGAAAAGCGGCACCACCAGCAAAATGCCAGAGAACATATACACCGTGTAAAAGCTGGCGTTGATGGTCATCCGACCTTTAAAGCGCAGGCGGGAAAGCGCGTAAGCCCCAAGAATGCCGAGGAATACCGCCACCACGGATGAAACCACAGACACCACCAGACTGTTACGGAAGTAGTCGACAAACGGGAAAATCATCGGGTTAAAAATGTCGACGTAATGCTCCAGCGTCCACTGCTGCGGCAGCAGCGTAGGATGCAGTGAGATCGCCTCTTTCGCGCCCTTGAACGAGGTCATCAGCATCACAAAAAATGGAAACAGCGTGATGATGAGAAACAGCGCCAGCCCGCAGTAAAAACCGATGCGACTGAGTGTGCGTTTATTTGTTGCCATTGAGGTTCACCCGTTTCCTGGTCAGCAGAATGACAGCGAAAATAATGATGAAGAGCACCACCGAGATCGCCGCCGCTTTTCCTAAATCATTAAAGGCAAAGGCGGTTTTGTAGAGATATACACCGAGAATATCGACCTTGGTCGTCAGCAAATAAACATCCGCGAACATGTAGAACATCCAGATGGTGCGCAGTGTCACCACCGTCGCCAGGACCGGCATAATTGCGGGCAGCGTGACGATACGAAACCGTTGCCAGGCATTAGCGCCATCCATCTCTGCCGCTTCGTACAGCGATTTGTCGATGGTCTGCAAAATCGCCAGAAACGAGATAAAGGCATACGGGAAGTAGCGCCAGATGGCGAACAGCACCACCAGCACAAAGCTACTGCCCGGATTATCGAACCACAGCGGTGCCTGCTCATAGAGATGCAGAAGATCGACGCCGAGGTAGTTAACAATGCCGTAGCCGTTGTTGAACATGTATTTCCAGGCGAACACCAGCGAAATGGACGGCGTTACGTAGGAGAGGATCACCAGCGAACGCGCGGTTTTGCGCAGGCGGAACTCGCGGTTGAAAAACATCGCCACCGCCAGCCCGAGCACGGTGCTGCCCGCCACCACCAGCGCGGTATACCAGACCGTCATCCACAGCGAATGCCAGAAGCCGGGATCGGAGAGGATACGCACATAGTTGCTCACCCCAACAAACGTTGACTCGATGTTGGGATTGAGCGGCAGACGTAAAAAACTGATTTCGATATTCGACACCATCGGCCACGCCACCAGACCGCCCAGCAGTAATAAGCTGGGCGCGAGAAGCAGCAGCGCAAAGGGCATATCGGAACGACCTGAAAAAAGCCTGTTCATTGCGGATTCCTGTCCTGGGTTTAGTGCTGTTCGATCAGTTCATCCAGTTTTTTCTGGCTCGCTTGCAGCGTAGTAGAGAGATCGGCTTTACCCACGGTGACGTTATGCACCATTGAACTCACCACGCCAGAACCCGTCACATCACCCATGCGGGTAAAGTTTTTATCCCCTACTGCGCCAAAAACCTGAATATTTGGCAGTTCACCGATTAGCTGATTCGGTAGTTCACCCAGCGCCTTAATAACGTCGTTGTCTTTCCAGGTGGCGGTAGTCACCACCGCTTTATTCACCGGCAGCGCAGCACCTGGCGACATCATCACCCAGTCGGCAATGTTGTCTGCCTGCTCCATAAAGGTGACAAATTTTTCTGCTGCTTCCGTCTCTTCGGTCTTTTGCCCGGCGGTAATGGTCAGCGAGGTCAACATGCCGTAGACCGCAGAGTTTTTCTCGGTTGGCACCACGAAACCGACGTTTTTCGGGTCGCCTTCTTTAATCACAGCCGGAAGGATATAGGTGGAGTAAATCGCCATCGGCGCGGTGCCGTTCATAAAGGCGTCTTTCACTTCCATGATGTCGTTAGAACCCGGCATAGTGTTGGCAGCAAGGTCGCGGTAATAGGTCAGTGCCTGCATCATCTCTGGTGTATCAAGGGTGATTTTGCCTTCGGCGTTAAAGACGTTAGCCTGGTTGGATAACGCAAACTGGGAGAAGGATTGTTCCGTCAACACGCTTTCTGCTGTAGGCAGCGCAATGCCGTATTTTTTATTCGCCGGGTCATTCAGTTTCTGTGCAACGTCCAGCAGCTGTTGCCAGTTTTTCGGCTCCTCAAGCCCCGCTTTTGCCAGCACATCTTTGCGATACCAGATACCGCCAATCCAGGCGCTGACAGGAACACCGGTCCATGCGCTACCATCTTCGGTACGCACAATACGCAGTACGCCATCGTAAAACGCGCCTTCACCAACGTTGCTGATGACTGTGGCAACCGCTTTGCGATCGATAAGCTGCTCTTTGTCCATCACTTTGGCGTAGTCATGGCTGGTTTCGATCACTTCCGGCAGCGAACCGCTACGTGAAAGAGTAATGACTTTAGTGTTATAGGCATCTTCTTCCACGGGCACTTGCTTAACGGTGATGCCAGGGTTTTCTTTTTCAAAACGGGCAATCAATTTACTGATAACGGCCTGGCGCTCCTGCTCCACCGAAGAATGCATAAATTCGATGGATACATTCGTTTTATTTTCTTCTTTACAGCCTGAAATCAGGGCGCATGAAACCAGTGCTGATAACAGCACGATTTTTGATTTAATCATGAGATGTTCCTTTTTATTTAATCCACATAACCTGCCAGGGGCGCAGCGTTATTTCATTACCCAATATATCAACTTCACTAATCAGATCCCGACCATGCAGATTAGTAATATTTACATGCTGAATATTTTTACTGACATTAAACAATCCAGTCAGACAATTACCATCAGCGTTACTTCTTTGAATACGCATTACGGATGAATTAATCGTATCAATGGTAAAATTATTATCCGGATGAAACTCGTTATGGCTGCGACGAAGTGTAATTAAACGCGACAACTCATGATATACCGCATGCCTTAATGTAGCTTCATCGTTCAGTTCTCGGGTTATCTCTTTACTGTGATATTTTTTACGGTTAATCGCACGGTTATATCCGAGTTTTTCGACACCTGCGTAATCATTACGCGAGCCAAGAATACTTTGAATATATATCGCTGGCACACCGGGGAAACTTAACAAAATCGCATGGGCAAGGATAAACCTGGCGCAACGTTCTTCATCGCTACTCTCACGGCGGCTTAACGCATCCATATAGGTCACATTTATTTCATACGGACTGCGTGTACCGTCGGGATTATTTTTCCAGTTTACTAATGCACCTTCCTGCTGTAACGCCTCGACCAGCTCTAATATTTCGCTTTCAGGCAACAAGCCCCGTAGCGGGTTTAGCCCGATGCCATCGTGAGAGGCGAGGAAGTTAAACCAGGTGGTGTTGCTGGAAGGTAGTGTCAGGTTTTGCGCCCACGCACAAAGCGCCTCAACGTTCTGTTTTTGCACCGCATGCAGCACCAGTGGCGGCAGCGAGAACTGGTACACCATATGTGCTTCGTCATCGCCTGCGCCAAAGTAAGCAATGTTGTCTTTATGCGGAACATTGGTCTCGGTAATGATCACTGTACCTGGCGCAACGTTATCAATAATCGACCGTAACAGTTTGATAATCAGATGTGTTTTTTCCAGATGGATGCAGCTTGTTCCCGGCTCTTTCCACATAAAGCCAACGGCATCCAGGCGGACATACTCAGCACCTTTCGCAAGGTAACAGAGTAAAACATCCACCATCGCCAGCAACACTTCAGGGCTACGGTAATTCAGGTCAATTTGATCGTCACTAAAGGTGGTCCATAAATGGCGCGTTGAATGATCGCGCATCTGGAATGGCGTTAATAACGGTAACGCACGCGGGCGAGTGACGGCGCTGAGATCGGTTTGCGGGTCAACGGCAATAAAAAAATCTTCAAAACCTGGATGCTGTTGTAAATAGTTTTTAAACCATTCACTTTTTGCCGACATATGGTTGCAGACAAAATCAAACATTAAATGACTGCATTCACCGAGTTGCTGAATATCCTGCCACTCCCCCGCTTCACTGGCGACCTGATGATAATCAATTACCGAAAAGCCATCATCAGATGACCATGGATAAAACGGCAACAAATGAACATGTGAAAAAATGCTTTGCAGCCATTGATGGTAAAACTGATTAAATGTGGGTAATGGTTTTAAATCATTGCTGTGAAATTGATCGGCATAGGTAATTAACACGACATCACTTTCATCCCAGTGTTTTTTACGTCGCTGTGTAATTAATCGTTTCGCACTCTCAAGACGCGTTACAAGTTTCTGTAAATGAGTTGCGGTAAATGTTCCACCGTAGATTTCGTCCAGGTAATCCGTAATTTTCTGTTTCATGTTGCCTTTCCGTGGTAGCGGTCCCATGAAACGAGAGACTACTCCGCAGAAAATAAACTGTCAATTGAGCACAAGGGTTTTAGTCACGCAGGAAATCATTTTTTACCAGGGAAAAAGCGTATTTGTGAGCTGACGCAAATAATCTATGGGGATGTAAATAAGGTGTGACAGAAAAAAAAACGGCGCATAAGCGCCGCTCATGGTGAATTCTTTTAACCTTTGACCTTCGGCATTGCGATGTCTTTCAGGCCACCGGCGTTCTCAACGTGGGTATATCCCATCTCGCTAAGGATCTCTTTTGCTTGCCCTGACTGGCGTCCGGCATTGCAATACACTTTCACGGTGTCGTTTTTATCCGGAACGGCGGTGGCAATGCGCTCTTTCACTTCCTTCAGGGGAATATTGATGGCCCCCTGAACGTGCTCTTGCTGATACTGCTCTGGAACACGAACATCGATCCAGTGTTCAGCGGCGAAAACGGGCAGTGAAAACACCAGTGCCAGAGCAAGTAAGCCTTTTTTAAACATGTAAGCGTCCTTCTATGGATGAAAATCGCCATCCATTATACGCCTGAGATTTAACAATTTTTGCGAAACTCCCCTCACCTTTTATAACGCTGTGCCAGTTTATTAGCAGCCCGACTTAACAGCGGTTCCAGCGCCACAGCCAGCAACATTTTCAGCGGTCGGCGAGCAACTGATTTTATCGCCCAGCCCGCCACACCCGCCGGGCCATAGCGCAGTGCGGTAAGAAGTACCAGCTTGCCTGCTAATTTGAAACCAGGCTTTACCTTTTGCCCGGCCTGTTGCCAGCGAGTATTCATAACTTTCCTCACAGTTGACGGAAACGGCTACGTAACGTGAAAGTATCGGAAGTGACATAACGTTCCATCTCGCGTAAACGCGTTTCACTTGCCGCCAGTTCACGGTCGACTTCATCCAGCAATTCGCTGCTGGAAGGTAGCTGCTCACCAAAGGCCATGTTGTCCGGCATTGGATCAAGCGCAAATGACAAAATGATGTAAGCAACCAGGGTAAACAGCGCCAGACCGAAGAAAATCGACAGCACCACCAGGATACGCACCAGTTTTACCGGTACATCAAAATAGTTGGCAATCCCGGCGCAGACGCCGCGGACCATGCCCTGCTGTGGAATACGCCATAATTTTTTATTGAGATTAATGCCCGCCATTAGCGATCCCTCCAGTTCGGATGTTCTGCATCAAGAATAGATTCCAGCGCCTGAATACGTTCGCGCATCCGTTTTGCTTCATCAGCCAGTTGCGCTAATCGCTGCTGCTCACTTTGCGACAATTCACTGCGACCAGAACGATTGCTGTAATGCAGCCATAACCAGATCGGTAAAACAAACAGCACAAAAATGGTTAACGGAATAGCCAGAAATAGCGCGCTCATAAGTACTCCTTAGACGATGAGCGGCGGCGCGTTCGGACGCCGCCTGGATGTTATTATTGATTGTCTTGCTTCATTTTGGCTTTTAATTGTGCCAGTTGTTCGCTGATTGCATCATCGGCTTTCAGTTCGGCAAACTGATCGTCCAGCGATTTTTGTTTACCGAAGCTGTGGCTTTCTGCTTCCGCTTCCATCTGGTCAATACGACGTTCGAAAGATTCGAAACGAGCCATTGCTTCATCCAGTTTGCCACTGTCCAGCTGACGACGCACATCGCGCGACGAGTTTGCCGCCTGATGACGTAACATCAATGCCTGCTGGCGAGCGCGTGTTTCGCTCAATTTGTTTTCCAGCTCGCCAATCTCTTTCTTCATGCGTGCCAGCGTATCGTCCACCAGCGTCACTTCATGTTCCAGGGACTTAATCAGATCGGTCAGTTTCTGTTTTTCAATTAACGCTGCACGTGCCAGATCCTCTCTCTCTTTCAGCAGCGCCAGTTCGGCTTTTTCCTGCCATTCAACCTCACGCGCCGACGCTTGTTCAATACGGCGAGTCAGCTGTTTCTTTTCTGCCAACGCGCGCGCCGAAGTAGAACGTACTTCAACCAGTGTATCTTCCATCTCCTGGATCATCAGACGAACCAGTTTCTGTGGATCTTCCGCTTTCTCTAACAGAGCGTTGATGTTGGCATTCACGATGTCGGCAAAGCGAGAAAAAATACCCATAATGTTGTCCTCTTGATTTCTGCGTTCAGGATTGTCCTGCTGAACTGTTAATACAATTTGCGTGCCAATTTTTTATCTTTTTGATTTATAAAGATCTGATTGAAGAATCAACAGCAACATGCCAGGATGAGTTAGCGAATTACACTAACAAGTGGCGAATTTCATCATGGCAGAATACAAAGATAATTTACTTGGTGAGGCGAACAGCTTTCTCGAAGTGCTGGAACAGGTTTCGCATCTCGCACCGCTGGACAAACCGGTGCTCATCATCGGCGAACGCGGCACCGGTAAAGAGCTGATTGCCAGCCGCCTGCATTATCTCTCCTCCCGTTGGCAAGGGCCGTTTATTTCCCTTAACTGCGCGGCGTTAAATGAAAATCTGCTGGATTCCGAACTGTTTGGTCACGAAGCGGGGGCGTTTACCGGTGCGCAAAAACGTCATCCAGGGAGATTTGAACGTGCCGACGGCGGTACGCTATTTCTTGATGAACTCGCTACGGCACCGATGATGGTGCAGGAGAAATTATTGCGCGTGATTGAGTACGGTGAACTGGAGCGCGTTGGCGGCAGCCAGCCATTGCAGGTGAATGTGCGGTTGGTATGCGCGACGAATGCCGATCTCCCGGCGATGGTCAATGAAGGCACTTTTCGCGCTGACCTGCTCGACCGACTGGCTTTTGATGTTGTACAACTGCCACCACTGCGCGAGCGCGAAAGCGACATAATGTTGATGGCAGAATACTTTGCCATCCAGATGTGTCGGGAAATCAAGCTGCCTCTGTTCCCGGGGTTTACGGAGCGCGCCAGAGAAACATTGCTGAATTATCGTTGGCCGGGAAATATTCGTGAATTGAAAAACGTGGTGGAACGTTCAGTGTATCGCCACGGCACCAGCGATTATCCGCTTGATGACATCATTATTGATCCCTTTAAACGGCGTCCGCCTGAAGACGCTATCGCCGTTTCAGAAACCACCTCGCTTCCAACACTGCCGCTGGATTTACGTGAGTTTCAGATGCAGCAGGAAAAAGAGTTGCTGCAACTCAGTTTGCAACAAGGGAAATATAACCAGAAGCGCGCGGCTGAATTACTGGGGTTAACTTATCATCAGTTCCGCGCGTTGTTGAAAAAGCACCAGATTTAGCGAAGTTGAGCAATACAACTTGCCGGATGCGGCGTGAATGCTTTATTCGGCATACATAATCAATACGTCGTTTGCAGGCCTGATAAGCGCAGCGCATCAGACATTATTGCGTTGGGCTATTAATCGCTCAGCGCATCCTGCAAAATTTTCATTGCCGCATCGAATTGCGCATCCGGGATGGTCAGCGGATACAGGAAGCGAATCACGTTGCCGTATGCGCCACAGGTCAGCAGGAGCAGCCCCTGCGCCAGCGCGCGTTGCTGGATTTTCTGTGCAATCGCCGCTGACGGCTCGCCCGTTTGCGGATCGTTAAACTCTACCGCAATCATCGACCCCAGGCCGCGTACCGCAGCAATGGCCGGAACGCTTTCTTTGGCATCAATCAACGTGTTTTTGAGACGCTGGCCCAGTTGATTCGCGCGTTCGCAGAGTGATTCTTTGTCGATAATGTTGAGCACCGCGTGCGCGGCAGCCACCGCCAGCGGGTTACCGGCGTAGGTGCCGCCAAGCCCGCCCGGCGCGGGTGCGTCCATAATATTCGCGTTACCGACCACGCCCGAAAGCGGCATCCCGCCCGCGAGGCTTTTCGCCATCGTCATTAAATCCGGCTTATCGGCGTAATGATCCATGGCAAACAGCTTACCGGTACGCGCAAAGCCGCTTTGCACTTCATCAGCAATCATCACAATACCGTGCTCGTCGCACAGGCGGCGAATAGCGGCAACCAGCTCTTTTGGCGCAACGTTGAAACCGCCCTCGCCCTGCACCGGTTCGAAAATAATCGCCGCCACCTGCTTCGCTTCGATGTCTGATTTAAACAAGCGTTCGATGGCGTCGAGGGAGTCCTGTGTTGAAATGCCGTGTAAATCTGACGGATAAGGTACGTGATACACCGAACCAGGGAACGGGCCGAAGCCGATTTTGTACGGCGCAACTTTTCCGGTCAGCGCCATGGTCATATACGTACGACCGTGAAAGCCGCCGCTAAACGCAATCACGCCAGGGCGTCCGGTATGGGCGCGAGCAATTTTCACCGCGTTTTCCACCGCTTCCGCACCGGTGGTGAAGAACGCGGTTTTGGCCTGCCCGCTCACCGGGGCAAGGGCGTTGATTTTCTCCGCCAGGGTGACGTAGCTTTCATACGGCACAATCTGATACGCGGTGTGGGTAAACTGTTGCAGTTGCTGCTCCACCGCCGCGACCAGATCAGGGTGGCGATGTCCGGTATTCAGCACCGCAATGCCTGCGGCGAAATCGATGTACTCGTTGCCCTCAACATCCTTCAGCGTGGCGTTTTCAGCCGACTGGGCGAAGAAGTTACACATCACGCCAACCCCGCGCGGAGTGGCAGAAAGACGACGCTGATGGAATTCATTGTTGCTCATGTTTCACACCTTTTGACTCTTCACGGTTAATCGGAAATTAAACGCCCAGACGATCGCGCAGGCTGTAATACGCCGCGCCCATCGCGGTAAACGGCACACGCAGCGTGCGCCCGCCGGGGAACGGGTAATGCGGCAGATTGGCGAAGGCATCGAAACGTTCGGCGTCGCCGCGCAGCAGTTCGGCAATCAAACGTCCGGCTAGATGAGTACAGGTCACGCCGTGGCCGCTGTAGCCCTGCATGTAATAGATGTTGGTATCGAGGCGACCAAACTGCGGCATACGCGACAGGGTCAGCAGGAAGTTGCCCGTCCAGCGGTAATCAATTTTCACGCCCTTCAGCTGCGGGAAGGTTTTCAGCAGTTTCGGCACCACAAGGCGCTCAACGTCATCCGGGTCGCGCGCGCCGTAGACCACGCCGCCGCCGTACAGCAGGCGGTTGTCGGCGGTAAGACGGTAGTAATCAAGCAGATAGTTACAGTCTTCCACACAGTAGTTTTTCGGGATCAGCGAACGGGCTAAATCTTCCGACAGCCGTTCGGTGGTGATCACCTGCGTGCCGCACGGCATGCTGCGTTTCGCCAGTTCCGGCTCTACTTTATCGCCCAGATACGCATTCCCGGCGACAATCACATACTTCGCCGTCACCTGACCTTTGGCAGTTCGCACAACGGCTGGCGTGGTGTGCTGGATCTGCGTCACGGCAGAAAGTTCATACACGCGCCCGCCGTTGAGGCGGATGGCGTCCGCTTCGCCAATGGCAAGGTTTAGCGGATGAATATGCCCACCGCTGTGATCCAGCAGCGCACCGGTATAGCGATCGCTGGCTACTTCACGGCGAATGGCGTTGGCGTCCAGCAATTCCAGCTGTTTATTGCCGTAGCGTTCCCAGTTCTCTTTCTGCTCTTCAAGTGTGGCGAGCTGTTTATCATTCATCGCCACAAACAGGCCGCCGGGGCGGTAGTCGCAGTCAATCTGATAACGTTTGATACGTTCGCGGATGATCTCACCACCTTCGAACATCATGCTGCCGAGCATACGGGCGGTGTCCATGCCGTAGCTTTTTTCGATCACGTCGATGTCGCGGCTGTAGGAGTTCACAAGCTGTCCGCCATTGCGCCCGCTTGCGCCAAAGCCGATGCGTGAGGCTTCGAGAACCACTACGTCAAAGCCCGCTTCCGCCAGATGCAGCGCGGAGGAGAGCCCGGTATAGCCGCCGCCAACCACGCAAACGTCGCAGGTGATTGACTCATTCAGCGTGTCGAATGGTGCATATTTATTCGCACTGGCGGCGTAGTAACTGCTGGTATGTTCGGTCATTTCAGGCCTCCAGGCTTATCCAGATGGTTTTCAGTTCAGTGAATTTTTCAAGGGCATGCAGGGATTTGTCGCGACCGTTGCCGCTCTGCTTATAGCCGCCAAACGGCACGGTCATATCGCCGTCGTTGTAGTTATTGACGAAGACGGAACCGGCTTTCAGGCGTCGGCTCATGCGGTGCGCGCGGGAGAGGTCGCGCGTCCATACCGCCGCGCCAAGGCCGTACTGGCTGTCGTTGGCAAGCTGTAGCGCCTGTTCTTCTGATGTGAAACGCGTGACCACCAGCACCGGACCGAAAATCTCTTCGCGACTTAAGGACGCATTCGGGTCCACATCCACAAAGATGGTCGGGCCGATGGCGGCAGCCAGCCCGGCGTTACGGCCATCCAACAACAGTTGCCCTTTGCTTTCGCCTTCCCGAATAAAGCTATGGACCGAGTCGGCGTGGGCGCAGTCGATTAAGGTGCCCATGGTGGTTGCGGGATCAAGTGGATGGCCCGGCTGCCAGTTTTGCGCCTGCTGTTTTAACAGGGCTAAGAATTCATCGGCGATGCTCTCTTCCAGCAACAGGCGCGTTCCGGCGATGCACACCTGTCCCTGGTTGTAGAAAATGCCTGCTGCGGTGGCGCTTGCCGCCTGTTGCAAATCCGGGCAGTCAGCGAAAACGATGTTGGCGCTTTTGCCGCCCGCTTCCAGCCAGACGCGTTTCATGTTGCTGTCGCCCGCATCTTTCAGCAGCTGTTTCCCGGTACGGGTTGAACCGGTAAAGGCAATGGCGTCGATATCGTTATGACGCGACAGCGCCTGCCCGGCTTCATGACCAAAACCCGTCACCACGTTCAACACACCATCCGGCAATCCTGCTTCTTTCGCCAGCCCCGCGAGACGAATCGCACTGAGCGGTGATTTTTCAGACGGTTTTAGAATCACGCTGTTTCCCGCCGCCAGCGCCGGGCCGAGTTTCCAGCAAGTCAGCAACAGCGGGAAGTTCCACGGCACGATGGCGGCAATCACGCCGACCGGTTCACGCACGATCATCGCCAGCTCATGGCTACTGGTGGTCGCCACTTCGCCATACACTTTGTCGATCGCTTCGGCGTACCAGCGAATGGCGCGCGCCGCGCCGGGAATATCATCACGCAGACTGTGACGAATCGGTTTGCCGGTGTCGAGAGTTTCCAGCAGTGCCAGCTCTTCGGCGTGGGCTTCCATTAAATCGGCGAGTTTATTCAGTACCGCTTTACGTTTAGCCGGAGAAGAGAGTGACCAGTCGCCGCGTTCAAATACGCCGCGTGCTGCGCTCATCGCACGGTCGATATCGACGCTCTTGCCGCGGGCAATTTTCGCCAGCGGTGCCTGGGTGACCGGATCAACGGTTTCAAAGGTTTCATTTTCCGCCGCAGCAGTATATTCACCGTTAATAAATAAGCGGTTTTCAATGGCGAGACTTAACGCTTTATCCTGCCAGTAAGCCAGATGATGAAAATTCATTATGACTCCTGTTTCACGTCTATCAGATATATGCAGTTTGTGAACGTCAGGGCGCAGAGATCCCCGGGCCGTATGCCCGTTTATTTCTGGCGACATTCTTTATATACACTTCATCCTTCAAGCCGCCTCTGCCTTGGCTGCGTTCGCTCCCCCGAATCACTTACCTGAGTAAGCTCATCGGGATTCGCTCACTTGCCGCCTTGATGCAACTTGAATGATTTTGTGTATAGATTGCCGGGCGCATTGCGCTTACCCGGCTTACAGAACAAAAAGATTAAAACGTGGTGGGCGTATGGGCGCTGATAATTCGGCAAATACCTGCCGACGTATTACTGAAACTGTGCGGGATGCCGGTATTAATGGCATAACTTTGCCCCGCGACGAGGTGGTAATCCTGACCATTAATCGTCAGAACAATTTCACCTTCCAGTACAGTGCCTATTTCCTCACCCTGATGCTTAATTCTTTCCCCAGTGGTTGTGCCCGGCTGGTACGTTTCAAAGATCATCGCCAGCGTGCGATTCGGGTTACCGTTATGAACCAGCTTCATTGACACACCCTGACTACCCATCTCAATTAAGTCGTCCTGATTAATGACGACCTGCGGCTCATCAGGTTTTTCCGGCTCGGAAAAGAATTCCGAGAGTGACAGACCATACACCTTCAGCAGCTTTTGCAGCGTACTGATGGCAGGGCTGACTTTATCTTGTTCTATCGTACTGATAGCACTGTGAGTCAGCCCGGAGAGTTCGGCGGCACGACGTTGTGAAAGCCCCTGCTGCTGGCGGATTTCCGACAAGCGTTTTCCTGGCGCCAGTCCCTCATCACTCATATTTGCATTTCCTTAAACTGTAGTGGTCAGAGTCGCTGTTTTTCAGCGATATGGTGCTGACAAGCGGTGATAAAGCCCTCGAACAATATACGCGAAAGCGCGTACTCGCTACTGTTCCATTCCGGGTGCCACTGTACGCCCAGCGCAAAAGGATGATTGATGACGCTAACCGCCTCAACTAAGCCATCCGGCGAGCGAGCTTCAACACGCAACCGTGGGCTAACGACCTTCGCCCCTTGTCCATGTAGAGAGTTTACCCAAAAGTTGCTACATTCAGGTAACAACGCAGACAGTAATCCCCCCTCTTCAACCTGAACTTCATGCGACGGTGCATATTGCTGTTCCACCGGCAGTTCGGGATCTTCCCGATGTTCCAGCAATTCAGGCTGTTCGCACAGCTTGCGATGCAACGAACCACCGGTTGCCACCACCAGTTCTTGTAAACCCCGGCAGATGGCGAAAATGGGGATGCGCCTTTCGAGTGCGGCATTAATTATCGCCATGCTCAGAAGATCACGCCCGGGATCGGCGTCAGGCTCATCGCCGTTTTCACCATATAGGTGCGGCTGCACATTGCTGGGACTACCAGGAAGATAAATGCCATCGAGTTTCGGCAAAAGTTGTTCAAGTAATGACGGTTCCGCCAGCGCATGTGGTAGCGCAATAGGCAAGCCGCCTGCATGGATGATGGCATTCAGGTACTTTTCTTGCAGAGTCTGGGTCGCATGACCCTTAAGCCTGTTCCTGCACATTACGACACCGATAACCGGATTGTTCATTATATTTTCCATGCTCAATCTCACAAAGTGGACTAAATTATCGCCATTACTGCGCTTTAAATGACCTTTATGTTCAATATTTTTTCAATCTAGCAGTGGGTTTTCATTTTTGCAAACTCAATTTAACATTTGACAAACATTTAGTTTGCATACAGATTCGAATGGTGGTCATTATATTTTACGCTTTGATAACGAGCGGAAAACAAACCAAAGGCGAAGAATCATGGAAACCAATATCGTTGAAGTAGAGAACTTTGTTCAGCAGTCAGAAGAGAGGCGGGGTAGCGCCTTTACGCAGGAAGTGAAACGCTACCTGGAGCGCTACCCGAATACGCAATATGTTGATGTTTTACTTACCGATTTAAATGGTTGCTTCCGTGGAAAGCGTATTCCTGTTTCAAGCCTGAAGAAGCTCGAGAAAGGGTGTTATTTCCCGGCCTCGGTATTTGCAATGGATATTCTGGGCAACGTAGTAGAAGAAGCAGGTCTGGGTCAGGAAATGGGCGAGCCGGATCGTACCTGTGTTCCTGTTCTCGGTTCCTTAACTCCTTCTGCCGCCGATCCAGAGTTTATCGGTCAGATGCTCCTGACCATGGTCGATGAAGATGGCGCTCCCTTTGACGTTGAGCCGCGGAACGTTCTTAACCGCCTGTGGCAGCAGCTGCGCCAGCGCGGATTGTTCCCGGTCGTAGCGGTAGAGCTGGAGTTCTATTTACTGGATCGCCAGCGCGACGCTGAAGGGTATCTGCAACCGCCCTGCGCGCCTGGCACCGATGACCGCAATACACAAAGCCAGGTTTACTCCGTTGATAACCTCAACCACTTCGCCGACGTGCTCAATGATATTGATGAACTGGCGCAGTTACAGCTGATTCCGGCAGATGGCGCGGTCGCTGAGGCCTCGCCGGGTCAGTTTGAAATCAACCTTTACCATACTGATAACGTGCTGGAAGCCTGCGATGATGCGCTGGCACTAAAACGCCTGGTGCGTCTGATGGCAGAAAAGCATAAGATGCACGCCACTTTTATGGCGAAGCCGTATGAAGAGCACGCGGGCAGCGGAATGCATATCCATATCAGTATGCAAAATAATCGTGGCGAGAACGTGCTTTCTGACGCGGAAGGCGAAGATTCGCCGCTGCTGAAAAAGATGCTCGCCGGGATGATTGACCTGATGCCGTCGTCGATGGCGTTGCTGGCACCAAACGTGAACTCGTATCGCCGCTTCCAGCCGGGAATGTATGTGCCGACGCAGGCGTCGTGGGGCCATAACAACCGCACCGTCGCCCTGCGTATTCCGTGCGGCGACCGTCATAATCACCGCGTGGAATATCGCGTGGCGGGTGCCGATGCCAACCCATATCTGGTGATGGCAGCGATTTTTGCCGGTATTTTGCATGGCCTTGATAACGAGCTGCCGTTGCAGGAAGAAGTCGAAGGCAACGGGCTGGAACAGGAAGGCTTACCCTTTCCGATTCGCCAGAGCGATGCCCTGGGTGAGTTTATCGAGAATGATCACCTGCGCCGCTATTTAGGCGAACGCTTCTGCCATGTCTATCACGCCTGTAAAAATGATGAGCTGTTGCAGTTTGAGCGCCTCATCACAGAAACAGAAATTGAGTGGATGTTGAAAAACGCGTAATACCCCTTGCGGGGTTGTTTCATCGGCCTGAGCGGAGCCAGGCCTGACATTTGCTGGTAATCCAGACATTTCCCGGATGTCGCGTTATGGAGCGCGGGCGGCAACGGGCTTCCGTTAACGATTAAGACTGTGACGAGGAAATGAGATGATGCCGATGATTAAATCCCCGCATGGCGAGGGAGGCTGCGTATGCGCCCCTCCTGCTACTGACTGGACTCCGCCCCCTTTGCTTCCCTTGCTAAACAGGTTTGATTTCAGGTCGACACGACCGCAAACCTTATTACGCAGGGGAGGCAGCAATTATGGCTATTAATTCACCACTGAATATTGCTGCGCAACCCGGCAAAACCCGTCTGCGAAAATCACTGAAATTGTGGCAGGTGGTGATGATGGGTCTGGCCTATCTCACGCCGATGACCGTATTTGATACTTTTGGTATTGTCTCCGGCATTAGCGACGGTCACGTTCCGGCGTCCTATTTGCTGGCGCTGGCGGGTGTGCTGTTTACCGCTATCAGCTACGGCAAACTGGTTCGCCAGTTTCCGGAGGCCGGTTCGGCCTATACCTACGCGCAAAAGTCGATTAACCCGCACGTCGGATTTATGGTCGGCTGGTCATCGCTGCTGGATTATCTCTTTTTGCCGATGATTAACGTCTTGTTGGCGAAAATCTATCTCTCCGCCCTCTTCCCGGAAGTGCCGCCGTGGGTGTGGGTGGTAACCTTCGTCGCCATTTTAACCGCCGCGAATCTGAAGAGCGTCAACCTGGTCGCTAACTTCAATACCCTGTTTGTACTGGTGCAAATCTCCATCATGGTGGTGTTTATCTTCCTGGTAGTTCAGGGACTGCATAAAGGAGAAGGCGTTGGCACCGTCTGGTCACTTCAGCCGTTTATCAGCGAGAACGCGCACCTGATCCCGATTATTACCGGGGCGACGATTGTCTGTTTCTCCTTCCTCGGTTTCGATGCGGTGACCACGCTTTCGGAAGAGACGCCGGACGCCGCACGCGTGATCCCGAAAGCCATCTTCCTGACGGCGGTCTACGGTGGCGTTATCTTTATCGCGGCGTCGTTCTTTATGCAGCTGTTCTTTCCCGATATCAGCCGCTTTAAAGATCCGGATGCCGCACTGCCTGAAATTGCGCTGTACGTCGGCGGCAAGCTCTTCCAGTCGATTTTCCTCTGCACCACGTTTGTGAACACGTTAGCCTCTGGCCTGGCTTCACATGCCAGCGTGTCGCGTCTGCTGTATGTGATGGGGCGTGACAATGTGTTTCCGGAGCGCGTGTTTGGCTATGTGCACCCAAAATGGCGGACTCCGGCACTCAACGTCATTATGGTCGGGATTGTCGCGTTGTCGGCGCTGTTCTTCGATTTAGTTACCGCCACAGCGTTAATTAACTTCGGTGCTCTGGTGGCGTTTACCTTCGTGAATCTGTCGGTGTTTAATCATTTCTGGCGGCGTAAAGGAATGAATAAAAGCTGGAAGGATCACTTCCACTATTTGCTGATGCCGCTGGTTGGCGCGCTGACGGTGGGTGTGCTGTGGGTTAACCTCGAGTCAACGTCACTGACACTCGGTCTGGTATGGGCTTCGTTAGGCGGCGCATATTTATGGTATCTGATCCGCCGCTATCGCAAAGTGCCGTTGTATGATGGTGACAGAACGCCGGTGAGTGAAACGTAATAGTCGGATGCGCGGCGCATTATCCTGCCTGAGGGTAACGCGCCGCGCCATTAACTATAAAAAGATGTATGACCCGGATCACGAGTGCTATCATCCGCCCTTATGCTTAGCGCATTAACCCCAGGGGCAAATAATGAACCACGATATCCCGCTAAAATATTTTGATATTGCCGATGAGTACGCGACCGAATGCGCAGAGCCTGTCGCAGAGGCTGAACGCACACCGCTGGCCCACTACTTCCAGTTACTGCTCACCCGTTTGATGAACAATGAAGAGATCAGCGAAGAAGCCCAACATGAAATGGCTGCTGAAGCGGGGATTAATCCCGTACGCATTGATGAGATCGCAGAGTTTTTGAATCAATGGGGTAATGAGTAATGATTTAATTGCAGACGATCGGTCAGTATCGTTGTCCGGATAAAGCGTTCACGCCGCATCTGGCTAACAATGACACGCACTGCAGCGTGCTTTAATGGGTTTCTCACGATCGTACCGCTCTGCTCCTCGCTAAGTTGTTCTGTGAGTTATAGTTATAGAGAAATCACGGGTACGAATGTTGAACAGATGGCGACGTCACCTGTTCAACGACCAACCACACGGCCCTCATTACGACCCCTGAACACAAACGGTAATGGCAAATGTCATTAAATATTAGTAAGATAGCCTCTTTACATAAAATCCCTTAATATTATGCGCCAGGTATTATCGTCTCTTTTGGTGATTGCTGGACTTGTGAGTGGTCAGGCAATCGCCGCGCCTGAATCTCCCCCGCATGCTGATATCCGCGACAGCGGTTTTGTCTATTGCGTCAGCGGGCAAGTCAACACCTTTAACCCATCCAAAGCGAGCAGTGGGTTAATTGTCGATACCCTTGCCGCCCAGTTTTATGATCGACTGCTGGATGTCGATCCCTATACCTATCGCCTGATGCCGGAACTTGCCGAAAGCTGGGAAGTACTCGACAACGGCGCGACCTATCGCTTCCACCTGCGTCGCGATGTTCCGTTTCAAAAAACCGACTGGTTTACTCCCACTCGTAAAATGAATGCCGACGATGTGGTGTTTACCTTCCAGCGAATTTTTGACCGCAACAACCCGTGGCATAACGTCAACGGCAGCAACTTCCCCTACTTCGACAGCCTGCAATTTGCCGATAACGTGAAAAGCGTCCGCAAACTGGATAATCATACCGTTGAGTTCCGACTCGCCCAGCCGGATGCTTCTTTTTTGTGGCACCTCGCAACCCATTATGCTTCGGTCATGTCGGCAGAATATGCCCGGAAGTTAGAGAAAGAAGATCGCCAGGAGCAACTCGACCGTCAACCGGTCGGCACCGGTCCGTATCAGTTGTCGGAATACCGCGCCGGGCAATTTATTCGCCTACAACGTCATGATGACTTCTGGCGCGGTAAACCGTTAATGCCGCAGGTAGTGGTGGATTTAGGCTCCGGCGGCACCGGACGTCTGTCGAAACTCCTGACCGGGGAATGCGACGTTCTGGCCTGGCCTGCTGCCAGCCAGCTATCCATTTTGCGTGACGACCCGCGCTTGCGTTTAACGCTGCGTCCTGGGATGAACGTCGCCTATCTGGCATTTAACACCGCCAAACCGCCGCTAAATAATCCCGCTGTCCGCCATGCGCTGGCACTGGCGATTAATAACCAGCGCCTGATGCAATCCATCTATTATGGTACGGCTGAAACGGCGGCCTCTATTTTACCGCGCGCCTCGTGGGCCTATGACAACGAGGCTAAAATTACTGAATACAATCCGGCGAAATCGCGCGAACAGTTGAAGTCGTTGGGGCTGGAAAATTTAACGCTGAAACTGTGGGTGCCCACACGTTCGCAGGCGTGGAACCCCAGTCCACTGAAAACTGCCGAACTGATTCAGGCGGATATGGCGCAGGTTGGCGTAAAAGTGGTGATTGTGCCGGTAGAAGGTCGCTTTCAGGAGGCGCGGTTGATGGATATGAGCCATGATCTGACGTTATCCGGTTGGGCGACGGACAGTAACGACCCGGACAGTTTCTTCCGTCCGTTACTGAGCTGCGCGGCAATTCATTCGCAGACCAACCTCGCCCACTGGTGCGATCCGAAATTCGACAGCGTATTGCGTAAGGCGCTCTCTTCGCAGCAGCTGGCGGCGCGTATTGAAGCCTATGACGAAGCGCAGAGTATTCTGGCGCAGGAATTGCCCATTTTGCCGCTGGCGTCGTCATTGCGTTTGCAGGCCTATCGGTACGATATCAAAGGTCTGGTACTTAGCCCGTTTGGTAACGCCTCCTTTGCTGGGGTGTATCGCGAGAAACAGGATGAGGTGAAAAAACCATGATTATCTTCACCTTACGCCGCATTTTGTTATTGATTGTCACCTTGTTCCTGCTGACCTTCGTTGGCTTCAGCTTGAGCTATTTCACCCCTCATGCGCCGTTACAAGGCGCGTCACTGTGGAATGCCTGGGTGTTCTGGTTTAACGGCCTGATCCACTGGGATTTTGGTGTTTCCAGCATTAACGGTCAACCGATTGCCGAACAGTTAAAAGAGGTCTTCCCGGCGACGATGGAACTGTGCATCCTCGCCTTCGGTTTTGCGCTGATTGTTGGCATCCCCGTGGGGATGATTGCCGGGATTACGCGCCATAAGTGGCAGGATAACTTGATCAACGCCATCGCCTTACTGGGCTTTTCAATCCCGGTGTTCTGGCTGGCGCTTCTGTTGACGCTGTTTTGTTCACTCACGCTAGGTTGGTTGCCCGTTTCAGGGCGTTTCGATCTGCTCTACGAAGTGAAACCGATTACCGGTTTTGCGTTGATTGATGCCTGGCTTTCGGACTCACCATGGCGGGATGAAATGATCATGAGCGCAATCCGCCATATGATATTGCCCGTGATCACCCTGTCGGTTGCGCCAACAACTGAAGTGATCCGCCTGATGCGTATCAGCACTATCGAAGTGTATGACCAGAACTATGTAAAAGCGGCGGCGACCCGCGGTTTGTCGCGCTTTACTATTTTGCGTCGCCACGTTCTGCATAACGCGTTACCGCCGGTTATTCCTCGCCTGGGCTTACAGTTTTCCACCATGCTGACGCTGGCGATGATCACCGAAATGGTTTTTAGCTGGCCGGGTTTAGGGCGCTGGTTAATTAACGCCATCCGCCAGCAGGATTACGCAGCCATTTCCGCCGGAGTGATGGTGTGTGGCTCACTGGTCATTATTGTTAACGTGATTTCTGATATTTTGGGTGCCATGGCTAACCCTCTGAAACATAAGGAATGGTATGCCTTACGATAGCGTATACAGCGAAAAGCGCCCGCCGGGCACGCTGCGTACCGCCTGGCGCAAATTTTATAGTGACGCCTCTGCGATGGTCGGCCTGTACGGCTGCGCGGGGCTGGCTGTACTGTGTATTTTTGGCGGCTGGTTTGCGCCTTACGGCATCGACCAGCAATTTCTCGGTTATCAATTATTGCCGCCGTCATGGTCGCGCTATGGCGAAGTTTCTTTCTTCCTGGGGACTGACGACCTCGGACGCGATGTTTTAAGCCGTTTACTGAGCGGAGCTGCGCCAACCGTGGGTGGCGCATTTGTGGTGACGCTTGCCGCGACGATCTGTGGCCTGGTACTGGGCACCTTCGCCGGGGCGACACACGGCCTCCGCTCAGCGGTGCTTAACCATATTCTGGATACCTTACTGGCGATCCCTTCGCTGCTGTTGGCAATTATCGTTGTAGCGTTTGCCGGACCGAGTTTGTCCCACGCTATGTTTGCTGTCTGGCTGGCATTGCTGCCGCGTATGGTACGTTCGATTTACAGCATGGTGCATGACGAACTGGAAAAAGAGTACGTTATCGCCGCCCGTCTGGATGGCGCATCAACGCTGAATATTCTCTGGTTTGCTGTGATGCCAAACATCACCGCCGGGCTGGTCACCGAGATCACCCGCGCACTGTCGATGGCAATTCTCGATATCGCCGCGCTGGGCTTTCTCGATCTCGGCGCACAACTCCCCTCGCCTGAATGGGGAGCGATGCTCGGTGATGCGCTGGAACTGATTTATGTCGCCCCGTGGACTGTCATGCTGCCAGGTGCGGCAATTATGATTAGCGTGTTGTTGGTTAACCTCCTTGGCGATGGCGTTCGTCGTGCGATTATTGCGGGGGTGGAATAATGCCATTACTCGATATTCGTAACCTGACCATTGAATTTAAAACCGGTGATGAGTGGGTTAAAGCCGTCGACCGGGTAAGTATGACCTTAACCGAAGGTGAAATCCGCGGTCTTGTTGGTGAATCCGGTTCCGGCAAGAGTTTGATTGCGAAAGCGATTTGTGGGGTGAATAAAGATAACTGGCGTGTTACTGCTGACCGTATGCGTTTTGATGATATCGATTTGCTGCGTCTCTCCGCACGCGAACGGCGCAAACTGGTTGGCCATAACGTGTCGATGATTTTCCAGGAACCGCAGTCGTGTCTTGACCCTTCAGAACGTGTGGGCCGCCAGTTGATGCAAAACATCCCAGCCTGGACCTATAAAGGCCGTTGGTGGCAGCGTTTTGGCTGGCGCAAACGCCGTGCCATTGAACTGCTGCACCGCGTGGGGATTAAAGATCACAAAGATGCGATGCGCAGTTTTCCCTATGAGTTGACCGAAGGTGAATGTCAGAAAGTGATGATAGCCATTGCACTGGCGAATCAACCGCGTCTGCTGATTGCTGACGAACCGACCAACTCAATGGAGCCAACAACCCAGGCGCAAATCTTTCGCCTGCTGACGCGTCTCAACCAAAACAGCAATACCACTATTTTGCTTATCAGCCATGACTTACAAATGCTTAGCCAATGGGCGGATAAAATTAACGTGCTTTACTGCGGTCAAACAGTGGAAACCGCGCCGAGTAAGGAGTTGGTGACGATGCCACATCATCCTTATACCCAGGCGCTGATCCGCGCGATACCAGACTTCGGCAGCGCGATGCCGCATAAAAGTCGCCTCAATACGCTGCCCGGCGCTATCCCACTGCTGGAACAGTTACCGATTGGTTGTCGTCTGGGGCCACGTTGCCCGTATGCACAACGAGAATGCATTGTGACGCCACGTTTGACGGGGGCGAAAAATCATCTCTATGCCTGTCATTTCCCGCTGAACATGGAGAAAGAGTGAGATGATCGAAACGCTGCTTGAAGTGCGTAATTTAAGTAAAACGTTCCGCTACCGGACCGGCTGGTTTCGTCGTCAGACCGTAGAAGCGGTAAAACCCTTGAGCTTTACGCTACGTGAAGGCCAGACACTGGCGATTATTGGCGAGAATGGTTCGGGTAAATCCACGCTGGCAAAAATGCTGGCGGGAATGATAGAGCCTACCAGCGGCGAGTTATTGATTGACGATCATCCACTGCATTTTGGCGATTATTCCTTCCGCAGTCAGCGTATTCGCATGATTTTTCAGGATCCTTCGACCTCGTTGAATCCCCGTCAACGTATCTCGCAAATTCTGGATTTTCCACTGCGCCTGAACACCGACCTGGAACCGGAACAGCGTCGCAAACAGATTATTGAAACGATGCGTATGGTTGGGCTGCTACCGGATCACGTCAGTTACTATCCGCATATGTTGGCACCCGGACAAAAACAGCGTCTGGGTCTGGCGCGCGCGCTGATATTGCGCCCAAAAGTCATTATTGCCGATGAAGCCCTCGCTTCACTGGATATGTCGATGCGTTCGCAGTTGATTAATCTGATGCTGGAATTACAGGAAAAACAGGGCATTTCGTATATTTATGTTACCCAGCATATCGGAATGATGAAGCACATTAGCGACCAGGTGCTGGTGATGCATCAGGGCGAGGTTGTCGAGCGAGGCAGCACCGCGGATGTGCTGGCATCGCCGCTGCATGAACTCACCAAACGGCTGATTGCCGGTCATTTTGGCGAGGCATTGACGGCGGATGCGTGGCGTAAAGATCGCTAATTTTCTGAATCCTCCTTCCAGATTATTCACCTCATTCTGACAAAAGATTAAATCTTGTCAGAATGAGGTGATAGATAAAATTAAATCAAATGCGCGTGATTTAAGACGCAATCTCACTTTGCAGGAACGAAAGCTCTGGCGATATCTTCGCAGCCGACGTTTTAGTGATTTCAAATTTCGCCGTCAACATCCAGTGGGGAGCTACATTCTCGATTTTGCTTGCTGCTCGGCGCGTGTAGTCGTTGAGCTGGATGGTGGGCAGCATGATTTAGCAGTTGCCTATGATTCCAGGCGCACTAGCTGGCTTGAGTCGCAGGGCTGGACCGTGCTGCGTTTCTGGAATAACGAGATTGATTGTAATGAGGAGACGGTGCTGGAGAATATTCTGCAGGAACTGAACCGCCGGTCACCCTCTCCCTGAAAGAGCGAGGGGGCAGACCGAGCCGAATAGCTGTTGTGGTGAAAACATGGAGACGGTGCTGGAGAATATTCGGCAAGGTCTGAACCGTCCCAGCCATCGCCATGAAAGGGTTAGGGGCTGTATGAGCCTGTTTGTTGCTGGGGTAACAATATTTGCACAATACGGTCCCCTCGCCCCTCTGGGGAGAGGGTTAGGGTGAGGGGAAAAGCGCCCCCCCTGCCGCAGCCTGCTCCGGTCGGACCTGGCAACTATAGCTACTCACAGCCAGGTTGATTATAATAACCGTTTATCTGTTCGTACTGTTTACTAAAACGACGAATCGCCTGATTTTCAGGCACAACAAGCATCAACAATAAGGATTAAAGCTATGGGTTTTCTTTCCGGTAAGCGCATTCTGGTAACCGGTGTTGCCAGCAAACTATCCATCGCCTACGGTATCGCTCAGGCGATGCACCGCGAAGGAGCTGAACTGGCATTCACCTACCAGAACGACAAACTGAAAGGCCGCGTAGAAGAATTTGCCGCTCAATTGGGTTCTGACATCGTTCTGCAGTGCGATGTTGCAGAAGATGCCAGCATCGACACCATGTTCGCTGAACTGGGGAAAGTTTGGCCGAAATTTGACGGTTTCGTACACTCTATTGGTTTTGCACCTGGCGATCAGCTGGATGGTGACTATGTTAACGCCGTTACCCGTGAAGGCTTCAAAATTGCCCACGACATCAGCTCCTACAGCTTCGTTGCAATGGCAAAAGCTTGCCGCTCCATGCTGAATCCGGGTTCTGCCCTGCTGACCCTTTCCTACCTTGGCGCTGAGCGCGCTATCCCGAACTACAACGTTATGGGTCTGGCAAAAGCGTCTCTGGAAGCGAACGTGCGCTATATGGCGAACGCGATGGGTCCGGAAGGTGTGCGTGTTAACGCCATCTCTGCTGGTCCGATCCGTACTCTGGCGGCCTCCGGTATCAAAGACTTCCGCAAAATGCTGGCTCATTGCGAAGCCGTTACCCCGATTCGCCGTACCGTTACTATTGAAGATGTGGGTAACTCTGCGGCATTCCTGTGCTCCGATCTCTCTGCCGGTATCTCCGGTGAAGTGGTCCACGTTGACGGCGGTTTCAGCATTGCTGCAATGAACGAACTCGAACTGAAATAATCGTTCTGTTGGTAAAGATGGGCGGCGTTCTGCCGCCCGTTATCTCTGTTATACCTTTCTGATATTTGTTATCGCCGATCCGTCTTTCTCCCCTTCCCGCCTTGCGTCAGGATAACGATTTCCTTTACGACCAAGGAGCGCCCATGGAACAACGCCACATCACCGGCAAAAGCCACTGGTATCATGAAACGCAATCCAGTACTACGGAGTATGACGTTCTGCCTCTGGTCCCGGAAGCCGCAAAGGTCAGCGATCCCTTTCTACTCGACGTGATCCTTGAAAAAGAAACGCTGGCCCCCTTCCTTTCATGGCTGGACCCTGCGCGTGTTCTTGCAGTGGATTTGTTCCCTGACCAGCTTACCGTGACCCGTTCACAGACCTTCACCGCTTATGAACGCTTGTCGACGGCCCTGACGGTTGCTCAGGTTTGCGGCGTCCAGCGGTTATGTAACTACTATTCGGCGCGACTTACGCCGCTCCCCGGGCCTGATTCCACCAGGGAAAGTAATCATCGGTTGGCACAAATCACGCAATATGCCCGCCAACTGGCTAGCTCGCCTTCTATTATCGACAACCGATCGCGCCAGCATCTGAATGACGTCGGTCTTACTGCCTGGGACTGTGTGATCATTAGCCAAATCATTGGTTTTATTGGCTTTCAGGCGCGGACAATTGCGACATTTCAGGCTTATCTCGGGCATCCGGTACGCTGGTTACCCGGGCTGGAGATACAAAACTACGCCGACGCGTCACTGTTTGCTGATGAATCATTACGCTGGCGAAGCAGCTATGAGGTGGAAAAACTACCTGAAGAGCACACAAAAAGTTCAACTGCAGAACTTTGCCAACTGGCCGAAATACTCTCTCTCCACCCTATTTCACTTTCCCTTCTCGAAAAGTTGTTAAACAGCACACGGGGCAATACACAGCCGGATAATCAGCTTGCGGCGTTGTTATGCGCGCGTATAAATGGCAGTCCTGCTTGTTTTGCCACCTGTATGGATTCATCAAATGAATATAAAAAAATCAGCACCCTTATGCGCAAGGGCGAAAATGAAATTAACCAATGGGCTGACCGTCATTCTGTTGAGCGCGCTACCGTTCAGGCGATACAATGGCTGACCCGAGCACCCGATCGCTTTAGCGCCGCCCAGTTCAGCCCTTTACTCGAACACGAAAAATCATCAACGCAGATTATTAATCTGCTGGTATGGAGCGGGCTGTGTGGCTGGATAAATCGCTTAAAAATCGCGTTGGGTGAGACATATTAACCTTGCCGCGTCAGACAGATTCGCGTAAAACTGTCAGCCGCTCTAATGGTCACCAAAATAGACAATTATGTTTCAGGACAACCCGCTGCTAGCGCAGCTTAAACAGCAACTGCATTCCCAGACGCCACGCGCTGAAGGGGTGGTAAAAGCCACAGAAAAAGGCTTTGGCTTCCTGGAAGTCGACGCGCAAAAAAGTTATTTCATTCCGCCGCCGCAGATGAAAAAAGTCATGCATGGCGACCGAATTATCGCGGTGATCCACAGTGAAAAAGAACGTGAATCCGCAGAGCCAGAAGAACTGGTTGAACCGTTCCTGACTCGTTTCGTGGGTAAGGTTCAGGGCAAAAATGACCGTCTGGCCATCGTTCCTGATCATCCACTCTTAAAAGACGCCATTCCTTGCCGCGCAGCCCGTGGCCTGAACCACGAGTTTAAAGAAGGCGACTGGGCGGTTGCCGAAATGCGCCGTCATCCGCTGAAAGGCGATCGTTCTTTCTATGCAGAACTGACACAATACATCACTTTTGGTGACGATCACTTTGTACCGTGGTGGGTTACCCTTGCACGCCATAATCTGGAAAAAGAAGCACCAGACGGCGTCGCTACCGAAATGCTCGATGAAGGTCTGGTTCGTGAAGATCTGACCGCGCTGGATTTTGTCACCATCGACAGTGCCAGCACAGAAGATATGGATGACGCCCTTTTCGCTAAGGCGTTGCCGGATGACAAACTTCAGCTGATTGTGGCGATTGCCGATCCAACCGCGTGGATTGCTGAAGGCAGCAAGCTGGACAAAGCCGCGAAAATTCGCGCATTCACCAACTATCTGCCTGGCTTCAACATCCCTATGCTGCCTCGCGAGCTTTCTGACGATCTCTGCTCACTGCGCGCCAATGAAGTCCGCCCGGTACTGGCATGCCGCATGACGCTCTCCGCTGATGGCACCATTGAAGATAATATCGAATTCTTTGCCGCCACCATCGAATCCAAAGCAAAGCTGGTGTATGACCAGGTTTCTGACTGGCTGGAAAATACCGGTGACTGGCAGCCTGAAAGTGAAGCAATTGCCGAACAAGTCCGTTTGCTAGCGCAAATTTGCCAACGCCGCGGCGAGTGGCGTCATAACCACGCACTGGTGTTTAAAGATCGCCCGGATTACCGCTTTATTCTCGGTGAAAAAGGTGAAGTGCTGGATATCGTCGCCGAGCCTCGTCGCATTGCCAACCGTATCGTCGAAGAAGCGATGATTGCCGCTAACATTTGTGCGGCCCGCGTACTGCGCGATAAGCTCGGTTTTGGCATCTATAACGTGCATATGGGCTTTGATCCGGCGAATGCCGACGCGCTGGCAGCGTTGCTGAAAACGCACGGTCTGCATGTCGATGCCGAAGAAGTGCTCACGCTGGACGGTTTCTGCAAACTGCGTCGTGAACTGGACGCGCAACCAACTGGTTTCCTCGACAGCCGCATTCGTCGCTTCCAGTCATTTGCTGAAATTAGCACTGAACCCGGTCCTCACTTTGGCCTCGGTCTGGAAGCATACGCCACCTGGACTTCGCCGATCCGTAAATATGGCGACATGATCAACCACCGTCTGCTGAAAGCGGTTATCAAAGGCGAAACTGCGACGCGCCCACAGGATGAAATCACTGTCCAAATGGCCGAGCGTCGCCGTCTCAACCGGATGGCAGAACGTGATGTTGGTGACTGGTTATACGCACGCTTCCTGAAAGACAAAGCCGGGACCGACACCCGTTTCGCAGCGGAAATTGTCGATATCAGCCGTGGCGGCATGCGTGTTCGTTTGGTTGATAACGGCGCTATCGCCTTTATTCCGGCACCTTTCTTACACGCTGTGCGCGATGAACTGGTTTGCAGCCAGGAAAACGGCACTGTACAAATTAAAGGTGAAACGGTTTACAAAGTGACTGACGTTATTGACGTCACTATTGCCGAAGTCCGCATGGAAACCCGCAGCATTATTGCGCGCCCGGTCGCGTAATCTCCTTTCACGGCCCATTCCTCATGGATGGGCCGTTTATTTCCCCGCTCTACCTTCGTTATATCCAGGCAGATTTTTTAACTGACTTTCGTTTGAAAACTGGCGTTTTTCCAAAACTGGATTACAAATAAATATATAAAAAAAACAATGCGTTTAGCCGCCGTTAATTTCATGTAAGTCATGTTGTTCCTTTTATTTAACCGCGGACTCCGCTGTTAACCGGAGGATATGCATCATGAAAACCGTTAGGGAGTCCACAACGTTGTACAACTTTCTCGGATCGCACAATCCATACTGGCGGTTGACGGAAAGCAGCGATGTTTTGCGCTTTTCTACCACCGAAACCACAGAACCTGATCGTACATTGCAGTTATCTGCCGAACAGGCTGCTCGCATCAGGGAAATGACGGTCATCACCTCCAGCCTGATGATGAGTCTGACCGTCGATGAAAGCGATCTTTCTGTGCATCTGGTAGGACGAAAAATCAATAAACGGGAATGGGCTGGCAACGCGTCTGCATGGCATGACACACCGGCGGTTGCTCGTGATTTATCACACGGGCTTTCCTTTGCTGAGCAGGTAGTTTCTGAAGCACATTCCGCAATAGTGATTCTCGACAGCCGGGGGAATATCCAACGCTTCAATCGGTTATGTGAAGATTACACAGGGTTGAAAGAACACGACGTCATTGGGCAAAGCGTGTTTAAACTGTTTATGAGCCGTCGTGAAGCTGCGGCATCCAGGCGCAATAACCGTGTATTTTTTCGAAGCGGCAATGCATATGAAGTCGAACTGTGGATACCAACATGTAAAGGCCAGCGGCTGTTTCTGTTTCGCAATAAATTTGTCCACAGCGGCAGTGGCAAAAACGAGATTTTTTTAATCTGTTCCGGCACCGACATTACCGAAGAGCGCCGCGCTCAGGAGCGACTGCGTATTCTGGCAAATACCGACAGTATCACCGGACTGCCGAATCGTAACGCAATGCAGGATTTAATCGATCACGCTATTAATCATGCAGATAACAATAAAGTTGGGGTTGTGTATCTTGATTTGGATAATTTCAAAAAGGTCAACGACGCCTATGGGCATTTGTTTGGTGACCAGTTATTACGCGACGTGTCATTGGCTATTTTAAGCTGTCTCGAACATGACCAGGTGTTGGCGCGTCCAGGTGGGGATGAGTTTCTGGTACTGGCATCCAACACCTCACAAAGCGCGCTGGAAGCAATGGCATCACGAATTTTGACCCGCTTACGGCTCCCCTTTCGCATTGGTTTAATTGAAGTTTATACCAGCTGTTCAGTAGGTATTGCACTCTCTCCCGAACATGGTTCGGACAGCACGGCTATTATTCGTCACGCCGACACAGCAATGTACACAGCGAAGGAAGGCGGACGAGGACAATTTTGCGTTTTTACCCCAGAAATGAATCAACGGGTATTTGAATATCTCTGGCTGGATACCAACTTGCGTAAAGCACTGGAAAACGATCAGTTGGTTATTCACTATCAACCGAAAATCACCTGGCGTGGCGAAGTGCGCAGTCTGGAAGCACTAGTACGTTGGCAGTCACCTGAACGTGGGTTGATTCCACCGTTGGACTTCATTTCCTACGCCGAAGAGTCAGGGCTAATTGTGCCTTTAGGCCGTTGGGTGATTCTCGATGTCGTACGCCAGGTGGCAAAGTGGCGGGATAAAGGCATAAACCTGCGAGTGGCGGTAAATATTTCTGCACGTCAGCTCGCCGATCAAACCATTTTCACCGCCCTGAAACAGGTTCTCCAGGAACTCAATTTTGAATACTGCCCTATAGATGTTGAACTGACAGAGAGTTGTCTGATTGAGAATGATGAACTGGCACTGTCTTTTATTCAACAATTTAGCCAACTAGGTGCGCAAGTGCATCTGGATGATTTTGGTACCGGCTACTCTTCACTTTCGCAACTGGCGCGCTTTCCGATCGATGCCATCAAACTTGACCAGGTTTTTGTTCGAGATATTCACAAACAACCTGTCTCGCAGTCACTGGTCCGGGCGATCGTCGCTGTGGCCCAGGCATTGAATCTTCAGGTGATCGCCGAAGGTGTAGAGAGTGCAAAGGAAGATGCTTTTTTAACCAAGAACGGGATCAATGAGCGGCAAGGATTTTTGTTTGCCAAACCGATGCCCGCCGTCGCCTTCGAACGCTGGTATAAACGCTATCTGAAGCGCGCATAAGTAGATGAATATATATACTTAGCGCTATATCCCGTCATTATATATCGTATTCCTGGATGATAATTAGCCGTTGCTGTTAAACACTTCTCTTTTAGCGGCAATTTTTGCATTATTCATTTTCCCCCTTTTGCTATAAGGATGTCCTTGATGTCTGAATTTGATGCCCAGCGCGTTGCCGAACGTATTGATATTGTGTTAGATATCCTTGTGGCAGGCGATTACCACTCTGCGATCCATAATCTCGAGATACTTAAAGCAGAACTCTTGCGCCAGGTTGCTGAATCTACGCCAGACATCCCGAAGGCACCGTGGGAGATTTAACAATCGTGCCTTCAGGTTTTCCTATTTGAGGATGCCCGGCGCGTCAGTATTTTTTTATTAAGTATTATAACGTTATAAGAATTACAGCGATGAATTCCCGACAACAAACTATTCTACAGATGGTCATTGACCAGGGTCAGGTTAGCGTAACCGATCTGGCAAAAGCCACTGGAGTTTCTGAAGTTACCATTCGCCAGGATCTCAACACACTCGAAAAACTGAGTTACCTCCGCCGTGCACATGGCTTTGCTGTTTCGCTTGATAGTGATGACGTCGAAACCCGTATGATGAGCAACTATACGCTGAAGCGTGAACTCGCCGAGTTTGCCGCGTCGCTGGTTCAACCGGGCGAAACCATCTTTATCGAAAATGGCAGCAGCAATGCCCTACTCGCCCGGACTCTGGGCGAGCAGAAGAAAAATGTCACTATCATCACGGTCAGCAGCTACATCGCGCATTTGCTGAAAGACGCGCCTTGTGAAGTTATTTTGCTCGGTGGCGTGTATCAGAAAAAAAGCGAAAGTATGGTTGGCCCTTTGACACGCCAGTGCATCCAACAGGTGCATTTCAGCAAAGCATTTATTGGTATTGATGGCTGGCAACCTGAAACTGGATTTACCGGTCGCGATATGATGCGTACCGATGTGGTCAATGCCGTGCTGGAAAAAGAGTGCGAAGCGATAGTCCTGACTGACAGCTCGAAATTTGGTGCTGTACATTCATACTCCATCGGTCCCGTTGAGCGATTCAATCGCGTGATTACCGATTCGAAAATACGCGCCAGCGATCTGATGCATCTTGAGCACAGTAAACTCACCGTTCACGTCGTTGACATTTAACCATTTCCCTTCTCTACGGATGATTTGCAGTTTGGCAAATCATCCGCTCTAAGATGATTCCTGGTTGATAATTAAGACTATTTACCTGTTATTAACACTCTCAAGATATAAAATTATTATCAGCGATATAACAGGAAGTCATTATCACCTGCGTGATATAACCCTGCGCGCGAGCAGATTTCACGGAATAATTTCACCAGGCTTATTCTTAGCTATTATAGTTATAGAGAGCTTACTTCCGTGAATCATAAATTCAGGAGAGAGTATTATGTTTGTAACGAGCAAAAAAATGACCGCGGCTGTTCTGGCAATTACTTTGGCAATGTCTCTGAGTGCCTGTTCTAACTGGTCTAAACGGGACCGCAACACCGCAATCGGCGCGGGTGCAGGGGCATTAGGCGGTGCAGTACTGACCGATGGCAGTACGTTGGGTACATTAGGTGGTGCAGCTGTCGGTGGTGTTATTGGTCACCAGGTCGGTAAATAATCGTAAATAAATGTCGATTATCGACTCGCAATTATAATACGCTTGATTCTGTTCAGTACGAAATAACTGAATAATACGCACAGTAAAATATTCGAAAGCCACGGATATATCCGTGGCTTTTTATGTTAACCGCCTGCGAGTTTTACCTTCATCCCTTTCGCTTCAAGTAGTGATTTTAATAAATCACGCTTATCGCCCTGGATTTCAATAACTCCATCTTTAACTGCTCCGCCGCAGCCGCATTTTTTCTTCAGTTCCGCTGCAAGTTTTGTCAGTTCGGCATCATCGAGATCGACACCGGTAATCAGGCAAACGCCCTTACCTTTACGTCCACTGGTCTGACGCTGAATACGCACCACACCGTCGCCTTTAGGGCGTACAGGGGCCGCTTTGGGCTCATCAATACGTCCGGTTTCCGTTGAGTAGACCAGACGGCTGTTGGAATCACTCATCATGCACTCCGCTGTAAAGAGGCGTTGATCGCTTTCAGCGTCTGCGCTGGATCTACCGATTGCGTTACCGGGCGACCAATCACCATATAATCAACACCAGCCGACAACGCCTGTTCTGGCGTCATAATGCGGCGCTGGTCACCAGCTTCACTCCCCTGCGGACGAATGCCCGGCGTAACCAGTTTGAACTCCTGACCGAATACCTGTTTAAAGCGCACAGCTTCCTGAGCAGAACACACCACACCATCAAGGCCACATTTTTGCGTCAGTGCCGCCAGACGTTCTGCATAATCTGCAGGTGACAGTGTCATGCCAAGATCGACCAGGTCGCTGGCTTCCATGCTGGTCAACACTGTCACAGCAATCAAAAGCGGTGCATCTTTGCCAAACGGAACCAGTGCCTCACGCGCTGCGGTCATCATACGCGCCCCACCAGAGGCATGAACATTCACCATCCACACGCCTAAGTCAGCTGCAGCAGCGACAGCGTGCGCTGCAGTGTTGGGGATATCGTGGAATTTCAGGTCAAGAAAGATATCAAAACCACGCTGTTGAAGTTCGCGCACAAACTGTGGCCCAAACAATGTAAACATCTCTTTGCCGACCTTCAGACGACAATCGCGTGGGTCGATCTTGTCGACAAAGGCCAGCGCGTCATCACGATTATGATAATCAAGGGCAACAACCACAGGAGAATTCGTAACAGCGCGGGAAGAAGATGAAGCAGTTAACGTCATGACCAGACCTTCTTGATGATGGGCACCGGAAGTGGCGCGAAACAGGTAAACGGCGAGCATTCTACCCGTGGAAATAAAAAATTAACAGTTGCGATTTCTCCCCTGGCAGGCTTTTTCTGCGCCGTCGTTGCCGGAGCACAATGGAACATTAATAATTAGTATGTTGTAACTAAAGTCGGATTTTTTTTAAAAAAATTACAGGCCATCAAGACCGCGAATCGGTTTAATGGTTGACCAGGCCCGACAAGACGGACAATGCCAGTAGAGGGTGTATGCGGTAAAACCACATTTCTGGCAACAATAACGAGGCTTACTACGTACCTTCTCGCCAACCATGTCACGCAGCACCATCAGGCTCTCTTTGGCACGCCCTTCTTCCGCTTCATTTAAGTGGTAATCCATTAACTTATGGAACACACGCATGGTCGGATGACGCTGAAGCTGGCGCGTAATATAGACCTGTGCGGCCTCACTACCGTCGCGCGCTTCGATGATATCAGCAAGCATCAATTCAGCATCGGCACCGGTGTTCTCTTCCACCGCACGCTGCAGGAATTCTGCCCATTCGGCAGTTTTACCCAACTGCTGATAGCAGGTTTGCAACATTTCCAGCGTTTCGCTGACCAGTTCTCTGTCCTGGGATATCACGCGTTGCAGACTTTCGACGGCTTTGGCGTATTCTCCTTTCGCCATAAACACGCGTCCCATCATTATGGATACGCGGGCGCTGTTTTTATCTGCCGCCGCCCCTTTTTTTAGCAAGGTCATGGCACGATCGAGATTGTCGTTGGCCATATGCTGCAGGGCTAACTCACAGTAGAAATGGGCAATTTCGACGCGCTGTTTATCTTTACCCAGCTTCACCAGGCGTTCGGCAACATCAATTGCTTTCTGCCACTCACTGGTAGCCTGGTAGATTTGTAGCAACTGTTGCAGCGCGCCAATGCGGAAGTCAGTTTCATCGGTCAGCTGATTGAACATGTCTTCCGCGCGGTCATATAACCCGGCGGCCATGTAATCACGCCCCAGTTGTTGAATCGCCAACAGACGCTGTTCATAGGTCAGCGAGGCGCTTTCCATTAGGGTCTGATGGATGCGAATAGCGCGATCAACTTCGCCACGCGAACGGAACAGGTTTCCGAGCGTAAGGTGGGCTTCAACGGTGCCTGTATCCTCTTTAAGCATATCGAGAAACAGGTCTACCGCTTTATCCTGTTGATTACTAAGCAGGAAGTTAACCCCCGCTACGTAATCACGCGACAAGCGGTTGGCTTCATCTTGCTTGTTTTGTTGCGCACTTCTGCGGCCCATATACCAGCCATAGGCAGCGGCTACAGGCAAAAGCAGAAACAACAACTCCAGCATAGAAAGTTATTCCTTCGCCGCTGACGAGTACGGCACTACAGCCACGTCAGTCGCGGGTGAAAGCTGGTTTTCCAGTCGCTTTATTTTACGTTCAGCGCGCGCCAGGGAAACACGAACTCGCAGCCAGAACAGGCCACAAATCAACCAACCGATAGCAAACCCCGCAGCAAACAATACCGCCAGCAATGTGGAAATACGGTACTCCCCTTGCGCTAACAGATAATTAAACGTCACCTGTTGATCGTTCTGCGCACCCAACGTGACCGAAATCACGAAGATCGCTAACACCAGTAAGAAAATGAGTAAATATTTCACATTACTTCCCGTTATGTGGTTAGAGCGAATAAATTATGGTCAACTTACCGCAATAGCCCTTTAAAGTACCATTTTCGCGCCGTCTGCGAAATGGCATCCACACGCATTGTTGATGATTTAAGGGCTAAATTCGGAAAATCAACCAGCGTTAACTTTCTTGTTCTCGTTGCGCTATTTCGCGATTTTCTTCCGCAGGTGGTGTTAATGGCCCACAAATTCGTTGCGCAAGCCACGTTGCCACCGCCACCAGCGCCCACGAAATCAACGTAGCTACTACCAGATCGCGTGGCCAATGCATCCCGAGCAGCAGGCGGCTTCCCATGACTCCCGTTGCCCAGACCAGCAAGATAGCAATGGTTAACGTTCGCCGACGCGGCCACAGCAAACCAACGGCCAGCAGTGCCCAACTGGCAGCAAACATCGTGTGACCGGAAGGAAAGGCAAACCCCGTCTCTTTCTGCCAGTGTGAACGCAAATATTGTGGGATATTTTTCTCTTCAGCCAACTGTTCTTTCACTAGATTTCCGCGTTCTGCTCGCTTTAAAGTGTAGAACTCATCAACCGGAATATGATGTGTTTTTTCCAGCCAGATAACAAAAGGTCGTGGTTCCTGGACTTTGTCTTTGATCCAGGATTTAACGCCTTGTCCCACAAGGATTGCGGCCGCCAGAATGGCAAATAATACAAAGGCAGCCTTAATGCGAAAACGCAGACACCAGAGAAACCAGCCGAATAAAATCAAATGTGTAATGACGCCCCAGGGCTGGGTGACAGTTTCAGTAACCCAAAAAGCCGCTTTTAGTAGCCAACTTTGTTCTCCAGGTTGCCAACGCCAGCCAGAAATCCATACGGCTACTGGCATGACAAGCAATAGTGCAGCTCCCACTGCGGTACGTCTGGCAATCGAACGCATGGCCTCTCCTTTTTGATAAGTCCCACAATCATAACTGAAAACGCCAGTTCCAGGAAAAATTGACAGATTTGTGCCATTCCGTGAACGATCGACGCGTCGTGATTAGGTGAACCCCTTCTCGTTATGGCAAAATAAGCCAATACAGAACCAGCATTATCTGGAGAATTTCATGCAGCTTAAACGTGTGGCAGAAGCCAAACTGCCAACCCCATGGGGCGATTTCCTGATGGTGGGATTTGAAGAACTGGCAACCGGACACGATCATGTCGCGCTAGTCTATGGCGATATTTCCGGGCATACCCCGGTACTTGCGCGCGTCCATTCCGAATGTCTGACCGGTGACGCCCTGTTCAGCTTGCGCTGCGATTGTGGCTTCCAGCTCGAAGCGGCATTGACGCAAATTGCCGAGGAAGGCCGTGGTATTTTGCTGTATCACCGTCAGGAAGGTCGTAACATTGGTCTGCTGAATAAAATCCGCGCTTACGCACTGCAGGATCAAGGTTACGATACCGTAGAGGCTAACCACCAGTTAGGCTTCGCCGCTGATGAGCGCGACTTCACTCTTTGCGCTGATATGTTCAAACTCCTTGGCGTCAATGAAGTCCGCTTGTTAACCAATAACCCGAAAAAAGTCGAAATTCTGACCGAAGCAGGGATTAATATTGTTGAACGCGTACCATTGATTGTAGGTCGTAACCCCAATAACGAACATTATCTCGATACCAAAGCCGAGAAAATGGGCCATTTGCTGAACAAATAACCCTCTTGCATTGTGTAATTCATTTGCTTGCCGGAAGCAAAATAACCGGCAAGCAAATAGTTGTTACTTCAACATATTACGAATGACATAATGCAAAATGCCGTCGTTCTGGTAGTAGGTCAACTCCGTCGCGGTGTCGATACGACAACGGCAGGGTACGACTTCCTGGCTACCATCCGCGCGCGTAAGCGTCACCGGAACCGTCGCGCCGGGTTGTAGGTTTTGCAGATCGCCAATATCAATCTTCTCTTCCCCGGTTAGCCCTAACGTTTTACGCGTTACGCCTTGCGGAAATTCCAGCGGCAGGATGCCCATGCCAATTAAATTCGAACGGTGAATTCGTTCAAACGATTCGGCAATCACCACACGAATACCAAGCAGACGCGGACCTTTTGCCGCCCAGTCACGACTGGAGCCTGATCCATACTCTTTCCCGGCAATCACCGCCAGCGGCGTTTGCTCCTGCTTATAGCGCATCGCAGCATCATAAATAGAGACTACGTCGCTGTCAGGTAAATGCCGCGTCATCCCCCCTTCAACGCCAGGCACCATTTCATTACGGATGCGAATATTGGCGAAGGTGCCGCGCATCATCACTTCATGGTTACCACGCCGCGAACCGTAGGAGTTAAAGTCTTTTCGCTCAACACCCCGACCTTGTAGATATCGACCCGCTGGGCTGTCGGGCTTAATACTGCCCGCCGGAGAGATATGGTCAGTGGTGACTGAATCCCCCAGCATTGCGAGGATCCGCGCACCGTGAATATCTTCCACTGGTGCTGGTGTTGCCTGCATTTCATCAAAGAAAGGCGATAAGCGAATATAGGTTGAGTCCTCCTGCCAACCGTAGGTATCGGATCGTGTGACGTTAATTCCCTTCCACTCTGCTGTGCCTTCAAAAACTTCTGCGTACTCTTTGCGGAACATTTCTGTGGAGACTTGTTCTACCGCACGGGCAATTTCTTGTGCCGATGGCCAGATATCTTTCAGATAAACCGGATCGCCTTTGCGATCATGGCCGATAGGCTCAGAAGCCAGGTTGATATTCATATTTCCCGCCAGCGCATAGGCAACCACCAGCGGCGGCGAGGCCAGCCAGTTAGTTTTAACCAGCGGATGGATACGGCCTTCAAAGTTACGGTTGCCGGACAGCACCGCACCGACGGTTAAATCGCCTTTTTTGATTGCCGTTTCGATAGGATCGGGCAGCGGCCCAGAGTTACCAATACAGGTGGTACAACCGTATCCCACAAGGTTAAACCCCAGTTCGTCGAGATACGGTGTCAGTTTCGCTTTTGCCAGATAATCAGAAACGACTTTCGAACCCGGTGCCAGCGACGCTTTGACCCATGGTTGCCGCTTGAGGCCCAGAGTTACGGCTTTTTTCGCCAGCAAGCCTGCGGCCATCAGCACACTTGGGTTAGAGGTGTTGGTGCACGAGGTTATCGCAGCAATGACCACAGCGCCATCAGGTAACTGATACTGATGTCCGTTCATAACATAATCGACCGGCTGGCGATCTTTATGCGTGGCATTCACTTCCAGTTCGTTACTGGCGGCAAATGCTTTTGGTACATCGGGCAGTGCAACGCGATCCTGTGGGCGTTTAGGCCCTGCCAGGCTCGCTTCAACGTCATTCATATCCAGTTCTAACGTACTGGTAAAAATTGGTTCATCGCCCGGGTTACGCCACATGCCCTGCGCTTTGGCATATTTTTCGACCAACTCGACCTGATCTTCGCTGCGCCCGCTTAAACGCATGTAATCGAGGGTTACAGCATCGATTGGGAAGAAGCCACAGGTGGCACCATATTCTGGCGACATATTGGCAATGGTGGCGCGATCCGCCAACGGTAGTGAATCCAGACCATCACCATAAAATTCGACGAATTTCCCCACCACGCCATGTTTGCGCAGCATTTGGGTAACAGTGAGAACCAGGTCTGTGGCGGTAATACCTTCACGTAATTTTCCGGTAAGTTTGAAGCCCACTACATCCGGGATAAGCATGGAAACCGGCTGGCCTAACATTGCGGCTTCTGCTTCGATCCCACCAACGCCCCACCCCAGCACGCCAAGGCCGTTGATCATGGTGGTGTGCGAGTCAGTACCAACGAGTGTATCCGGATAAGCAATCCATTCACCGTCCTGCAATTCACTCCACACTGCTTTGCCGAGATATTCGAGGTTAACCTGATGGCAAATGCCTGTGCCTGGCGGCACGACGCTAAACCGACTGAACGCTTGCTTTCCCCATTTCAGGAACACATAACGTTCGTGGTTGCGCTCCATTTCCAGGCGTACGTTTTCTTCAAATGCCTCATCATCACCAAAACGATCGACGGTCACCGAGTGGTCAATGACCAGGTCGACCGGTGAGAGCGGGTTAACCTTTGCAGTATCGCCGCCGAGGCGTTTAACCGCTTCGCGCATTGCCGCCAGATCAACAACGGCAGGTACGCCGGTAAAGTCCTGCATCAGCACCCTTGCCGGGCGGTAGGCAATTTCACGGTCAGCATGGGCATTTTTCAGCCATCCTGCCAGCGCGTGGATATCCTCTTCGGTAACCGAGTTACCATCCTGCCAGCGCAGCAGGTTTTCGAGCAAAACTTTGAGTGACTTGGGTAGACGGGTGATATCGCCCAGTGATTTAGCAGCAAGCGGCAGGCTGTAGTAGTGGTAAGTTTTATCTTTGGCCTGCAACGTGTCCTTACTGGCTTCTCGTAGGGTTGACGACATAGCTCCTCCTTAATGACAGGGTTGCGAAGCCCTGATTCTCTTCAGGGTGAATATTAAAGATAACACAAACATCGCGTAACGATTTGATAACAACCCAAATTGATAAAAGAGGAGAAACCTTGTGGCAAAGCAAATGACAACCCCGCCGCAGCGGGGTCAAGGATCAGTGAGTAATGATCCAGAGGAGTTCGGCCCAGAAGAGCATCGACAGAGAAAACGCGCCCATCCAGGACCAATATTTCATATTTGTGTTGATCATAGGCTACACCCTTAACGGTTATTATTTTGTGTTGAGATAACTCAAGCTGTTATTGCTGCGGTGTATTAAAAGCCCTTTAATTCATTAAAAATGGGTAATAAGAATGATGATAATTATTGTTTCGGCTGATCATCTTCAGCAAACAGTTCTATAAAGGCTTGCTGCTGCGATGTTAGTTGCCAGTCGTCTGGAATAACGACGGAACATTCCCGTTTCGTTTCTGTTTCATTGTCACTATGCTGGCATAATGGTGACGACTCCAGTTGCTCCTGACCGACCATAGTTATCCCCACACTTTCCAAATCAGCAGTGCGACAACCACCCAGAAAAGTGCAGAACCAAGAAAAACCGCCAGCCAGGCTTTACGTTTTAATTCAGGATCGCGGCGGGGTTCCTGATTTCCAGAAGGCATTGCTAACCTCATATAATCGCCATCACTTATCAGCAAGACGTTGAACGATTGGTGTAATTAATCATACGATGAGACAAATCCTAAAGAAACTTTAGTCAAAAATCCAGCGAATTTACGAATCGTCTCCAGTGAATAATTCAATCTTTTGACCTGAAATAGATATTTGAAAACTGGAGTTTGCGAGGCGGGTAATTAGACACTACTTTACAGGTAATTTACCCTATAAATATGAGGGATAAAAATATTGTGCACGGTATAGAAATAAGTAACAAAAGAGAATATATTCCGGCACCTTCGCTACATAAAAGGTGCCGAAAATAACGCAAGAAATTATTTTTCCGGCAGTTTTATATCTTTAAACATGACCTCAATTTCTTCATTAGAGCGCAATGCGACAGCCGCATCAACGACATCACGCGTTAAATGCGGTGCAAAACGCTGAATGAAATCATACATATAACTGCGCAAGAAAGTACTACGGCGAAAACCAATTTTGGTTGTACTGTGGCTGAAGATATCGTGAGCATCAACACGCACAAAGTCGGGATCGGCGACCGGATCCACCGCCATGCTGGCAATGACCCCTACCCCCAGCCCTAACCGGACGTAAGTTTTAATGACGTCAGCATCCGTTGCCGTGAAAACGATACGCGGCGTTAACCCTGCGCGATTAAAGGCAGTATCCAGTTCTGAACGTCCGGTAAAGCCGAAGGTATATGTCACCAACGGATATTGCGCCAGTTCTTCAATGGTAATGGCTTTTTTGCCTGCCAGCGGGTGATCCGGAGTGACTACAATAGCCCGATTCCAGTGGTAGCACGGTAACATCACTAAATCTTCATACAGATGCAGCGCTTCTGTGGCGATAGCGAAATCAGCATTGCCTTTAGAGACGGCATCAGCAATTTGTGTCGGCGAGCCCTGGTGCATATGCAAAGAAACGCGAGGATAACGCTCAATAAAGCCTTTGATGACGTTTGGTAATGCGTAGCGTGCCTGGGTATGCGTGGTGGCGATATACAGTGAACCTTTATCCGGCCAGGTGTGCTCTCCGGCAACCGATTTTATGGCATCGACTTTCGACAGGACTTCGCGAGCGATACGAATTATTTCTTGCCCTGCTGGCGTTACCTGCGTCAGGTGCTTGCCGCTTCGGGAAAAAATTTGAATACCTAGCTCGTCTTCCAGCATTCTGACTTGTTTACTGATCCCGGGTTGTGATGTGTAAAGTCCTTCCGCTGTTGATGAGACATTCAGGTTATGATTGACCACCTCAACAATATAGCGAAGTTGTTGTAATTTCATGTTAAACCATCCACTTAGACGCCATCAGAACATCGTTTTTTCGTCACACCTGGCGGGTGACTAATACGATTTAATAATAAAAAAGGTGCTAACTATAACCACTATATCATTTATAGCCTTAGTGTATAGGTGTGAAGAAAAAATAATATGCAATAAAAAAGGGCCGCTTTCGCGACCCTTTGTTTATAAAAACCTGACAGAATTAAAGGTTATTTTTTTCCTTCAACCCATTTGCCATCAACATAAAATGCTGACCAGCCAGTCGCCTTTCCGTCTTTTTCCGAAGAGACATATTGCTGTTTGGTTTTACGGCTAAAGCGAACCATGGTCTTATTACCTTCCGGATCCTGCTGTGGCGCATCGGCCAGATAACGCAGTTTTTCCGGCAGACGGTCGCGGAAGCGATAAAGCTCTTCCACCAGTGGCGCACGCGTTTCACGCGATTTCGGGAAAGTGTTGGCAGCCAGGAACACACCGGCAGCACCGTCACGCAGCACGAAATAAGCATCTGATTTTTCGCACGGCAGCTCAGGTAATGGCACCGGATCTTCTTTCGGTGGTGCCACTTCGCCGTTACGTAAAATCTTACGTGTGTTTTTACACTCTTCGTTGGTGCAGGCCATGTATTTACCGAAACGCCCCATTTTCAGGTGCATTTCAGAGCCACATTTTTCACACTCAACGATCGGGCCGTCATAACCTTTAATGCGGAATTCGCCCTCTTCGATCTCGTAACCGTCGCAGGTTGGGTTATTACCACAGACATGCAACTTACGTTTCGGATCGATGAGATAGCTGTCCATCGCCGTGCCGCATTTCGGGCAACGACGTTTTGCGCGCAGCGCGTTGGTTTCAGCATCTTCGCCTTCCAGCACGTTCAGCACTTCGTTTTCCGGCACCAGGTTAATGGTGGTTTTGCAACGCTCTTTCGGCGGCAGCGCATAGCCAGAACAGCCAAGGAATACCCCGGTGCTCGCTGTGCGAATCCCCATTTTGCGACCACAAGTCGGGCAGTCAATGCTGGTCAGAACCATCTGGTTCGGGCGCATACCACCCTCTTCCGGATCTTTTTCAGCTTTATCTAACTGCTGGGTGAAATCCGAGAAGAAGTGATCCAGTACAGCTTTCCACTCTGCTTCGTGATTTGCCACCTGGTCGAGGCTGTTTTCCATCTGCGCGGTAAAGTTGTAGTTCATTAACTCGCGGAAATTTTCTTCAAGGCGATCGGTGACGATTTCGCCCATTTTTTCCGCATAGAAACGACGATTTTCTACTCGCACGTAGCCACGATCCTGAATGGTCGAAATGATCGACGCATAGGTAGACGGACGACCGATACCGCGTTTTTCCAGCTCTTTAACCAGCGATGCTTCACTGAAACGGGCTGGCGGCTTGGTAAAGTGCTGGGCTGGTGTAAGTTCAACGAGCGTCAGAGCATCGCCTTTATTAACTGCTGGTAAGATGCGATCTTCATCGCCTTTACGCAACGCAGGCATCACTTTTGTCCAGCCATCAAAACGCAAAATACGACCGCGTGCTTTCAGGCGGAAATCGCCCGCACCAACGGTCAGCGTCGTGGAGTCATATTTCGCTGGGGTCATCTGGCAGGCAACGAACTGACGCCAGATTAACTGGTACAGTTTCTGCGCATCTGCTTCCATATCCTTCAGCGATTCCGCCATCACATTGACGTCAGAAGGACGAATCGCTTCGTGCGCTTCCTGTGAGTTTTCTTTGCTGGCGTACTGATTCGGACTTTCCGGCAGATATTTCTTACCAAAATTATCGCTGATATAACCGCGAACCATATTTACCGCGTCCTGACTCAGGTTAGTGGAGTCGGTACGCATGTAAGTGATATAGCCTGCTTCATACAAACGCTGCGCCATCATCATGGTTTTTTTCACGCCAAATCCAAGACGGGTGCTGGCAGCTTGTTGCAGCGTAGAGGTAATAAAAGGAGCGCCAGGTTTACTGGTTGTCGGTTTGTCTTCACGTTCCAGCACGCTGTAGCGCGCTTTTTCCAGCAGACTTACCGCAGCCTGAGTTTGTTCTTTGTTGACCGGACGGAACGGTTTGTCGTTCTGATGAGTCACCTGTAACGCCAACGCTTCACCAGATGGCGTGGTCGTGCTGGCATCGACTTCCCAGAACTCTTCCGGCACGAACGCTTTAATTTCACGCTCACGCTCGACCACCAGGCGAACCGCCACCGACTGCACACGACCGGCAGACAGACCACGAGCGATCTTTTTCCATAGCAGCGGCGAAACCATATACCCCACCACGCGGTCCATAAAGCGACGCGCCTGCTGGGCATTAACACGATCAATATTCAGCTCACCCGGTTTGTTAAATGCCTGGCGGATCGCGTTTTTAGTAATTTCGTTAAACACCACTCGGCTATAGCGCGCATCATCACCCCCAATCACTTCCCGCAGGTGCCATGCAATGGCTTCCCCTTCGCGGTCAAGGTCGGTTGCGAGATAGATGTGGTCGGCTTTTTCAGCCAGTTGTTTCAGTTCAGAGACGACCTTCTCTTTACCAGGCAACACTTCATAGTGCGCCTCCCAATTGTGCCACGGGTCAACCCCCATACGGTTGACGAGAGCGCCACGTTCATCCTTTTTAGGCTTTTTAGCCGTCTTGGTGGAGGTAGAGTCGGCACTCTTTTTGGCAGCTGAGCCACTGGTCGGCAAATCGCGGATGTGACCGACGCTGGATTTCACCACGTAGTCACTACCCAGATACTTGTTGATCGTTTTGGCTTTTGCCGGGGACTCAACGATGACAAGAGCTTTACCCATATTCACCTTACCTAATTTGATTCTTCCAGGAATGCGTCGCACGTTGATAAACCTTCCACTGGCAACGAGTTACCGATATGGACTCGCTCTCTGCGGATATCAACCCCTTGTCGTGACTCTGTTCACGAAAATTCAGGTGACTGAGTTAACAGGTCTTGGCCTACAGGCGCTATAGCACGACGGAATTTTGGTCGAATGTCAAGCAAATCTATTGCCAGATTGACGAAAGCGTCACACTGTACCTGATAAAATCCGATACGCAACTTTATTAGCATGCAAAATCCAAAGTTGCCAGTAAGGCGCTCTTGCCACCAGCGTGGTATATTTGTCTGCAAGCCATGCCTGGCGTAGACTAATGTCCTTGTTTAAGGAGTAAATAATGAACAAAGAGACACAACCCATCGACCGCGAAACGCTGTTGAAAGAGGCCAACAAAATCATTCGTGAGCATGAGGATACGCTCGCAGGGATTGAAGCCACCGGCGTCACGCAGCGTAATGGCGTGCTGGTATTTACCGGCGACTACTTTTTAGATGAACAAGGATTGCCAACAGCCAAAAGCACCGCGGTGTTTAATATGTTCAAACACCTGGCCCATGTGCTTTCAGAAAAATATCATCTGGTTGATTAAAGCAAAACGCGAGGTCTTAGCCTCGCGTTTGTCTTTTACATCAATGGCTTTTGACCCCGCTGCCACCAGCGTAGCAACAATCGATCGGCGCTCTCTGCCGCGCTGCCGGTGAATCGGTCAATGAGTCGTTTACGCTGCATATAGCGTACATTGACCACTTCACGGCCTTCCATCAGGCTAAGAATAACTTCATCACTGGTGTTGATTTCATCAACCAGGCCTTTCTCTACCGCCTGTTGTCCGTACCAGTGTTCACCCGTTGCCACCTGTTCAATATCCAGAGAAGGACGCATACGCTTCACAAAATCTTTAAACAACTGATGCGTTTCGTTCAACTCTTCGCGGAATTTCTCCCGCCCTTCTTCGGTATTTTCACCCAGCAACGTCAGCGTGCGCTTATACTGCCCGGCAGTGTGCAGTTCGATATCAATATCTTTGCTTTTCAGGAAGCGGTTAAAGTTGGGCATTTGCGCCACCACGCCAATGGAACCCACAATAGCAAACGGTGCGGAAACAATTTTGTCCGCCACACAGGCCATCATGTAACCGCCGCTGGCAGCGACTTTGTCTACCGTAACAGTTAAAGGAATGTTTTTATCGCGCAGACGCTGCAGTTGCGAAGCCGCCAGCCCGTAACCATGCACCATGCCACCAGGGCTTTCCAGACGGAGCACAACCTGATCCTGCGGTTTGAATGCTGCGAGTACAGCCGTTATCTCTTCACGTAGCGAGTTCACTTCATGGGCGTCCATGCTGCCTTTAAAATCCAGCACCCAGACGCGGGGTTTACTGTCAGTTGCCACCTCGCCCAGTTTGGCTTTCGCTTTTGCTGCTTTCGCTTCTTGCTTATGCTTTTTCTTCTGCGCTTTGTGCCACTGTTTTTGCTGATGTGAGTCCATCAGCGCCGCGGCCAGTTCTTCTTTCATCTCCTTATACTGTTCGCTGAGATTGTTGACCCGTAACTCGCCACGCTGGCGTTTATTACGTTGAGCAACATTGACAATAATGGCGGCAATCGCCGCAATCGCTAGCACAACGGTAACGATTTTCGCCAAAAACAAACCATATTCAGACAACAATTCCACGAGTCCCCACCTTGGTTAAACAACGCTTTGGCTCACAGTTTACAACAGGCATGTTAAGCCGTCTCGCAGAGATGTTATTGCAGCGAAAGTATGACAAAGTATCCATTTTGCGGTGTTATCGCCCCAGGCTGATTGAAATGCCCTTCTGTTTCAGGCATAAAGCCCCAAAGTCATAAAGTACACTGGCAGCGCGACAGACAACGTCGTTGAGGAGTAGCCATGCATTACCAGCCAAAACAAGATTTACTCAATGATCGCATTATCCTGGTGACGGGAGCCAGCGATGGTATTGGTCGTGAAGCCGCGATGACGTATGCACGCTATGGTGCGACAGTGATTCTGTTGGGCCGTAATGAAGAAAAATTACGTCAGGTAGCCAGCCACATAAACGAAGAAACTGGGCGTCAGCCACAGTGGTTTATTCTCGATTTGCTGACCTGCACGTCCGAAAATTGCCAACAACTGGCACAGCGCATTGCCGTTAATTATCCGCGTCTGGATGGTGTTTTGCATAATGCCGGATTGCTCGGCGATGTTTGCCCAATGAGCGAACAAAATCCGCAGGTCTGGCAGGACGTCATGCAGGTCAACGTTAATGCCACCTTTATGCTCACCCAGGCACTGCTTCCTTTATTACTCAAATCGGACGCCGGTTCACTGGTCTTTACTTCATCAAGCGTTGGACGTCAGGGACGAGCCAACTGGGGTGCATATGCAGCGTCGAAATTTGCCACCGAAGGGATGATGCAGGTACTGGCCGATGAATATCAGCAGCGCCTGCGTGTCAACTGCATTAACCCAGGCGGTACGCGCACCGCAATGCGTGCCAGCGCCTTCCCGACCGAAGATCCACAGAAACTTAAAACACCCGCTGATATCATGCCGCTCTACCTCTGGCTGATGGGCGATGACAGCCGCCGTAAAACCGGCATGACCTTTGACGCCCAACCGGGCCGTAAACCAGGAATTTCCCAATGAGTGATGAACGCTACCAACAGCGTCAGCAGCGAGTGAAAGAAAAAGTAGATGCTCGTGTGGCCCAGGCCCAGGATGAACGCGGTATTATCATCGTCTTTACCGGCAATGGAAAAGGCAAAACCACCGCGGCATTTGGTACGGCAACACGCGCAGTTGGTCACGGAAAAAAAGTAGGCGTCGTGCAGTTTATTAAAGGCACCTGGCCTAATGGCGAACGCAATCTGCTGGAGCCACATGGCGTTGAGTTTCAGGTGATGGCAACGGGCTTTACCTGGGATACACAAAACCGCGAGTCTGATACCGCCGCCTGCCGCGAAGTCTGGCAACATGCAAAGCGGATGCTTGCTGATTCCTCACTGGATATGGTTTTGCTTGATGAACTGACGTATATGGTGGCGTATGACTATTTGCCACTGGAAGAAGTGGTGCAGGCGTTAAATGAACGTCCACATCAACAGACGGTGATTATCACGGGTCGTGGTTGTCATCGGGATATTCTTGAACTGGCAGATACGGTAAGTGAATTACGCCCCGTCAAACATGCGTTTGATGCCGGTGTAAAAGCGCAGATAGGGATCGATTATTAATCTGTAAAAATGCCGGATATGACGTCCGGCATACTTTGATTAACCGTTATTATTACGTCCGCCAGAACGACGACCGCCGCTCACCTGACTGTGACGTTTCACCGCACGACGAATCTGATTCGCCTTCATGCGACGACGGTCTTTTTCTACAGCGACTTTAGAGCTGGTTTCTGGCGGTAGCTCCACCAGTTCGCGCAGATAGTTAGTCTGGGCGAGGTCCAGCTCCGTCCAGCCACCGCGTGGCAGACCTTTTGGCAGTGGGATATCACCGTAACGAACACGGATCAGGCGGCTCACCTGCACACCAACCGCTTCCCACAGACGACGAACTTCACGGTTACGGCCTTCGGTCAGAGTCACGTTGTACCACTGGTTGATCCCTTCGCCGCCGCTGAACTTGATGGTTTTAAAAGCTGCCGGACCATCTTCCAACTGCACGCCACGACTCAAATCACGCAGTTTCGCGTCGTCAACCTGACCAAATACACGCACGGCATATTCACGTTCAACTTCACGGCTTGGGTGCATTAAACGGTTTGCCAGTTCACCATCGGTGGTGAACAGCAGCAGACCACAGGTATTAACGTCCAAGCGACCCACGGCAATCCAGCGTGCGCCACGCAGTTTTGGCAGACGGTCAAACACCGTTGGACGTCCTTCCGGATCGTTACGGGTACACAACTCACCTTCCGGTTTGTAATAGGCCAGAACGCGACAAATTTGTTCAGCGGACTCACGTACCGAAATCAGGTGACCATCGATACGGATTTTCAATCCAGGGGTAACTTCAACACGATCGCCGAGTTTAGCAATTTTGCCATCAACACTCACACGACCGGCTTCAATAATAGATTCGATTTCACGGCGAGAACCGTGGCCGGCACGCGCCAGCACTTTCTGTAGCTTTTCGCTCATAGAGCTTCCTTTTGGTGTCGCCTTCCCAGGCGTCTGATATGCTTTTGTGCAACAGTGAGTCAGAACTTACATCTGACTCACTGATAGTAAAGTCTGTTTGAACTCTTCAGGCCTTAAGTAAACGACTCGACGTTTATCGGCCTGGCTTTGAGGCGCAACATACTACACTATCTTTATGGTTAAAGCTTGTTTCGATTAACATCAGCTTAATTACCAGCCACCACCGCCTCCGCCACCCGCGCCGCCGCCAGCACCACCACCGGAATAACTTCGCCCCAACAAACTGGTATTGGCCCCGCAACTTAGGTGCGTCTGTAATGAGAATAAAACGCCGTTACGGGCAATCTCTGGAGCGCGAATCGCCGAAGAAAGCGAAGGGGCAATGCGTAACGCCCATTCCCTCCCCAAATTTGCCGATATAGCCCAACCTAGCAACGCGTAATCCAGTTTCCGTGTTTCCCCTTTCCGCCGACGTCCACTGTGTGTTGCTGCCTCTTTACGCGCAAGATAGTTAACGATAGCTTCACCGTGGGCATAACGTTGCTGTCCAGTTTGGGTAAACTTTGGCAGAAAAATATACCCCATGCCAGTGAGATAACCGGTCAGGCAAACAGCGGTAAAATAACCCGCTGGCATATACCAGTAAAAGAATACATCTCCGACATTGATGTAGAGAGAATAGAAGGCCACGCCTGAACAAATCAGTGGTAAAAACAAAGTGATGATTACACGATTAACGCAAGGCTTGTCATCATCGCGGGCAAACAAAAGCTCAAGGGAACAAAATAAAAAAGGAATAATCCAGCAGATCATAATAAACATATCGCCCACCAGACTCATTCCTGCCCAGCCTACAGGACTCAAGTTACCGTAAAGAATGACCGCCAATATTGCCAGTCCACCCCATTGCAAAAAAGTATCAGACCGGTAAAACGAAGACTTTTTACGCGGCAGATAAAATTTCTGCATCCGTAAAAATGCCCTGCGTAAGACTCTGTTGCGTCTCCCCGTAAGAACGACCTTATCGCCTTTACGAAATAACGCTTCCAGTAATAACTGCTCTGCGGGCAGTAATACCGCATTATTTCTGGTCGCGCCTTCATTAACACGAATCAGGATTTGCTGGTTCTTGTCAGACTGATCTTCCAGATGAATTTTTCCTTTCACAATCAGATTTACGATATCGGCACAAAAACCTTTATCGTCGTAAACTAGCTTCGCATCGAGACGTAACATGCCGGGCGTGTAATCTGGCGGAATGACATCGGTTTCAATCACATCTACCGGCGTAAATTGCGGCCTGCGCTTCCAGAGATATAACCATCCACAAACCAGGAACAGACACGGAAACCAAATTAACAACGATGACGTGGAGGGTAAAAGAAGATGGCTGAAAATATTCGTCGTTTGCGGAGCCGAGGCATTGCTAAGTAAAGCGTGAGGCCAGCGGTAGAGGACCGTGAAATCTTCACGATAAAACGGATCGCGGGATTCAATTCTTCCGTCCTCAAGGATGCGGCCATTACGATATGTGTCGCCCTCTTCTCCGGTAAAGAGATCGATTTCGCTAAATGGATTACCCGCAATATTAGAGAACTGGAGAGAAAAACGGGTCTTATAAATTTCAAACGGCCAGTGGTTACCGGTCACGTTCCAGATTAGCAGATCAGAATCCCCCTCACGCAGGAAAGCATTTTTAACCTGATAATGAATTTGATAATGATAGTCGCCTTGAGGCAAGAAACGTTGTTTATCGCCCACGACAATACTCATTAACCCGATATGCCAGTCAAGATGCCAGGGTTCAGGAATACCATCACGGGTGACGCCAACAATATGATAGTTCAGCAGTGCAGCGTCCCCATCAGGCTGCATCCATAGTCGTGGTAAATCACGATAAAAGCCGTGCTTAATCTGCTGATTTCGCGCCTGAAAATGAATATTTTCTTTGATGTCGAGCACCCCATCTGGTTGCAGAGTGGCTTCAACATCAAAGAGCGAGATCCCTTCTTCATAAGAAGGGATCTCCGTGTTTTCTGCATAACTTAGAGATGATACAAACAGCCCTGCTATCAACAGCAAAATGCAGCGAAACTTCCCTGCCATAGTCTTCCATCCGTGGAACGCAATTTGTTATAAGAAAGGCTTCACATCACCTACGCCTTCACGCACCACGACCGGCGTATCATCGGTAAGATCAATAACCGTTGTCGGTTTCTGCCCGAGATAGCCGCCGTGAATAATCAAATCTACCTGTTTTTCCAGACGATCTTTAATTTCTTCCGGGTCCGATTCGGTAAATTCGCTGCCTGGCAGCATTAGCGAAGTGGAAAGCATCGGTTCGCCCAATGCTTCAAGTAACGCCTGAGCGATAGGGTTAGAAGGCACACGCATACCGATGGTTTTGCGTTTTTCCTGCAACAGACGGCGTGGCACTTCCTTCGTCCCCTTCAGGATGAAGGTATAGTTGCCCGGCGTGTTGTTTTTCATTAAACGAAACGCAACGTTATCAACAAATGAATAGGTCGAGAGTTCAGAAAGATCGCGACACATCAGGGTAAAGTTGTGACCGTCCGGCAGCTGGCGAATACGACAAATACGCTCCATCGCGTTTTTATCTTCAATTTTACAGCCGAGCGCATAGCCGGAATCAGTTGGATAAACAATCACCCCGCCTTTACGCACGATCTCCACCGCCTGGTTGATCAGACGTTGCTGTGGGTTATCAGGATGAATATAAAAAAACTGGCTCATAATTCCCTCTCTGTGGTGTTCTGCGGCTGTTCCCATAGCTGCCAGACGCCTTCAACGCCTGCGGGCAGCCAGAGTTTACGACCCAGTTCGATCCACGGGCATGGCTGATGAAAATCAGATCCTTGTGATGCCCATAAATGATGCTGACGCGCAAGGGCCGCCAGCTGGGTACGTTCATTGGGCGATTGCTGGCACTGCGCGACTTCCATCGCGTCACCGTGGTGTTCGGCAAAATGCGCAACCAATCTTTTCAGCCATTTAGCACTAAGATTGTACCGCCCAGGATGAGCTAGCACCGCCTTACCGCCAGAATGATGAATGACATCAATAGCTTGTTCTATTGTACACCACTGTGGCGGAACGTATCCGGTTTTCCCGCGCGCCAGATACTTTTTAAAGACATCCGCCATTGAACTGGCTTTGCCGCACTCAACAAGGAAACGCGCAAAATGACCGCGCGTCACTGCGCCGCCCTGCGCCAGTCGTTGTGCGCCTTCCAGCGCCCCAGGTATTTGCGCTTTTTCAAGTCTTTCGGCAATCAGCTGCGCCCGCTGATTGCGCCGTTCTGTCTGCTGCGCGAGGAACTCACACATTAGCGGATGAGTAATATCAATATTCAGCCCGACAATATGAATTTCATGATTTTCCCAGACCGTGGAAATTTCCACGCCGGGAATAAGATTCAACGCCAGTCCCGAACGTGAAATTTCCTCTCTTGCTGGCGCGATTGCAGCTGTGGTGTCATGGTCGGTGATCGCCAGGGTGCCGACGCGCATCTCGACTGCACGGTGCACCAATGCTTCTGGCGTCAGGCAGCCATCGGAAGCTGTGGTATGGCTGTGCAGGTCGTAAATCACTGCATAATTCGTGTCGCTCAAGGCGCACTCCCGTTCTGGATAATGTTTTTTGCGCCGACATCATAACGGTTCTGGCAAATATTCTGAAATGAGCTGTTGACAATTAATCATCGAGCTAGTTAACTAGTACGCAAGTTCACGTAAAAAGGGTATCGACAATGAAAGCAATTTTCGTACTGAAAGGTTGGTGGCGCACTTCCTGAAACGGGCAGTGTATTCACCATGCGTAAAGCAATCAGATACCCAGCCCGCCTAATGAGCGGGCTTTTTTTTGAACAAAATTAGAGAATAACAATGCAAACACAAAAACCGACTCTCGAACTGCTAACCTGCGAAGGCGCTTATCGCGACAATCCCACCGCGCTTTTTCACCAGTTGTGTGGGGATCGTCCGGCAACGCTGCTGCTGGAATCCGCAGATATCGACAGCAAAGATGATTTAAAAAGCCTGCTGCTGGTAGACAGTGCGCTGCGCATTACAGCTTTAGGTGACACTGTCACAATCCAGGCACTTTCCGGCAACGGCGAAGCCCTGCTGGCACTACTGGATAACGCCCTGCCTGCGGGTGTGGAAAGTGAACAATCACCAAACTGCCGTGTGCTGCGCTTCCCCCCTGTCAGTCCACTGCTGGATGAAGACGCCCGCTTATGCTCCCTTTCGGTTTTTGACGCTTTCCGTTTATTGCAGAATCTGTTGAATGTACCGAAGGAAGAACGAGAAGCCATGTTCTTCGGCGGCCTGTTCTCTTATGACCTTGTGGCGGGATTTGAAGATTTACCGCAACTGTCAGCGGAAAATAACTGCCCTGATTTCTGTTTTTATCTCGCTGAAACGCTGATGGTGATTGACCATCAGAAAAAAAGCACCCGTATTCAGGCCAGCCTGTTTGCTCCGAATGAAGAAGAAAAACAACGTCTCACTGCTCGCCTGAACGAACTACGTCAGCAACTGACCGAAGCCGCGCCGCCGCTGCCAGTGGTTTCCGTGCCGCATATGCGTTGTGAATGTAATCAGAGCGATGAAGAGTTCGGTGGCGTAGTGCGTTTGTTGCAAAAAGCGATTCGCGCTGGAGAAATTTTCCAGGTGGTGCCATCTCGCCGTTTCTCTCTGCCCTGCCCGTCACCGCTGGCGGCCTATTACGTGCTGAAAAAGAGTAATCCCAGCCCGTACATGTTTTTTATGCAGGATAATGATTTCACCCTATTTGGCGCGTCGCCGGAAAGCTCGCTCAAGTATGATGCCACCAGCCGCCAGATTGAGATCTACCCGATTGCCGGAACACGCCCACGCGGTCGTCGCGCCGATGGTTCACTGGACAGAGATCTCGACAGCCGTATTGAACTGGAAATGCGTACCGATCATAAAGAGCTGTCTGAACATCTGATGCTGGTTGATCTCGCCCGTAATGATCTGGCACGCATTTGCACCCCCGGCAGCCGCTACGTCGCCGATCTCACCAAAGTTGACCGTTATTCCTATGTGATGCACCTCGTCTCTCGCGTAGTCGGCGAACTGCGTCACGATCTTGACGCCCTGCACGCTTATCGCGCCTGTATGAATATGGGGACGTTAAGCGGTGCGCCGAAAGTACGCGCTATGCAGTTAATTGCCGAGGCGGAAGGTCGTCGCCGCGGCAGCTACGGCGGCGCGGTAGGTTATTTCACCGCGCATGGCGATCTCGACACCTGCATTGTGATCCGCTCGGCGCTGGTGGAAAACGGTATCGCCACCGTGCAAGCGGGTGCTGGTGTAGTCCTTGATTCTGTTCCGCAGTCGGAAGCCGACGAAACCCGTAACAAAGCCCGCGCTGTACTGCGCGCTATTGCCACCGCGCATCATGCACAGGAGACTTTCTGATGGCTGACATTCTGCTGCTCGATAATATCGACTCTTTTACGTACAACCTGGCAGATCAGTTGCGCAGCAATGGGCATAACGTGGTGATTTACCGCAACCATATTCCGGCGCAAACCTTAATTGAACGCCTGGCGACCATGAGCAATCCGGTGCTGATGCTTTCTCCTGGCCCCGGTGTGCCGAGCGAAGCCGGTTGTATGCCGGAACTCCTCACCCGCTTGCGTGGCAAGCTGCCCATTATTGGCATTTGCCTCGGACATCAGGCGATTGTCGAAGCTTACGGGGGCTATGTCGGTCAGGCGGGCGAAATTCTCCACGGTAAAGCCTCCAGCATTGAACATGACGGTCAGGCGATGTTTGCCGGATTAACAAACCCGCTGCCGGTGGCGCGTTATCACTCGCTGGTTGGCAGTAACATTCCGGCCGGTTTAACCATCAACGCCCATTTTAATGGCATGGTGATGGCAGTACGTCACGATGCGGATCGCGTTTGTGGATTCCAGTTCCATCCGGAATCCATTCTCACCACCCAGGGCGCTCGCCTGCTGGAACAAACGCTGGCCTGGGCGCAGCAGAAACTAGAGCCAGCCAACACGCTGCAACCGATTCTGGAAAAACTGTATCAGGCGCAGACGCTTAGCCAACAAGAAAGCCACCAGCTGTTTTCAGCGGTGGTGCGTGGCGAGCTGAAGCCGGAACAACTGGCGGCGGCGCTGGTGAGCATGAAAATTCGCGGTGAGCACCCGAACGAGATCGCCGGGGCAGCAACCGCGCTACTGGAAAACGCAGCGCCGTTCCCGCGCCCGGATTATCTGTTTGCTGATATCGTCGGTACTGGCGGTGACGGCAGCAACAGTATCAATATTTCTACCGCCAGTGCGTTTGTCGCCGCGGCCTGTGGGCTGAAAGTGGCGAAACACGGCAACCGTAGCGTCTCCAGTAAATCTGGTTCGTCCGATCTGCTGGCGGCGTTCGGTATTAATCTTGATATGAACGCCGATAAATCGCGCCAGGCGCTGGATGAGTTAGGTGTATGTTTCCTCTTTGCGCCGAAGTATCACACCGGATTCCGCCACGCGATGCCGGTTCGCCAGCAACTGAAAACCCGCACCCTGTTCAATGTGCTGGGGCCATTGATTAACCCGGCGCATCCGCCGCTGGCGTTAATTGGTGTTTATAGTCCGGAACTGGTGCTGCCGATTGCCGAAACCTTGCGCGTGCTGGGGTATCAACGCGCGGCGGTGGTGCACAGCGGCGGGATGGATGAAGTTTCATTACACGCGCCGACAATCGTTGCCGAACTGCATGACGGCGAAATTAAAAGCTATCAGCTCACCGCAGAAGACTTTGGCCTGACACCCTACCACCAGGAGCAACTGGCAGGCGGAACACCGGAAGAAAACCGTGACATTTTAACACGTTTGTTACAAGGTAAAGGCGACGCCGCCCATGAATCAGCCGTCGCTGCGAACGTCGCCATGTTAATGCGCCTGCATGGCCATGAAGATCTGCAAGCCAATGCGCAAACCGTTCTTGAGGTACTGCGCAGTGGTTCCGCTTACGACAGAGTCACCGCACTGGCGGCACGAGGGTAAATGATGCAAACCGTTTTAGCGAAAATCGTCGCAGACAAGGCGATTTGGGTAGAAGCCCGCAAACAGCAGCAACCGCTGGCCAGTTTTCAGAATGAGGTTCAGCCGAGCACGCGACATTTTTATGATGCGCTACAGGGTGCGCGCACGGCGTTTATTCTGGAGTGCAAGAAAGCGTCGCCGTCAAAAGGCGTGATCCGTGATGATTTCGATCCAGCACGCATTGCCGCCATTTATAAACATTACGCTTCGGCAATTTCGGTGCTGACTGATGAGAAATATTTTCAGGGGAGCTTTAATTTCCTCCCCATCGTCAGCCAAATCGCCCCGCAGCCGATTTTATGTAAAGACTTCATTATCGACCCTTACCAGATCTATCTGGCGCGCTATTACCAGGCCGATGCCTGCTTATTAATGCTTTCAGTACTGGATGACGACCAATATCGCCAGCTTGCCGCCGTCGCTCACAGTCTGGAGATGGGGGTGCTGACCGAAGTCAGTAATGAAGAGGAACAGGAGCGCGCCATTGCATTGGGAGCAAAGGTCGTTGGCATCAACAACCGCGATCTGCGTGATTTGTCGATTGATCTCAACCGTACCCGCGAGCTTGCGCCGAAACTGGGGCACAACGTGACGGTAATCAGCGAATCCGGCATCAATACTTACGCTCAGGTGCGCGAGTTAAGCCACTTCGCTAACGGTTTTCTGATTGGTTCGGCGTTGATGGCCCATGACGATTTGCACGCCGCCGTGCGCCGGGTGTTGCTGGGTGAGAATAAAGTATGTGGCCTGACGCGTGGGCAAGATGCTAAAGCAGCTTATGACGCGGGCGCGATTTACGGTGGGTTGATTTTTGTTGCGACATCACCGCGTTGCGTCAACGTTGAACAGGCGCAGGAAGTGATGGCTGCGGCACCGTTGCAGTATGTTGGCGTGTTCCGCAATCACGATATTGCCGATGTGGTGGACAAAGCTAAGGTGTTATCGCTGGCGGCAGTGCAACTGCATGGTAATGAAGAACAGCTGTATATCGATACGCTGCGTGAAGCTCTGCCAGCACATGTTGCCATCTGGAAAGCATTAAGCGTCGGTGAAACCCTGCCCGCCCGCGAGTTTCAGCACGTTGATAAATATGTTTTAGACAACGGCCAGGGTGGAAGCGGGCAACGTTTTGACTGGTCACTATTAAATGGTCAATCGCTTGGCAACGTTCTGCTGGCGGGGGGCTTAGGCGCAGATAACTGCGTGGAAGCGGCACAAACCGGCTGCGCCGGACTTGATTTTAATTCTGCTGTAGAGTCGCAACCGGGCATCAAAGACGCACGTCTTTTGGCCTCGGTTTTCCAGACGCTGCGCGCATATTAAGGAAAGGAACAATGACAACATTACTTAACCCCTATTTTGGTGAGTTTGGCGGCATGTACGTGCCACAAATCCTGATGCCTGCTCTGCGCCAGCTGGAAGAAGCTTTTGTCAGTGCGCAAAAAGATCCTGAATTTCAGGCTCAGTTCAACGACCTGCTGAAAAACTATGCCGGGCGTCCAACCGCGCTGACCAAATGCCAGAACATTACAGCCGGGACGAACACCACGCTGTATCTCAAGCGTGAAGATTTGCTGCACGGCGGCGCGCATAAAACTAACCAGGTGCTGGGGCAGGCGTTGCTGGCGAAGCGGATGGGTAAAACCGAAATCATCGCCGAAACCGGTGCCGGTCAGCATGGCGTGGCGTCGGCCCTTGCCAGCGCCCTGCTCGGCCTGAAATGCCGTATTTATATGGGTGCCAAAGACGTTGAACGCCAGTCGCCTAACGTTTTTCGTATGCGCTTAATGGGTGCGGAAGTGATCCCGGTGCATAGCGGTTCCGCGACGCTGAAAGATGCCTGTAACGAGGCGCTGCGCGACTGGTCCGGTAGTTACGAAACCGCGCACTATATGCTGGGCACCGCAGCTGGCCCGCATCCTTATCCGACCATTGTGCGTGAGTTTCAGCGGATGATTGGCGAAGAAACCAAAGCGCAGATTCTGGAAAGAGAAGGTCGCCTGCCGGATGCCGTTATCGCCTGTGTTGGCGGCGGTTCGAATGCCATCGGCATGTTTGCTGATTTCATCAATGAAACCAACGTCGGCCTGATTGGTGTGGAGCCAGGTGGTCACGGTATCGAAACTGGCGAGCACGGCGCACCGCTAAAACATGGTCGCGTGGGTATCTATTTCGGTATGAAAGCGCCGATGATGCAAACCGAAGACGGGCAGATTGAAGAATCTTACTCCATCTCCGCCGGACTGGATTTCCCGTCTGTCGGCCCACAACACGCGTATCTTAACAGCACTGGACGCGCTGATTACGTGTCTATTACCGATGATGAAGCCCTTGAAGCCTTCAAAACGCTGTGCCTGCACGAAGGGATCATCCCGGCGCTGGAATCCTCCCACGCCCTGGCCCATGCGTTGAAAATGATGCGCGAAAACCCGGATAAAGAGCAGCTACTGGTGGTTAACCTTTCCGGTCGCGGCGATAAAGACATCTTCACCGTTCACGATATTTTGAAAGCACGAGGGGAAATCTGATGGAACGCTACGAATCTCTGTTTGCCCAGTTGAAGGAGCGCAAAGAAGGCGCATTCGTTCCTTTCGTCACGCTCGGTGATCCGGGCATTGAGCAGTCATTGAAAATTATCGATACGCTAATTGAAGCCGGTGCTGACGCGCTGGAGTTAGGTATCCCCTTCTCCGACCCACTGGCGGATGGCCCGACGATTCAAAACGCCACTCTGCGCGCCTTTGCGGCAGGTGTGACTCCGGCACAATGTTTTGAAATGCTGGCACTGATTCGCCAGAAACACCCGACCATTCCCATTGGCCTGTTGATGTATGCCAATCTGGTGTTTAACAAAGGCATTGATGGGTTTTATGCCCAGTGCGAAAAAGTCGGCGTCGATTCGGTGCTGGTTGCCGATGTGCCAGTTGAAGAGTCCGCGCCCTTCCGCCAGGCCGCGTTGCGTCATAATGTCGCACCTATCTTCATCTGCCCGCCAAATGCCGATGACGACCTGCTGCGCCAGATAGCCTCTTACGGTCGTGGTTACACCTATTTGCTGTCACGAGCAGGCGTGACCGGCGCAGAAAACCGCGCCGCGTTACCCCTCAATCATCTGGTTGCGAAGCTGAAAGAGTACAACGCTGCACCTCCATTGCAGGGATTTGGTATTTCCGCCCCGGATCAGGTAAAAGCAGCGATTGATGCAGGAGCTGCGGGCGCGATTTCTGGTTCGGCCATTGTTAAAATCATCGAGCAACATATTAATGAGCCAGAGAAAATGCTGGCGGCACTGAAAGTTTTTGTACAACCGATGAAAGCGGCGACGCGCAGTTAATCCCACAGCCGCCAGTTCCGCTGGCGGCATTTTAACTTTCTTTAATGAAGCCGGAAAAATCCTAAATTCATTTAATATTTATCTTTTTACCGTTTCGCTTACCCCGGTCGAACGTCAACTTACGTCATTTTTCCGCCCAACAGTAATATAATCAAACAAATTAATCCCGCAACATAACACCAGTAAAATCAATAATTTTCTCTAAGTCACTTATTCCTCAGGTAATTGTTAATATATCCAGAATGTTCCTCAAAATATATTTTCCCTCTATCTTCTCGTTGCGCTTAATTTGACTAATTCTCATTAGCGACTAATTTTAATGAGTGTCGACACACAACACTCATATTAATGAAACAATGCAACGCAACGGGAGAAATAACATGGCCGAACATCGTGGTGGTTCAGGAAATTTCGCCGAAGACCGTGAGAAGGCATCCGACGCAGGCCGTAAAGGCGGTCAGCATAGCGGCGGTAATTTTAAAAATGATCCGCAACGCGCATCTGAAGCGGGTAAAAAAGGCGGTCAACAAAGCGGTGGTAATAAATCAGGCAAATCCTGATTCACCGTTAATTATTAATATCAGCTGATAAAGATAATTGCATCTGCGGGCCGTATGGCTCGCAGTGATTTCACTGGAGAAAAATATGAATATGAAGACCATTGAAGATGTATTTATTCACCTGCTTTCAGATACCTACAGCGCAGAAAAACAATTAACCCGGGCACTGGCAAAACTCGCAAGAGCAACATCAAATGAAAAATTAAGTCAGGCTTTTCATGCGCACCTCGAGGAAACTCATGGACAGATTGAACGTATTGATCAAGTTGTGGAGTCCGAATCGAACCTGAAAATTAAGCGCATGAAATGTGTGGCAATGGAAGGTCTTATTGAAGAAGCTAATGAGGTCATCGAAAGTACCGAGAAAAACGAAGTGCGTGATGCCGCACTGATTGCCGCAGCACAGAAAGTCGAGCATTATGAGATTGCCAGTTACGGGACATTAGCGACGCTGGCTGAACAATTAGGTTACCGTAAAGCAGCGAAGCTTCTGAAAGAAACCCTGGAAGAAGAAAAGGCCACCGACATCAAACTGACTGATCTGGCCATTAATAACGTAAATAAGAAAGCCGAAAATAAAGCCTGAAATATGAATTTTAACTTTTAGTCATTTTATAAAGAGGACATTTTCATGAATCGTATTGAACATTATCATGACTGGTTACGTGACGCCCACGCAATGGAAAAGCAAGCCGAATCTATGCTTGAATCCATGGCCAGCCGTATAGATAATTATCCTGAACTACGCGCTCGTATTGAACAACATCTTAGTGAAACCAAAAACCAGATTGTTCAACTGGAAACTATTCTTGATCGTAATGACATTTCACGTTCAGTCATTAAAGATTCCATGAGTAAAATGGCTGCGCTTGGGCAGTCAATCGGTGGTATATTCCCTTCTGATGAAATAGTCAAAGGCTCTATTAGCGGATATGTCTTCGAGCAATTTGAAATCGCCTGTTACACCTCACTATTAGCAGCAGCAAAAAATGCCGGTGATACAGCTTCAATTCCAACCATCGAAGCGATTTTAAATGAGGAAAAGCAAATGGCCGACTGGCTGATTCAGAATATTCCGCAAACAACTGAGAAATTTTTAATTCGCTCTGAAACTGATGGCGTAGAAGCGAAGAAATAATACCCTTTATACCATGTCCTTATTGACCCCGTATATTACGGGGTCGTTTTTGTGCGGAATTAAAAACGATATCCTGCTGAGAACATAAACACCCACGGATCGAGGCGTACGCTATCGTGTTGCTGTGCACCGCCCAGCTTATAATTGGCGGTGGTATCGATATCCATGTACCACACTGGTAGGTTTCAAAAAACACAATAACCAATTGTATTTGAAGCAAAAAACAAGACTTTGAGATGTTTTTTTTGTACCTTTTTTTATGTTTTTAACTGTCTGATTTTATTGAAATCTTTTTTAGTTTTGCAGAAGGAATTTTTTACTTGATTGTAACTTTTTCGTTTTTTTGGGGGCTAATTGACGCGCAATGCTGGGCGGGGAGCGCACAGCCAAAAAAACCGAAATTGACCGCTAATTACTGCCAATCATCATCGCTCTGATTGAGCGTAAATCATTCAGGTTATTCAGTTCTTCCTTCTGCTCTCGCTGACGTCAATAAATCCCATCATTGCGATCAACCTCATCCTTAACCATTGATGCGAGCAGTTCTTCCAGTTTCTGCGCTGACAGCTTTACCTGGTGATCTTCAGCATCTTCCCGGGCTATTGTGGTTCGCGCAGTGGCTGATTTTGCTGACATCACCACAGGGGGCAGACGGACCATTGAACCATGGCCTCCGGAACAAATAAGGGCAAAAATAACAACCACTATCGAAAGCTTACAAACTAACCGCAGCACGTTCCTGCATACGACGTGTCTGCGGCATAATCCCAATGATTACTCCCTGACAGGATTTGCAGGCCACTCAATATCGGTGCAGTTGATGTATCAACACGATTCAACAATACCCGATATTTATTCCATGCCTCCAGCAACGATCTTTCTTCCTCCGTTGCGATTTCCAGATCTACAGCATCCTGCAGTGGCGCAATATACTCACTGAATTCCTGGATGTAGAACTGTGTGGTGACGGTCTTCCAGCCATTCGTCTCCTGCTGTATCGAAGCATACCAGGCTATTTCAATATCGCTATGCTGCGGCAGCATTTAACCCCTTGTAATTCATCGCCATAATTGATTTAATTCACAAATAAAACTATAACATGGTGAAATCAATGAAAAAAAACACAGATGATGGGGCTAAAATTTACACACCACTTACCCTAAAGCTTTATGACTGGTGGGTTTTGGGAGTATCAAATCGGCTTGCATGGGGATGTCCTACAAAGGAACACCTTCTTCCACACTATCTGGAACATGTAGGTAACAACCATCTGGATATTGGTGTTGGAACTGGGTTTTACCTTACTCACGTACCTGAGAGTAGTCTGATATCTTTAATGGATTTGAACGAAGCTAGCCTGAACGCGGCATCTACAAGGGCTGGGGAATCAAAAATTAAACATAAAATTAGCCATGATGTTTTTGAACCTTATCCCGCGGCGTTACATGGTCAATTTGATTCCATTTCCATGTTTTACCTTCTTCACTGCCTGCCTGGAAATATATCTACAAAAAGCTGTGTAATACGCAATGCGGCGCAGGCCTTAACTGACGATGGAACTCTATACGGAGCCACAATTCTTGGCGATGGAGTTGTGCACAATAGCTTCGGTCAAAAACTGATGCGCATTTACAATCAGAAAGGCATCTTTTCAAACACAAAAGATTCCGAAGAAGGCTTAACACATATACTCTCAGAGCATTTCGAGAATGTTAAAACCAAGGTTCAAGGTACTGTAGTAATGTTTTCCGCTTCAGGGAAAAAATAGCATCCAACCGCAGCACGTTCTTGCTTAAGACGTGCTGCGGCATAATCCCAATGATTACTCCCTGACAGGGTTCGTAGGCCACTCAATATCAGGTGCAGTTGATGTATCAACACGGTTCAGCAACACCCGATACTTTTTCCAGGCTTCCAGCAATGAGGTTTCTTCCTCCGTTGCAATTTCCAGATCTGCAGCATCCTGAAGCGGCGCAATATGCTCACTGGCTACCTGCATCAGGTTGTTTTTTGTTTCTTCCGCCTCCCGGATCCGGAACATTTTTTCTGCTTCCGTATCCTTCACCCAGGCTGTGCCGTTCCACTTCTGAAACTCCCCTTCCGGCGATAACCAGGTAACATTTTCCGGTAACGGACCGAGTTCAGAAATAAATAACTCGTCCCCTGACGCTACGTCATAAACCGTTTTACCCCGATGGTCTTCAACGAGATGCCACGATGCCTCATCACTGTTGAAAACAGCCACAAAGCCAGCAGGAATATCTGGTGGTGCAATATCGGTACTGTTTGCTGGCAGACCTGTATGAGGCGGAATATATGCGTCACCTTCACCAATAAATTCATTAGTTCCGGCCAGCAGATTATAAATTTTTATGGTCCGTGCTTGTTCACTCATTCTGAATGCCATTATGCAAGCCTCACAATATAGTTAAATGCGATGTTTTTGACGGTGTTTTCCGCGTTACCAGCAGCGTTAACGGTGATGGTGTGTCCATGTGAACCAATCGCAACGGAGTGCGTATGCGCACCAATACCTACAGTATGTGCATGTGCGCCAGAACTTGCTGCAGTACCAGACAGCGAGTGGGTATGAGCACCTGCTGACTGTGTCTGAATACGTTGATAATACGATCTACGGGAAGAAGTCCCCGGGCTTACTTGATACTGTGAATCCTGGACATAAGTGAACCCACCGCCATCATAAAATGCTAACGCAGAACCGCCGCCTCCTGGCCAACGAATACCATTACCATGAGTATGATCACCGGCAGACCCCGTAGAGCCACTCAGACTGTGCGTATGCGCCCCGGTGTTATTCGTGGATTTGGTTCCGTAATCAAACGACGATGTGTTTTTCGTCCCCAAATCCGTACTGGATGCGCTGGCGCTGTGGGTGTGCGATTTAATGCCGTCCTGTTCCTGAGATAATACGGCCCGACCACTGGCGGGCTTGCCCTTAATCGTCCAGCCACGCATATCAGGGATCACGCCTGACGGATAAGCAACTGCAAGTTTCGGGTATGCAGATTTGTCAAAAGTCTGCCCCTGCATCAGGGCATAGCCAGACGGAACGGTATCTGATGGCCACGGGATTGGTGCGCCAGGCGGATAAAACTGCTCTGATGGCGTATAGAGTGAATAAACTGTACCGTCCGTTAACCCTTCCGGCTTATTAGCAGAATATGCTGGTGACGTATGAATCGTCACGCTGGCATTACTGGTATAATCCCATTGAATATTTACACCAGTCGCATAATTTCCGATTGCAACGTAAATATCGTAAGTATCACCAGATGTATTGACCCAGGCAAAATTTGTAAACCCTGTCGATGTGCGCTGCCATAAAGCACCAGTAATCCCCTTCGGATTACCATTACCTGCACGCAAAACAAGTTCAGATATACCTGCCTGTTGAGGTGACCCCACGTTAAATCCCGCACCACCAATCAACGTAATTGAAACAACAGAACTCGCCTGTGGCATGGTTACCGTTGCTAATTTGAACCAACCAGCACCACCGCTGAATGACATTGTTGTTGAGTTAAGCGTACCAATATCTTTCGGCGTCAGTGTTATATCCGCTGAAAGCGCCTTACCATTCACCTTACGGGCAGAAGGTACCCGACCATTCGCATTATCATTAGCTGCTTTCACTGCTTTCGGTGTCGCGGCAAGCGTTTCAGATGCGCTGTTGGTTGCACTACTGAGCTGGACAATTCCTTTTTGTGCTGTCGTAGCGTCCTGAGCAGTATATTTCCCGTTAGCAAGGTCATAGGCTGCCTTTACCGACTTTGGCGTTGCCGCCAGCATTTCAGATGTGCTGTTGGTCGCGTTGCTAAGCTGAACTATCCCTTTCTGTGCTGTCGTTGCATCCTGTGCGGTGTATTTCCCGTTAGCCAGCTCATACGCGGCCTTAACGGCTTTTGGCGTTGCCGCCAGTGACTCGGAAGTGCTGTTAGTCGCACTGCTGAGCTGTACTATCCCCTTTTTCGTCGTGCTCGCATCCTCAAGCGCCACGGCGGATGCAATATCCTCTGCCCGTTTTGCCGCTGTCTCGGCGCGCGTTGCCGCGGATTCCGCCGTACTTTTGCTCTGTGCTGCCGCCGTCGCACTGCCAGCTGCCTCTGTCGCCTTCGTGGATGCTGTCGTGGCGCTGCCCTTCGCTGCGGACGCTTGTCTGGTCGCCTCATCTTTTGAAGCAGACGCAGATGATGCCGATGACGCCGCCGAACTGGCGGACGATGCGGCAGCCGTTTTTGAGGATTCTGCGCTGGTTTCCGACGCTTTCGCGTTCGTCTCGGATGTCTTCGCTGCGGAAGCAGACCTCGCTGCTGCGCTGGCCTGTACAGCGGCTTCGCCAGCCTTCGTTGTGGCTGTTGAAGCGGACGATGCAGCACTTTCTGCCGATTTTCCGGCGGCGGTGGCACTGGCTGAGGCCTGCCCGGCACTTGTTGACGCGGCACTGGCAGATAATGCAGCCGCTGTTTTTGAGTCTGCCGCAGCTGAGGCGCTCTGTCCCGCTGCCGTTTCAGAAGACCTGGCGTTCGTCTCGGACGTTTTTGCCGCCTTCGCAGAATTTGCTGCCGCCGTTGCCGAGGAAGCTGCGCTGCTGGCGCTCGAGGCTGCGTTCGTTTCTGATGATTTTGCCGCCTCTTTTGAAGCCGACGCATCCCGTGCTGAAGTGGCTGCTTCTGACGCTTTCGTGGTCGCGGTGGATGCAGAAGTGGCTGCTGATTGTTGTGACGCTGCCGCATTCGTTTCTGACGTTTTCGCGGCACTGGCACTGGTAGCTGCCGCGCTTTTTGAGGACTCTGCAGCAGCAGCACTTTTCGATGCTTCACTGGCCTTTGTTGATGCCGCTCCTGCGCTGGAAGACGCTGACTGAGCCGACGACGCGGCCTGTCCGGCTGACGTGCTGGCTGCGCGTGCTGAGCCTGCAGCATCAGTCGCATGGGTTGCCGCCTCACGGGCTGATGTGCGGGCATCGCTGGCTGACTTCTTCGCGGCTGCCGTGTTCTGTGCCACTGCGGACGCGTTACGCGCCACCTCTTCCACCATCAGTTCAAAACGGCGCAGTGCCTCTGGCCGGACATCATCCTCCGTCATTGCACCGAGGAAATCATTCAGTGTGCCCGGCTTTGAGTCCTCATATACGGTGATAATCCCGGCGTGTGACGGCGGGAATCCCTCCACCAACAGACTGACGCTGTACTGACCATACTCGACGTCCATTGTATAACGCCCGGCTTCATCCGGATTTTCTGAGGCCACTGTGTTCACCACCACCGTGGTGCTGTTGCGCCTGGCCTTTAGCTGAATGGTGCAGTTTTGTATCGGCTTACCTGCACCATCTTTCAGTACACCTGAAATCAGTACTGCCATATTCCCCCCACAAAAAAGCCCGCCTGAACCGGCGGGCTGTCATAACACTGTGTTACCTGGCTAATCAGAATTTATAGCCGACACCAACGATGAAACTGTTGGTACGCCAGTCACCACTGCCGGAGCCTTCATAAGCAATATCAATGGCCACGGATTCGGTCGGGTTAAACTGCACGCCAGCCCCCCACGCCAGAGACGTGTTGCTGTGGCGACCGTCATCACTTCCGGTCAGCACATCGTGCGTTTTCCCCTTGCTGTCAGTTACACGGAGATAATCCCCGGAAAAAGTCGACACACGACTGTAAGTCACACCCGCCATCGCATACGCGCTGAACCATTCATTCACGCGCACAGACGGCCCCGCCATCACGCTGAACCAGCGGTTACGCACGGAATCTTCATGCCAGCGGGTATCGCTGTAATGCGTTTTTTGCTCATCTTTGGCATTGGCATAACTGAATGACGTCACCAGCCCCAGCGTGTCCGTAAACTCATAACGGTATTTCACGTTAATCCCGTTCAGATCATCGCTGCCTGGCATATCAGTATGGGTCTGAAGATACCCGGCGCTTAGTGTGGACTGATGCTCTGCTGCGCTCGCTGGCATACCAGCGGCAACCAGCCAGACTACTGCGGACAGAATAACAGCACATAATTTACGCATAATTACCTCTCGCTTTTCTGCAATAAAAAAGGCACCATTTCTGGTGCCCGTATCTGGGTTATAAAATTCAGCTAATCGTGATGCCTGTAGTGGCTTTCTTCATCACCACAACCAGCAAATCGCTGATACTTGCTGTGGGATACCAGTTATTTACCAGCCATGCTGACACCGAAAACTCCAGTGTCATGTGACCGTGACCGGCAGGCATATCAATAACGCCACTGTAAATCAGCGTATTATCCAGCGCGGTACGGTTATAAATTTCAGCACCGTTTTTCCGCACTATCAGACGGCATGAGGAGTAAATATCAGTATGCTCTCTCTCATGCTTAGCGCCACTGAATGCCACCGCCGGAATAACAATTTGCCGGTCAAACGGCTGATCGTCATAAACCCTGACGGTAATGGTCCCTGATGGCCACCGCTCCGGTGCACGGGAGTCCCGGGGGAAAGCTTTGCCCACTGTTTTAACGAGATCGCCTTCAATCTGGTTGGCGGACAGTTTTCCCAGAACCCGACAGTTCTCGTTAATCGTGACGTTGTTGAGCGTCCCGGAGTTCGCATTCACGTTACCGCTAATATCGGCATTTTTCGCCGTCAGCCGCCCGTCCGGTGTCAGGGAAAATGCCGGAGGATTACCGCCGCTGGTAATGGTGGGAGCCGTCAGGCGTTTCAGGAACACGTCGTTCATGAATATCTGATCGCCCTGACCAACAAACATCGGCTTTGTGTTGCCATTCGCAGGATTAATCATCGCAATCCTGTCTGCCGCCAGCAGCACCTGACTCTGCATTCCTGCTGGCGTATTCTCAATACCGGCACCGATACCCGCAATATAAAGGCGTCCGTCCTTCATCTGTTGCAGCTTCACAGCCCACATGCTGTTCAGATTATTATTTGTATCAACCTGAACCTTCTGTATCTGCTGAATTGCCGCACTCTGGTCTTCCAGTTTCTTATTGACGGTCTGCGTGATTTCATTGCTGACATCCTTAATGGACGTCCTGATTTCAGCCAGGTCAGGCGCAAGCTGACCGTTATCAATCTGCGTCCACAGCTCCTGAGCCAGATGGGTTTTCCCTATCTCGCCTTTGAAAAAATCCAGATAACCGGATGCATCATCACTCGGCTGACCAACAGCCTCCACGAATGCCGATTTGCCAACGGTGTTCACACTGCGAACGTAAAAATAATAATCATGGCCCGGTTTGATATTGATACTGGCGGCTATCCAGTACAGCCCCGTGCCAAGATAGCGCGCTGTGGTTTCAACCTTCCTGATATCGGTAATCCGCTTTTCCGAAAACCAGAACTCAAACTGTACCGTCGGGTCATAAACGGCAAGATGCGGCGTGGCGGTTATCTGAAAATAGCCCGGCGTCAGCTCAATCCGCGACGGCGCTGCCGGTGCGGCAATCCGGAACGATACCGACGCCGGATCGCCCAGCTGTCCCCACGCATTTACCGCCCGGACCGTCAACATGTAACGCCCCAGCGCCAGCTGCCTGAAGCGGTATGTGGTTTCCGTCGTCCGGGCCGTGCTGACCAGCCGCTCACTGCCATCGTCCGCTGTCACGGTCAGGCGAAGCAGGAAGCTCACGCCCTTCACCACCTTCGGCGTGTCCCAGCGGGCCAGTACCTGATACTCCCCGCTGTCTGCGGTGACTTCGGCAGTCAGGTGCTGCACCGCTGGCGGCGTGACACCATTCACCGTGCCGCTCTGGTCGCCGTCAAAGTGCGCCCCGTTATCCACGATGGCTTCTTTTTCCGGTACATGCTGCACGGCGGTGATGGCATACGTGCCGCCATCGTTCTCACGGATACTCACGCAGCGGAACAGGCGCTGGCGCAGCGTCGGCAGCTTCAGCCCCCACACGCTGTATTCGGCAACGCCGTCAGGAACACGGCTCACTTTCACCTTCACGCCGTCGGTGACGGACTGGACCTCCACGCTGACCGGATTCCCCTGTCCGTCAACCAGGCTTATCAGCGTGGTGCCGGAGGATGGCAGCGTGATTTCACGGTCGAGCGTCAGTGTCCGCGTCTGGCTGTTCACCGCCAGCACGCGCCCGCCGATGCTGATACCGGCATAGTCATCATCACAGATTTCAATGACATCGCCCGGTACATGGCGAAGCCCTTCTGCACCCACGCTGAAGTCCACGGTCTGCGTTTCCAGCAGCTCCGTTTTAATCAGCCACAGCCCGGCGCGGTGTGCCTGCCCCCGGCTGGTACAGCCAAAGGCATCCATCTTCGTGACATTACGACCGTAACGGGCAATGGCCTGCGTATCTTCAACAAGCTCTGTCGCCGTCTCCCAGCCGTTATCCGGGTCAATCCAGTTCACCTCAACGGCATTATGGCGGTCCTTCAGGGCGCTGAAGCTGTAGCGGAACGGCGCGCCATCATCCGGCATCACCACATTACTGCGGTTATAGGTCCACACCTTATCCGACGGTCGGTCCTGCACGAACGTCAGCGTCTGCCCGTTCCATACCGGCATACAGCGCATCGCCGAACAGAAATCACTGAGCACATCCCACGCCTTACGCTGTGTGGTCAGGTAAGCGTTACAGGTGATGCGCGGCTCCGTGCCACCAAAGCCATCCGGCACTGACTGGTCGCAGTACTGGCCGATGACATACAGCGCCCATTTGTCCACATCCGCCGCACCAAGACGCTTCCCCATGCCGTAGCGTGGATGGGTCAGCATATCCCACAGACACCAGGCCATGTTATTGCTGTATGCTGGCTTAAACGTTCCGTCCCAGATACCGCTGTATTGCCGAGTCTGCGGGTTATAGTTCGACGGCACCTGCAGAATACGCCCGCGCAGATGATAATTACGGCTCACCTGCTGGCTGCCGAACTGCTCCGAATCCACCTGTACGCCGACCAGTGCCGTGTTCGGGTAGCACTGTTTCACATCGATGATTTCGGTGTATGACGACCAGAGCGTTTTGTTCTGCAGCTGGTCTGTGGTGCTGTCCGGCGTCATCCTGCGCATCCGGATATTGAACGGGCGCGGCGGCAGGTTACCCACCACCACCGATGCTAGATACTGTGAGGTGGTTTTGCCTTTAATGGTGATGTCTTTTTCCGTCACCCAGCCACCATTACGCTGTATCTGAACCAGCAGGCGGACTTCCGACGGATTCCGGTCCCCCTTTGAGGTGGTTTCCACCAGTGCCTGCACACCGAAGGTAAAGCGCAGACGGTCGATGTTTGCCGACGTGATGGTCCGGGTAATCGGCGTGTCGTACTTCACTTCCGTACCCAGCACCGTCTCGGAGCCGGAGGATTCAAATCCCTCCGGCGGTGTCTGCTCCTGCTCACCGGCCCGGAACACCACCGTGACGCCGGATATATTGGTATTCCCCTCACTGTCCAGCACCGGCGTACTGTTCAGCAGCACGCTTTTTAATCCATCCACCGGACCTTCAACCGGCCCTTCGCTGATGGCATCGATCACACTCAGCAACTGCGTGGACTTCAGGTTGTCCTTCGCTTCGCGCGGGGTATGCCCCTTACTGCTTCCTTTACCCATTCCTCACACTCCATAAACAACAAAGCCGCCCAAAAGGCGGCTCATGAGTTACGGCAGGATTAACTATTATTTACATGCATTAACACTATCAGCAAAAATTTTTGGCGTTAATGCTGGTACACGTTCATAAAGAGTAAAACTACTGCCATTTCCTGCTTTTTTGATATCAAGCACAACATCATATCCCCCCATAGCCTGTGGAACTAAAAGGCTTACCCCATTCTCAATAGGAAGGGATGTTATAGGTGTTCCATTACCAGCCCATTGTCTGGATATGCAGCCTGACAATTCATCAATATTTTTTAATGAATTACCTTCCATTACAGGTTTTCCGGATTTTACGTAATCCAAAGATTTACATCCTGTTAAGGCAATAATCGTGCAGAATAAAATCGTTTTGTTCATATAGCTAACCAATAGAATAATTATCAGTGTTCGATATAAATATTAAATCAGTTAGAACATGAGTAAATAATATTACCGCCCAATTACCACAACCTGACCACCATCCCCTTCATCTGCCGTGCTGATCTCCTGAGATGCCACACGTGACCCCACGCGCATTTCACCGTACAGAACAGGCAGGACATTGCCCTGGGCAACCATGTTATCCAGTGAGGAGAAATAGGTGTTCTGTTTGCCGTTATCCGTTGTCTGTGTACGTGGAGTTTTGGGTTTAGGGGCCAGCATCTGTGCGACACCACCAAGCGTCATCGCTGCCCCCATAGAAAAGAGAATGTTACTGAAAGCGATACTGATTCCTGGCATCCAGATTGCCGTAGCAATCAGCGCCGCACCCAGCACTGCCTGAAAAACACCACCACTTTTGGCACCCGCCAGACGCGGTACGATGTGGATCACGGCACCATTTGCCAGCGGCTCATTAAGACGGGCAGATAATTCGTTTTCGCCTGCATCACGCCCGGCAATGCGCACCTGATACCAGCCCTCATTCAGTTTCTGGCGAAACGCCGGGAGCTGTGTGGCCAGCGCCCGGATGGCTTCGGCCCCCGTTTTCACACGAAGGTCGATGCGGCGACCAAATCGTTGTAAATCCCCGTAAAGGCAGATGCGTGCCATGCCTGGTGACGCCAGAGGGAGTGTGTGCGTCGCTGCCATTTGTCGGTGTACCTCTCTCGTTTGCTCAGTTGTTCAGGAATATGGTGCAGCAGCTCGCCGTCACCACAGTAAAGGGCGGCATGATTCGGCACCGATGAACCAAAACAGCACAGCAGCACATCGCCCGGCTGCGCCGCTGACAACGGCACCTGATACAGCCCTGTGGCCTCCAGATTATCCAGATAGAGATTCTGACCGTGACGCCACCAGTCATCCCCGCGATGAAAATCCGGCATCTCAATCCCCGCCAGATGATAAGCATCCCGGAACAGCGTGTAACAGTCCGTCACCCCGTGCTCAAAGCGCCGCCCGGTGAGATGCGGCACACAGCGGAACTTGTGAATCGCCCCCCGGCAGACCAGCCACCACGGCAAATCACTCTGCACCTGCAGCCGCCGGTCAGCCTCACTCAGCCAGGGCAGACCACCGGGATGACTGTGGACCAGTGCCACAATCTCACCCTGCATCTCTGCCTGCAGCCAGTCCTCCGGAGCCATCCGGAAATAATCCTCCGGCTCACCGGAAATATTCACGCAGGGAAAATATCTTTCCCCCTCCGGCGCTCTCACCACGAAGCCGCACGACTCCGCTGGCGCACATCGCCGGGCGTGCGCCAGAATCGCTGATTCTGTCTGTGTCATGGGATTTACTGCGAAAGTTTGTTAATGGAAAGGAAGCCGCCAAAGTTGCCGACGTTATTGCGGAACTTACAACCGCTCAGGCATTTGCTGCATTTATCCTTCGTGATATCGGACGTTGGCTGGTCATATTCATCCGCGACAGCCGGACCGCTATAACCGCACTCGTCACCGCGATAGGTCCAGGTGCAGGTGTTGGCCAGCATGATACGTCCCGGAAAAACAGCGCCATCCGTTTCCGTCGGCGTGGACAGTACAAAGGAGGCACTCACCGCGCTCAGTTCGCTGCACTGCTCGATGCGCCAGCGGCTGATCACCTCCTGCTCCGGATCGGCGTCACTGTTTCCGTTGACGAAGTTCACCGCATCCAGAAAACGGGCGTAAACCTTACGCCGGACCACCGTTCCGCCGACCAGACTCTGCATATCTTCCACCATACCGGTGACCATACCGTACAGGTTAGAAACCGTCAGCGTGGGGCGCGTACTGGTGCCTTTGCCATTCAGTTCAAAACCACTCCCCTGAATGGGATACGGCTGATACTGTCGCCCCTGCCAGGTGACCGGCTCACCTTTTTCGTTCTGCTCATTACAGAAAAAATAACGTTCTCCACCGACCTCTGTCAGATCGATTTCCCAGAACACCACGCTGGCCGACTGCTCCGCACGGGTGCATTCATTCAGTGTTTCCTGCCGGATATCCTGCATCAGTTCACCACCTGTTCAAACTCTGCGCTGAACTCAACACGCAGCATACTGACCCGCGACGACCATTTTGCGCAGGTCACCTTTATCTGCCGCCACTCATAAGGCGGCGTCCACAGAAAGGATTTCCAGCCCCCGTGCTCAGCCAGAAACGACTCAAGCGCCGTGGCCTCCCAACGGGGAACAGAAAGCGTCACGCTGTACGTTTTCAGGTCGGCATTCAGCCCGGCAGGCGCTCGCTGGGAATAGCCATCACCAAAGCGCACTTTCCTGACGGAAGGGGCTGAAGCCACATCCATACCGGGTTTCACTTTCCAGTGGAAGGTCTTCATCGTCCACCTCCGGAGAACAGACCACCATCGCGCATCTGTGCCTGAATTTCATCACGGGCACCCTTGCGGGCCATGTCATACACTGCCTTCAGCATCTGTGGACCTGGCAGACCATTCGTACCGTCGTTCTGAATCACCACGTTGTTGTTCTGCTCAAATCTGATACCCTCTGAACGCCGCATTTGCGCCGGACTTCCGGTGCCACCGACATAACCGCCGGTGGCATAGCCGCGCATCAGCCGGTAAAGATTTCCCACGCCAATCCGGCTGGTCGCCTCCTTCGTGAAGACAAACTCCCCGCGATGAACAATCCCCGCAGGTTCATATTTCCCCCCCGTCCCCGTAAATCCCCCGGTCGCGAAATGGAAGTTCGCCGCCGCAGCCTGAATGGCCGTCCCCGTGGAGGCAGACGCACCACCACCGAAAGCACCGCCAATGGCGCTGCCGATACTCCCGACTATCCCCACCATCGCCTGCTTCAGAAAAATCTCTGTCAGCATGGACAGCACAGAACGGGTGAAACCACGCCAGTTCTGTTCGCTGCCGGTCAGCATCGCCGCCATATTCTGTGCAATACCGTCAAAGGTCTGCGTGGCCGCGTTTTTAACCTGCGAAAAACTGTCCGTCGCACTTTCCGCCCACTCGCCCCAGCCGGACTTCATCCCGGCCATCCAGCTTCCACGAAGCTGCTCCTCCGCAGACCAGGTGTTCTTCAGTGCAGATGTGGCCTTCGCCAGCGCAGCCGGATTATCACCGTACACCTCACGAAGGCGCTGCTCTTCCGACTCCCGCTGCGCCTGACGGTCAGTGAGGCCGCGGGCTTTTGCGCTGATTGCCGCCTGCTTCGCGCTCTGCTGCTGTTCAAACCGCGCCGCCTGCTGTGCCAGCTCATTCAGCCGCTTCTGGTGTTCAATCTTGTCTCCCAGCTCAGCCAGCTGGCGTTTGTACTCCAGCGTCTCTTTCTCATGAGCCAGCAGGGATTTTTCCTGCTCAGATAACTGCCGTTTCGTGGCGGCCTCTTTCAGGACCACATACTGATTTTCCGCTTCCCATAAATCCCGGCGCTGCTGGCTGATTTTCTCATTCACACCGCTGTGTTTTTCCAGCGTCCTGAGCTCGGTTTCAAGCGCCAGCATGGCTGCATGCGCCCGGTCTTCCTGGCGCTCACCGGCAGACACCTTCACACCTGACGGCTTTTTCAGCGTCGATTCATAATCCTTTTTTGCCGACGCCATCAGCGTGTTGTAATCCGCCTGCAGGATTTTTCCGTCTTTCAGGGCCTTATTCAGCTCTTTCTGACGGGCGGTATATTTATCCAGCGGCGTCTGCAGGCGCTCATACGCCTTCTGCGCCTCTCCGGTATACTTCAGCTGTGACGCCTCACGCTCAGCCCGGTCCCTTGCCGCCAGTTCACCGGCTTTTTCCATATCCGACTGCAGCGTGGCCGCTGCCAGACCCAGACGGGCATTTTCCCGGTCATCCCATGCCCCCTGAAGGTTCGCACGAAAAGAGGAGGTCTTTCCCCGGCGCTGGCTCCGACTCTGGTACCACTGCCATTTTTTATCCGCCTCATCAAATGCCTTCTGCGCACTGGCGAGCATATCCGCTGAGGATTCAGGACGACCGATATCCAGAATGGCATCCCACATCGATTTGAATGCCTTCCCTGTTTTATCCGCCCAGGTCTCCAGTGTTCCCATGTTTTCTTTCAGGCGACGGGTCTGCTCATCAAAGCCTTTCGTGGCGATATCGTTCGCCGCCTGCAATGCCCCGGCCTCGTCTCCGGAACGCTGCAGCTGTGCAACATACGCAATCTGCTCTGCCGTCACGTTACGGAACTGGCGCGCCATCGCCATCAGTCCCGACGTCGGGTCAGTGGTCAGCTTCCCGAAGGCTTCAGCGACTTTATCCACCTCCACACCGGATGCAGACGCAAAACGCGCGACACTCTGGTTGATGGCATCAAACTGTTCACCACCACGCACACCGGCATTCACCAGGGCTGCCAGTGACTCTCTCGCCTGGTTAAACGTCAGCCCTGCTGCCTGCCCGGCTCTTGAGAGAGTCAGCATACGATCGGCAGTCAGTCCGGACTGATTACCGGAAAGAACCAGGGTTTTATTAAACGCTGAAAGCGTGGAATCTCCCTGGTACCAGGCGTACACCAGCGCACCTGTCGCCACCGCCAGCGAGGTGACCCCGACCATCGGCAGGGTGATCGCACCGGCAAGCCCCCTGAACATGGGGATCATCCCGCCGAAGGAGTCCTTCACCTGACCGCCCTGTTGCAGCAGGATCAGCCAGGGATTCTGACCACCTGCAAGCTGCGTGGCGATATCCGTAAACTGTGCGGGCAGGGTTCGCATGGCCGCTTTATACTGCCCGACGGAAATCCCGGCTTTTTGTGCAGCCAGCGCCTGGCGGCTCAGGCCCTGTTCAACAGCACTGGCGGTTTTTCTGGCGTCGGTATCCAGACCTGAAAAATGACGCCTTACCCGGCTCATCTGCTCATCGAAACGGACAGCATCCAGACTCAGGTCAATAACAAGATCACCAACCGGCTGGGACATATCTCACACCTCCCGGAATCCCCGCTGAAGCCATCATTAATGCGGCATCATCCACCATGACATCCGCCACATCCGCAGACGATAAAATATCGCGCCCTCCGTCCCCACCGAACCGGACGCCTCCGGCAAGTCCTGCCGCTTTCTGCATCAGCATTTTGTCCTCATCCGGCCTCTCCACCTGCTCTTCCTCATGCCGGGGGACAAGCAGACTGAAATCAGAGGGATGCATATCCGGATCGCAAAAAAACAGGCTGAGTACAGCGTACGTCAGCCCGGAAAAATGCATATCCAGCTGGGTATCCTGAAAATAATGCGTGCGGTAAAAACGGTGCCAGTCGGCATATTCGGTGGATGTCATCCCGGCAAGCATGGCGCGCCAGTCGGGTCTCCCCATCTCACGCGCCAGTCTGAGGGCAAAGTTCAGCTCGCCGTCGAAGACTTTCCCGCAGAAAAATCATCATCAGTCAGCGTGTTATTTTTCGCCACTTCAGTAATATCAGTATCCGGACGAACAGCTTCGATCATCCCGGACAGGCACAACACCACGTCTTCCGCCCGGGCAATGGCATCGGCAGGCCAGGTGGTGAGCACTTCCTGCTCTATCTTCATCACGGCCTCATTCATTGACGGTGACTGCGTTTTCTGTGGATGGTTATGCCACAGGGACATCGCCACCAGAAACGCGCCGGTTCTGACGAGATCTTCCACGCTTACCTGCAGGTTGCCGCAGGATTCTGCCTGTTCTGCACGCCGTTTCAGGAGGGCAAGATGCTCGATACGCTGCAGCGCAGACAATTCGGAAAGCGTGACAGACACACCGTTATATTCAAATTGTTCTGTTTTCAGAAACATGTATTACCTCCGTTTACCCTGCAGCGCCCGCTTCAGTAACGGTGACTTCAGCCACTGCGGCGAACTGACCATTTCCGCTCACCACAGGGATCTGCACCTTACCTGTCGCCACGCCGTTTACCGTAATTGTCATATCTTTCACACTAATGGTGGCTTTCGACGGATCGGCGGAAACCGCTCTGAACGTCTTGTCGGTTGCACTTTCCGGCTCAAAAGAAACCGTCAGGGTGGTTGTTTTCCCTTTTGCCACCGTACCGGATGTCGGCGTCACCTTAATCGCACTGACCGGCGTAATTTTGCTGCGTTCTTCCGCTACAGAAGGTTTACCCACGTTAGTGACTTTCACCGTGCGGGTGATCACTTCTTTCGCCGTCACGGCCTTACCGATACTGCTGACCCAGCCACGAAACACATCCACCGTGCCATTCGGAAAACGGATTTTATAGGCCCGGACATCGCCGCTTTCAAACCAGCCTATAAGCCCTTTCTGGCCTTCCTCTCCCGGTTTCCAGGCCAGCGTAAAACTGGTATCACCTGCAGATTTCTGCCCCTGCCCGGTCGCGGTCCAGTCCGCGTCTTCATCATCCAGGTAGTTATCATCGTAGGATTCTGCCGTCATCTCGCCCGGCGTCAGATCCTTCACCTTAGCCAGTCGCTGCCAGTCATCGTCTGACAACGGGTTTGCATAAGCATCACCCTTGCCGTTGTAAACCCACAGAGTGGTACCGGCACCTTTTACCGGCTCAAGGGGATTTGGTGTTGCCATATCGTCCTCACATCTCGTATGTAATGGAATAAGTCAGATCTGCAGAACTCCATAACGCCATATCGTCATCACGACGATACTCATAGCCCTGCGTAACCATCGTGGTAATCAGTCCTGCCAGTGCCGGGATCGCGGTCATCGCCGGGTAAATCCGGCTTTCCATCCACTGATCAAGCTCTGAATCCGGTACCTGTGCCGGTAAAAACACCTCAATATGCAGCGTGGCCCGCCAGGTATCTGCATCCAGCTCTTCACCGGTATACTCTGCATCCGTCAGATAAACCGCGATCGCAGGAAAATCCTCTTCGTCAAAAACAACGGGGCGACCATCAAACAGCGTCGCCCCGTGTTCATGCTGCTCGAGTGCATCCAGCACTGCGGCACGAATGTCAGTGTGTTTCATCGTTTTATTGCAATCCTCAGTTGTTGTTTCAGCGCGTATGCCAGTTCTTTAGGCAGGCGTTCACGCCGGATACGGTCAACATTCTCATCAAATGCCTGTTTCAGTGGGGCCGCCATCGGGATTTTCACCACATCAATGGGGTAACGGTTTTTCCCGGCCACACGCTGCATGACATGCCAGCGACCATTTTTTAATCGCTGAATAAATGCCCGCTGATACCGATGCTGACCGGCTTTAAGTATGCTGTTCGGGCGACGCCCCAGCATCCTGATCCCCAGCTTAATCACAGGGAGATCACCGCGGTTAACGATAATTCTGGCATTCGGATTTCTGACCGTCGCCCGTTTCAGTCTGGACCGTTCCTTAACCAGTTTCCGGCGAACCTTTGTCTCCCGGGCAACCTGTGATGAAGACTGATTAATCGCCGTTGTGGCCACGCGGTTAATGGCCATTGCTGAAGCCGCCGGAATGGCGTTTTTACGAACCCGGCTCAGATTGTCAATCGCCTGATCAAGCCCTTTTATCGCCATAATTTCACCCTGCGTTTATCGTCGCCGGTTAACTGCGGGTGGTTGACCACGGTTGAGCCAGAGATAACAGCTGCCCCCGTCATCCGGAGAAACACGATCCACCCAGAATATCTCACCATTAATGGTCAGCGTGTCACCACGCCGCACGGCACGAACCGTATCCGTCCGCACAAATAATGACGGGCTGCTTCCTTCAATACGGACCCCGCCACCGGCAAACCCCAGCGACTCCGGATCATCAAAAACCCCCTGAACTTCGCTGCCACACTGTGCCCCCGAGGTGAACTGCGCACAGAGCCCCATCACTTCAACGATCGTACTGTCTACCCCGGCGAGGGCAGCATCAAAGGCATTCTGAAAATCACGCATATTCAGCCGTTCCGTGCTGTATCATGGCCGTTGCCAGTGATGATGGCACCAGAACACGCATACCCCGTAACGCCAGCTCAACGGGACGACCTGTCTCCGGGCAATACCCCATTACTTGCAGGCACTTCCGTACCCGGACGGCTTTAACATCATCCGGAGCATCCGTGTTGTTCAACTGCTCACCATCGTCTGTGTGATTTTGATCAGCCCCGCTCTCATCAGAGTGCATAATGCCCTCCGGGGAAACAGCAAGCTCCTCTTCCCACTCAGACACACGTTGAGCAATATCCGCAGCACTCCCCGACATATCCGCCTCGCGCCCCAGCAGGCCAGCCAGTTGACGAAGACGATTCAGATTTTCTTCTTTTGTTGCCATCTCAGCCTCCTGTGAAAAAAGACACGGGGGCATTTCGCCCCCGCTCACGGATTATTTCACCTGTACCACCACAAACTCATCCGGATCCGGCAGCACCATCAGCGGAGCGGACTGCGTCATGGTGAATTCACAGGACGGATCGCCCACGGTCAGCCAGTGTTTCGGGTAACGGGAAGAAGCCACCACTCCTTCAGACAACGCCTGTGCATCCTTAATGGCACCATAGCAACGAATCCCCTCTGCCGCCGTATTCCCCAGCACCAGCATGCCCTCCGGCAGATAACGTTTTTCGGTACCGTCCTCTGCCACATAAGACGTTTTCGCCACCACAATGGCCAGATCGCCGTAATACCCCTTGAAGGACACCACTGCGCCCAGATCTTTCACTGCCGTTTCGAGTTGTGAATTTGAGCCGCGACGGGTATCCAGTTTTTCGCGGAACAGCTTAAAGCCATTCAGCAGACGCCAGACCGTACCGTCCATAATGGCGATATTCACAAGGCCGCTGGCCTGATCGCAGTAGAGGTCAATATCATGCGTCGGATCAAACGTATCACGGTCCTGCTCAGACCATTTTTTACCGTCAGCCTGCTCAATGTTATTTCCTTCAGAGCGCCCGAAATCCACCTCGACAGTATCAAACTGATCCCCTTCCATGGTGTATTTGCCATACAGCACGGCATTCACCGCCTGCATTTCTTCCACCTGGACAATGGCGTGCTCTTCCTGTTTGAGGTTATCGGTAATGATACGCAGACGACGGTAGGCCGGGTCGTTCAGCTGAGCCGGATCTTCACCAGGAAGGCGCTCAACCGCCTGCTGGTAATTAAATTCGTGTTTGGGCTTGACGTAGCCCGGACGTAACACGCGGGTTTCACCACCGCGATGGCGAAGCACTTTTCCTTCAACGATCGGGGAGACATAGGCCGCCACCGGCGTTTTTCCGGTAATTTTGTCCAGCATCACCTCTTCGGTGTGGAAATTCACCGTACGGCGGAAAAACAGCTCCAGAAACAGCGCACGAAATTTCACTTTTTGTTCGGTATAACCGAGTAACTGGCGGGTCGTAAACAATCCCATAAATCAGTTCCTTTCATTCAGAAATCAGTCAGGCCGCCATGGTGGCCTGATAACGTGTTACGGCAGAGCCGTGTGACTCAGGGCTGTGCCGGCAAAGGCATTTGCCTTTTTGTGTTCATCCACACTGTCAGGCCAGCGGATTGCCTCCGTCGCAAAGGTCCCCGACTTGTAATAGGTCAGCACCGTCTCTGTGCCTTCAAGCGGCAGTACCAGTATGCCAACCGCACTACCGGCTTTCTGTCCATCCCAGACCACCAGTTTCCCGGTGGCTTCATCCAGCATCAGGGGCGTCAGAGCCGGTGTTGCAGAAGAAATCCCGCTGCTGCCTGTGGCGGTATGAGCCGGATCATTACCGGCAAAAATACGTACTTCCGCACGCTGTTCAGTGATGGTTTTCGTCACCATTTTGTTAAAACCTCATATTGATGGTCAGCACTGACTTCATGGCATGGCCATGAGCATTTTCACGTCCGCATCACCGTCTGCTGACGTCTGTGACACGCCACCCCGCACCGCTGCCGGTGAATGATTCGCCATGAAATGTTCAAACAGGGCGGTTGTGGATGCAGAGACCGGTTCGGCCTTACCTGATCCCGCAGCCAGCACAGCCCGGGCGTTCTCCACGGTCATTCCCGGGCAGGCCGCCAGTTTTTCAGCCTGCGCTTCTGCCCCTTTTGCCTCATCCAGGGCCATGATCTGATCACGAAGTGAGGGCCCGGCATCCGCCAGTGGTGCAGCCGCCAGGATCGGGCGGGCTTTTTCCACCGTCATCTCCGGCATCGCCGCCAGCGTTGCCGCCAGTTGTTCACGACCGTTCGCTTCTTCACACGCCATAATGCGATCGGCTTCACTCTGCGCGGATGCCACCGGCTGCTGCGGTGCCGCCGCGGCCAGAATCGCCCGGGCCTGTTCAACGCTCATGCCCTGTTGCCCTGCCAGCATCGTGGCAAGCTGTTCACGTCCTTTCGCTTCCTGGCATGTCAGGATCCCCATCACTCGCTGGTTCTCCTGCACGGCGGCTTCCGTTGCAGTTAATTGCGGCATAGTGCCTCCTCTGACATTACTGTTCAGCGCCGTGGCCATCACACTGATGGCATCCGACGCATTGATTAATTCATCCGCCAGCCCGGCCTCAATGCCGGACTGACCTTCAAAAACAGCGGCCTCTGTTCCCGTGACTGCATCAACAGACAGACCGGTAAACATCGCCACTTTTTCGGCAAACATCCGGCGCGCCGCATCAATCCGCTGCTGCATGTCCTGGCGAACCTCTGCCGGCAACGCTTCAAACTGATTGCCATCCACCTTGTGCGCCCCTGAGTAAATCAGCGTGATATCCACACCGGCCTGCGCCAGATGACCGGCATAGCTGACATGGCTCATCATCACGCCAATGGAACCGATACGGGATGTCTGGGTAACCAGCCGTCGGGAGCAGGCCGACGCCAGCAGCATGGCCGCAGAACAGGCCGTGTCATTACACAGTGCCCAAACCGGCTTCTGCTGCCGGAGGCGGTAAATCATGTCAGCGCAGTCAAACGCGCCGGCGGCCTGCCCGCCCGGACTGTCAATGTCCAGCAGTATGCCCCGCACCTGGCTATCTGCCATTGCCTGCTGAAGACAGGCGACAATGCCGTCATAGCCAGTCATACCGGAAAATGGCCGCATCCCCCCCAGCCGGTGCACCAGCGTGCCGGTCACCGGCAGTACCGCAATACCGTTCACCACCCGGTAAACACGGGCCGGTCGTTTACCTCCGGCCATGTACTCGTCCGTTTCAGCCAGCATCCCGGGAGCATCAAGCTGTACCTGCTGTTGCGGTACCGAAAGACTTGCTGCCCCCATCTCGCGCCCCAGCGCGCAAAAGAAAACCCGCGCATAGGCGGGCTCCAGAAGCAGCGGTTCATTGAATGCTGCTGCAATAATGTGTGAAAGATTACGTCTCACGTGGTGTTGTCTCCTCTTCCGGCCTGCGACTCTCCGCTATCTGCTGCTGATACGCCTGCGCTATCCACACCGGACGTGAGAGTCCGGCTTTTTCCCGCTCTGCAGATTCCCTGACCTGCTGGCGGAAAATGTCCTGATAATCCTCGCCCATCAGCGCCAGCTCTTTCTCATACGTGCTCAGTCCGGCCTCAATGCGCATCACTGATTCCTGAACCTCCTTGAGCCCGTCAATGGCCATTCTTCCGGCTCCAATCCACTCAGCCCGTGACCAGGCTGATCGCGCCTGATAAAAATCAAACCGTGCCCGTGGCGGACGAATAATCCCCCGAAGAAGTGCCTCTTCCAGCCAGCAGGAAAACATCTGCGTGGCCAGCCGGGACGCAATAAATTTTCGCCGCCCCATAAAATAGCGCCACGACTCATTGGCGGATGCGCGGGCACTTGAGTAACTGACCTTCGAGTAATCACGGGACAACTGTTCGTAGGAAACGCCAAGACCGGCGGCGATATACCGCAGCAGCGCCTGTTCAAGCGCCGAAAATCCATTGTCTGAATCCTGCGCGGTCTGAAGTTTCAGATCATCACCGGGGAAAAGGTGCGGAATTTTGACACCGCCCAGCGTCACGCTATTCGTGTCATACCAGGTGGAGAACTTATCCAGAATATTAATAAGCGGATTATCCTTCTGCCCCTGCGGCGCACCGGCGATATATTCAAAGGCCTTTTCGGTATCAAGGTCACTTTCAATCGTCGCTGCATACATCGCCTTCACTATGGCCGACTGAAGCTGTGTTGCCTGCAGGGAATCCAGCATCTTCAGCCGTTCCATAACGCTGTAAAACTGATTGGCTCCACGGGTCTGCCCGTCCTCCACCGGCTCGAAAATATGCAGCATGGCCGGACGCCCGGTGGGTAGTTCACGCGGGATCCGTTCCCATCGTCCACTCCCGGAGCGAGGAAAATCATCCTCACAGATATGGTACGCAACGGCACGGCCATATCGATCAACCTCCACACCGGCCCGCAGAAAACGGTTCCCGATACCGTGTCCTGGCGTGTCCACCCGTTTCGGACTCACGGCTTTAAAACGCGTACGAAACAGTTGCGTACTCTCCGTATCCCAGACCGGCTGCACAAAGATTTCGCCGTTAAACGCATGAACGCCCACACCTTCACGGATAAATTCCGTAAACGTGCGTTTCCCTTCCACGTCGATCTCACCAAACATCCCTTCTGCGTATTCTGACCAGGCCGCCTCCACCTCATCGACAAAACTTTTTGCCGCGGTCTCCCGCATCCCCAGCCAGCGCCAGTTCGGACGGTAGCTAATCAGAAACATATGCCCGACAATGTGATCCTTATGCAGGGCCACCGCATTGGCCGCTATTCCGTTATTGCGCACCAGATCATCTGCACGGGCATTCCCCAGACGCAACGCGGGCAGCAGGGCCGCATCGGCACTCTGCGAGGGTGGCAACCACTCTGCCATTTGCCCGCCAAATCCTGCACCGCCACCGGTGTAGCTGAGGCTCTCCCGAAGCGGAACGCCGTTCACATCAATCAGGACAGGCGTTCGTTTCATAACCTCACTCCCAGCGGACGACGGCGACGGCGGGTTGTCCCCAGTACCGACTCCGCATCATTGATCGCCCGGTTAAGCTCATCCAGAGAAGCTGCCGTATATTCAATTCTGCGACCATCTTTCTGGACAGACACCACCCGTTTACCGGTTAATAAATCAAGGCGCGCCTGACGCAGCGCCTGCAGTTCAGCGACTGTAACCATTCACTCCTCCGGACAGCTTCGCTGCCAGTTCTTTAAGGGTTGGCCGGGTCGTCTCTTCTTCCCGGGATTTTGCCAGTACAGCCAGATCAAGCTGCCAGCGTTGCACGGACACACGTAATGCCGCGTAGGCATACACCAGGCAGTCCAGCGCTTCGTTACGCCGCTTTTTGTTATCCCACAGCAGACGCATCTTTCCTTTTTCCCACTTCTCCACAAGCTCTTCCGCCACCAGTTGCTGCGCCTCTGTCTGCGAAAAAATCTCCGGATCATCAGGAAAACGGATGGCATACGACGTGGCTTCATCCGCAGGCGTGGGATCGGCTTTCATACGGGCATAGAGAATTTCTTTTGCGGTGTCCGTCCCCACTTCGCACAGATACACGCCCCGCTGATTGCGGGTTTTTGGCATGGTGATCACCGGCTTGCCATAAACAGATGCACCTTTTACCGGCAGCACCCGGAAAACACCGTGTTTTTTTGACCTCTGATAGACAATTTCGCCATCGATCCCCCCGGTGTCCCAGCAGACACGGGAAATGGTCATTTCGGTTCCGTCTGCATGGCGGTATTTTTTGTTGATCGCCACATCCACACGTAACAGCGTCTCTTCCTCATCGGGACGCCCCATAATGATGATTTTATCCACCAGAAAGGCTTCCTCTCCCGGAGCCCATCCCCAGACATACATCTCAAAACGGTTTCGCTGCGAGTCAATGCCCGCCGTCAGATAAACCACCCGGGAAGGCACCGCAGCCGTGTAACGCACAACCTTATCCATCAGCACCTGGTGATCGAGTTTTTCGCCCACGGCCTCTTCCCAGGTCTCGCCCAGCGTGGTGTTCACAAAGGTTTTCAGGCCGTTGGGATCTTTCAGTGCATCCAGCCAGTCATAGACAATCTGTACCCAGGTGGTGAACGGACTGTACGCCGTCCAGATATGGAATGTGATGGAGCGCGGCGGCGGAATTTCATTATCCGCGGCGCTGAAAAATGTCAGACCGTCACGAGTCCACATGCCCGTGTTTTCACAGATCCACCGCCCGTTACTCTGGTCAAGCTCAGACTGATGGATCACACAGCCATGATGCTCACAAAGGTAGAAAACACTTTCTGGCTTATTCTTCTCCCACTTAAGACCGAAAGGCGAGGCATCATCGCCAAATTTCAGATACTGCTCCTCCCCACAGTGCGGACAGGGCACATAAAAACGCATGAAATGTGCCGACTCGTTAGCGGCTTTTTCGATCTGGCAGGAGCCTTTGATTTTAGGCGTCGAGCCGCGAATGGATTTTGGCCATACAGAGCCCTCAATACGTTTATCCCCCAGCAGGGTTGGCGAACCCTCTTTTTCAACATCCGGTTCGAACGAGGAAAGCTCGTCATAACAAACCACATCCACGGATTTTTCACGGTAGTTTTTTGCTGCCGCTCCCCCCAGACACCAGAAACCCACACCGGAGGAAAAACGCTTCAGGGTGAGCGTATTATCGCGGTGTTTTCTTCCGAACCATGGAGCCAGCTCCAGCAATGCAGGAACATCCCTTATCGTTGGCTCAACATGAGATTTCATAAAATCTTCAGCAGCTGAGTCCGTGGGCTGAAAAAGAAGGCTGTTGCGTGATTTATGCTCAATAAAATAAGCCTCCACTCCCAGCAACATCTTTGTATAACCAACACGGGCAGATTTAATCAGGTTAACAGTGCGAATCAAATCGTTGCCCATACAGTTCATGATGCCAACCTGAAACGGCAGTGTTTCCCACCGCCCCGGGGTATAAGACGACTCTTTAGGAAGGTAATAATGTTTATTGGCCCACTGAACTGTCGTCAGTGGAACAGGAATAATGAGAGATAAAAGCCCTGTAGCTATCGCACCGGCTGCATTAGCTGCCTTCTGTGCGTCTGAAATCATCGATCCACCCGCCCACGTTTTCACCGGCCTTAGCTGCAACATTGGAGGCTTTCGCGATTTCAGTTTTCACCACATCAAGGTGTGATGGTGAAATGTCCGGATATTTACGCTGTAATGTCAACGGCACACGCACAAGTATCCCCGAAATCTCCTGTGCCACACGTTGCAGAATGAAGGTAAACAGTTCAGTTTCCAGCACCACTCCGTCTTCACGGGCATTTTTCAGTTCCTGCGCATCTGCCTGCGCTTTTGTGAGCCGGTAGCGTTCATAGTCAATGGTGCCGGGTTGTAAATCTGACTCCGCTGCCGCACGCAAATCGGCCAGTTCTTTGCGGAGCTTTTCGTTTTCGATATCAGTTTCCCTCTGCGCATACCACTGAATTGCCATGGCAGTATCAAATACAGATTCAATGCCCTTACTGCCTTTGGAGACGCAAGGGAGCCCCTGAGACTGCCAGCGTTCAATCGTCCGCGGGTCCACGTTAAAAATTTCGGCAAGCCTCTTTTTATTAACCTTCATAGAACAACCCATTATCAAATACAAGGCCCGACATGAAAACGCCAGAAAAAGGCATTTTCGGACACTTTCATGTCGGACATTTATGAATGCAATATTAAAAAAAACAAAAAGTTATATTCGAGAAGTACCGACACGATTTTCCCTGAAAAATTTTCATAAATAGTGAAAAACCGCGAGGTCGCCGCCCCGTAACGATCTGGATCACCGGAAAGGACCCGCCAACGACTTTCGCGTGCAGGCATTAAAAATTTTGCAGTTCCATGCCTAGTTGAAACCTCGATTTCTATAACATCCAATTTTGTAAATTTAGATATAGCTCAACTTTTCCCAATGTTTTCAAGTGTATAAAAACAATTGGCGTTACGCCATAACACTATACTTAGGATAAGTAAAGATTTTAAGGAGTTTTAATGAGTCAACATCAATATTATCCACAGCTGAAATGGAAGCCTGCTGAATATGAATCTCTGATGCTTTTAGATCAAACTACGCTCTCTGGTTTTACTCCGATCATTACCATTCCAGACATAGACTGGGATTATGAAAACGAATGCTACAAGAAGAGTTTGAGTTCTTACTTATCTGACTTCGGTATTAACCTTGCGGCATCCTGGAAAGCCAATCGTCCTGTTTTGCTGGATGTTAAATATTTAGATAAACATGGTTCGAGCCGCCATCATCCTCTAGATATGTGTATCCAAGATGCTAGAGTAAATGGTAAGGAAATTATCCCTGTTGTTTCTCCCGCATATTCAACAAACTATATACATGCTGTTCAACGCAACTTAATCAATGGGCTCGCTATATCTATCACCCCCCAGACATGGCACCAATTCACAAGTCTGGTTAACCACTTAAATATTCATCCTAGTTTAATTGATGTAATCATTGATTTTGGAGATATTCAAAACGCAACTGATAGTTTAAAACAACAAGCATTAAGCATGGTCAACACATTATCAGGCCAAGCTCCGTGGAGAAACTTGATTTTATCTTCAACCGCATACCCGGCATCACAGGCAGGGATACCGCAACATCAAGTTCATCATATTCCGCGCCATGAATACGATCTTTGGATGTACGTAGTACAGAATTTTAGCAATGGAAGAACGCCAAGTTTTAGTGATTATCCCACCGCTAGCTCTACCATTACGAGCGTAGACCCACGCTTCATGTCTCAGTATGTCTCAGTGAGATATTCGAACGATACCTCATGGATCTTTGTAAAAGGTACCGCAGTTAAAGGAAATGGATGGGGCCAAACTAAAAACTTATGTACTACCCTTGTTAGTTCGCCAGAGTATCAAGTCTTTGGCTCCAAATTTAGTTGGGGGGATGATTACATTTACCAAAGATCATTAGGCGCTAACAAATCTGGCGGCTCTAAAGAATGGCGTAAAGTTGCACATACGCACCATATTACGTTAGTCGTGAGACAGCTTTATTGGTTGGCGCAGACTCAGCCTGCCAAGCCTTAACTTTCCAGCCTACGCGTTTCTTTAAGGCTGTTCTGACTTCAGGCCTGAGATTCGCTATTGGAATATTTTCCGCAATAATATTCCATAACTCAAATCGGGGCTTGCTTTTGATTCCTTTGGAATAGCCCCATCGTTCAAGTACGTCGATACATTCATCTTTCCAAAGCAATTGAGCGAGCATCAATGTGTCATGGTTTCGATTAAGCTTTTCTCCACGCATGTGCTTTATAAGAATGGCGCCTTTTGGCCCAACAGAAACCGTTTTAACGCCCCACCAACCTGGGATTAACTTTAATGCTCCCTCAAGGTGTTTCTCAGCTACGACAAGAGTAACCTTGTCCATTACAGAAGAATAATGCTTGATTTGAAGAGGCAAACGCTCCAAAGAGTCATATTCACTTTTGAGCTCGTACCCGTGTATAACACCATTTATTACAGCAATGTCTGCTCTACTGGCGCCAAGGGATATGGAAAATTCATCGACCACAAGGCAGTCTGGATCTAAATGCGATTCTTTCAAAAGCTTATGATGCACCGCGAACCTAACATCTTGATCTTTCATGACTTCTCCTTACTCCCTCCGTTATTGAATTATAGCGCACTGCATTTTACTGCATTTGAGAGATTTGACCACTTCAATCACAAAATGCTTATCTGCAGCAACAAGATTCATAGCCATACGACTATGGTGATTACCTTTTGTCTGGAAAACTGACCATTCCACGAAGATCAGATAGGTCTATAGAATCTTGGTTTGTCATAGCGTTCGTCTTACTTTGAGATGAACCTTTGCGGCATAGGAGATCAGCCCGTCAAGGCTCACCAGCACTAACTGACTACTCAAAGGCTCATTCCAAAGGGTTTGGTTCGACGTGGTTGAGTGCGCTGCGGTGCGCGGTGAAATACCTGTACAAAAATGCCCCGCATCTGCGAGGCATTTTCCTGAAAGTCACGTATTAAATTTCAGTGAAATTAAAATTATTTTAAGCACTGCGTCCTGATGTACTCCTGCAGGTAGTTGACCTGAGCGGTTATCTTGTCGATTCCACTTCGGAGACGGTAATAATTGAGTTCAGCATCTGCTGTAAGTCTTGGGCTTTCTCCATCGCCCATGCTGCTGGCTCCGGTCGTTGACTTTGCACAGGTGGCGGCGACTTGCAGGCGCTTACGCCCAGCAGAAACATCAGCACGAAGACTTTCGATAGTCGCGTTAGCATCAGCAAGCTCCTTTGTGTATCTGGCGTCGAGTTCTGCTACATCACGCTGACGCATCTGCATGTCAGTAATTACCACGTTCGCCAGCTTCAGTTCTCTGGCATTTTTGTCGCGCTGGGCTTTGTAGGTAATGGCGTTATCGCGGTAATGATTAACAGCCCATGACAGGCAGACGATGGTGCAGATAACCAGAGTATAAATAATCGCTGCGACTCTGCTCACTGATCTATCCCCCAACAGGCTAATGCGCTTTCCTGGTCACGACGAATAACCTGTCCATAGCAGTTATTTGAACGTATGCGGCAATCGCGCCCACCATCTTTTATCCACCAGCGAATCGCCTCGCATGCGCCCTTACGATCACCGGCATTCAGCCGCTTATAAAACGTCGACGGGAAACACTTACCGGGGCCAATGTTATAGGGACAGAATGACGCTATACCCGCTTTCTGTGGTTCGGTCAGTGGTACTTTAATATTGCGCTCCACCCATGCCAGCGCCTTATCACGTTCAATAGCGTTAACCTGGTCGCATTTTTCCTTCGACAGCTTCATTCCCGGTATGACGGGCTTACCATCCACCATTGTGGCACCACGACAGATGGTCCATATACCGGAACCATCGCGGTATGCCGTAGTGTGGTTACCCTCTTTTTCATCCAGAAACTGGTCAAGTATTTGAGGAGCAGACGCGCCTGCAGCAATCAGCGCCAGAACAGCAGCTGACAGGCCGTATTTGATTTTTGCGCTCATGGATATTTATCAGGATGCTACCAATGAAAGATACTGGAAAGCCAACTGCAAAAAGCTAACAACCCGTAATCGAGTTATCAGAACTGTTAATTTTTATGGTATACCGCGCCTCTGAACAGGGGCGCGTTTCTGGCAACAGCTCGTCCCCTTCACATAACCCGGCAGCAACATCCATGAAGACCTGTCTGATGCTCCTTCTGGCTGCTGCCTCATAAAACTCCAGCGCGGCACCTTCAACACGGTCCAGCGAGATGTCCAGGTCAAAAATTTCACCGTCAAAGCGTTTTTTGTCCCGTAACGCTAAAGTTACCGTAACTTTATTCTCAAAATTGCGGATCCCTTTCACAATCAGTTCATAGTTTTGAGTCATTGAATTACTCTCCCCGTGCAGCCTTACGACGGTCCTCTCTGATTTTGAAATACAGGTTAGTCAGATATGTCAGCAGCCCAAACAGCAGACTCCCCAGCACGCCTATTGCCGCCCACTGAGACGGGGAAACCCTGTCCAGCAACTGCAGGAACCAGTAGCCCGTTCCCACCGCTGACGTGGTGTATGACACACCTGTTGTGATTTTTTCCATCTGGTACATACCCCGTCTCCCGTTATCCGGAAGCTGACAACAATAAAAAAAGCCACCAGTTAAGTACTGATGGCTCTGATAACTCATGCAGGCATCTCAGACGACCCACTGACACTACCGGTGAGTTTAACGATACCTTCCATTTGACTGGCTCACTTTTTATGATGATGCTGGTGCATTTATCTCCAGCACCAGACTTTCTATCTCAACGCCATACGCTGCATTTTTGGTAATATCCGTCAGCGTCAGCGCATTCAGCCCCAGTGTCAGACTGTCTTTTATGACCTGGAATGCCGGGCCAGCCACTCCATTCAGTTTCGGAGTAACCGTGGCACTGCCGGCGGTGAACACCAGCTCCAGCGTCTGCCAGTCGTTACTGTAATTCCCGAACTCGCCCAACTTTGTGTTTCCTGCTTTCCTGTGATGCATCAGATTCAGTTTGCCGTCTGTGGTCTGGGTGAAGAACGACATCAGGAACGGGTTACCAGTCCCGGTCATCGCCACGACGTCAGGTAACGCTACATCGGTATACAGATAAATTCCCAGACCGAACTGGTTGTTGGTCAGTGCGCCTGACAGTCGAAACTTACAGCTCAGTCTGCCACCCCGTGTCAGCAGGGAGACTGCGTCATCCACCGGATGCATCAGGGACCAAGTTTTATTGCTCTGCTTGGTAACCTTAAACACACCATCTTCCAGCGCAACACTGCCGCCGGTGATGGTCCAGCCCTGCGCAGCAGCCTCTCCGGCTGTCGGCAGCAGGGAGACTGTACGAACGGATGTGTCACCATCAGACGGCCCCGATGGAGTGTCGCCGCCGGGCGAGGGTTTGATTTCCGGTGCCTTACCACTAATGAAGGCTAAGGTGCGACCGGCTACGTTCAGAATAGCAGTTGCCATACGATCGGGAATAATGCCACGACGCGCCCATGAGCTGAAATGCGTCGGGCGATTTGATGATACCCAGTTTTTGTTCGTTCGGGATGCCGAACCGTAATAACCAGACCCGGCAATATCAGGATCTTCTGACGGGTTGTTTGTCGGTGTATTAACTCCGCTACCATCGGTCATAAAGGGAACAAAATAAATCTGCTGGGATTCTTTACCTTTATATGCACCATATACCACTTCATATTGCGTACCGTGTTCTTGTTTCCACGCGTATGTCGTGTCGCCACAAATCCAGGGGACTGATGCCGGACTTCCACCGTGACACTGCGCCGCCAGCCCGGCAAGGTCAGCACGGAACTGCTGTACCATTGCAAGAAATGCTGCTGGCTGCTGGGCGTAACTGGCATTCGTCATATCGAATTCCCCCTGCATCCAGCATATCGCCAGCAAAACGTTTTTCGGATTTTTCTGCAATGCTGCCTTCGTGCGGAAAAGCAGATCCTGATATAACGGCTTACCCACTCCCCAGCGAGCCGAATCCTGACTGGCCCCCGTGGACTCGCTGAATGTCCCCTCCGTGCCCTGGGTGAATGCCGAACCACCACGACAGCATGGTACCAGCAGGATCCCCGCGTTATTAGGGATATACGGAAGCAGTTTTTTGGCAATATGTAAGCCCTGTCCGACACAGCCGTACTGCCCTTTGCTCAGGTCAGCCCGGGGATGATTAATCGTACTCATATCCTGAACATCATGCAGACAATGGTCAGCAGGAATGATGTCGTTAAATACGCATACTTCACCACCGGGAGTCACTGTGTTACGCCGGGCCAGTTGCTTAATGCGCGGATGGGGCGCATCGTATGAATCCGGAAGCGGAAGCCCTTCACCGTAAGCCATGGCATTGGATTGCCCGGCCAGTACGATGACGTAGTACCACTCCGGCTCAGTTGCACCACTGACGACCACATCACCTTCTGCTGCAATCGCCTGCATCAGGGTATAAGGGGTTATGGCCACCGGACTACCAAACGGCTGCCAGCCCTCTTTCAGTTTATGTGTCAGCTTTTCCGCAAGATCTGACGGCGACGCCGCCCTGACAACATCATAGTGTTTAAATGCCATGGTTCTTTCCACCATCTGAAAAATGATTCTTTAAAATACCTGACATGTAATACAGAAAAAACACAAAACCATACCTTAAATAAAAACCTCATCATCAAGCAGATATGCATGGATAAACTACAAGACGAGATATAAACCACCCTGCATTTAAATAAACAATAAACAACATCAGAAAAATAATTCTGCTCTATGGTTTACAATCAAAAATATCATTTATACTTTTCAGAACATCACCAGCAAGGCATAAACAAGGAAACTAAATGAAGTGGATTGTGATTGATACAGTTATCCAGCCATCATGCGGAATATCTTTTTCAGTCATATGGAGTAAAATAAAATTAATAATCTGGTATCAATCGGATGCTTTCTTACCTCCTGAAAGTATATTTACACTGACTCACACAGGCATCATGCTCAATAACAAAGTGCTACCTGTAACCATTTACAACGTAGTACCATTCAATAAAACATTCTGGAATTTAATCAAAAACAGCCAGGAATGCCCTACAAATACAGATAACGTATTGAATGAATGCTTTAATAACCGTTGCACTCTGCAAATATGTCCTTATGGGCTAAAACAACAAAGTCCATAAGGAGTTTACTCACATCTGACAAAATCAATATAAACAGCCCCTCCGGAGAGGGGCTGGAGAGTGGCGCTATGTGCCATTGCATGGTGCCGGGTGCCTCCCGGTGAATTCAGTACCAGCACCTGAATCCGCGATTATCCCATATACCTACTCGCTGATTACCCCTCCGCACAGGGGGATTCACCATGCGAAATTTTTTAACAAACCTCCCGCCGGCCAGACAATAATCGCCAGCCTGAATTATGAGCAACGTGGCATTTTACGGGAAAACTGTTTTCTGCAGTAAAAAGGCCCGCCGGAGCGAGCCTGGAAGGATAGCGGTCATGTGATGCCGGTTTCCCGGTAACTCAGCATCGGTATCTGAGTCAACGTTTTCTCTACTGGGTCATTTCCGATACGTTCCGCCTTCCGGCAGACTTTCATCACGTCAGAAAATATAGCACCCTGAGTAACAGGACAGTACTCAGAATTCAGGAAACTGTGACACATCCTGCACAGAAAAGCCCCTCCGGAGAGGGGCTGAAGTATAGCCTAATTTCTGTCTGTCGCATGGTGCCAGGGGCCTCCCGGTAAATTCAGCCTGTCTACTGAATTTGCATGTTCTCTGGATCATACACTTTGCCAGATGCCCCGCCGCTGAGGGGGATTCACCATGCGATGTAATTTTTAACAAATTCTCCGGCAGCCAGACAATCATCAAGCTGTGGAATTGTGAGGTATTTAAAAATTTCAACGTGTAACTGATACCCTGCTAATCGCCTGATGCTTTCTTTTTCAGCAACGGGAAAGCAACAACCACACACCCGCCACCAAAACACCATCAGACAGCACCGACATTATCCGGCTGCTGAAGTCCACCATCACCACCAGAAACAACAGGAGTGCAACCACAGCTGCTTAGAAGGCAATTGCTCTGTCCGGCTGAGCTAACAACGCAGAATACCGATAAATGGACCGCCATCGAGAACTCGAACCCCGCGCAACCAGCTTCGAAGGCTGGCGCTCTATCCCGATGAGCTAATGGTGGTATGTGATATGGTGGCCCTTGCTGGATTTGAACCAGCGACCTGGCGATTATGAGTCGCTCGCTCTCACCACTGAGCTAAAGGGCCGGGAGCAGAATAATAATGGTGCGTAATTAATTCTGCAATCTCATCCGTTTCAAACGATTAAATCCTGAACTTCCCTGACTGTCTGCTCAAAACGTCCGGTCTCCAGCTCAACGCCAATCGCACGACGCCCGAGCGCCAGTGCCGCTTTTACCGTTGAACCTGAGCCCATAAAAAAATCTGCAACCAGGTCACCCGGACGACTGCTTGCGCTGATTATCTGCTGCAGCATTTCTGCCGGTTTTTCGCACGGATGTTTCCCGGGATAGAACTGCACCGGTTTATGTGTCCACACATCCGTGTACGGCACCTGCGCCGTCACACCAAAATACCGCCGCAGATGCTTATATTCACTCTGCAGCTCCACATACTACCGGTTCAGTGACGTATACGTATCCACCAGCTGGTGGTGGGGCTTTTCCAGTTCACCGCGCTGATGTTTCTCTTCTGCCACCCGGGCAAACAGCGACTGTAATTTCAGATAATCGCTTTCGTTCGGTAGCTGCCACTGACTGGCACTGAACCAGTGCGACACCATGTTTTTCTTTCCTGTGGCATCTGCAATCTGTTTTGCCGTTATCCCCAGGGCCGCGCGCGCATCACGAAAGTAAGAAATCAGCGGGGCCATCACATGCTGTTTCAGTGCACTGCCCTTCGCCGCATACCCGGCATCTTTCGGACGATACGGCCCCTGATAATGTTCCGCGAACAGAATGCGCTCTGTGGCGGGGAAATACGCCCGCAGGCTTTCCTTGTTGCATCCGTTCCAGCGTCCGGACGGCTTCGCCCAGATAATATGGTTCAGCACACTGAAGCGTTCACGCATCATGATTTCGATATCAGATGCCAGGCGATGACCACAGAACAGGTAAAGACTTCCGGCAGGTTTCAGCACCCGCCAGAACTGCGCCAGACACTGGTCCAGCCACTTCAGGTAATCATCGTCGCCCTTCCACTGGTTATCCCAGCCCTCAGGCTTCACTTTAAAGTACGGCGGGTCCGTGACTATCAGGTCAACAGAATTTTCGGGTAACGACCGGATAAATTCCAGGCAGTCGGCGTTGATTAACTCACAACTGGATATTTTTACAGTATTAAGCATGGATCATTAAGCCTGTCTCTGATAGGCTCATTCTGCTTTTGCGCAAAGCAGTGGGCCTGAGGTTTGCTTGTGAACCCAACGCATGAGCAGATGGCTGGTGGGTGCCCCTAACACCCACCAGCCGCCCATTTACCACAAATAAAAAAGCCTTCACTGCGGAAGGCGTCTGTAACAACCGAACTGATAGTCTGCCAGATCCGCCATAACCAGCTGGGTCAGTATTAACTGGCAGCGTTCGCGTGAAAGGTAAGTATTCTGCGCTATCTCCCCGACTGTCGCCGGTTCGGTAACGCTTAATTCATTAAACACCACTCTGGCGGTTTCTGTCATATCCTGCTGTTTTAGCATGTCTTTTTCCCTTTTCCGGTTAACGTGACACACCAATAACTCTTGTCGAAAAAGCCAGCAAGCTGAAAGACAGGTATTCACCGCCACCAGCGCGTTTACTATACTGACGCGATTTCAGTCATAAAAAACCCGCCAGGCGGCGGGGTGTAAAAAATCTTCTAACGTCAGGCATAAAACGCCCATCGTTAGAGCAAATTTACCACAGATTCGGGAAAAATCAACAACACTATCGCGTTACCCTCTTTAACTGCCGCTCCGCCCATGCCTCTTCAATGTCAAACCGAACCACCAACGTATCGTAAAAGCGTTTCACTGATTTTTTCCACGTATCAAGCGTGATAGCACTCGTCACTTTGCATATGGCATTAAATGCCTCCGTTGATGGTAGTCTTTCACAGCCACGACCACCACAACGCTGGCAGTCTCTGATAACAGGCATACCACGTTTTACCGACTCTTCACGATGAATGGCGACACCACGCCCACGGCAATCCTTACAGGCGGTGGAAACCTCACCCTTTCCGCCACACTCCGGACAGGCAACTTTTACCACCTCCCTGACTTTTTTCCATTCTTCCCAGTAAGACGGATACACACCTTTCGTACACTTTGCCCATACCGGCGGCTTACCATCCGGATACTGGATCTTGTTTGTAAAAACCTCGCTTTCAATAAATTTTTTTCCGTGACAGCAGGAGCACTGTTTTTTGCTCGCCGCGCTGCGGGCATAATCTTCAAACGCATACGAAGCCATAATACGCATCACTGCCGGTTTTATTTCTGCCGGGAGTTTTCTTAACGCCGCCACGCGATCACACCGACTGAGTGCATATTCTGTCAGCAATTCTGTTGCCCGCTCTCTGTCATTCATACTAATGCCCATTTTCCCAAGGAACGCAGAAAACCCCATCTCAGCCCGATTCTGTGTCATGCCCTGCGCGGCCATCACATCAGTGATACTCAGCGCATCTTTCGACGTTGAGGCCGATGCATCAGTCAGGCCGGGGGATTTTGGGGAGTAGTATTTCGGTAAATCTTCCAGTTTCATTTTTTGACCTGCCCTTCAAGCATTATGGGGTAAATCTTCACGCCCAGCCGCCCCCCAGGAACGCGCTGACCGCGCACAATATTGATTTCATCAAACTGCTCGTCGTCTATGAGAAGTCCGGCATGCGTCAGCGCATCCAGTGGTGCTTTCAGAATATTGTCCAGGTCGCGACGACGCTTATCCGGTGGCTCTGCAATCACCTTTATCGCCAGCCTTCCGGACAGGCTTAATTTCAGCCGCTGCTGGCGAACAATAAGCGCCACAGCCCGGCGATAACGCTTTCCCTCCTCCGAGATAAAATATGTGCTGCCACGGCGTCGCCAGTAAGTGTTCACCGTCGGCGGGTAAGGTAAAACCAAATCTATGAGCATCAGTCACCTCTTTTACCCAAGCACGCCAGTTGCAAAGGCGTGATCAAGAAAACGAAAAATTAAATCAACCTGAGAACCATGCTTTTCTTCGAACGCCAGAGGATCCGCATGAAGCTCGTTGTGATGCTCCCGACACAGCGGTAGCGTGAAAATATCGTGAGATTTTGTCCCCATTCCGCCCTGACCATGACCAATCAGGTGATGGGGATCGTCGGCTGGCTTACCACAACACGCACACGGCTGTGTCTTCACCCAGCGTGTGTATTTCTCGTTAACCCAGCGGCGACGTTTAGGTCGTTTCATGAAAGATTCCGGAGACTCAGGATCAACGGCAATGCTGACCACCGTCTCTTCCTGTGGCGGGTTTTGCTGGTGGGCGTGAGACAGCGGCGCAAGATTTTTTGTGCGCTGCTTCAGTATGCTGGTGGCGGTCTGCTCTCCCGGTACGATGTCGCTTTCACGGTACATTGAGCGGATTTTTTCCGCACGCAACCCCAGCGAACGACGTAATACCGCTTCCGGTAGCGCGTCCGCCACCTGATTGCGGACCGCCCACCAGGATAATTCAGCCAGCGATAATTCCCGTTCCTGCGAGCCATTCATTGCATGGAGTATGACGTCAATCATCCATGCAGACAGGTTTTGGTGAGCAAGTTGCCCGAGTGATTCGGAGGTCTGGTCGCGCAGCTGGTTGTCGCAGTGCCAGCACAACACCATTGCGCCGGTACCATAACGGTGAATGACGGTTTCACTGTGGTGATAATCGCCGTGTGGCCACTGGCAGGATTTAACATGGCGCAGTAACCAGTCAGACAATGCGCCAGCGCCACCAGCAGCACGAATCACTCGTTCGTCGCTGAAAAATGGCAGTAATGATTTATCCTCCGCCAGCGGCTGGCGAACGGCAGGAACGACCCCGGACGACAGATTACGCATGCTTTTCGGTTCCGGCTCCACCAGTACCCGGGTATTGTGGAATACCGGCATGGATTCACGGCCCGGCTTAACGATCACCAGCCCGAGTTCCGGTACCAGAACAGGTCGAAGTAATACCCGCACGTTACCTCCAGATACGTTGCTGGAATGTGCGGGACGGACGCGGTGGCCGTTCGGAGTAAGGGAGCCTGACGGAGATTATCCAGTGACGGTAGTCGAGGCTAAGGGCTTTTTTAACCTCGCATCCGCGCCTGCGGTAACACTGAATGAGCCAATCGGCCTGTTCTTCAGTGCATGGGGGATGCTGGTACCAGTCTGACTTAAATGCATGAGAATACCGCTCGTGCGTGTGGGCAAGAACGGTCGAATTATCATGATTGTAATATTTTGCGTTGCGTGCCATCGGTTTTCTCCGGTGGCACGGTGTTACTCAGCGGGAGTTCAGCCCCGCGCAAGATTGTAGATGAGTTTATTCTCCTGAAAAAGCAGAAAAGCCAGCTTTTATTCCGATCTCTTTCAATGCCTGTAATGAAGTGACAAACTCACCGTCGCGCAAGATAAATCCGTCCGTCACTCGGGCATCCACAAAATTAATTAACGCAGCCCCATTTTTTTGCAAACACACAATGCGGTAATGACTAACAATATTTCCATTTTCAACGCACACAGCATAGAGGCCATCTTCACAAAAAATTTTACGCAGTTCTTCGATGTTCATCATCAGAATCCTTCCGGATAATTAGCTCTCCCCTTTAAGGGACCATCCCTCTTATCCCTGCGCGCTACTTAAGTATTTTTGATTCTATTCCGGCACCGTCCAGAACTTCAAACGCGTTGAAAATAAAAACAAAAACCCGCCGAAGCGGGTTAAGTGCGGGTGCGTTGAGGATGCCTGCCACATCAGAGGTGGCGAGGGATTTCTCCCTCGCCGGGTCTCTTACTCCTCAGGTTCGTAAGCTGTGAAGACAGCGACCTCCGTCTGGCCGGTTCGGATTCGTACCTCGCAGAGGTCTTTCCTCGTTACCAGTGCCGTCACTATGACGGTTAAACAGATGACGATCAGGGCGATTAGCATCGCCTTTTGCTGCTTCATAGCCTGCTTCTCCTTGCCTTTCGGCACGTAAGAGGCTAACCTACGTGTGTAGAGCATAGATATGGCCTCAGATTAATGTTAAGCGTCTTGCCGGACGCGTAATGTTAACTGGGGCTTTTCTCTATCTGCCTTTGGTGTTGATGCCCGAGGCAGATAGCCTCAAGCACCCGCAGCAATTCTACTTAACTACCGTTACCTCGCCAATATGAAATCAATCAGAAAGGTGATCCATAAGAACAACAGCAAGACAATAAATTGCCATTACAGCAGCAATAGCCAGCGCACATTTGAGAACCAGCACCACAACCTCCTGTATTGGACGTACACCAGTCCTGATAAATATGAGGCTGTCTCGTCAGTGATTCAATACAACTACTGGGTATAGTTTCTATGATTTTGTTCTGTGGAAATGGAAAACAGCAACCAGTCACCACCAGCACTTCTTTAAACATGCCAAGTCACACGCAAGCCAACATTATAGTTCCCTTTGAGCGAGCAGATGAAGCTAGCAAAAATATTGATCACTTAGGATGCATTACTAACGTTGCTATGTGTTAACGAACAGGGAGTGGGTCATCAGCATAAATATTTATGCAGTAGGTTTCTTTTAGGACTAGATTAATCAAAAACATTTAGATAAAATTATAAAATCAAGAAATTGGTGGCAATTAATCTTTAATTGTGCCAGCTGAATTTCGTTATTATAGAAGATTAGCTTTTTTTTGAATGTTTGGAGAGTAAAATGTTAGAACCACCAAAGAGTTATAATGAAATGTTGCCTATGCTCCATAAGGCGACTTTTATTACTACATTTATATTTTACCTATCATTAGTCATTTATGGCTACATGCCATTGGTTGGCATTAATGCCAGGTATATCCCCCCCGTTAAAGACTACGAGGAATTTATTAAATGGATATTAACCTTTGGCATATTACCAATTGCATCTTCAGTTTTTTGGTCAGTAATTAGTGGAGCTTTAGATCTACATAATAATGTAGCAAAAATTATTGGAATAAGGAAGATGTGGGATAGTCATTTAATTATTAAACCATTAGCAAAAATTGCAGGCGTTACGAGAAAATTAACTACTGATGAATCTCACAAGGTAATGAGTAAACTGTATTACCCAGAAGTTAAAGAGTTAAAAGACAAACATTACGTTGAACTTTTCTGGAACAAAGTTTATTACTTTTGGGTTTTCTTTGAACATACAGTAATCGCATTTGTTACTATTTTAATAATAAGTATCGCCAAATTAACAAATATATTCTCTGTTACTGGCTCTTTAATTAATCTTTGGTTGTGGATTATTTCTCTTGTCGCATTTGACTTCCTTATTTTCATAGCATCAGTTAAACCAAGAACAGAAAGCCAAGTAAGACAAATACCTGATAGCAAAATAAAAGAATTCTTTAACAATAACAATATTTTTTAAACGAGGTTGATTTTGAATTACAAAATAAATGGAATAAACATACGTTCAGAAAATGCAGCGAAACCGCACACTATGCCATCTAACTATCTCTGTAAACAGATTGAAAGCACTAATAAAAATGGCAATGCCCTTGATTTTGGATGTGGAAAACTTAGATATTCAGAACAATTAGTAAATAAATTTGAAACTGTGACATTTTTAGATTCCAGAAGACAACTAGAAAGAGTGCAAATTATCAGAGGTGTACAAACCACGATTCCAGATTACGTGATAAATAACTATAAGAATGCTAATATTGTTTCTTATGAAAATATAGATAAAATAACAAATCATTATGATTTCATACTTTGCGCAAACGTGCTTTCCGCAATTCCATGTGAATCCACAATTCACAAAGTCCTCAGTGCGATTAGAGAATTATTAAAGAGTGATGGTGAAGCACTGATTGTCAATCAATACAAAAGTTCTTATTTCAAGAGGTACGAGAGCGGTATTAAACATTTGCATGGGTATATATACCAAAACTCTCGTAATGCTTTCTACTATGGTTTATTAGATGTGGATACTGTAAGTAAAATATGCTCAGATAATAATTTAGAAATAATAAAATCATGGAGCAAAGCAGGTAGTTCATATGTGGTTGTTGGTAAACATATACATATTTAGTTTATTTCAACAAATTATTAGAAAGAGTGATTTGCTTGTTAATTATTAGCTCGGCAGTGCCGGATCAACATGACCCTGCCACTTAGGCCATTGCCGGTTTATCTACTTTTGTAAGGTTCAGCATGAAGTTTTTATATACTCTTCCTAATATCAATAGTGATGCTCGCTTATGTTAGCTGCTTCTTGTACATAGTAGCCTTCTCCGACAGTACTGCAATGAGCGGAGAGTAAAAGTCGATAAACAATAAGGAGGTTCACAATAAATATTTCTCGGTGAAACTTTCAAAGCATTCTCTGTTTTGCTAAATCGACAATTATAAATCAACAACATTTAGTGTTATATCAATATTATTTAGCCTTGCAATCTCTGATGAATCACTTGCTATTTTAGCTTTTAATTTATCAATATTAATCATATCTTCATGGCTTATATAAACCATATCACCTTGGTTAACTTTAGATTTGTTCACTATGGCTTGAATAACAGACAAATCATCCATTACACCTCTCATAAATTTCACCATGCTTTGATCTTTGAAGTCAGATATCGATTTTGAACGTTGCTTACGTTGAATTGTTCCTTTTGTAATTACTTCATTAATTTCTTTTAAACCAGTGAGCATATCAGACAGACTGCCTTCGCAACTCATCCGATGTTTTATTGCATTGCGATTAATAATATTGAGTATAATTTCGAGTGAATCTTTATCACTCCATGGATGTAATGATGTATAATCATGATGGCGTCGAATGGCGTCAATCATATCCTGGACCATATCTTCATCTGCTTTATCGCAAAGTTCATTCACGAAATAGCTGGGGTCGATTATTTTACAATAACTTGGAGTTAGGTATCTTGAGGCTTTACAAAAACCAAAAATATATAAAGTAGAGTATTTATCTTTCAGACTCTCTCCTATTTCATTTGTTTCCTCAAAAGATTCGATAGTTTTTTTAATTTTTGCTGGACTTGCATTCGTAGTAACTTGAACTGCTATCATGTTTTTATTATCAGCTAAATCAATGGCGGGAAAATTAACTTTAATCTGATTCATGTTTACCAGTTCACCCATTTTCAGCGCGCGAAACATAAAGATGGTCAATGACTCAATTATTCTTTCCATGTCATGAAAGCCTGCCTGTTTGCGTTGCGCGATATAAAGCTGGAGTAGTGCAATATCACTCTGTAAGTTTCTAATAAGTGGATCAATCATAGCTAATAATCCTTTTCAATGAAGCTGGAGGTGTGTTTAACTATTAGTTAAATTTCTATTTTTATAGAAACAAGCTTTACAACTTCATCAAAGTTTCTCAAATCCTAATCCACTTTGCAAATCCACTAACCATGCTGAATGCTTTCTGTTGTTAAACATATCCGCTGCTGGCACCAAGCAGACAAACACACTAACTCTACCCTACTCCACAAAAGAGCCAATCAATATCTGAACTAATAAACTTTAATCTCATCACTTCAATAAATATCGAGCATTTCCCTGATAGAATGCTAGTATGCGCTGCATAACTTCACTCTTCCGGCACTCGCGACAGATTATGTTCTGACGCCTGTCGTAGCGACGTATTTCTCCGTCAGGTAATGACCAGATAAGGTCCGGATCAACCGCAGATGGTTCCTTCAGCTTTGCCCTTGAGAGCTTTTTACGGGCATTTTGCCAGTCCTTACGCGCCTGTTCAGACGGGAATAACCCGTAACCAGAGTTGTATACATCGCCGCTGGCAACCAGCTCTCTTGCGAGAACGCTCATCAGATATCTTGTCGCACCTGTCTTGACTTCCAGTTGCCGTAACGTCTCACGACCGCTCTGGCGCACGAGTTCCACCACCTGCCCTTTAATTTTTTCCCGCTCTTCTTGTGTAAAAACTTTTGCCACAAGTCCCCCTTAAAATTACCTCATGACCTGAAATCAACACTTATCCTCTGAAACCAGGCGGAATTTCTGTATCCGGTTCAGAAATATGATTAACACAACGCTGTACAGGTGAACGTCCCAGGCGGATGACCAGTTCGTCCCATTTTTCGCGGAGCTTTGACGGGCTCATGATGTTTTTTACCCAGAACGGATCCCGCTGTACCCGACCAAACATTTCACAAATTTGTCTGTGGCTTCTGCCATCCAGCATCCGCATTGTGCGCACATCATTGGCCCAGACAGTCCAGTTAGGCTCTTTTGGTCGCATGATCTCGCCATCATCACTGGCGGCCTGTTCGTAGAGACCCACGATCCGCCCCCATATCCACTGCGCACACGCCAGATCCTCCTGGCTACCCCACTGGCGTTTTTTCGCACTAAACACAACTGCGCCAGGGTGCCGGATTAAAAAATCCTGTTCAGCCGTCTGCGGGTCCGGTTGCGAAGCTTCCGGACGAAAAGTGTTTTTATTCTCTGTAGTAATCTCTGTTGTATTCTCTGTAAGATCATCAGGCCATTTTGACCCGATGACATTGGGTCGTTTTGAACCAATGGAGCGTTTCATTTTGACCTCTTCCATCGTGTCATTTTGACCTGATGGAGCGGCGCATTTTGAACCGATGGATTCGCTCAATTTGCCACCATCTAAAAGCTCGCTCCCATAGTTGATCGTGTAGAAATTGGTCATATCGCGCTTTGATTTATTGAGCTTTTCACAACGCAAAAGCCCCAGCGTTTTCAGACTTGCAAACGCGCGCTTTAACGTTGACTCTGACCAGAATGGGAACTGTTCCAGCCATTGTTCCGTTGTGTTGTAAATCCAGCGAACACCATCACATTCCATGCCGGAATTGGTATCTCTCAACCAGTAATGCAACTGCTGCAACACAATGGCTTCATTTAAGCCAATCTTCATCGCAAGCTGTGTGTTTATAACCAGTGGGCGTTCAGCAAAAAGAAGGCTCATAATTCCATCCAGCTTTTTGTTGGTATTGCTGTCGATACGCAAGTTTGAAAGCAATTGCTTTTTCTATAAGTTCGTCAGTTTCACGATCCACTACGGCAGGATCAGCAAAAAGCAGTCCGGACTCCACCACATCGCCATATTCTTTGTTTAACCCGGCGATCATGCACGTGATGCTTTTTCCGTCAGTAATTTCACGATACAACCTGAAATCATTAATCCGGATAGCCTCCATAATTGCAGGCACTAGCGCCGTGAACTTTTCACGCTTATCCCTGGTGTCGATAGCCTTCCAGCGTTCGAATATCTTCACTCGATTAACGCCAAGCGCTCGCTGATCAACCGCGCCACCTTCATCTGTGACACGCTGAACATCGATGTTCGGGCGCTCTTTCAAAGCCCAGAATGCTTCAGTGATTAATATCGTCGCCTGCTCCTGTGTCATTCCTGGTCGACATATCCAGGCATCCAGAGCCTCACGAGCCTGTTCAGGAGTGATTTTCATTGTTCAACCGCCCCGCCCGCTTCGTCTTACGATATTCGTCATAAACCTTGGGATCATACAGAAGCTCGCCGCCAGATGCCTCCTGTAGACGCATCGCGCGACCTTCAGGAACTAGCTCTTGCCATTGAGAAACAGCAGATGGGTCAACGCCAGCAGCTTTCGCTACTTTGGCTTTCGTACCGTAAAAATTAATTACGTCTGATTTAAACATCGCACCTCCAATATTGAGTTTTCTCAATGCTAATCACTCAAGGAATCTCAAGTCAAGGATTATTAAGATATCTAAATATGAACGAGAAAACTTTAGGTCAACGCATTAGAGAAAGACGTAAGCAGGTAGGCTTAAGTCAAAACGGTTTAAGCAAAGCTGCTGGCGTATCTGGCTCATCAATTTCATTATGGGAAAGTGACCATACAGCCCCGCGCGGGCAAAATTTGCATCGCCTCGCCGAGGTATTGCAATGTTCACCAACCTGGATACTGTTTGGCGACGAGGACAAAACACCAGCTCCCCCTGTTTCACTCGATAGTACCCTAGACTTATCGGAAGATGAGTTAGAGATGCTGCGTTTGTATCGCGCACTTCCTAAATCAGAGCAACAAGCACAACTCAGCGAACTCCGCGCCCGCGTTGAGAATTTTAATCGCCTGTTCACCGAGCTATTAGAGGCTCGCAAACGCAACAAGCATCAATAATCATCCCTTCACAAAATTTTAAAGCCTTACATTTCAATGTATTGGCTTTATCTTGCGCCAACACTTGAGTTTTCTCATCAAAAAACCTTGACGAAAAATAATGAGAAAACTAAATTACCTCCATCAACACACCGCACGGTGTTCTCCGCAAACAGTTCCGCTACCCCGGCGTTAAGGGGAAATGAGGTCAGCATGGATACTATCGATCTTGGCAACAACGAAT